>Ga0247727_10013568_pt1 | contig 13710 bp, 7 predicted proteins | sample WisWelCaveWW1625_FD_202498 | JGI IMG/M metagenome (GOLD analysis project Ga0247727, IMG submission 202498) | Biofilm microbial communities from Wishing Well Cave, Virginia, United States - WW16-25 | ecosystem: Environmental > Aquatic > Deep subsurface > Groundwater > Cave microbial mat | place... | reverse complement strand
GAAAGAGATGAAAATCCGATTCAAAAAAATCGCATTCGTCTCACCGCGCCGACGTACACCCTGTCCGCATCGTAAACGCCGGAACGAGCCTGTCAAAGAACGATTTTGGTGCAAAATTCAGGTAGTAGGTGACTGCGACGGTCGGCGTAATCAAATCGGCCACAAATTCATGATGCGCCCTTCGTTGTCAGCACGCGTCAATCCCACAAGCTCGCCCTCGTCGCTCACCCCGAGCAGCAGATAGCCGCCGCGATGATTGAGAAACGCCACAAGCTCTCTTGCGATTTTTTTATTGTCACCGGCGTCTTCTTTGAATTCAATAAACGAGTTTTCGCCGTCGCGAATAAGCGTGAGCAAGCGTTCTTGATCCAACATTACGGCTCACCTCAAATTGAAAAAGCTTTGTAAATGTTTTGCCCATTTGCCAGTAGCCTTTCGATAGCGCTCTTGGAAAGTCAAGCGCGCTGCTATCCCCCCCTCTGGGGGACTCTTCAAATGCCCACTTACTACTCGGAGCACAAAATAGGTTACACTTCGCACCTCTAGTGCTGTCATTCAGAAGGGATCTTTTTAAGCACTCGACAGTATCTCCAGCGCGTAAAAAGATTCCTCCTGAATGACAGGCGAGGAGGGAAAGTGTAACCTATATTTCGCTCGAAGTAGTAGCTAATGCCCAGCCCGAGTTGAAGAGTCACGCACTTCAAAAGCAAAGTCACATCCAAGCCGTGGCGGAACGGGTTCACGCCTTGAATTCAATCTTTCACTTCCGCCAACACCAGCATCGGCGTTTCCGGCGTGAACTTGCCCAGCTCGAGCTCGCCCATGGAGAGCACTTGCTTTGCGTCCAACAATCCCGAAAAATCGAGCAGGCGCGGACCGATGGCCAAATGAATCGCCGGAATCTGCGGGCCGCCGTCACCGTAGCTCGTATGCACTTCAAGGAAACGTCTCAGCTTCTCCAGAGCTTCGCCCACGATCATTTCCTCCAACTCGACACGCGTGAAGCTGAGACGCACGACACCATGTTGATCGATGATCACCACGGGCCGGGTTTTCTCTTTCAACAAGCCGAGAAATCTGGGCGTGACTTTGTGCGTCGCATACGCGGTAAAAAAACCGTTATCCGCGAGCACGGAGAGTTTGCGTTCGTGCGTGGTGAGCGCTAAAGCTGCAATGTCGTTGCGTTTATTCGCGGGCATAGGCTGACCGAGTTGCTCCGTCAAACGCACGTCCGTGGAGCCGATGGCAACTGCGACCACGCGATGATTGCGCGCATCAACATCGATCTTCACCTCCACGGTTTCCGGCGCCGCGCCCATTCTGATCACCGCGGCCTCGGCCTCTTGCCGAATGCGCAAGAGATCTTCCGCATTGGGGTTCACAATGCTGCGCTCCAGCGTTTCGCGCACCATTGCCAGCGCCACACCGATGGCGGAGATGATGGCATTGTTCTCCACCAATTCAAAGGGCAGGTTGGTCAGCTTCGAAGTATAAGGCAAAAGGGTCGAGGCGCCGCCGCCGCCGCCGACCAGCTTCACGGTCGCGGGATTGAGATCGTAACTTTGCGCCAACTCCTCAATGACGCCGGCAATTCGGCGGCAAGCTTTTTCCAGAATCTTCGTGGCGGCTTCTCGCGGACCGGTTTGTAACATCGCGGCGAATTTTTCAAAAGTGCGCACAACGTTTTTTTCACCGCCGTGAGCATAATCATATTCCGGCACGAGCTTGAGGTAATTGGCCGCGCCGGTGACGGTGATCGCAAAATTGTTCTGGCGGTTTTGCAGGAAAGCATAATCGTGTGGATCGCCCGCTTTCGGCGCGCCCAGGGTCGGTTCCGCGCCTTCCAAATCTTGAATCTGGCAAAACGCTTCGTAAGGCATGCCCGCAATGTGCGCGCTGCGCGGCCCGACGTCGATGATCTGATGGTGTAGCACTCTCGGCATGCTGCCGCCGGCAACACCCACGGTGCGCACGTCGAGCGTTTTGGTGTGCAAGGTGTGCCTGCCCACGTGCGCGGTGCGCATCATCACTTGCCCGCGCCGAATCACGCTGATGTCCGTGCTGGTGCCGCCGACTTCGACGAAGATGCCGTCCGAAACTTTCGCATAGATGAGCGCCGCGGCAATGCCCGCTGCCGGGCCGGAGAGCATGGTCATGATCGGGCGTTGGCGCATGCCGTCGATGTCCATGATGCCGCCGTCGGAGCGCATCACCATCAACGGCGCGGAGATGCCCGTGGCGCGCATGCTGTGCTCGATCATTTCCGCGGTCGCCATCATCACCGGCATCATACTGGCGTTGATGACCGCAGTGCGCGTGCGCAAACGCAGGCCGTAAAGTTGGGAAACTTGTTGGGTGGAAGTGGCGGGCAGCCCCATTTCCGCGGCGAGCGCGACGACGCGTTGTTCGCGCGCCGGCCGATCAACGGAAAACGCCTCCGCGGCAACGAGGGCTTGCGCGCCCTCCGCTTGCAATTCACCCAACGTGGCACGAATGGCGTCATCCGAAAAATTACGAACCGGGTCCAAAAAGCGATAGCACGTGTGCAGCTTTTTGCCGGGCGCAAGCTCGAGATCTTCGATGTGCGTCTGCTGGCGAATGCGAATGCGCTTCAAGCCGCTGCCCATGCCGATGATGCCGACTTTCGCGACGTCGCCTTCCAACAGCGCATTGGTAGCTTGCGTGGTACTGTGTGCCACGAGCACCACCTCTGCGGGAGCGATGCGGCCTTTTTGCAAAAGCTTCAGCAATGCGGTTAAAATTCCGGCCGCCACGCCTTCTTCGTAATGATGCGTCGTCGAAGTTTTGGTTTGCGCGACCAAGCTGAAGTTTTTGGTGTCGATCGCAACTGCGTGCGTGAACGTGCCGCCCACGTCGATGCCGATGCGGATTTTTCTCAACGTTGCCGTAGTAAAGGCCTCTCCTTAGAAAAAGTTCGCGAACGTTACACTTTACACGTTACACCAAGCGGTGTAACGTGTAAAGTGTGTCTCAGCGGCCAGGTTTTTCCACCAGCTCGATTAAAACCCCGGCTGCGCTTTTCGGGTGCAGAAACGCCACGCGGCTGCCTTCTGCTCCCGGCCCGCCTGCGCCGGGCAAAACTTCGATACCTTCTTCGCGCAAGCGCTGCAATGCTTCATCGAGATTCGAAACTTTGAAGCACACGTGGTGCATGCCCTCGCCACGCTTCTCGATAAATTTCGCAATCGGTGAATCCGGCGCCGTGGCCGCCAGCAATTCCACGCGCGACTCGCCGACGTCGAACATCGCGACTTTGACTTTTTGCGAAGGCACTTCTTCGAGATGTTGCGGCGGTGCGCCCGTGAGCGTCGTGTAGCGCGTAATTGCGGACTCGAGATCGCGCACAGCGAGGCCGAGGTGATCGATTTTTTCCAGCATAGTTCCTCAATTGAAAACGGGCGAATAATACCAAAGGCCTCGGCCAATTGCAAGCCTTGCTATCGGCGCCTGCAATGATGTTACCAACGCGCCACCTGAAATTCTCAGCGGCGGCTCCGGTTTATCCAAGAAAAGCAAAGCCATTACCGGCAAAACGATTTGAAGAGCGCTCGTAACTGTTTCGCCAAGGCTTCGCTCACTTTATTCGTGCTGCGTGCTTTAGCGCTTCACGCCAAAGCCGCTTTGGGCAGTCGCACGCACCTTCGTGCCGCTATGAATGGCAACCGTGCCGAGCATCAACGTTTCGAACGAGGCGTGATTGAGTCCGGCATCTTCCATGCGTACGCGCAGCTCTTCCGGGGTGATGAAGATGGAGACGGAATGCGGCAGATAGCTATAAGCCTCTTTCGAGCCGCTGATGATGCGGCCCATGAACGGCACCACGTTGCCGAAATACCATGCAAAAAAAACGCGGAAGTACGGCGAGCGCGGCCGCGTGATTTCCAAACACGCGACTTTGCCGCCGGGTTTGGTCACGCGCGTCATCTCGCGCAGAAATTGATCGAGATTGCCGACGTTGCGCAGCGAAAAGCCCGTGACCACGGCATCGAACGTGTTATCTGCAAACGGTAGAAACAAACCATCCGCCTCGGTGAGCAGAATCGCGTGCATGGCTTTGCGGATTTTATGTTGCGCATAGCGCAGCATCTCGTTGCTGAAATCCGCGGCGATCACTTGCGTTGCGCCGGCGGCGTGCGCAGCAAGCGCGAGGTCCGCAGTGCCAGTGGCGATATCCAAAACTTTCGCGCCGACCGTAATGCCCGCGCGTTTGATCAGACGCTTGCGCCATGATTGGTCTCTTCCGAAAGTCATCACGCGATTCATCAAATCATAACGCGGCGCGATGCGGTCGAACATCTCTTGCACGTAGGCCGCTTTGTGCTCGGCAGTATCAAATTTGAAGTTGGGGGAGGGCATGAAGTTCGATTGGGTTCAAATAGAAATCTGGTTCACAAAATTTATAGGATTGACTTGCAGCACCCTCCTGCCCTGTCATTCAGAAGGAATCCTTTTTTGCTCTGGGCACTGACTCCAGCGCGTAAAAAGATTCCTTCTGAATGACAGTTTTAGGATGATGGTTCGAAATTATTCTTAACGAAGATCACTTTTTCGAAGTGACGAGTTTCCTCCGGCCGCGAGGGCGGGAAGGTTTGTTGGGCGCATAATGAATGGCGCTGATGGCCTCGGGCGCGATTATCACCGGAAGGCCCTCGTCGTCTGCTGCCATAATCACGACCTCCGTGACGATAATTTCGGGATATTTGACGATTTGTTTTTCGCCGTTCTCCAAATGAAACACCAATGGTTTGAAAGGGCGGGCGCTCACATATTTGCGGATGACTTCCAGATTCATGATAAGGCCTCTGCTCTCTATTAATAGATTTTGTAGCGTAGGCATCCTGCCTGCTCGGTCTGCAGACTGGAAGTCTGCGCTACGCGATTAGAGAATAAATCTCTCATTTCAGCGTTTTGGCTTTGTGGATTTACTGCCGCGTCGAGCACGGCGGTTTGAGGTCGGGGCATAACTGACGGCGCTCACGGCTTCCGGCGCAATGTAGACGAGTTGCCCGTCGTCATCCACCGAAACGATCATGATCTCGGTGACGATGATTTCGGGATGATTGATGAGTTGTTTCGCGCCATTGTCGAGATGAAAGAGCAGCGGCTTGAACGGGCGATGCTGTGCCAGTTTGCGAATCTCGTTGACGTTCATGGGCCGTTCCCTTGTTTTTTGATTTCTTCTCTTGCTCTAATTTGACGAACGAAGATAGTCGGTCTTTGGAATGATTTCAACTCAAATCTTGCTGAAGCGCACCGGAAAATTATAGCTTGACATTTTTTGCCGCATTGCTATCTTTGCTCTCGGTTTTACGATATGCTCTCGCCCTCTATAACCTTGCGCTTTGGCTGTACACTCTTCTTTGGATTAGGAATCGGCTCTCGCCGGGCAACCTCCCTCTCGGCAAGAGAGTTGATTGAAGGTATATCCCAGAATCAAAAAACGCGCGCGAAAATTCCCCCGATGAATTTTAACGATCAAAATCGGCAACAAGGCGAGTTTCCTCACTATGTCATGCAGTAGGAATCTTTTTGAGCGCTGGCGTTGGCGCACAGAGCTGAAAAGGATTCCTTCTTCTGAGATGTTTCGAGGGCGCGCGCGCCGAATTTGAAAATCAAAACGCAATAGACGGACTCTTCACCTGCGAGGACTCGTGATGAAAAGTTTTTCCACGCTGGTTTTCTTCTTTTTGTTGTCGCCCGCGGTTATCATCAATCAACCTCTCTTCAGTCAATCCGCTCGCTTGCACAGCCCTCTCGCCTTCGCGCAATATGAAGCAACTGCCGACGGCCCCGGCTTGCCCAACCGCAGCTATCCGCCGCAGGAAGTTTTCACGGTCATTGCAAAGATCGACGCGAGCAACAGTGCGCCGCGCGCGCACGGCACGGCCTCCATGCACAAGGGTTGGCTCGTCATCATCTATTCCGACGACGGCGAAGCGAACGGCGGTTTTTCGTTTTATGATTTCTCTGTGTCGAATACGCCCGTGCTCGCCGGCCGCAAAGATGACGCAGAAACGCACGACATTCGCGAAGCGCACGGCTATGGCTATAGCAACAGCAACGGTCTAGATCTCGTGGCGCTGCAAGCCGCGCTCGGCATTCAAATTTGGGATTGGACGGATATAAGAAATCCCGTGCGCTTGAGCTATTTGCGTTTGCCCGGCATCGAAGACAGCAACTATGCGCTCGGCGCGTGGTGGCTCTGTTGGCAAGCGCCGTACGTTTACGTCGGCGGCTCGGGCAACGGCATTTATATCGTCGATGCGCGCGATCCTGCTCATCCCGTGCTCGTCAATCGCGGCAACGGCCGGCCGAATCCCATTCCCATTGCGCAAACCGGCGGCTTTCGCGTAGGCCCGATCTTCGCCGTGGGCAATGTGCTCGCGGCCTCTTCGATGGAAGAGAGCGGCTATGTCACGATGGACATCAGCGATCCGATCAATCCGGTTTTGCTCGCCGCGCAAGCGCAGAACATGCCGCCGGTGTATAGCTCGCTGCTCAACGGCGACAAAATTCTCGGCGTGGATATTTATAACAACTTCACGGTGTTTGATATCAGCGATCCCGCGCGCTTCCAATATGTGAATGGCATGTCGCTCGGCGGTCGTGGCGGCTACGTTACTTTTCAAGACGGCTTCGCGCACGCAGGCGCTTCCGATCATTACATTAAGATCGACATGCGCAATGCTTCGCACTATGAAGCCGTGCATCGCGCGAGCTCGAACATTCCCAATCGCGACGAAGACTTTGCGAGCGTCATGGGCAATCTCGTGATTGTGAGCGACGATCACGGCAACGGGAGTTTTATTATTCCGCACCAAGCCGATCCGGATTTCAACCCGCCGCAAGTGAACATGCTCGTGCCCAAAGATCGCGCGCTGCACCAGGCCGTGACTTCGCGCGTGGGCATGAGCTTCACGGATCAAATCGATTTGCGCAGTGTGAATGAATCATCATTCATTGTTCGGCTCGTGGGCGACACGACCGCGCTTGCGGGCACGTATAGCTCGCAAACCGGCATCGTGAATTTTTCTCCGCGGCAGCCTTTGCAACCGAACACGGCTTATGAAATCGTGTTGCCCGCAGGCGGCATTCGCGATCTTGCGGGCAACGCGCTCGCGACAACTTTTCGCAGCGTGTTTTCCACCGGCGCCTCATTGCAGCCGCCGTTGCGTTGTGAAATTTTGCCGAGCAATCCGGCGCTCGTTGGCGCAAGTGTGACGTTCACAGCCACGAGCCAAAATCCTTCGGGCGCGGTGAATTACTCCTGGGACTTCGGCGACGGCTCTGCGGCGACGCCGTTTTCGACCAATGCCAGCGCGGCTCATATCTACACGCAGCCGGGGCATTACCTCGTGCAAGTCACAGCCAAAGACAATGCGAGCACGAGTCGCGCCGCACTCGTGCAAACGATTCACTATCCCGCCACGGCCCTTGCGCCGGCTTCATCGAGCACGATTATTTTTGATGAAGCCCGTCAGCTTGTGTGGAATGTGAACACCGACAACGCCACGGTCACGGCGATTGACGCGCTTTTATTAAACAAAAAATTTGAAGCGCGTGTGGGCAAAGAACCTCGCACGCTCGCGCAAGCGCCCGACGGCACGATTTGGGTGGTGAATGAAGGCGAGGCCACGATCAGCGTTTTAGATGGAGCAAGCGGCGCTCTTGTGCAGACGATCGCGTTGCCCTATGCTTCGCGACCATATGGCATTGCCTTTAGTCCGAACGGCGCTGCGGCTTATGTGACATTGCAAGCAACCGGGCGCTTGCTAAAGATCGATGCCAACACGCGCGTTATTGTCGGCGATCTTGCCGTTGGCCCGACTCCTCGCGGACTGGCGATCACACACGACTCGCAGCGCATTCTCGTCTCGCGTTTTATCTCGCCGCAAGATCACGGCGAAGTGATTGAAGTCGATGCGACGAGCGTCACGGTGACTCGAACGTTTCGTTTGGCCATGGATCCCGGGCCGGACACGGAAAGCAGTGGTCGCGGCGTGCCGAATTATTTGAGCAGCGCGCGCATTTCGCCCGATGGCCGGGCCGCGTGGATTCCTTCGAAGAAAGATAACGTGCAACGAGGTCTGCGCCGCGATGGTTCGCCGCTCACGTTCGAGAGCACGGTGCGCACCATCGTCTCACAGATCGATCTTTTGAATAACACCGAAGACTTGAACGCGCGCCGCGATTTGAATGACCGCGACCTCGCGAACGCCGTGGCGTTCAGCCCTTTGGGCGATTATGTTTTCGTGGCTGCGCAAGGCTCCAACACGATTGACGTGCTCGACGCCTATTCGCGCGCGTTGATCACCTCGATTGAAAACGTCGGACTCGCGCCCCAAGGCCAGGCGATGAGCCGCGACGGCGCAAAGCTGTTCGTGCAAAATTTTATATCGCGCTCAGTTTCGGTTTATGAAGTGAGCGGCATCGCGCCGAATGGCGACAATCAAGCGCGCAAGCTTGCGGAGATCGCGACCGTGAGTCAAGAAGCGCTCGCCCCTCTCGTGTTGCAGGGCAAGCAGATTTTTTATAACGCGAAAGACGGCCGCATGAATCGCGACGGTTATTTGAGTTGCGCGAGTTGTCATTTGAATGGAGAAGAAGACGGCCGCGTGTGGGATTTCAGTGATCGCGGCGAAGGCTGGCGCAATACGATTTCATTGCGGGGCCGCCGCGGCACCGGCCACGGGCGTTTGCACTGGTCGGCGAATTTTGACGAGGTGCAAGATTTCGAGCACGACATTCGTTATGCGTTCGGCGGCATGGGCTTTATGCGCGACGGCGATTTTAATACGGGCATGCGCAATCAACCGCTCGGCGATCGCAAAGCGGGCATCAGTCCTGAACTCGATGCGCTCGCGGCCTATCTGGAGTCGCTTGCAGAAACACCCACGAGTCCGCAGCGCAATGCGAATGGCTCGCTCACCAATCCTGCGCGACTCGGCAAAATGATTTTTCAACGGCAGAAGTGCGGCCGCTGTCATGGCGGCAATGATTTCACGGATAGCTTTTCCGGCGTGCGACACGACGTGGGCACGCTCAAACCGACTTCGGGAAATCGTTTGGGTGGAGCATTACGCGCTTTGGATACGCCGACATTGCGAGGTGCGTGGGCCACGCCGCCGTATTTGCACGACGGCTCGGCCGCAACGTTGCTGGACGTGCTCCCCAGCGCGAGCATGAAACATGGGAGCTTGCCGCAACTGAATGCGCAAGAGCAACAATGGCTCGCGGCGTATCTCGCGCAGATCGATGATCGCGAGCCCGCGGCGTCGAGTGATCCGCCGATCATCGAACTGGCTTCACCTTCACCCCAAAAAGATTTTTTGGGCAATGAAGCCGTTCCACTTTTTGTAAAGGATCTGGCAAGTGATGACGGCGTGGCCGCGGTGGAATTTTATTCGGGTGAAAATAAAATCGGCGAAGCGAGCGCCGCGCCGTTTCAATTTACTTGGCGCAATGCGCCGCCCGGCGCGCACACGATCACGGCGCGAGCGCAACAGCGCAACGGCGCCATCACGGTGTCGAAACCTTTTGCGCTTACCGTGAGCGCGGCCAGCGAGCGCATCGTTTTGCAAGACTCCTTGCGCAACAGCACCAAAGCGAAGCGCACGGCAGGGCAGTTTGTGAGCGGCGGCGGTTGGCAAGTGACCGGGCCGAACGATATGCTCGGGTATGATCTCGGCGCGTATGTTGAAAGCGGGTCCCTGGAATTTGAGCTGCGCAACTTCGATCCAAGCCGGCAAAATTCCTTGCAGCGCCATCATTTCATGAGCATGTATCGCACCCCGTGGGGCAATCATCACCCGGCCGAAAATCTAGAGACCGTGTGGAATTTGCACTCAGGCTTTTATTACAACCCGGGCGTGAAGCTGCTCTCGTGGACGTATGTTGAAGACGAGCAGAACACCATCAACAAAAACGAATGGCGTTTGGATCAAACTTATCAAATCAAAGTCGAGTGGGGCGGCAGGCAAGTGCGCTATTATCGCAACGGCGAGCCGCAAGCGACGCACACGCATTCCACCGAGATGCAATTGCGCTATCTCTTCGTGGGCCGTGATTTCACGGTGAGCGGCGATCTGCTCACGAATTATCCGGGCAATCAATATCCCGCGATGGCCGGGCCGATCTTTTCGAATATCGTCATCAAAGCGCAGGGCGCGTTGAACGATGCAGTCGCGCCGCAAGTTTTGAACGCGACGAGCAGCGAAGCGTATGTGAACGGCGCGCGTTTGCAATGGGCCACGGACGAAGCCGCGGTGTGTTATGTGGAATACGGGCTCACGCCGAGTCATGGTGAGCGCACGCCCGTGCTCGGAACTCCGGCGCAAAATTTTTCCACGGCGCTGGTGAATTTGCAGCCGAATCAAGTTTATCATTATCGCATCGTGGCGAGCGACAGCGCGGGAAACACGAGTGTGAGCGCGAATCAAACTTTTGCCACGAAACGCACCGGCGCATATATTTTCAAACCGAGCGCCGACACTTTTGTGGAAAGACCGGGCGTGATTGGCAGCAAGCGCGACAACGCCAACTTCGGTTGGATGAGTTTGATTGCGGGCGCAGGCCGCGAGTGTTATCTGCGCTTTGACGTGAGCGGCATCACCGGCACGGTGACGAGCGCGAAACTGCGTTTGCACGGGCGGCAATCGGGCGCAGGTGGAGTAACGGTGCACGGCCTCAATGCGAATTGGAAAGAATACTCAACGACGTGGTTGAATAAGCCGGTCGTGGAGGGCAAAACTTTCGGCGCGATTGCGCGCGTGCAAGCCGGGCAATGGCACGAGGTGAAGATCGATTCCGGCATCGCGGGCGAGGGCAGTTATGATTTCGCCGTAGTCGGAACCGGCGGCGATTTCGTTGCATTCGAGGCGCGCGAGTCCACGAATCATCAGCCGGAATTGCTCATCAACACGATTGCAAAGCCGGTGGCGTTGTATGAAGTTTATGAGGCCATATTGCAAGCTTCCAACGCGGGCGCGAATCCTTATGTGAACGGGCCGGAAGTTTCGGCGACGTTCACGGGCTTGTCCGGCAAGGCTCTGGGCAAGTCAATCACGGTGCAAGGCTTTTGGGAGGGTGACAGCACGTATCGCGCGCGTTTTGCGCCAACGGCATTGGGAGAATGGAACTGGGTTTCGAGCTCGAGCAACATGGGCTTGCACGGCAAAACCGGCGGCTTCACGTGCGACGGGATTTTGCCGGAGCAGCATGCTTCACGGCATGGGCACGTACACGAGTCGAAAACGAATCCCTATACCTTTGCGCACGAGGACGGCACGCCGTTCTTTCTGCTCGGCGATACGCAATGGTCATTCAGCACGAGCGCGATTTCATGGCCGGAGGAATTTCAAACGTACATCAACGCGCGCGCAGGGCAGGGCTTTAATTATGTACACGGCGTGGTGTATCAAACTTTTCCCACAGGCCGCAGCCAAAACGAAGGCGGCGAAGCATTCTTGAATAACGACGTCGATCAACTCGATCCGGGCTTTTTGCGCGCGTTGGATCGTCGCGTGGCTTATATGAATGAGAAGGGCATCGTTGCCGGCATGATGCTCGCGTGGGCAACGAATGGCTGGCGGCGCTTCAGCACGACGGCGCAAGTTGAGCGGTTCGCGCAGTATCTTGCCAATCGCTATGCGGCATATAATGTCTTTTGGATTACCGCGGGAGAGTATGAGGAAGCGAGTCCGCCGGGCGGACATGCTTATGTCGGCGAGTTGCTCTACGCGCGCGATCCCTATCGGCATCCGATCACCACGCACACGATTAAAACGAGCGCGGATGATTTCGGCGCGAGCGCGTGGCACACCACGATCTATCAACAAACGAGCGACATCGGATTGATCACGCAGGATCGCAAGTATAACAAGCCGGTGATCAATTCCGAGTTTGGATATGAAGGCGACCAATCCGCGGAGGAGGTGCGCCAAGATGCGTGGGAAATCGTGATGCGCGGCGGCTTTTTAGTTTATGGCGACACGGCCACGTATCACTACAGCGCCGTCATGTCGTCCGCGAATTTGGCGCACGCCGGCGCGGCGTACATGACGTTGCTCAAAAAGTTTTGGACGACGAGCGGCGTGAAGTGGTGGCAGCTTGCGCGGTTTGATGAACTCGGCAATGGCAGATGGCTGGCGGCAAAGCCGGGAGCGGAGTATGTGATTTATGCTGAGAACGTGAATGCGTTCAGCGTTGATTTGAGCAGCATCAATGGCGAGGTGAAGGGGCGCTGGTTTGACACAAAGACCGGGCAATGGAGCGCGCCGATCACAGGCATTGCGAGCGCAAATTTTTCGATGCTCCCTCCGAATGCCGGCGCCGTCGCATATATCCAGGCTGCGAACGACGCCGTCGCGCCGGCAATCTCGAATTTTTTGGCGACGAGCATTACGGCCCGCAGCGCGGTGATTACGTGGAGCACGGATGAAGCCGCGGACGCGCAAGTGGAGTATGGCTTCACAAGCCGCCATGGTTTGAAATCGGTTTTGGATACGACGCGCACGCTTTCGCATCGCGTCGTGTTGGCGGGATTATCGGCGAACGCGGCCTATCATTTTCGTGCGCGCTCGCGCGATGCCCGCGGTAATTTGGGTTTGAGTGCCGATGCAACTTTTCGAACGAGCGGAATAAATTCCAGAAACGTCGCGCAAACGGCGCGTGCTTCGGCGAGCAGTGAGAATGCAAGGCTCGAGCAGACTGCGGATAAGGCGATCGATGGTATTGTTGAAGGTTATCCTGCGGATCAAACGCACGAATGGGCGACGCAAGGTCAAGCGAATGGCGCGTGGCTGCAACTGGATTTTCCCGAGCCAGTTACGATTGCGCGTGTGGATTTGTATGATCGCCCAAACTTGAGTGATCAGGTTTTGAGCGGGGAGTTGAGTTTCAGCGACGGCTCGCGTTTAAATGTCGGAGCTTTGATGAATGACGGCCGGCCGGTTTCCGTTTCTTTTGCTCCGCGCAGCGTTCGTTGGCTGCGTTTCGTGATCACGAGCGCAAGAGGAGAAAACCTCGGGCTGGCGGAGGTCGAAGCATGGGAAGATGGAGAGGCTGATTCCACGCGCATAACTTTTGAGGGAGATGTGCCGCAGTCGTTTCATCTATCCGCCGCCTATCCCAATCCCTTTCATCGCGAGACCAGAATGTATCTTGATCTGCCGGTCGCGGGACATTGCCGCGCGATTGTTTTTAATCTGAACGGGCAGGAAGTCGTGCGTCTGGTTGATGAAGCCGTGCGGCCGGGCCAGCATGGTTTGGTATGGTACGGCAAAAATCAACACGGCTTTGAAGCAAGCTCAGGGGTTTATTGGTTGCGGGTCGAGTATTCTTCTCCTACAAGCGGTCGTGTTGTTGCGACGAGACGGATTTTGCTGATGGAATGATGAAAATTTTATGAAGAGAACAAAAAATTTTCAAAGGCGCCGAAAAAAAGCTTGCAATCACAAACAGATTTTATTATAATGGATTCTGCGACGCGGAACGGCGTCGCGAATGAAAAAAAGTTTTACTGTTCTTTGTAAATAAAAGCGTGCATGGCCCAAAGGTTGTGCAAGTCATTTCCATGAGTCAGTAAAAATACTACGAAGAGTTTGATCCTGGCTCAGGACGAACGCTGGCGGCGTGCCTAACACATGCAAGTCAGGGAGAAAAGGGTAGCAATATCCTGAGTAAACCGGC
>Ga0247727_10013567_pt1 | contig 13711 bp, 13 predicted proteins | sample WisWelCaveWW1625_FD_202498 | JGI IMG/M metagenome (GOLD analysis project Ga0247727, IMG submission 202498) | Biofilm microbial communities from Wishing Well Cave, Virginia, United States - WW16-25 | ecosystem: Environmental > Aquatic > Deep subsurface > Groundwater > Cave microbial mat | place... | reverse complement strand
TATAACAGAAGACGATTTTCTTAACGCGTTTGAAAATAATGCCAAAGATGGGGTAGACTATACTACAATCCATGCAGGCATTACAAAAGAAATTGCAAAAAGAATACTTAAAGTGGAAAGATATGGCGGTATAGTTAGCAAAGGCGGTACCATTACTGCTGCATGGATGTTAAGATACGACAAGGAAAACCCCTACTTTTCTCATTATGATTATCTGACTGAGATTGCAAGAAAATATGATGTCACATTTAGCCTTGGTGACGCACTACGACCAGGCTCAATACTAGACTCTCATGATGAGCTTCAAGTGCAAGAAATGATTAATGTTGCACGACTAACTAAACAGGCACACGAAAGCGATGTGCAAGTGATGGTAGAAGGGCCAGGCCACGTTCCACTAAACGAAGTTGCCGCCAATGTCAGATTAGCTAAATCATTAATCGGTGATGTGCCATACTATGTTTTGGGCCCACTTGTAACAGACATTGCATCAGGACATGATCATATAGCCAGTGCAATAGGTGCTGCAGTGTCTGCAAGCGAAGGGGTTGATCTTCTTTGTTATTTGACACCATCAGAACACTTGGCGTTACCTAATGCACAAGAAGTAAAGGCAGGACTAATCGCATATCGCATAGCAGCACATGCAGCTGATCTTGTCAAATTACGTGAAAAAGCAATCAAGTGGGACATGCAGATGACAGAGGCGCGTCGTACATTAGATTGGGAAAAACAACTTGCGTTATCAATTGATCCTGAAGAAGCTGCACGAATTCACAGTAGAACAGGACAAAGAGATGGCAACAACGTACCGTGCACCATGTGTGGTGGGGCATGTGTCTACGTAATGTTGCCTCAACAAAGAAAGTATGCTAAAGAAAGCAAAAATTTAGAGCAGGTTGAGCAAGACCTTATCTAAACTAGGAACCGTTTCAAAATTTTTAATTTCATCAATACTTATCCACTTATAATCAGAATTTTCCCAATTGAGCTTTATTGTCGGGTTTTCAACACTAAATAGAAAAGGGAAGACTAACCATTCATGGTTTTTGTATTGAGGAGAGATTATTCTCATTTCTTTTTCAGATTTTAAAAGCTTGATCTGACCCTCATGCAATCCCACTTCTTCAAAAATCTCTCTCTTGGCTCTTGCAAGTGGGGGTTCATCTTTTTCTATAATGCCGCTAACTCCAGCCCACAGCCCCTTCATTGATTTTACTTTATCGCTTCTTTTTAAGAGGAGAATTTTGTCCTCATTTGTGATAAAGCATGTTACAATTTTTGTTGCACGCATATTGATTATTTTTCAATAGCATTTACCATAGTTGTTAATTTTTTATAAGATTCTTCTAAATTCACATTTTTTGATAATTCTTTTTGGCAGGCAGTGACATACTCAATAATTTGTTCTGATTTTGATTCTTGAATGTATGTTAGCATCCTGCCCAAGTCTTTCCAGAATTCTTCGGCAAATTTTCTTATCTCTGGGTTTGAAATAATTGTTTCAATTAAGTCTGGTGATTCTGTCAGTATGCTTTCTGCTAATATTTTTTGGGCCTTAAAGGTAGTACCTGACATTTTTTCAGTTAAAGAAATTTTGTCATCTTTTGAGATAACATTTGCAAAAACCAAATTAATAAGATGTGTTAAACCTAAAATCATTGCAATTTTCTTATCGTGCTCAATAACATCAATAGTTACAAAATTTGCTCCAGGGAAAAGTGATTTTGCAACAGCTAGTTCTTTTTTTGCATCCTTGATTGGTACAGAAATTATATTTTGATTTTCAATTTTTTTTGCTCCAGGCCCAAACATAGGATGTATGCATATTGGGCTGACCTTTAATGGGATTTTTGCAAGCGATGTAGCTGTTTTTGTTTTCTGTGATGAAATTTCAATTATATAAGAACCACGTTTCATTTCTTTTGCGATCAATCTAATAATTTCTGGCGTTCGTCTTGTAGGTGTACACAGCATTACATAATCTGTATTTAACACTGCGCCAACCAAAGATTTTGCTATGATAAATGACTTGCCTTTGATGTCAGCTTCTGAATCATAAACAATTACATCGTATCCTTTTTCAAGAAAATAATTTGAAAACCATCTTCCCATTTTTCCTCCAGCGCCAAGTATTGTAATTTTCTTTTTCATTTCTTATCTAGTACCGTTTTTAATAGGACCATTCCTTCAATTAGATTCTTTTCTTCTATACCTGCAGAGATTCTAATAAAATTCTTGTAATCCCCAAATGCCTCCCCCGGAGCAAGCGCAAGTCCAAAATTCAGTGCTTCATTTGTAAATTTTATTGCGTCAAAACTTTCATTTCCCAATCTTACAAATAGATACATAGCACCATCAGGCTCAACAAAATCTAGTTTCATAGCTTTTGCTATCTGAGTCACAGTATCTAGCCTTGATTTCATGTTAATAGCATTATTGCTTGTATCAGCTTTGAGTGCTTGTAATGCAACATATTGAATTGGTTCTGATACATTTGTTAAACACAAAGCTTGCAGTTTTGCCATTTTGTCTATTATTTGTGAATCTGCAATTGCAAAACCTATTCTAAATCCAGTCATTGAGTGAGATTTAGAAAATGATTGTGTAACAATGCTTTTTTTATAATTATATGAAAGAACGCTTTTCCATTCTTTATTGTACGTGTATTGTGAATAAATTTCATCACTTAATACGTAGAGATTATTTTTTATTGCAATCTCTATGATTTTATCTTGAAGTTTTGGTGGTAGTATTTTGCCTGTAGGATTATTTGGATAGTTTAAAACAATCATTTTCGTGTTCGAATTAATTGCATCATCGATTTGTTGCACTGATGGTTCCCATTTGTTTTCAATAGTGGTCTTGATTGAACGTACCTTTATTCCAGAATTTTGTGCGCATTCTCTGTAGGCAGGCCATGCAGGTTCTATTACGATTATTTCATCGCCTGCATTCAAAAGTGTTGTAATTGAGAGGTAAACTGCAAACCTTGCACCAGGGCAAACTATGATGTTTTCTGGTTTTGTATTTGTTCCATATAGTTTGGAAACTGATTCTGCAAGTGCAGTGCGAAAGGATGGCATTCCTTTTGTCTGTCCATATTTTACAAAACCCTTGTCATAGACTTCCTTCAATGCATTTTTAACAATCTTTGGGGGGGAAAAATCAGGTTCTCCAACTTCCATATGGATAATTTTCTTTCCGTTTTCTTCAAGCGCCTTTGCTTTTAAAAAAACTGAAAGATGCGTTTGTTTTGTTTCTGACTGAATTTTTACAGACTCGGTTAATAGAAAGTTTAAAAATTTTGTACCAATGGACTCATCTAGTCCTATATCATGACATAATGAAATAATTTTTGCTCGTAATTGTTCCTCTCTGGCTTGATCTGTTATACCAAGACCTAGATTTTTTTTAATATTTCCTATCTCTTTTGAAATATCTGTTCGTGTTTTTAACAGCTTGATCATTTCAAGCGTAACTTCGTCTACTTTATTTCGTAATTCATCTATATGTGACATAACACTACAAAACAGGTTTTATGAAGCCACCTTGCAATGCATGATCTGCTAGAACTAGTGAAACTAGTGAATCCACAACTGGTGGTGCGCGTGGAACAACACAAGGATCATGCCTGCCGGTAACTTGTAAACTAGTGGGCTTTTTTGTTTTGATATCTATGGTAGTTTGCTTTTTCAATATTGATGAAGCTGGCTTGAACGCTATGCGTAAAACTATTGGCATTCCATTTGAAAGACCACCTAATATTCCGCCAGCATTGTTAGTTTTAGTCACAATCTTGCCATTTTTTACCATGTAGGGGTCATTATTTTGAGAACCAAAGGCCTCAGCTCCTCCAAAACCCGAACCAAACTCTATTCCTTTTACAGCAGGTATTGAAAAAAGTGCCTTTCCAAGATCCGATTCTAACGAGCCAAAAATCGGTTCACCTAGTCCAACTGGAAGATTAGTTGTAACTGATTCTATTACTCCCCCAAGAGAATCTCCTTTTTTTCTGGCAGCTAGAATTATGTCTCGCATTTTTTTTGCAGTATTTTTATCTGGGCAGCGTACTTCGTTTGAATAAATCATCTTCATCATTTGTTGAGTTACCTTACTCATTCGTATTTTTCCAACCTGTAAAGTGTAAGAATTAGTCTCAATACCTAATGTAGTTTTAAGTAATTTTCGTGCAATTGCACCACCCATGACATGAGTAGCTGTTAGCCTGCCAGAAAATCTTCCACCACCGCGAAAGTCGTTGAATTTTTTGTATTTTATTAAGGCAGGATAGTCAGAGTGCCCTGGTCTCATTTTTGTTTTAAGCTGTTCATAAGCACGTGAATCATGATCCGCGTTCCAAATAATCGTGGCAATAGGTGCCCCCGTAGTATAACCTCTGAAAACCCCAGACAGAATCTCGACTTTGTCTTCTTCTTTTCTCTGTGTTGAGACAAGTGATTGACCTGGTTTTCTTAAATTGAGCATTTTTTGAATATCGTTTTCATCAAGCTCTAATCCAGCAGGGCAACCATCTAGCACTGCACCCACACATATGCCATGACTTTCACCAAAACTTGTTAAAACTAGTCTCTGACCGATAGAACTACCAGGCAATGATTTGACCTCACTATAGGTGCTTATAACGATAATTAATTGGTACTGTTACACACATTTGAAAGGAGTTTACGACTATTTTTTCGAGTTATACTCGCGGTTTTAAACTATTATGAAAGTAAAATCTTTCCTCCAACCCTCTTAAGATCAGAAATAAAATTGGGATAGGAAACATCAATTGATTCAGGATTTGATACAGTACAGTTACCAACATACATTCCTGCAATACAAAATGCCATGAATAATCTATGATCATTCTCAGAATTCAAGTCAACAGAATATAGTTTATCTGTTGATTCAAGAATTAATCCGTCTTCTTTTTCTTCTACACTGATACCTAACTTTTTCAATTCTCTTGCAAGAATTGCAATCCTGTCAGTTTCCTTGTATCTTGCGTGTTTTACATTGAAGATGTGAATTGGTTTTGAAGATTTGAGTGAAAGAATTGCAAGAGGTGGAAGAAGATCAGGTGAATTACTCAGATCAAATTTACCGCCGTTTAGAGGTTTCTGAGATTGTACGGTCACGTTATCTTTTTCAACATTTACAGTGACTCCTAAACTTTTTAGAATATTAAAGATTGCCTTGTCTGCTTGCGGTAAATCATCAATAGTTGTTTTAATTATAATGTTGTCTCCAAGTAAAATAGATGTTGAAAGCAACATGGCAAGGCTTGAAAAATCAGAAGGAACAGTAAAGGCTGTTGGTTTGTATTTTTGTTGAGACATGATATAGTTTTTGTATGGCTTGACAGTCTTGACTGTTACACCAAATTTTTTCATAGACGCAATTGTTGCATCAAGATATGGTTTTGAGACCAAATCTTCTTCTATATTCAAAATAAGACCGCTTTCAGTTAGTGGGCTCATTATCATCAAGGCAGATACAAATTGACTTGATATGTTTCCAGGAATGGTTACCTCGCCTCCCTTGACTTTGCCTGTAATGGAAATGGGTGGTTTACCATTTGCAGATGAACATTTTGCACCTATTGATTCCAACGCATCTAAAAGAGGTTGCATGGGTCTTTGTCTGAGGCTTTCATCTCCTGAAAGTATTGTTTTTCCTTTACCTAAGGCAGCAACAGCAGCCGCAATGCGTATGGTTGTTCCAGAATTTGACGCATCGATTTCAGAGGGCGATTTTACTTCTTTGATTCCATTTATTGTAAGATTTGAATTGTCTTGTATTATTGTGGCACCAAAACTTTTACATGCAGATATGGTAGCATTAGTGTCTCGTGAATATAGTACATTTTTGATAACACTTTTACCGTCAGCAAGTGACGCTAAAAAAATTGCCCTGTGCGTGTAGCTTTTGTTTGGGGGACAAACCAGCGTTCCACTAATTTTTGTTTTTTCGATTCTACAGTTCATACACTTCGGCCTTTTTGTTATTGACTTCAGAAACTACAGTCTTTCCCTCAAATGACGAAAAAACTTTCTTTAGATTTGAAATGTTATCTTTTTTGGTAACTGCTGCAATGGAAGGACCATTGCCTGATATTGATGCCCCCAAAGCCCCGCTTTCAACAAGTTCTGCAATTATTCTAGGATCAGAATTTAAGACAGTTGAAGTCGCAAGTCCATTTAAAATCATGGCATTCCAATAGTCAGAATTTTTTGCAAGATTCCACGCTTGCTCAAAAATTGCACTCTGAGTTTTTAGGTTTCTAATGTTTCCGCGTTTACGTGATTTTGGAATAAATATTACAACTGATAGGTTTCGTGGGCCTTTTTCTGAATGAATTATTTTTCTTTTGTAATTGTCAGTAACCACAAAACCTCCATAGTAGCAGGCGCATGCATCGTCATAGGCTCCCGTAATACTAACTCCTGTTTCAATAGATGCATTAACTCCTGCAACCAGTATTTGTGAATCATTTAAGCTAGGATTGAATAACTTTGCACAAGCTAATGCAACTGCAGACGATATTGCACTAGAGCTTTTTAACCCGTACCCAGTTGGAATTTCAGACTTTAATGAGATTCTAATCTTTGTTTTTTCAAGATCGTTTTTTGGCACTATTTTTTCTACGACTTTATTTATTAATCGCGAACTAAGGTTTTTTGTTTCTGATTCTATTATGATTCCTTTTCCCGGCGATGTCTCTACTTCTGTTTCTATCTTAGGTGATATCCCAAGCGTAGCACCTTTTCCAGTAGCTATTGCGTTAACTATGGAGATTGCTCCATGCAGACTAGCTTTTACTATTGTCATCAAAATCCTCCAAGCAATGCTTTTTTCATGGTGTCGTATGGCGCATCAATGCCATGCCATATTTCAAATGAGCGAATAGCTTGTCCTAAAAGCATCTCATAACCATAAATTATTGTTGCATTGTTTTTCTTTGCCTGTACAATAAGCTCAGTATTCATTGGCATGTAAACAATATCATAAACAACTGTATCTTTATTGATGCACGCTTTTGGAATAGGGGCTGGTTCGTTTTTTAGGCCTATCGAAGTTGCGTTTACAATGAATTTGTGTTGTGGTGACGCATCAATTTCTTGAAAAGATTTTGCCACTGCATCTAGTCCAAGTTTTTGAGCAAACTGTGCTAGTTTTATTGCATTTTCTTTTGTTCTATTGGCTATTGTTATCTTTGCTGCATTTTCTTTAATGAGTGCAACAACAATTGCTCTGGCAGCTCCTCCTGCACCAAGCAATAAAACATTTGAATCCTTCGCTGTAATGTTTCGTTTTTTTATCGGATCAAGAAATCCATCCATGTCAGTGTTGTATCCTTTTAGTTTTCCATTATCATTTGATACTGTGTTTGTTGCACCTATGAGCTTACAGTTATCATCTGTTGCATCCAAATATTTTAGCATCTCAACTTTATGAGGAATTGTTACATTAAATCCCGCAATTTTAATTGATTTTAAGGATTCAACTCCTGCAGCAAGCTCGCCTTTTGGTATCCTATATGCAATATACGTGCAATCTAAACCAAGTTCCCTAAATGCAGCATTATGTATATTTGGTGAGAGTGAATGATTAATTGGATCACCTATCACAGCAAAAGTTTTTGTCATTTAGAATTGTCAAAGAAAAGATTGATTTAAACTATTTATCACGAATTAAGTTTTGAAAACTAGATTTTGATAATAGATTTTATTTCATCTAAACTAAATTGGCCAGGAGCTATCGGTTTTCCTAGAGAAACATAGGTGTATGGGCTTCCAAGAAAAAGGCAAAGAATACGTGACATCTTGCCATATTCACCCATCGAGAACGCAATTAGATTCAGTTTTGAGGTGTTATTGTACAGTGACAACACGCGTGTAGAGTCGTTTGTTGAGCTTGCAGTAGTTACAATTTTGATGTTTTTTGAAAATTTTGTCATTTGGTTTAAAATCTTGCTCAAAGCTGAGTCATTTGGTGTTTTTTTAAAATCATGCCATGAAACAAGCAAATCTGTTCTAGTTTTTTTAATATAATTTGCAAACTGTTTGTTTTTTCTTAATGTGTTATATTCAACATCTAAAAGAAATGGATTGTATTCTGCAATTAATTTTAGAATAGATAACCTTTCATTTTCATTCCCAGAAAACTTGCCACCTTCAGATTTTGGTCGTAGAGTACAAACAGATCTTTTCAAATATTTTTTTACCAATTCTAATGATTCTGGAACTTGATGTGGGCTTAGAAAATCAAATCGTATTTCAACATAATTTGATTTTTTTGTGATCCTTTTTACAACCTGACTAAGTTTTTTTGGTGTTTTTTCAGCTATTGTAACACATGTTTTGTATGCCATTGTCTATTTTTCAAGAATATATTCATCAGATACTTCCATTCCAAAATGTCTGCCAGTGGCAGGTTTTGAGTACACTAGTACAGAGTCTCCTTTTTTTAAGTGAGTCACAGATACTAGATGGCCGTTTGGTTTCACAAATCGAATAGTTTCTGCATCTTGAGCTATTATTCCTCCAACCTCATCCCCTATCTGGGCTTTTATCATAAGCATTGGTCTTCTTTCAATTTTTGATCTTCCTACTGTGGCCCTTCGTGCTTTTCCTTTTGAATCAAGGACCAACACTTCAGAACCTGTTTCAAGCTCCGATAGATACTTTGTCGTGCCATCAGGTGATACGGTGTAACAGTGTACTGCACCAGCATTTACTCTGAATGGTCGTGGTGATGTAAAAGAAGAGCCAACTGATTCGTTATGAACTAAAAACAAAAAGTTTGCTCTGCTTCCAATTAACATTCCTTCTCCCCTGTGGAGCATAGATGCAGTATCTACACAGACTCGTTCTCCGTCTCCTACTCCCTTAATATCAATAATCTTTGCTGTCTGTAAATCAAAACTTCCTGAACCAAGATAAACAAGTGCCTCTCGTACCTCATTAATCGATGATGTCTCAAAAATGACGCCGTCTACACCAATCTCAAGTATTGAGAACATTTTCCGTACCTCTTCAGGCAGTTTTGCTATGGCAAAAATTTTGGTATGTAACTTGTGCAATTTTGCAATAATGTTCTCAAGTGGAATTATTTTCCAGTCTTTTACCTCAACTATTACAAAATCTAAGCCTTTTTTTGCAGAATCTAGAATTTTTTCTATATCTGCATTAGACAAGACTTTGAATTTCCGTCCAGTCTTTTTCCCTTTTGGTTTTGTCGCGTCTTTATCAAGTATTACATAATTTGCAGAAGTGGATGGAAACAATGATGCAAGCCTTGTTTTTGTTCTAGTTAGAATTTTTGGGTCTAAATATACAATGTTTATGCCCTCATTTTCTAGATGAACAAGGAATTTACCTAATTGATTTTTTGGCACTTTAGGTAAAATAATTAACTCTCTATTTTTGCTCAATTTTCTTTGCTGCTTCCTTTGCAGTTTCTTTTTTGAATATGATTGCAGCTAGGGCTTGCACCATTTTTTCAGGATTTTTGTGGGCAAAAATATTTCGTCCATAAGTTACGCCTTTTGCTCCTGCTTTCATTGCGTCTTCGGTCATTTGTAAAACATCAAGATCAGTTTTTGCTTTTGGCCCGCCTGCTATTACAACTGGCACTGGAACACTCTTTACTACTTTAGCAAATGAGTCAATATCGCCAGTATATAGCGTCTTGACAATATCTGCACCACATTCTGCACCAATTCTTGCAACATGAGCTACAATTTCAGGATCGTGGGGATTTTTGATATTTTCTCCTCTAGGATACATCATTGCTAAAAGCGGCATATTCCATTTATGACATTGCTCTGCTGTCATTCCAAGCTGTTCTAGCATTTCTGGCTCTTCTTTTCCACCAATGTTGATGTGCAATGATACTCCGTCAGCACCAAGGCGTAAGGCCTCCTCTGCAGTACCTGTCAACATTTTTCTGTTTGGTGACGATGATAACGAAGTGCTACTTGAAAAATGAACCAAGATGCCAATCTTTGTTGGTTTTGGAAGTGTTTTTAGAATTCCTTTGTTAATAATCACACTTGTTAATCCATGACTTTCGCATTTGTAAATTATTGAATGGGGATCCTCAAGACCCTCAATTGGTCCATTTGAAATGCCATGATCCATTGGGATGCAAAGCATTTTGCCTTTTCTTAAAATTCGGTTTAGTCTTATTTCGAGACCAGATGCCATAAATGATTCTCCGCTTTGCGCCCTACTTAAAAATAACGTAAAAAATGAAATCACAAAAAAGACAATCAATCATACAAAAGTTATCAAGTTGATTCATTTTGGTAACAGCTCAAAGATTAAATAGCATTTGAAAAGCAACAAATGCAGATTAATTGAGTCAAATTACTGAACAAATTCATTCAAGCGAAATTGGAGACATTTTAGAAAATTCGCTTCATGGAAAACGACCTGAGATTGATGATTGTATTAGACTTTTAGAATCAGATGATGTTTTTCTGATGGGCCTTGTTGCAGGAACACTAACACAAAACCAATTTGGGAAAAAAGTATCTTTTGTAAATAACATAATCCTAAACTACACAAACGTTTGCATTACGGATTGCAAATTTTGCGCATTTTATCGACCTCCTGGAGATAATGAGGCATACACATTAACCCTTGATCAAATCGAAGCCAGAGTAAAAACTGCATGGGACTTGTTTAAGATTAGACAAGTGCTCATTCAGGGAGGACACAACCCCAATCTTGGAGTCGAATACTATGAGGACGCATTTAGAATGATTAGAACAAAGTTTCCAAAAGTTGGAGTTCATGGACTTTCAGCATCAGAAATAGATATGATTGCGCGTGTTGAAAAATCGTCTACAAAAGAAATTATCTTGCGATTAAAGGATTCTGGATTGCAGTCTGTCCCAGGCGCTGGCTCTGAAATTCTAGTCGATCCTGTAAAAAAAATTATCAGTCCAAAAAAGATCTCAAGTGACGAATGGATCAGAATAATGGAAGAAGCTCACTCAATTGGACTTCCTGCATCAGCTACTATGATGTATGGACATGTTGAATCTGTACATGATATAGCAGAACATTTTTACAAGATTGCAACATTGCAGGAAAAAACAAAGGGATTCATGGCATTTATCCCATGGAGCTTTGAGCCAAACAATACTCTGTTACAAAAAGAAGGAACTGTAAATTTTGGTGCAGGTGGAATGCAGCTTTTGAAAATGATTGCAATAAGCAGACTAGTCTATGATGGACTAATACCTCATATCCAGTCGTCATGGCTGACAAATGGAGTTGGGATGGCACAACTTGCGCTTCAATATGGCGCAGATGATTTTGGCGGAACATTGATTGGAGAAGAGGTAGTATCATGCACTGGTGCCCGCTCAACTGAGCTTACCAGTCAAAGAATAATTGATTCTATAAGACAGATTGGTTATCAGGTAGAAGAAAGGGATAACTTTTACAATACTGTATGCATGCATTAAATTCCATAGCTTGACCATTTAGAGTCAACAAGACTTTTTGTAGCATCATCAACCTTTACCTGCTCTTGAATCTCTCGCTCAAATCCTTCCTCTTTTGTTTTTTGGGTTGCATCTATTCCAAGTTTTGATCCTAGGTTAAGCAGAGGAGATGCAGGATCCAATGTGTCTGTTGGAGTTTTATCAATTATCATAACATCACGGGCTGCATCAGCTCGTGTAGTTATTGCCCAGATGACATTGTTTATGTCATGTACGTTTACATCGTCATCTACTACAACAAAAATTTTAGTCAATGACAGCTGTCCTAGCCCCCACAAGCCCATCATTACTTTTCTTGCTTGTCCCGGGTAGCGTTTTTTGATAGAAATTATTGCAAGACCTTGGAACCATCCAGAAGCAGGCATTGAAAAATCTACAACCTCTGGCTGAAACATCCTAATTAACGGTAAAAATGAGCGTTCTATTACCTTGCCAATATATGCATCCTCTAAAATTGGTTTTCCAACTATCGTGGTAAGATAAATTGGCTTTTTCCTTTGCATCATTCCAGTTAAGGTAAATGTTGGATACGGTTCTTTTGGAGTATAGTATCCTGTATGATCACCAAAAGGTCCCTCATCTCTAACATCAAAAGGATCAACATATCCTTCTAGTACAATTTCGGCATTAGCAGGAACCTCCAAGTCAACTGTCTTGCACTTTACAATCTTGATTCCTTTTTTTCTTGTAATGCCAGCAAACACAAATTTGTCTAGCCCTTCAGGCACAGGTGCAACTGCAGAAAAAATCGTTGCAGGGTCACCACCAATTACTATTGCAGTCTCGATTTTTTCTCCTTTTTCTTTTATTATGTCATGATGATGTGCACCACGTTTGTGTTTTTGCCAATGCATTAACGCATGTTTGCTATCAAGAACCTGCATTCTGTAAACTCCAAGATTTCTGACACCTGTTTCTGGATGTTTTGTAACAACAAATCCAAATGTTATGAATCGTCCTGCATCTTTTGGCCACGTTTTTAGAATTGGAATCTTATCAAATGACGGAGAATCATCAACAATTTCTGTTACGGGTCCATCTTTTTCTAACTTTGGAAAAATATCTCCCATTTTTGCAAGCTCTGGTAGTTTTTTTATCTTGTTTAAAACACCGGAAGGTACTTCCATCTTTGTCATATCTACAATTCGTTGACCAATTTCTGTAAAGTCTGATGTTTCAAGACCAATCTCAAGTCTTTTTAGCGAACCAAACGCATTTCCTAAAACTGGTATATCATAATTTTTCACATTTTCAAAAAGAAGTGCAGGACCATTTGCATACATTGTCCTTCTAAGAATTTCTGCAATTTCAAGTTCTGTATCGACTTGTGTAGTTATTCGTTTAAGCTCTCCTGCTTTTTCAAGTTCATCAATAAATTGATGAATATCATCAAGAGTCACGAATTTTATGAAGACGCTGACAGTATAAGCTTAACTAGATTTATCTAATAATGCAATTTTTGGAAAAAAATTTAACACATGTGTTTTAATTACTAATACAAGGTTCTCATACGTTGGACGAGCAGAAAAAGTGTGCAGTATGCAAGGGCACTGGAACAATTGAGCTACTTAATTCACAATGTCCATTCTGTAATGGAACAGGGGAATACTCAAAAACAGCGGAAAGCTATCTAAAATCACATATATGCCAGTGTATATTTTTGGATAGGAAAACCTGTCCGTTGTGTACAAAAAAATGTCATCATGACACTCCTAACAAACCAAAAATTTTGTTAGGTCCAGTTTAGTAATTTATTTTAATTAATTGGAGGAAGCTCACTTTTCTTGTCGTGGCCACCAGAACCAAACTTACAGTAAAAACACAAATCAGATTGCATGTAAGTTAATTTTTCAATCTGTATTGCACCAATCTTTAATGCAATTTTTGTTAGCAGTCTATACTTTAGTGGCATTGACGGTATTACCTCTTTCATGTATACATTATGATGATCGGGGCAGAACTTTAGAGTGACCTTTGCTGGTTCCTTACTTGTTTGATTAATCGTTTTTGCAACGTTGATTTGCTCCCGTATGTATTCATGTTTAGGACAAGGACAGTTTTTTCCTCTAGGGTGATTGTAAGCAGGCGTATTCTTCCAATCAAATCCAGGATATTCTTTTTCAAAATCGTCCAATAATCAACATACTTCTCAATTGTTTATAAAACTTGATCAGTTTTTCGAGT
>Ga0247727_10013566_pt1 | contig 13712 bp, 12 predicted proteins | sample WisWelCaveWW1625_FD_202498 | JGI IMG/M metagenome (GOLD analysis project Ga0247727, IMG submission 202498) | Biofilm microbial communities from Wishing Well Cave, Virginia, United States - WW16-25 | ecosystem: Environmental > Aquatic > Deep subsurface > Groundwater > Cave microbial mat | place... | reverse complement strand
ATACGCCACCGCCCGGATTTGAACCGGGGAATCGCGTGAGCGAAACGGGATCCTTGCCTAGGTTAGCAATCTTACGCTGCTGAAAGAACCTTTCAACATCCGCGCAGTACCAGGCTGTGCCACGGTGGCATGAGTTACTTGCCTTTGGAGAACTTATTTAAATGTTTCTGGCAAACCTTTATAAATTATTGATTTGCCTGCTGTTGTTACAGCGAGGTGGAGCAGTCTGGAGTGCTCGGTGGGCTCATAACCCACAGGTCGGTGGTTCAAATCCACCCCTCGCTATAGAATTCTCACAAACGGTCAGGTCTTGTACTATCAGTATGCATTCTGTGCTGAATCTGGTGCAGAATGTCATCAAATGCTTTCCTTACAGCTCTTGGAAGCTCCCAGTCATCTGCGTTAGAACTGTCAAAAATGTGAGTGGGAGCAACAACCTTAACGTGCATGGAATATTTCTTCCTGCTGCCATCCTTTTCATAGCATTTCACATGAACAGTCATGTTAGTCAAATTGTGAAGTTCGCGCTTGATTTTCTCATACTGCTCAGTTGTGATAGACTGGATTGTAGCTTGCTCTTCAGCAGAAAGCTCGCTGACGCCAACAAACTGAATCACTTCCGGCTTCTCTTTTGGTTTTCCTGAAGACATGCGTAAAACAGAAGTGCGATGCTATTTAAACGTTTCTGTGCGAAGATTTTAAAAGCTCAATAAGAAAACTTAAACGCATGAAACTCTGCGGAATAGACGAAGCAGGAAGAGGATGCGTAATAGGGCCATTGGTAATTTGCGGGGCAATGATAGATAGCGAGAAAGAACACGCTCTCAAAGAACTGGGCGTGAAAGATTCTAAATTATTGACACCAAAACAGCGCGAGAGAATTGCAAAAGAACTACCGAAGCACGTCAAATATCAACTGATAATCGTTCCACCCGCAGAAATAGATGAAAACGTGCTTTCTGAGAATGGGGCAAATCTGAACTGGCTGGAAGCAGACAAGAGTGTAGAGCTGATTAATATGCTTAATCCGGAAAAAGCGATTGTGGATTGCCCAAGCAATAATGTAAAAGCGTATCACGAATACTTATGGGAAAGATTGATGGCCAAAAAAATAGATTTGAAAACAGAACATAAAGCGGATGTGAACTATCTGATTGTCGGAGCTGCTTCTATTCTTGCAAAAGTAACAAGAGATGCTGAGATTGAGAAAATAAAGAAACATGTTGGCTTTGATTTTGGTTCAGGATACATGGCAGATCCAAGGACTGCAGAGTTTTTGAAAAAAGCATGGGACAAACATCCAGAAATATTCAGGCATAGCTGGGCGCCATATAGAGAGCTTGCAGGACTGAAGAAACAGAAGAAGATTGGAGAATTCTGATGATAAAATCAGGCAACGTAACAATATTTGTAAACAACATGAAAAAAGCAATAGAATTCTATACAAAAATATTGGGATTCAAACTGAAAAACAATTATGAAAACGAATGGGCAGAAATAGAAGCACCGGATTTGACAATAGGACTCCATGCAGGAAGAAAGTCAACAACAAAAGGACATGTTTCTATAGGATTTCAGGTAGATAATCTGGACAAGACTGTTAAAGAACTGCAGAAAAAGGGGATTTCTTTCAAAATACACGAAGAAAAGCCTGTAAAAATAGCCCATTTCAAAGACCCAGAAGGAACCTCGCTATACCTATGCCAAGTATACTAAATCTTTATATACCCTTAATATACCAAAACACAAGATGGAAACAAGCGCTGTACCGACGACAGAGCAGGTTGTTCATACTTCGTCAGCGAAAGCTACAAAGATAACAAAACTTGTTCTGGACGGCTTCAAAAGCTTTGGAAAACACACAGAATTATTATTTGGGGATGATTTGAACGTAGTTCTAGGTCCGAATGGCTCAGGCAAAAGCAACATCCTAGACGCCCTGTGCTTTGTTCTTGGCAAGAGTTCTTCAAAACAATTGAGAGCTGAGAAAAGCGCCAATTTGATTTATAATGGCGGAAAAACAAAACAGCCAGGAAAAGAAGCAGAAGTGTCAATAGTATTTGACAACAAGAACAAAGTATTCCCACTGCCAGAAGATGAGATTAAAGTAAGCAGAATAGTAAGAGCAGACGGGGCAGGCAAGTACAAAATCAACGGCAAGACAAAAACAAGACAGGAAATAATAGAGCTTCTGGGAATGGCAAAAATAGACCCAGACGGCTACAACATAATTCTGCAAGGAGACATTGTAAGACTAGTTGAGATGAGCCCGATAGAAAGAAGACAGATAATTGAGGAAATAGCAGGCATTGGGGTATATGAAGAGAAAAAACAGCAGGCATTGAATGAACTGCAGAAAGTGCAGGAAAAGCTGAATGAAGCAGAAATTATTCTGAAAGAAAGAGAAAGCTATCTCAAGGATTTGAAAAAAGACAGAGACCAAGCAATAAAATACAAAGAGTTGAATGACAAAATCAGAACTAACCGAGCAAGCCATCTCAAAAGGCAGTTAAACAGGAAAGAGGAAGAAATCGGAAAATACGATGAAAGAATATCAGGACACAAAGAAAAGCTGACAAAATACCAACAACAAATAAAGAAATTAAGAGACGAAATAGCACAAAGAAAACAAACAATTTCTGATATCAACAAAGAAATAGAACTGAAAGGAGAAGTTGAGCAAATTAAGATACAAAAAGAAGTAGAACAGCTGCGCATTACTGTTGTTACGCACAAAACAAGAATAAGCACCTGCAATACAGAAATAGCACGAATAAAACAGAGAAAAGAACAATTACAGCAGAATTTACAAGAAATTGAGGCGAAGATTACAGAGCTAACACAGCAAAAAGGAAGCCTTACAGCACAGTTAGAAGCTTTGCGCAAGACAACAGCAGAGCTTGATGCTAAAATAAAAGCTTTCAAAGCCAAACACAATCTTGCAGACGAAACAGAAGCAGACAAACAGCTAGATGAATTAGACAAAAAAGCAGAATTAAAGCAGCACGATATCGGATTACTCAGAGAAAAGCAACAGGCATTAATTAGAGAAAAGGACAAAGCAGAATATCAACTTGGAGCAATCGATGAAAAGATAGCAAAAGTTGCAGAACTCGAAGCAGCACACAAAGAAGAACTTGACGTGCTCAAAAAGAACAAAGACCAATTCAAAAAACTCGTCCTTGAGCTAAATGATTTTCTGAATAAGGACAGCCAAGATGCAAGCGCACTCGCAAAAATACGCTCAGAACTGCATCATCTGAGAGAAGATGAAAACAAGCTTTCAATCAAGCAGCAATCGATACAGGAAAGCATTGCGCAAAACATTGCAGTCAAGAAGGTTCTCGAGAACAAAGGAAAGCTGGGAGAGATTTACGGCACAGTCGCAGAACTCGGAAGCTCAGACTCAAAATATGCTCCAGCACTTGAAGTAGCAGCAGCACAAAAAATACACAGCATTGTAGTAGATGACGACAAAACAGCAGCAAGATGCATAAAATACCTGAAAACAGAGAAACTTGGAATTGCAACATTTTTGCCATTGAACAAAATCAAACCAGCACACGAAAAAGAGGATATCAAAAAACTGTCGAAAGCAAAAGGAGTGCACGGATTTGCAATAGACTTGCTTGAGTTTGACCTAAAGTTCAAGAACGTAATGTCGCACGTGTTTGGAAACACGATTGTTGTAGACGATATCGAAACTGCACGAAACATAGGAATAGGCGCTGCAAGAATGGTCACTCTTGAAGGAGACTTGTGCGAGAATTCAGGAGCAATGGTAGGCGGCTTCAGAATCAAAAAAACAGGAAGTTTCAAGGAAAAGGAAGTCCTTACCAAACTCACACATGTACAAGAGAGAATTACAGAATTAGATTCAATGCTCAACAAAATAGAGCAGGGAAGAAAAGACAACGAAGCAAGAATAACAAGATTACGAGAATTAAAAGCGAACCTCGAAGGAGACATAATAAAACAGGAAAAAAGCCTGCATCTGGATACCGGAGACCTTGAAAACACCAGGAATTTCAAAGAAGAACTTGTCAAAACAATAGAAAAACTCGGAAAAGACCTTCAGGAAGCAGAAAACCAGATTGTGGATGTCACCAAAGAAATTACAGATTTGAAAATACAAAAACAGAATTTAAGAACGAAGATTACAGAGCTCAGAAATCCACGTGTTCTAGCAGAGTTAACAGCGTTTGAAGAGAAAAAGAAACAGTTGGAGCAAGAGACAACAAGACTTGATGGAGAGCAAAAAGGAATTAATATGCAGCTGACGGATGTCCTTGGCAGAGACAAAACGAATATCAACAAACTGCTTGTTGACATGAGTAAAGAAGAGGAAGCGTTTAATGCAGAGATTAAAAGTTTAGGGCAGCTGATTGGCGGACAGGAAAAAGAATTAACTTCAAAAGAAGAGGAGCAAGCGAAATTCTACAGCAAATTCAAAGGATTACTTGAGAAAGTAAAAATTCTTTCGGACGAGATTAATACGGATGAAACAAAGATTCTTGGAATTGACGAAAATGGGCGCAAAGAAGAAATGCAAATCAACACGATTTCAATTGAAGTAGCACGTATAAATGCAGAAAAATCAGGATTGCAGGCAGAATTTGAAAAGTATTCAGATGTGCAATTAGATATGGAGAAGCCAGAAGAGCAGCTGAAGAAGGAGATTAATGAATTTGAGCGAATGATGGCAAACATAGGAAGCGTGAACATGAGGGCACTTGAGATTTATGAAACAGTAGAGAAGGAATATGGAATTTTGCTTGAGAAGAAGAATGTACTTGTGAAAGAAGCAACAGATGTTGAAAACATGATGAAAGAAATAGAAGCAAACAAGAAAGGATTGTTTGTAAGGACACTGGACGTTATAGACAGCCAGTTTAGAAGAATATTCAGCCAGCTGACAACAAAAGGAGAAGCATATCTTGAGCTGGGAAACAAAGAAGACCCGTTTGCAGATGGAATGACAATAAGCGTCAGGATAACTGGAAACAAGTTCCTGGATATACGCAGTTTAAGTGGAGGAGAGAAGACATTGACAGCACTTGCGTTCTTGTTTGCCATTCAAGAGCATGAGCCAGCAACATTCTATGTTTTAGATGAAGTTGATGCAGCACTGGATAAGCACAACAGCGAAAAACTGGCAAAACTGATAAGAAGCTACTGCCAGAAAGCGCAGTACATAGTAATTTCGCACAATGATGCCCTGATATCAGAAGGAGATATTCTTTACGGCGTAAGCATGAATCAGGAAGCTGGATTGAGTAATGTTGTAAGTCTTAAGATGTAAAGCTTGAGAGACTTTTCTTAATCTTTTCAATAGTCGTCTGCCAGGAATAATGCCCGGCAATGGTTTTTCTCGCTTCTTTACCAAGCTGAGTACGCAATTTTGCATGCTTCAACAAATATTCCAGCTTTTCAGCCAAAGAGTTAACTTTCTGACGCGGGAAAATCAGACCATTCTTGCCGTCAACAACATATTCACGGATATTGCCAACAGGAGTAACAACAACAGGCAAGCCAACTGCCATAGCTTCCATTGTAGCAAGAGAAGAAGTTTCTGTCAAGCTTGGAAGAACAAAAATATCCATAGCCTGCAGGAAGGGAACAACATTATCCTGCCGACCAACACGCAAAACACTTCTTGAAGCAGGAATTTCCTTCTCAAGACCTTCGCCAACAATCAAAAGCACAGTGTTGTGTGCCTTTTGCTGGACTTTCTTGAAAGCTTCATGCAAAGTTGGAAGATCTTTTTCACGAGCAATCCTTCCACAAAAGCCAACAACACGCTTATTTGACGCAATTCCAATCTTTTTCTTTGAAGCAGCCTTGCTTTTAGGAGGCATGAACTGCTGAAGATTAACTCCAAGATGGACCACTTCCATTTTTGTCCTTATTTTATTTCCGGTGAGAATGTCTTCCACCTCTTTTGAAGGAACAAACAGCAGAGAATATTTGTTGTACATATGGCGAGCAAACCAACGGACGCCAGTGCGGGCAAACCATCGGCCATAACGCAAAGCCCTGGAAACAAGCTCCCACTCAATGCTATGGGCAAAGCCTACCACTGGCTTCCTGTGCTTTCTTGCAATCCTGATGCCGGCAATGCCTACAGGACCAATAGTCTGATTGAAAACAACATCAGCATCCTTGATAACTTTCTCCATGACATCTTTTTCAGGTTTTGAGAATACAATGTCACCGAACTGCATTGTGCCAAGGGGAAATCGGATAACTTTTACACCGCGAATAATTGGGAGTTTGCCAGGGAACTTTGGAGCAAAAACGGTAATCTGCATTGTTTGAGCAAGGCCTGGCAATAATTCTGACAAGAAACGCGCAATACCATCCCAGCGGGGCAGGAAGCAATCAGTCGTAATTACAAGTTTCATTGTATTCTGTAAAACACCTCAGCATAGCGATAACCATTAACAAAACCTGAAAACCAGTCCTTGGCAATAATTTTCCACAACATGGCCCAGATAACAACTTTTTGGCTCTCGTGAGAGAGGAAAGATTTGATTTTCAAATTAAATGTGTCGCTGACGTCAACAACCAAGCGAGGCAAATTACGCTTTTTAATCTTTACAAGAGACCACACATCAAAAGAGTAAACGGGACACTTGATTTTCTTTTTTTCAATTAACTTCATGACAAGCTTATGAACAGCATGATGATCAGGATGAGCATCATCAAAGCCATGAGTGAAAATCGTACTTGGCTTTTCACGCTTAATCAACCAAGCAAGCTTTTCCTCAATGTTCTTTTCCTTAATGTCAATCTCAACCTTGCCATCACGACAGCCAAAATAAGCAACTCCCGAACCACCCAGAATTTTGTCGCCGGCTAAGAATTCCTTCATACGTTTCTCTATGACCACTTCCTTTTTCATATATGGATGAAACTCGCCAAAAGAAAATACAACAGTTTTCACACGTTTGCCTTGCTTTGCAAACTTTGCCAGAGTAGCTCCAGCGCCTATAACGTGGTCGTCATTGTGAGCACCGATGGCCAAGATTGTTTCTGTCATATTCCTATTCTGAGAATGAGGGTTTTTAAAGGTATTGTAGCCATGCACTCACGTGCTTTCCTTGAGGGCTTTCAGCCGCCCATAGCGATGGCTGTTTTGTGCAAAGTGTTGGAAAAAGAAGTTCGCAAGTTTTGGGAAATGTAGTTTTTCTGCTGTTAACATACCAAGGCAAGACATGCAAACAAGCAGGAGGACACTTCCAAGAAAGAATATCCTGAATTTTTTAAGATAAGGAAGCTTTGAAAAGAATGTGGCAGGAAAGTATTTTTGAATAAACTCTTCATTGTGCATGAAAAGCATTCGCGTTTTGTCCATTCCCTGCCCTGATATAACCCGGAAATAATTCTTTGGGCTGTTTAGATTATGATGCCAGACAGCATTTTCAGTTCTCATAACGCGCATTTTGTTTTGATGTAGGCGAGCACCTAGCTCAAACTCGCCGCAATAAGGCAGTTTCTCGTTAACCCCTCCCAGTTTGTCAAAGCATGAGCGCCTCATTGCAGAATTATGGAAATCAAAATGAAAGCCATGAATGAAGTTTTTTCGCATTTTTTTACGAACTTGCCAAAATAAATCATCCTGTGCCTTGGCAAGCAATGAATCAGATGGAACCGTCTTTAAGGGAGAAATAGTTGCTTGAATTTTGTTGTTTTTGAATAACTCTACATAATTGCGTATCCATTCGGGATGCGCAATACAGTGGCCTTCAATAAAAAGGAGAAGCTCTCCGGTTGACTGACGTACTGCGTCATTCATCATCTCTGCACGGTTTTTACCCCTTCTTGATATTATCTTGAGTTGTGAATGTTGTTTTCCAAATTCTTTAAGCAATGTTAACTCTTCTTTTGTATACCTCCCAAGATCCTGTATAACTACCTCATAGAAGTCTTTTGGATAGTTCTGGTTACAAAGCGCATGCGCGGCTAACAAAACTTTGCCTTGGCTGTCAACATCCGAGACAAGCACAGAAACTTTCATAATATGCACCGGCCGGGATTCGAACCCGGACAGTCAGCTTGCTTCTATTCTAATGGAAGGCTGATGTCATGCCATTAGACCACCGGTGCGATAGAGGAAAGCCATTATGCACGGTATAAAAATATATCGCTACTTGTTGAATATAGTTTTGTATCCCGGAGCGCTGGCAATAAGAATAAGAGGCTCTCCTGAGAAGTTTTCATTGGCTATTTCACGCAGATTTTCACGAGTAACCCTCTTTAATTCGTCCAAAACAGTCCTGAAATCATAAAATGGCTTGTCGAATTCCTTTGTTATCCAAGCTGCAGCATGCATCTTGGACGATTCCATAATTGAAAGATAATCTGATTCCAATTGCGTCTTCTTTCCTACAAAGAATTTTTCATCAACTAATTCCTTGCGCAGTCTACCAGTGATTCCTTGCATCACTTCAAAAGTTTGCTCAATCTGGTTAGGATGCAATCCTGGAACACCCATATAAAACACAGCATTATCTCTTAAGGCATCATAAGAGGCTGCTGGCGTGTATCCAATTCCTCTTTCCTTTCTCAATTGCTTAAATAAACGCGATGTAAGACCGCCTCCTATCATTGTCTGCAAAAGCGCGAGTCCTAGCGTATCTTTGTGCTGATTAGGTTTCACCTTGTATACAAGGAAGGCGTAGGCCTGATCCTGCTCGGGTTGCTTTGACTTAAAATCATCGAATTCAACATAAGATATTCCAGGCCTGAATGCCCAAGAAATTTCTGGCTGAGCAACCGGCTTCTGCTCCATCTTGGCAAAAGTATTTTCCACGGAGTCAAAGAATTGAGATTTATCAACAGCACCTGTTGCGACCAAGACCATGTTGTTTGGAATATAGAATTTATTTTTCAAACTCATCAAATCTGGAATTTGCAGGTTTGTCACGGATTCAAAGGTGCCTATGACTGAATCAGCAAGCGGTGTGCCTTCGAAAATACGTGGAAAAGCATAACGCATTACAAATCTTTGAAGCGGATTATGTTCAGCATTAATCAGCTCCCTTGCTACAGGGCCATTTTTTTCTATTTCAAATTCAGTTTTGTCATAAGCAGTATTAATTACGGCCTGGTACGCTGTCGAAACAGCTGTTGACAATTTATCAGGCGGCAGAGAAACTTCGATTGTTGTCGTTGTATGACTTGTATGCGCATTTGCACTCATGCCATTGAATTCAAGGATTTCAGCAATTTCATCTGATGTCTTATAATTGTTTGAAAAGAACATCATGTGTTCTAACAGATGTGCACCGCCTTTCTTTTCTTTTGATTCGTTTTTGGAGCCTACATCAATTCCTACATAGAAAACAGCTTTCTTCTTGTGCTCCATTGGTTCTGCAATGGCAACAAGTCCATTTTTGAACACTTTTCTTTCTTCTGAAGACATATAGAGAAATATTATTGAAGGTTATATAAAACTTTCCTTTTTGACTACTATTAAGTAGTTATAATTTTAGCTCTTTTCTAAGATTGTCCAGAAAATGCTCAAAATCGTGCTCTTTGATGCCGGCACCGCAGGCCTGCTCATGACCGCCACCATAGCCTTCAATGCCTACTAATGCTTTTTCCAAGGCTTTCAACAAATTAACACTAGCAGGAGCACGCAAAGAACAGCGAACCTCACCACTACGCTTCCTGCCCAAGATGACAACTTTGTCCTTGAATATGTAAAGCAGTTCATTGGCAAGGTCTTTAGTCAAACTAAGCTTATCATCGTGATACGTAAAGACGAATAATTTGTCATTTGATACATTTTTCAATGCTTTCTCTTTCAGAATCTCGTATTCTTTGTTGATTTCCACGTATTTCTTCCACAAAAGCTTACCGCGAGGAGTTGTCTGCTTCAAAATTTCATAAGGGTCATCAATTCTAGTAAGAATTTTCACAGATTTGCTGACTTCAGACATTGCGCCTTTCAAATTGAATGAAAAAACTTTTACAAGAGTGCCGATTTCTGTGTTGAAAAGAGCTTCTTCAACAGAAGAAACTGTTTTTGGGAGTAAATCAGGGTAAGCATCCTGGAATATTGGAGCAAAATCTGGAAAGTACCAGTCACCAATAGCTCCTGTAACAGCGATCCACAAGTCTTGTGGACGGTCTTCACCCATAACCTGCCAGATAAGAACTGGAGTTGGAACATTAACGCCACGGGATACTCTTGGATTGAAGTATTTCACACGGTCACGCTCAAGAGGAGCATGATGGTCAACCCAAATCACAGGAACTTTCACAGCGTCAATAAACTCCTGGTCGACCATTGCAACGTCAAGAATAAACACTTTATCTGCACCAGCTTCCTCTGCTTTTCTGGCAAATTCAGAAGTAATTCTCGGGTATGCTTTTATTGGAATACCTTTGCCCTCTTTCAAAAAACGATAACAGAGCATAAAGCTGGCAAGCCCATCAGGATCATCATGAAAAAAGAAAATAGGACGCTGGCAATTAACCATTTCTTCACGAACAGCAGCAACTTCCTGAGGTGTAAGCATGACAAAGCGAGTTATTAATCCCTTTTTAAGTCTTGCTCGAAAAATATATAAATACGTATTTGCAGATCTGGAAACATGACTGTATGTGAAAACTGCCACAGCTACAAAATATTTGGAAAGAAATGCTGGTTTTACTGGGAAGACAAGAAAAGTTGCAGCCAGTTCAAACGCAATGAAGGCGACGAGCCGCAATTCTCCAGCGAACTAATCCAAATCCACTGATTTTGCAGACTCAAAACCCTTCTTGACAAGAGCTCCAACATCAATATTTGATTCTACTCTGTCCAGAGCTTCTGGAATGGAATATAGCTCAGGATGAGGACTTACCAAGAAACTGCAGCAATCTTCATACGGCAGAATGCTGAGCTCATAAGTTTCGATGTCCTTGGAAACGCGGATGATTTCCAACTTATTATCCCCAAGAACTGGAGTAAGGATTTTATGCGAGACTGCACAATGAACTGAATTAATATTTTCAAGAGTCTGCGAGGCAACTTGTCCCAGATTGTCGCCAGTAACAAGGAAATCAGCATTCTCTTTTTCCAAAATGCGCTCTGCAATGCGCAACATCATACGACGATAAATCAATGTACGCACTTTTGCAGGAATATTCTTGATAAGCTCAAGCTGGATATCCTTGAAAGGAACCATATAAAGCTTGACTTTGCCAAAATTTTTCAACTGCTTTGAAATGGAGATGACTTTGTTTTGCGAACCAACAGCTGTGCTTGTTTGAGAGTGGAAGTGTACTAAGATGACTTCGCATCCCTGCTTAAGCATACGGTAGACTGCAACAGGACTATCAATACCTCCGCTTAACAGTGCAACGACTTTCATAAAATTATGTTATTAGCATCTGTTAAAAAAGGTTACCAGTAAGAATTATAAAGGCAAAAAAGAGCTACTTTTGCATGTTCATAAAGGGGGTCAAGTTCAAGGAAAAAGAAAGAATTCTGTCTTACGCACTAGCACATGCAAAACCACTTGCACAGAAAGAAGCGTATTTAGGAAGCGCTGCTGCGCCATTTGTTGGAAGATTTGGATATCCACATGTGAATGTGGGAATAATGGCACCACCACAACACGAAGAAAAAGCATGGGAATACGATGCACCAAGATATTGGGCACAACAAAATGCAACAATACAGCAAGTAGTAAGCTATCGAACTGCCATGATTAACAGCAGATTTGTCAGCAATGTAAAAAAGCCAGACAAACTGGTAGAATTAGCGCAAGAAGTGGCAATGTCAGAAAAAACAGTTGATATAGATGTAACTCTTGCAAAAAAGCCAAATGTAAACATAACAACAGACCAATGGGTAGCACCAATGGGACCACAGGCGAGATTGAAGCGGCTGAGTCTGGCAAGCAACCCGAGAATACCGACAAAAGTACAGAAGTTTTACGACGATACAGATGCTTTGGCAAGCGAAGCGCTTACTACCCTCTACAGCAAAGGGATAGATGAAAATTCCCTGAGCAGAATGCTGAGCGTAGGAATATTTGGCAAACAGAGAAAATTAGTGCCGACAAGATGGAGCATAACAGCAACAGATGATATTCTGGGAAAGAATGTGCTTGAAGAAGTAAAACAGCAGCCAACATGGGAGCATAGAGCATATTTTGGAAGCTATCTTGGAAATTATTATCTGTTTTTGATGTTCCCAGAGAACTGGACCTATGAATTATTTGAAATATATGCGAAACCAGGACCTGCGCTAGAGTATTCAACAGACAATGAAGAGTTTGAAGGCAGAAAGACGTACGCGGAAAACTGCGCAGGGGGTTACTATACACCGAGGCTTGCCATCGCTGAACACTTGAAGGAAAATAAAAGACAGGCAAGCGTGCTGGCTTTGAGATTTATTACAGATGATTATGTTCTTCCGCTTGGCGTTTGGGTTACAAGAGAAGCAAGCAGAAAAGCTCTTGCAAACAAGCCAATACATTTTGCCAGCAAAGAATTAATGCTCACTTATGCGGTTAATATTGCAAAGAAAAAGTTTGGATTAGACATAAAACCGTTGCTTCAGAAAAGTAAACTGTTAAAAGAAAAACAAAAAAGATTAAGTGCGTTTAGCTAAGGCGTCCGTCAACAATACGCATAACTGCAATAAGTCCATCTTTTGAACACAAACGAGTATCAGTGCCGCCTTCAACTATGAATTCATCCCTCAAAAACTCCATCTCTTCACGGTCAACAAGCTTAATAGGAGAGGTATACGCACGCTCGCCAATAGACTTGTCAGCACCAACCTTTAACACCTTCAGGCGACGGTCAAACTCTATCTCAGCAGTCTCAGAATCCTTATAACCAGTCAACGTAACCCCTGCAGTCAAACGCTCATTTGCTCTGTCCTTCATGTTCACAAAACAATTGTGAGTTCCAACTCGATAGGTGACAACAACACCACTAATATCTTTGCCACACTCCTTGGCGAACTCAGCATCGGTCAGAAGCTTTTCACAACCAAGCTGGGTATAAGGCTCGATCTCTCTTCCAGTAACTTCTAATGGTGAAGGAGGCACTTCTTCAGGAACTTCCATATCACCACCAACCTCAACAACCTCTTCAGAAATGGCGACTTCGGGCACAACATCAGTCTTTAAAACTTCCTTTTCCTCCATCTTTGGAGGTGTTGGCTGTGGAGCGCAAGCTGCCAGTAAAATCAACAACAATGCAATGTATTTTATCATAGTGACCACCAGTAAAACTCCAGTACCAATAACTATATAAATGTTTATGGTTAAAAAATGTACATGAGTATACATAGACTTCTCGTCGAGCTACAGCACATATTAGCGGATGCTGAGAAGCAGAATCTTGATTTAACGCAAAATGTGAGCGGGAAATTTGATGACTTCAAAAAGAGAAAAGAAGAGGGAACGAGATTGGCGCTTTCTGGAGTTCTGCAAAGATTAAACCAAGCAACACAAAATGACGCAGATTTGGCACCAATTGTTGCTCAGCTGAAAAATACACAAAATGTATCTGAAATGAACAAAATACTTGACAGGCTGGCTGGATTGGTGCAGCCGGAAGAAAAACAAGAAAGCAAAACATTCAATCAAAGAATAATGCCAGGCGAAATAAGAGACGAAGTAACAGCAGATTTACTTGAAGCACAGAAATGCATGAAGAATGCGTGCTACAGAAGCGCAGTAATATTGTGTGGAAGGGTG
>Ga0247727_10013565_pt1 | contig 13714 bp, 11 predicted proteins | sample WisWelCaveWW1625_FD_202498 | JGI IMG/M metagenome (GOLD analysis project Ga0247727, IMG submission 202498) | Biofilm microbial communities from Wishing Well Cave, Virginia, United States - WW16-25 | ecosystem: Environmental > Aquatic > Deep subsurface > Groundwater > Cave microbial mat | place... | reverse complement strand
AGCCTCAGCCGCAACGACGTCCGCTTTTTGTGCGAAGACAAATCCGGCAAGCTCTGGATTTCAATGTATAATGGCGGCGTCGATCGCTTTGATCCCGACACCGAAACCTTCGCCCATTTCCAACATGATCCGCGCAATCCGCGCAGTCTCGGCTCGAACTCGGTGAGATGCCTCTACGAAGATAAGCTCGGCGCCTTGTGGTTTGGAACAGTAGATCGCGGCCTGGATAAGCTGGATCGCACGACAGGAACGTTCACGCATTACCAACGCGATCGGGCTCGACCCACTAGCCTGAGTGACAGCAATGTCGTTTGTATAAATGAAGATCAATTCGGCAGCCTTTGGATTGGAACCCTTGATAGCGGATTGAACAAGTTTGATCGCCAGACGGAAACCTTTACCCACTTCAAGCCGAGCTCGGATACCAGCCCTGTTCGTTATGCGGTTTGGAAAATTCATGAAGATCGCTTTCACAACTTTTGGGTTGCCATGAATGGCCTCCGGCTGGTTGATCGCCGGACGGGAAAATTCACGGCCATCAAAAAGTTGAATCCGGAACTTCCATTTCAGCCGCGTTATTTTTACGAAGATCGCTCCGGAACTTTGTGGGTCGCCTGCGATGACCTGGGATTATTGCGCGTCGAGACGAAAGAGCAAAGGCTTTCCCAATTTAAAATTCTTCCGGAGGCTTTAAACGGCCAAGCTTATAATTCGGTTCTAACCATATTTGAAGACCGGAGGAGCATGCTTTGGGTCGGCACCCGAAGCGGCTTGCACAAATTCGATCCACGCCGCGAAAAATTTATCGCGCATTATTATGAACGCGACGGCCTTCCCGGAAGCGATGTGCTCAAGATCGTCGAAGATGATCATGGCAATCTCTGGGTTCTCACGAATCGAGGCTTGTGCGTCTTCAATGAGAGTCTTCCCTCCGGCCTGCGCTTCAAACATTTTGATCGCAACGATGGGGTTGATAATGCTTCGGCGTATTCTCCGCTCACCACGTCATTGCTGAAAAGCCAACGCGGCGAGATTTATTGGGGCGGCACGAATGGGCTGTATCGGTTTTTTCCACAAAACCTGAACCGCCGCTCGCAAGCTCCGCCCATCCGGCTGACGGAATTTCGATTGTTCAATGAGGTCGCCAAGCTGGATACGGCCATCGCTGAAATCAAAATCATTCGCTTGAACTACGATCAGGATTTTTTCTCATTCGCTTTTGCGGCATTGGATTTTACCAATCCGCTCAAAAATCAGTATGCCTACAAGCTGGAAGAGTTGGATCGCGATTGGGTGCAAGCCGGGATCAAGCGCGAAGCGAATTACACCCATGTTCCGCCGGGCGAGTACAACTTCCGCGTCAAAGGCTCCAATGCCGACGGCGTGTGGAATGAAGAAGGCGCTTCGGTAAAGATCATCATCTCACCGCCGTTTTGGAAAACCTGGTGGTTTCGGACGCTGGTGGCCGTTGCGATCATCGGCGTTCTGGCATTTGCATACAACTACCGCGTGTCCAAACTGCTCGAACTCGAGCGCACGCGGCTGCGCATCGCGCGCGATTTGCACGACGACGTGGGCAGCAGCTTGAGCAGTATTGCGCTGACGGCGGAGTTGCTGCAAAAGGAAAGTGTCACGGATAGTTTGGCCGATCGCCGCCTCGCGCGCGTGCATGAAACCGCACAGAAGCTCGCACGAAATCTCAAAGAGATCGTGTGGACCATCGATCCGCAGCGCGACAAATTCGACGATCTGCTGCTGCACATGAAAGAGGCCGCCGAAGAATTGCTCGGCCAGAAAGGCATTAGCTATACGCTTGATGTTCCTCAAGACGAATTGCCGCAGTCGCTGAAAATGGAATTTCGCCGCAATCTGTTTTTGATCTACAAGGAAATGCTGCACAACGTCGTCAAGCATGCTGAGGCGACCAAAGTGGAAATTGCGCTGACGCGAATGAATGGGATGTTGCAGTTGCAGGTGGCGGATAACGGCAAAGGCTTTAATGCAGAGGCGGGAGGAAATGGCAACGGGCTGAAGAGCATGCGCGCCCGCGCGGAGGAGTTGAATGGCAGGTTGGAAATTGATAGCCAGTTGGAGCGAGGAACGAGGGTGACGCTTGCGGTGAGGATTTCATGAGCAAGCTCACTGCTATAGAACAATTTTCTGATTTCGTTTATGCTGCGCTAATCTGGTCGGTCATATCCTTGATTTTGAATAAACAGTCGAAGATCATGTTCACAGAATTAGATTAACTTCCTAACCGACATTTTGGAAAAAAGGAGGAAGAACGATGCGATCCACTCAAAAGATTTTTCGTTTTCTCCGGCTTCATCTGCTCATTTTAGCCTGGTCTGCTGCGGCCGCGCAAGCGCAGCCGGCGCAGGAAAAAATTGAGCTGCAGGGTGTTTTGAAATTGGGAACGCCGCAGACGAAAACGCTCGCACCTGGAACGGTTCACGTTTGGAACTTAACGGTTAAGCAAGGCCAATATGCGGTTGTGGAAGCCGTAGAAAATAGTATTAATTTGGTGGTCCGCATTATAACTCCAGGAAGCGTTCAGAGGGCGGAATTCAACACCCCAGCAAGTGGCTGGGTAACGGAAAAAGTAACCTGGATCGCAGATACTGCAGGGGTGTGGAAAGTGGCGATCGCACCGCTAAGGGCCATCAAAACTGGGGATTATGAAATCAAATGGGTGACGCAGCGGGTGGCCACTGCAAGAGATCAGCAGACGACGGCGGCAGACAGCTTGAATAATTTGGCCCTAACTTACTACGGCCAGCGCAAATACACGGAGGTTGAGCCGCTCTTTCTGCGAGCAATCGAGATTCGGGAGAAGACGCTGGGACCGGATCATCTTGATTTGGCTGAAAGTCTCAACAGCTTGGGAAATCTTTTTATGGTCCAGGACAAGTATGAAAAGGTCGAGCCACTCTATAAACGTTCGCTGGTCATTAGAGAAAAGGTTCTGGGGTCGAACCATCCCACATTAGCCAGAAGCCTCAACAATCTGGCGGTGCTCTACAATGCCCAGGGCAAGTATGCCGAGGCTGAATCGTTTTACAAGCGCTCACTGGACATTAAGGAGAAGAACCTGGAGCCGGATCATCCCGATATGAGCGCAAGCTTACAAAACCTTGCGGCATTTTATTATCGTCAAGGCAGATACATCGAGGCCGAACCTCACTTTAAACGTGCCGTGCGCATTCGTGAAAAAAATCTAGGACCGGATCATCTCAGCATATCCGGTCCGCTTGGCAACCTCGCCGCGCTCTATTCTGCTCAAGCCAGGTACGCCGAAGCTGAATCTTTGTTTCTGCGCTCCTTGAACATCGCGCAGAAAGCGCTGGGGCCCGACCATGCCGGCGTGGCCGATCCGCTCAACGATCTCGCCGCGCACTACCATATCCAGGGCAAGTACGACGAGGCTGAAGCGCTTTATATGCGGGCCTTGTCCATTTGGGAAAAGATAGAGGGGCCGAATAAGCTTGGTCTGGCCCAAACCCTCGACAATTTAGCCTCGCTTTATTCTCTCCAGGGCAAGTATGCCGAGGCCGAGCCGCTTTATCAGCACTCTTTAACTTTTCGGGAGAAGACTCGCGGGTCGGATCATCCTGACGTTGGTGAGAGCCTTAACAACCTGGGAGCGCTCTATGTCGATCAAGGCAAGTTCGCCGAAGCCGAACCGCTCTTCAAGCGCTCCATCGCTATTAGCGAGAAAACTTTTGGGGCAGAGCATCTCGATGTAACTCAAAGCCTCAATAACCTCGCATTGCTCTACGATCATCAAGGCCGATATATCGAAGCCGGGCCGCTTTATGAGCGCGCTCTAATTTTACGGGAAAAGGCTTTGGGCATGGATCATCCCCTTGTGGGAGAGAGCCTGAACAATCTGGCGGCGCTCTACGTCAACCAAAACAAGCACGCCGAAGCCGAGCCGCTCTATTGGCGCGCCATAAAGATAGAGGAGAAATCTTTAGGGCCGAACCATCCTATCGTCGGTCGGAGGCTTAAGAGCCTCACGAAGGCCATGTTCTACAAAGGCGGCGCGCCGGCGGAAACCACTTTGCCTTTGATCGAACGCGCCATTGCCATTCTCGATGCGGCTAAAGATAATCCCAATTTCAGAGCAGATCTCTACGTCATGCGGGCGCAAATTCGCAAGCAAAAGGGCGATTGGCAACGCGCTTTAGCTGATCTCGCCGAAGCCTTGCGTTTAGGCGAAGAAATGCGGCCTCAAACCGGCAGGAGCGAAGAAATCCGCGCGGATTTTTTTAAACCGTACGCCAAATCTTTTGACCAGATCGTGAGCTGGGAATTGGAGGCCGGGCAGCCGCAAATAGCCTTCGATTATTCGGAACGCGCCCGCGCCGGGGTTCTCGCACAGGCCATCCAGGAATCCGCCGCCCAAACCTTTGCGGGAATCCCAGATAGCCTGTTGCGGAGAGACCAGGCTTTGCGCGACCAGATTCTCGCTTATGAAACTGAAATTCAGAAAGCGCGGCGGAAAAGCAACCAGCGCGACAGCTTGAAAATCGGCAATCTGGAAAGCCAATATCAGCCTTTGCTGACCGCTCACCATGAGTTACAGAAAGCATTCGAACAAAATTATCCGCGTTATTACGATTTGAAATATCAAACGCGCTCCGTCGCGGTGGCGGATTTGCAGGCGCGCTTGCCGGACAACGCGGCGCTGCTCGAATATTTTGTCGGCGATAGCGCGCTGCACATTTTTGTCGTTTCTAAAACGCAATTTCAGGCGGTCGCGCAGCCCAAAGATAGCAGCTTCATTCATCTCGTCGACGCATTTTATCAAGCGGTGCGCAAAGCCGACACGCCGAAATATTTAACCTCGGCGCACGAGCTTTACAAAATTCTCCTCGCGCCGGTGGCGGAGCATCTCATCGGCAAAGAAAGGCTGATCATCATCCCGCACGGCATGCTTTATAAAGTGCCGTTCGAAGCGTTATTATCAACGCCGGCAAGCGCTAACAAAAAAACACCGCTGGTCGATTATCGCAAACTGGATTATCTGGTCAGGCATTTTGATCTTTCCTATCACTACTCGGCCTCGCTCTATGCGCGAGGCTTGCAACAGAAAGAGCCAAAAATTTCCAGAAATGCTTTTCTCGGTTTTGCGCCGGTGTTTCGCAGCAACGAGGTGAGTGGTTACACTCTGGCGAGCAAAGACATTCCGATTTTGCGCGAAGAAAACAATGATGAAGCCGTGCGCGCCATTGTTGTTGATGGCCGGAAGTTCAGCGAGCTCCAACACAGCGAGGACGAGGTGAAATCCATCGTGTCGTTTTTCGCCCAAAAAATGCCGCAGGAACCGAGTCTCGGCTATTTTCACGGCCAGGCGACGGAGCAGAATTTCAAAAAGGCCTGCCGGAATTATCGCGTCGTCCACGTGGCGACGCATAGTTTTATCAATGAAGAAAAGCCGGCGCTCTCCGGCATCATCTTCGCGCAACCCACGGACTCGACCGCGGCGGAAGACGGCGTGCTGTATGCGGGCGAAACGTATAATCTGAATTTGAACGCCGACCTCGTTGTGCTCAGCAGTTGCGAGAGCGGCCTGGGCAAGCTGATTCAGGGCGAGGGCATAATGGCGATGACCCGCGGCTTTTTATATTCCGGCGCTTCAAATTTGCTCTTCTCATTATGGAAGGCGCCGGACAAACCGACGCACGATTTGATGGTGGCGTTTTATCGGCAGATGCTTGCGGGCAAGAGCTATGCGCAAGCGCTCAGGCAGGCGAAGCTCAAGATGATGACGAATAAAGCGACGGCGGCGCCGCGGTTGTGGAGCAGCTTCGTTTTGATTGGGGCGAAATAAAAGGCAAAACTATTAAGGGCAAAACTATTGATCTTAAAAACCGCGCAAAAGAAATGAAGCTTTTTTAATAGTTTTGCCCCCAATCGTTTTGCCATTATTATTTTGTCCAAAATTATTTTGTCTGTTTGGAATCCGCGCTCTTTAGAAAAAGAAATTTGCCCACGAAGAGCACGTCATTGGCATCCTCGATTTTCCAATAATAAAGTCCGGGTTCTTTAAAAATTTCCGCCGGTACGAAAACTTTTATATTGGGAAACGTCGTTAGATCCGGCGCGAGGGCGAAAAGCTCTTTTTCCACATTGTTCAGGATCCGCACGGAAACCGGCGTTTTGGCGCTCATTTTCCAGTGAAAGACAATTTCCCGGGCTACGATTTTTTCTCCGCGACGAGGTGAATAGACGCTGTCAATCATTGCGCTCTCCGAGCGCGTCGTTTCTTCCAGCCAATTTTCCAGATGGGGCACCGGCGTAAAATTGGCGGCGTAAAGTTGTTCGAGATTAATCTCTATCTGCGCCGGGTCTTCCGTCTGAAAGTTGGTGGAATCTTTTGGTTCGCCGGAGGTGGGCCGCGCTTTTTTCTCTTCTGCCAGTGGTGCACCGGCGCCAATTTCCTGATTACTTTTTAGATTCTGATAAATCCAGAAACCGACTAGCGCCACCACGCTAACCGTGGCGAGCGCATAACCCCAACGCGGCACGAGCGACCGCTCGAAAACGAAAAAACGCTTGCAACCCTCCACCAACTGCCCCCAGATTTTTGGACGAGTCGGGACGACGCCGAATATTTCGGCGCCCTCTTCCTGAATAATTTTCGCCACTTTTTGGCGCAGCCTTTCCCGCTCACGCACCTCCATAAAAAATGCGTCATCGCGGAAGCAGCGCGCTTCAAAATCTTCCCGTTCCGGCTCGGCCAGCAGCCCGTCGAGATAACGATCGATCAAATCGCTTTCCCCGGCCTCCGGCGCGGCGGGATTTTGGTGATTTATTTTGGAACGTCGCATGACTCACCTTGAAAGGATAATTGCCCACGGAAGCGGAAACGCTCACGGAATTTTTTCCCGTGAGCCGTTTCATTTCCGTGCACCATATTTCTTTGTTTTTGCATAGACGGCGTCCAGCGGATTTCATTTTAACGGCATTCTTCTTCTATTCTACTTGGAATCAAATGAAAGAATCTTAAAAAATAATTTTCCAAGCGCCTGACGACCTCGGACTGCGGACTTTGCAACTTCGGACTTCCCGACACCAGACTTTAGAAAAAGTCATCCTTTTTCAACTGCGCCCGCAGCAGTTGCAAGGCATAGTTTTTTAAATTGTAAGCTTTTTGCGGCGGCACGCCGAGATTGGCGCTCACTTCATTCATTGACAACTGTTCAAAAAAATGAAACCGCAACACTTCCCGATATTTTTCCGGCAAGTTTTGGATGGCACGCTTGATCGTCTGCCGGTCATCATCATTCACCTCGACCGGCGAATTGTCCGAAGCCGCTTGCGGCTCAACAAGATCCATGATTTTCTCTTTGATCTTTTTCCGATAATCGTTGAGCCGATTTTGCGCGATGCGGTACGCATAGCCGCCGAGATCGCCCAGCGCCGCGTCGAATTTGCCGTTTTGGATGTTCGTAAAAATCGCCAGCAGGATGTCTTGTTTGAGATCGGCGTGGTCGGCCGGGCGGGTGGCGGGCCGGCGCCGAATGAGAAAATCAATTTTGCCGGCGAGATAAAACTCCAAAACTTCCTCGGCTTTTCGATTTCGGGTCTTGACGAGTTCGATGAGATGCAGCAGACGGGCATGCAGTTGTTTTGACGCTTCTTGTTCTCCCGTTTTGACGCGGGCGAGCAAGATTTTCAATTCACCGATCTCCATTCATTTTCCTTTGCGGTGTGCCGGCCGGGCAAATACCTCGCCTCGGTGGAAAATCGTAGCGCAGCCATCCTGGCTGCAGGCAAGAGGCTTGCGCTACTCGTTGTCTTTGCGGACTGCCGGCCCCGAATATTTTGCCGGCTTTTTAAAGATTTCATTCGTCTGTTCCAAGATAGGAATAAACGGCTTCTTTCAGTATAAACGTCGCAGGTTGAATAGCAACAAAAATATTGCGGCACAATTTTGACGCAGAGGGCAAACGGGTGCGTGCCTTGACGACAACTTTCGGTCTCTCTTTCTGGTTTCTGCTCATTCCATTGGGGATGGTTTTACGGCCGGCCTTTCTGGCGCAAAACCAAACCGCGTACTTGGCGATTTGGTGGGTTGGTAGCCTCTTGGTCATTTTCATCATCGGTGTTCTCGCGTGGCTGTATCGCTATCATACGTCAAAACTGAAAGAGCTTGAACGCACGCGCCTGCGCATTGCCCGCGATCTGCACGATGACGTCGGCAGCAGCTTGAGCAGCATCGCGCTCACCGCGGAGTTGCTGCAAAAAGAGCTGGCAACAAATGGTTTGGTCAATCGCCAGCTCGCGCGCGTCTATGAAACCGCGCAGAAGCTCAGCCGCAATTTGAAAGAGATCGTATGGGCCATCGATCCGCAACGCGACAAATTCGACGATTTGCTGCTGCACATGAAAGAAGCCGCGGAGGAATTGCTCGGGCAGAAAGGCATTGCGTACACCTTTGATTTGCCACAGGAAGATCTGCCGCAATCGCTGAAGATGGAGTTCCGCCGCAATCTGTTTTTAATCTATAAAGAAATGCTGCACAATGTCGTCAAGCATTCAGCCGCCAGCAAAGTGGAAATCGCGCTGACCAGAACGAATGGCATGTTGCAGTTGCAGGTGGCGGATAATGGCAAAGGCTTTGGCGAGAAAAAACCCGAAAATGGCAGCGGGTTGAAGAGCATGCGCGCCCGCGCCGTGGAGTTGAACGGCAAGCTCGAGATCGACAGTCAGATCGAGCGCGGGACGAGCGTGACCTTGTCGGTGAAAATACCGTAAAAACAGGCAGGAGCATGACGGTTTATTGCGCGGCCGCCACGGGCGGCACGTTCCGATGAAACACGACGCGAAATTGCTGCCGGTCTTTGTCGTTAAGCAACTGGAATTTGATGCCGGCCGCGCGGCATTTTTTGATCATCCGCGGGATGCCGGTTCCCCGGCCGCTATAACGAAAATCCGCATCCTTCTCGAGAAAGGATAAAATTGTGGGATTGCGTTCGATGTGCACACCATGTTTGATGTTGTCTTCCGTCACGGTGTTCGGCAGCGTTCCCGGGCTGATGATTTCGAGCCGGTCGTCAAAGAGCTGGATAAAAATGGGAGAATGGATAAAATAATCACGATGAACGACAGCGTTCCCGATGGCTTCGGCGAAAGCCTCCAGCGGGATTTCGATTTGAGGCGGCGCATTGAAGTTGCGATCGCCCTGAATTTTTCTGAGGTTGCGTTTCACAAAATCGGTGGCGCGACGAAATTGCTCGATGAGCTTCCCGTGAATTTTTTCCGAATCCAGGTACTGATCGACGGCGGCGTCCGGGCCGACAAAATATGTTGCCGTAATGCCAAATTGCGGTTTGCTCGCTTCCGGCTTTTTGCCAAAAAGCAACAACCCCGCCAGCGTCAGATGATTTTCGGTTGCGAGCTTTAGATTTTCGAGCAGCTTTTCTACCGGCACCCCGGCGCGCCCAAACTCTTCTTCATAATGTTGTCGATAAAACTTGCTGAAGCCGTCGAGGTCGAAATCCTCCAGCGTCGCTTCGGTCTCCAACTCGTCCGCGAACAACAAGTGTGAGGATTGCATGAGGCGAAACAACTCCTCGCGTGTCGCGCGCCTCTTGTCGGCGCCGGTTTTAACCCAGAACTCCGTCTTATTCACCGCATAAGGTTTGTTGCTCCCGCCCGGCACATGCACGACTAGAACCCGCTGTTCTTTGCAAAGCAGAATTTCGGTTTTGACAAATAGCTGCGGCTCGATTTTAGCGGAGGTGGTGTTGGAAATCCACTGGTTCAAACGCTCGATCTGGTCTCGACTCAGGCCGACAATGGTTCCATCATCCGACACGCCGGTGATCAGTTTGCCGCCGTCAGAATTGGCAAAGGCGCTGATCTCTGCCGCCAATTGATCGATGCTGTTAAAATTTTCTTTGAATTGGTGGAATGAATCTTCGCCTCGGCGCAGAATTTTTAGCAATTCATGGCATTTCATCAGAACCTCAACAGCTCGGGTCTTGCGATATTATAAACAATTTCCTCGACGGACGCAGCCAACCGGTCAAATATAATCACCAACTCGAACAAATTCAAGGGGAATATCACCGGCAAAAACCGGTTAGGGGAAGGCACAGCGTTTATGCTCACCGCAAAAATACCTCAAACGAGGTATGGCTGGCGTGGCTGAGAAGTATTATTTTGAGTTCATCAAAGAAGCACTCAACGAATGATGAACTTACGATCCCCGAATCGCACCCTGGCGCAACTCAGCCATGCCGAGCTTATTCGCGTGCTCGCGGAGAATCCGCAGAACCATGTGGTCATGCAGGAATTTCTCGCGCGCTATGACGCGCTGATTCGCCGCAAGGTGGCCGGCGCGATGCTGGTGAAAACAGCGCCGGCAGGTTGCGAAGGCCGGTCATTTTTTATCGATGATGTTGTGAACGAGGTTTACTGCCGTCTATTTCGGCGCGACTGCCGGGCCTTGCGCGCGTGCAAAAACCGCTATCAACATTCGTTCCTCGCTTATCTGCGCGCCATCTGCCTGAACGTGGCACGCAATCACATGCGCAATGAAGCGCGCAAGCATGATTTCTTCCCGCGGGACTCCTTCTCCGAGCCGATAGAACAGGCAAATTTTTCTGCCGGCGCGGTCGAATGGCGGCTGCTCGAAGACGGAATTCGGGTGAAATTTTGCCGGTCGTTTCGCGCCGGCTGCGCGCATCGCAATTTTATCATTTTCAAACTGCGTTTTCTTTACGGCTATCAACATCAGGAAATTGCCCGCATCAAAGCACTGGGCCTCGGCAGCCAAGGGGTTGCCAACACCGCCGTCCGTATCCGCAAACGGTTGTTAAAGGAATTCACCAACGGGAGAGCGCATGAAACCCTCGCTTGATCAAAACTGCCTCGGCCACTATGATTTGGCGGCGTACGTGTCCGGCGCGGTCTATGCCGATAATAAACGGCGGATCGAGCATCATTTGAGCGCTTGCCACTCGTGCTTCGAGATTTTCATTGACGCTTTCAATCAATGTCTTGGGCAAAGAGATTTCTCGAATTTGAAAAAACATTCTGCCCAAGCGGGACTTCGCCCCGCAAAAATACCATAAACGAGGTATGGCGTTGGTTTGGTAAATGTTGTTTATTGAGAGAGAAAGTTGAAGAGAGTCAAAAATCAAGGTTTAGTTCTATGAGAAACCAGGAGAAAGCCATGGCAAAATTGAACTATCAAGAAAAGCTCGCGAGCAACGTGCATCGCGAAGTGAGGACCATGCTGCGGAAGCGGCAGTTGTCCGAAATGCGAAAATTCGAGGAAGAGCAAAGGCTGGCAGAAGAAGCCGCGCAGGTCGATCATACACGCATGCAATTACGAGAAAAATTCTGGCTCGGCATTGTCAAATTTTGCAAGATGGATGACTTGCTCCGCGAGATCGAAGCTCGCCAACACAAAACGAAAACGGAAAACATAACAAGATAACCCAAGGAGGCGATATGGGAACGTTTAGCGCAGAAATGTGGTGGGGAAGGACAGGCTGGTCGTGGCCTGCCAGTAGAAGGGGAGGCAGGTGGAACAGCGTCCGAGGCGGCGTCGACTTCACCGGATTCCAAACCGGACGGACACGCTCGGAGAGTTGTGGAGCATTCGACTGCTCGAGTGTTCGCAGAGAAATCCGTATCTTATCACAGTTTTTTTTAAACATGGGGCGAATGCCAATCGGTGGGCGCACATTTCTTTCCTCACCGCGAGTATTTTTCAGCGGGACGGTGAGAGCAACTACCGGAGGGAGCTTGACTATTTTCGACGATCCGCAAGCTATTTGCGATCTTGAGCTGCGGCAGACGATATTGAGAGGAGGTACGCTCATTCAGAACTCGCTGTATAGCGAAAGACTTGCCGCCACTCCGGAAAGCACTCACGAATCACGTTCACATGTCATGCCCGCGAATATTCCATTTCGGACTGCAACCTTTGAGTTGGATCGAGGCTTTAATTTGGAAATCGATTTGGATATCCGCTTCAAAATTTACTTAGAGGGCGAGGCTCACGTAGGCCTTTCCACGAGAGCGGACGATTTGCCATTTATCGTAATGACTCCACAATGGTCGATCTTTTCTGTAGATTAGCACAAGCACGATATGTCAAAGCCCAACCACACATACCTCGACGTGTGGGTGATCGAGGACAACGATGAGTTGCGCGCCACGCTCGTGGAAGTCGTTGACAGCGACGCGGAGATGATGTGCTCGCTCAACTTCGTCACATGTGAAGGCGCGCTGGCTGCGTTGAAAAACGAGTCGCCGCCGCAAATCATACTCATGGATATCGGCCTTCCGGGCATGAGCGGCATCGAGGGCGTGCGCCGTATTCACAGCATTTCGCCGGCCACGCAGTTCATTATGCTCACGATTTATGAGGACGACGCGAAAGTTTTTGAATCGCTCTGCGCCGGAGCGAACGGTTATCTTTTGAAAGGCGGCTCGACCGACAAAATCATCGCGGCCATCAAAGAAGTGCAAGCCGGCGGCGCGCCCATGAACGCGCACATCGCGAAAAAAGTTTTGACCATGTTTACCCACCTCGTGGCTCCGCACGCGGATTATTCTCTCACTGAGCGCGAAAAAGAAATTCTCACCCAGCTCGTTTCCGGCAAAGCGCAAAAACAAATTGCCGCCGTGCTCTTTCTGAGTCCCTTCACCATTGCCACGCACATGAAAAACATCTACGTCAAGCTGCACGTGCATTGCCGCAGCGAGGCGGTAGCCAAAGCGCTCAAAGAGCATCTGCTCTAGCCAACCGGATTGTTGGATTTGTGAAACCCAGCAATCCCTCACGCCAATAATCCATGAATCCAACCTTTCTGTTCCGCATATTGGGGAGAAGTAAAAATGCGTCAACCGTCCTTCCAACAATCCCTGCCTCCAGCCCGCTAAAATACCTCGAATGAGGTATTCTCTTTTCCTCCCTCAAGCGCTAACTTTGTTTAATCAACGCATTCATGCTTTTGACGTTTATGGAGGTGAGTCATGTTCCCTGTAAAAATCTCCGGATTAGGTTATTATTTGCCCGAGCACATCGTCACGAGCGCCGAGCTTGAAAGACAATTGGCGCTTTCGCCGGGCTGGATCGAGCGGACGACCGGCGTGCACGAACGGCGTTATGTTCGCGACGAAACTTCCGCGGGAATGGCCGCGGCCGCGGCGCGACGCGCTCTGGATCATGCCGGAATGAGCGTGAGCGATTTGGACGTCATCATCGGCGCCTCCACCGCGATGCAACAAGGGATTCCTTGCACCGCAGCGTTGGTGCAGCGCGAGCTCGGCGCGCCCGACGGCGGCAGCGCATGTTTCGATATCAATGCGACCTGTGTGAGTTTTATTGTCGCCCTGCAAGCCGTGGCTGCGATGATTGCCGGCGGCGTGTATCGAACCGCGCTGATTTTCAGCAGCGAGATTGCTTCTTATTCGCGCAATCCGAAAGAGCATGAAAGCGCGGCGCTATTCGGCGATGCGGCGGCCGCGGCCATCGTGACGCGCGCCGCGCCCAACGATACCGGCGCGGTGTGGCGCGCGCAATTCAATACGTATAGCAGCGGCGCGGACCTGGCGCAAATTATTGGCTTCGGCACTTTGCACCATCCCAATGCGCCCTCCACCACGCCGGAGATGAATATGTTTCACATGGAGGGATTGGCGATTTTCAAAAAAGCCCTCCGGCTGCTCGGGCCTTTTCTTG
>Ga0247727_10013564_pt1 | contig 13715 bp, 12 predicted proteins | sample WisWelCaveWW1625_FD_202498 | JGI IMG/M metagenome (GOLD analysis project Ga0247727, IMG submission 202498) | Biofilm microbial communities from Wishing Well Cave, Virginia, United States - WW16-25 | ecosystem: Environmental > Aquatic > Deep subsurface > Groundwater > Cave microbial mat | place... | reverse complement strand
TCGCGGCGTTCGGGTGAATCTTGAAATGTCCATGAGAGACCGTAACGATTTGCGGCGGAGCGACGTTGAGTCTTGACCGCCACCTCCAAATCATTGACTTTGAGATCCGCCTCCCACGACTTCCCTTTGCCTGAGTACACGTTATAGTCTGGACCTACGACCACACATTCGCGCGCTTCGAAGACGAACTTCACCGCCTCCTCGCCCAACTTGCTGACAAGGTGATCGTCCCGAATCTTTTGTCTCACCGTTTGGTTGCTGTCGCGATAGTTGACGGTGGAGGTCACAGCCTCGGCAAAGGCTCCGGCGCGCTCCACCGCCTCCTTTGGAAGATGAACGGTCTGCGGCTCCCTAAAGGTTGACATCCCGATTTGCTGTGTAATAGTAGATCAAAATCGCGCCGACGATCAAAGCCGGTAACACGATCAGCCCCGCCTCAGGACCGAACGCGCCGCCCGTCCATATTACAGGACCGTGAACTTCGATCCGCGTCAACGCGTAAATGTCCAAGCCTGAGACGGGAAATCCAAACCCCACGCCCTCGAAGAAATTCCAGCCGATGTGCAAGCCGATGGGGAGCCAGAGTTGTTTCGTGCGGAGGTATGCATAAGCGAACAAGACTCCCGCGAAGAAGATACCCGCCGCGCTGATCCAGGTCGCGTTAGGGTTGCCGAGATGGAGCAGACCGAACACGGCGGATGAAATGATCACGCCCCAGAATAAATTAATTCCACTGGCGAGGGTTTGCAGGTGATAACCGCGCGACATTAATTCTTCATTCCAGCCGACGAAGATGAAGATAATAAAAAAGGTCAGGACGCTTGTGATCACCGTGCCGATGGGGTCAACGTCCCATGCAAAGCCGGTAAACGTCAGCCAGCCGAGAGCAAGCATTGCGACAAAAATGAATCCCATTTGGATAAAGGCAAATCCAATCCCGGCGAGAATATCAAACAGGGCTTGCAGATTCAATTTCAACCCCAGGCTTTCAACGGGCAGTTTATCGAGAAATCGTCTTGCCAGAAATACCGATAGCGTGACGGCGAACGTTTCCCCGATGGACGCCAGGAGCAGGAATTCCGGTTTTATTCGCGGAATGAAATAGATGAACGATGGATCGGAGGCGACCAGGATAACAACAATGGGAATGCTCAGACACACGCTGAAGGCGAGCAGGACGATTGTTTGAATCAACAATCGCCATCCGGCGCGCAAGCGCGATCCATCTGGAGACAAGAAAATCTGATTCAGCGTCATCCTCCGCTTTTCAAGTAAATGCCTGTTGGATCAAGTTCTTCGCGTAAGATTCGCAATTCGTTTTCGGTAACAGGATCGGTCGTCCCGACGTGTGAAGCGGTTTTCAAATCCCAGCCAGTGTTTGCTTTTGCTTCTTCAACCGTTTTGCCCGGATGCAACGCAACGAGAATCATTTCGCCGGTTTCATCGGGTTCCATGATCCCAATATCAGTCACGACTGCCAACATCCCTCCGCCGCGCAAGCCGGAATTTTCGCGGTCGCCTTTGCCGCCGATGAATCCAGCCGAAGTCATGAATTCCACTTTTTCGGGGAAGCGTCGCTTTTGATGCGGCGTCATAATGTAACAACGATTTGCCCACGCGGCGATCTCCTGCGAACCGCCGGAGCCGGGCAAACGCACTTTGGGATGATCGTATCCTCCGATCACCGTGGCGTTGATGTTGCCGTATTTGTCAATCTGCGCGCCGCCCATAAAGCCCACGTCCACGTTGCCGCGCTGGAGATAATTCGAAAAAATATCGTACATGCTCACCACCGAAAGCGATCCGCTCACGAGCGTCGGGTCGCCGATGGATAACGGCAAACGCGCAGGTTCCGCGCCGATCACGCCCGCTTCGTAGATCATCACCAGGTTAGGCGCGTGCGTTCGCTTGGCGAGATTACACGCGAGATTTGGTTGACCGACTCCTACGAACACCACGTCGCCATCGCGCAACAAACGCGCGGCGTTGATGATCATCAGTTCGGCGGATGAATGTTGTGTCATGGATTCTCCTGTGTGAGACTTCGGAAGTCTCCGAGACTTCCGAAGTCTGCAAGAAACGATTGCATGATGTCAAAGACTTCCTTTGGACGTTCCAACGGAAGCAGATGCGTGGATTTATCCAACGCTTCGACTCGCGCTTTGGGCTGTTTCTGTTTCACAAGCCTCGCCGCGCCTTCAAGAAATGTATCGGTCTCTGCGCCGCGCAGGAAGAGAGTCGGGACTTCGAGTTTGGACAAGCCGCGCCAGATGTCGAAGTCGCGCAGACCGGTGAAGTAAATCCGCGCTTCCCATTCGGGCGAGAAGATCAACTCGTAGCCGTCGTTTGTTTTCCGCGTGATCCCTTCGATATAAATCCGCAAACTCTCAGCGCTCATATATTTGAAGACCTCGCGCTTTCGGTACCTGTGGAAGACTTGATCCAAATCCTCAAACGTTCTTCTACGCTTCAATGCGGCCGCGATCAACGGATGCAGTCTGTTCCCAAGACCGATGGCGCGTACGATATTCCAGGCGATCATGCGCTTTGCAGGGAAGAGCACAGGTTCAATCAATACCAATGCGCGAAATTTACGCGGCTCGCGCAACGCCGCCCGCAGCGTGACAACCGCTCCAATCGAATGACCGACTCCGATCACGGGATCAGGCTGTGATGTCGCGTTGAGCGGAGACGAAGCGAGGAAGCGCAGCAGGTCATCCGATAAAGGGCGCCAACTCTGAAGCGCCTCCGGTTTGGCGTCCTCCCACAATGGGCGAAGCGCCATCCCAAAGACTCGGTATTCTGTTTTCAAAAGTTCAAGCAGAGGCTTGTAACAACCAGGCGGATATCCATTTGCGTGGAGAAAGTGTAATGACTGTCCGTGGCCGCCGAAGTCAAAACGTTTCATTTATCCGCCAAAAGGTTGTGCATACGCTTCCATTCCAAATCTTTACCCGCCCCAAATTTGATCGGATGTCAGCGGCGGTTTTGTCATAACAACGCTGGAAGCGCTAATGCTTATTTCCGGGAAAGAGTTCCCCCGCCTCCACCTTCGTCTTCAAATGATTCTCCGGCGGCGGGAAGGTGCAGGTGGCGTAATCGGTAAACGCGCAAGGCAGGTTATACGCTTTGTTGAAATCCACGAAAAATTCCCTCCCGTCTTCATACGGATCGGTGTAGTAATAACGACCGGATGGATAGGTGGGATCGCCGTTGGTCAGGTCCATGAATTGGATGAAGAGTCTGCGGTCGAGTTCCTCGGTGACGATCAACTCGTGGCTTTGCCCTCCGAGTTCAAAGGTAACGTATCCATGAATGGGTTGGTCCTGGATCGCGCCCAGGATATCCGGCATCCCCACGATCCGAATTGTGTCGTAGCGCGTATAGGTCGCGGGGACGCGAAAGGCTTCGTTAACCGGATACCATTCGCGGGGCGGGAAGGTACGTCGCTCATCCCGCGTGTTATCCCACAAGCGGATGCCGACCTTATGCGCGCGGCGCACGACGACCATCCGTATCTCTTCGAAGGAAATGAAACTGGGGACGTCGTCCTCGTCGGTGTCGAGCAGGGCGGTCTTTGCCGCCGCGCCGTTCACTTCGATGGGCAGGTCCGCCTCGACGTTAAGCGTGACTTTGTTCCCGTCGAAATCGAACGTACCGAGCCGCAGCGGCGCGCGTCTGGGAAGTTTGATATCGCAATCCGGATCGGAGCCGATCAGGTTGATCCCCATGCGCAGCCAGAACAAACCCGCCAGCGCCAGCCAGCCGTTTTCGCGGCGCAGGAGACTTTCCCGTTCCTGATGCCATTTATGGATGCTGTTGATATATTCTTCGTTTGCCATACTGCGATTATATCCAAGGGGCGGAATTGTGGATGATCAGTTTCGTTGCTATTAACCTCGATATATCTCGCCCGCCTCCACGCGGAAGGGGAGCGTATTCTGTTGGGACGCGAAGATGCAGGTGGCGTATTCCGTGAACGCGCAGGGCGGGCTATATGAATAATTGAAATCAAGAACCACTTTTCCGTCCGCGCCGACCGGTTCGGTGTAGTAGTACCTGCACGGCGGATACGTTTCCTTATTGCTTGTACCGTCACGAAACTTGATGAACAATTTATGGGTCTTGGTCTCGCTCACATCCAATTTGTATTTGACGCCCTGATATTTGAACGTAACGTACCCATCCACGCGATCGTCCACCACCTCGCCGAACATGTCTTCGCTCTGCGCGGTCTGCGTGTTGGGATGGCGCGTATATTTTGCGGGGATGCGAAACTCCTTGTTGACCGGGAACCACTTCAAAGGCGGCAGCAAGAAGCGCTGCTCGCGTTGGTTATCCCAAATGCGGATGGCGGGCTTGTCCGCGTGAGAATGTAGGACGAGACGCAGGTCGTCGTTCCACGTGATGAAACTGGGCTTCGCCTCCTGGCTGGACTTTAGAATCGCCTTCTGCGCCAACCGATTGTTGATCTTCACCCGCACCCCGTCCGCCGCCGTAAACCGAAAAGTTTTTTTCTCCCAATACACGACCCCCAAAAATGTCGGCGCGCGTTCGGGCAATATCACCTCGCACATCGGGTTCGCGCCGATCAGGTTGCGCCCCTCGCCCAGCCAATACAACCCCGCCAGCGCCAGCCAGCCGTTCTCGCGCGTCAGCCCGTCATACTTGTCCGCCCGCCATGCCAGGACTCGCTCTTCGTGTTCTTTGTCTTTTTTGGATGTCATGGGGGTAATTATACTTCCACAAAAAGGGATGCGGATATACAATTGAGGCAGTAAATGTCATTGCGAGTCTTCGAGAAGCAATCTCCTCGTCGTGGCGGGGATTGCTTCGGGCGAAGAACAAGAGCGCCCTCGCAATGACATGATAATAAGGGATCGCCATGCCAAAACGCAAATACCAGACTCCCGAAATCATGCACGACGCGCCGCTGACCGATAAAAAGGCCGCGGACTTTCACTTCGACGATTTTGCCGCGACCTTCGCGCGCCTGATCGCGGATAAGGACACCGAAACGCCGCTTGCCATCGGCATCAACGGCGCATGGGGATCAGGCAAGACCTCATTGTTATTGCGGATCAAGAACATGCTCGATCAGCCGATGGGGGTGGATGGCGAACATCGTTTTGCTCAAAAGGATGAAAAGAATTTCCACACCTGCAAAACGGTCTGGTTCGACGCCTGGAAATATAACGATGAAGATGAATTGTTGGTTGCATTAGTGCGCGTGATTTTGCAAGCGATGGGACGCGACGGATTCATCAACAAGATCAAAGCCTGGATGGAGGATCCGAAACAAAAATCATACGATGTCTTTGGGATGTTCATCAATGCCTTTGGGATCAGTTTCGGCGGCTTGGGCGCGGAATTCAAATTTCAACTCGACCCGAAGAAGCACGAGCAAATTTCCCCATTTGAAAAATACACCGCCTTCTTCGATTATTTCGACGAAGCCTTTAGTTTGTTGTTGAAAGCCTGGGCAGGCAGGGACGGGAAACTCGTCATCTTCATTGACGATCTGGATCGTTGTTTGCCAGCCAAATCAGTTCAAACGCTTGAAGCCATGAAACTCTTCCTCGATAAAAGCGGCTGTGTCTTTCTGCTTGGCGCGGATATCAAAATCGTGCAATCTGCTGTGGAGACGCATTATAAGAACGCCGGCATCGCCGGCGAGGGCGCAAAGGATTATCTCGAAAAGATCATCCAGATACGATTTGATATACCGCCCATCGTTGAAACCGCAATGGAGAGTTACCTGAAAGCGCGGAACGAAGAGAACGATTCCAAAGTGGACGACGCCATGCTTAACCGCTGGCAGGTGTTGGTCGCCGCGGCGGAGGTCAACCCGCGCCGCGTGAAGAATGTGATCAACGATCTGAACTTGCAGTGGTATATGGCGGTGAATTCCGAGCAGGCCGCCAACGTCAACCGCGATGATTTTATTTGCTGGCAGGCGCTGGTGCGCGCCGCGCCGAGGGCGTTCGTGGATCACATGCGCGAAACGCTGGCTGACAAGGAACGCCGCCACAGTTTCATCATGGACGCGTTGAAGTGGCAGCAGGGCAAACAGGAAGATAAGGATCTGGTCAAAGGCTATTTCAGCGCGTATGAAGATCGGGATTCAAAACGCCTGCGCAACGTCCTGCAAAAAATTTCGTTCAGTCCCGGGTTCACGCCCGAGGCGTTGGATGCGTTGATCTATATGACCGCGCCGCCAGCCGTCGCAAAACCCGAACCGGCGCTCAGCGTGCCGCCTGTGGAAGAACGAAAAATAGAAACGCCGCAGGAAGCTGTTGTATTGGAAGCAGTCGGCGAAACGGCAGAGCCTGTTATGTTTCGCCGCGAGATGGGTGTCACGCGCGGCGACGCCAACCGCCTTACCATCGGCGGGCTGGATTTCATGCGCGTGCCTGCCGGTAAATTTGTGATGGGTAGTAAAGAGGGAGGCGAGTTCGATTACGAATGGGAGCGACCGCAACACACGATTGATCTTGCCTATGATTACTGGATGGCAAAATTTATTTTGACCAACGAGCAATATGCCGAATATCTTGGCAAACAAAAACATCCCGTATCCGATTGGCAGAAGAAGAAAGATCATCCTGTCGTGAATGTCTCGTGGGATGATGCCATGGCGTATTGCAAATGGTTCAACGAGACTTTCAAGAGCGATTTAAAAATGCTCCAGCCGCCGTCCTCGGCGGCGGGGACGCCGCCGGGGGCAGGTGATTTGTTATTGCGCCTGCCCACTGAAGCCGAATGGGAGAAAGCCGCGCGCGGCGCGTACGGCAATGAGTGGCCCTGGGGTAATGAATTTGATGCGAATAAATGTAATTCTGCGGAAGGAAAAAAAGGGGGCACAACGCCGGTAGGCGCATACTCTTCCCTTGGCGGTGATTCACCTTATGCTTGCGCCGATATGGTCGGCAACGTCTGGGAATGGACACACAGCCTGTTTGCGAAATATCCGTATGATGCAAAGGATGGACGCGAAGATGAAACCAGCCGTAATAGTCGCGTCCTGCGCGGCGGCTCGTTCAACGACTCTCGAAACGTCGCCCGCTGCGCTTATCGCGGCAACTACAATCCGGACTACCGCTTCAACGGCTTTGGTTTTCGTGTATGTGTTTCTTCCCCATCATACATCTGAAATCTGTTGTATCTGTAATCTGAATATCTGATTCCTGGTTTTCCCCCCGCCGTAAGGCGGGAGTTTTTAAAAATTTTGAGAGGAGAATCAATATGACTTTGCAAGAACACATGACCACATGGCATAACTTGACGCTTGCATATCAAAATGCTTCCCGCGGCAAGCGCGGGCATGCCCCCGCGGCTAAGTTTGAAATGCTGTTGGCGGATAATTTGCTTGAGATTCAAAGGGAACTGGATGAGAAAACATATCAACCCGGAAACTATCATAGTTTTCACATTCACGAACCAAAACGAAGATTGATCTCTGCCGCGCCGTTCTGTGACCGTGTGGTTCATCACGCGTTGTGTAACATCACGACGGATATTTTTGAAAATAAATTTATCCCGACCAGTTATGCAAATCGCGAGGGCAAAGGCACGCATCGCGCGTTGAATGAATGTCAAAGATTGGCAAGGCGCTATAAATATGTCTTGCAATGCGACGTGAAGCAGTTTTTTCCCAGCATTGACCATGTGCTGCTGAGAAATGGTTTGCAAAGCATGTTGCCCGATGACAGCGTACTATGGTTGATGGATAAAATTCTTGCCAGTGGCGCGGGGGTATTATCGGAAGAATACGAAATGGTTTATTTTAAAGGCGATGAACTGTTCGCTTTGAATCGTCCGCGCGGCCTGCCAATCGGGAATTTAACGTCGCAGTGGTGGGCGAATTGTTACCTGAACCAACTTGATCAATTCGTGAAACGCGAACTTTCCTGCAAGGCATATCTGCGTTATGTGGATGATTTCCTGTTGTTTGCCGATGACAAACAAGTATTGTGGAATTGGCGCAGGGGAATTATCGAACGGCTGAAATCTCTGCGATTAACCATTCACGCAGAGCGAGCCATTCCGCGCCCCGTGACGGATGGGATTAAGTTTTTAGGCTTTGTAATATTTCCTGAATATCGTTTGCTGAAACGCGAGAAAGGTATTGCCTATCAAAGAAAACTAAAACGACTTTTAATCACAGCATCTGATGAAACGCTTAAAGCCTCTGTGCAAGGCTGGGTCAATCATCTGCGTTATGGCGATACATGGGGGTTACGAAAGGCGATTTTAGGAAAATCAAATCTGCTGGGAGAGAGTTATGTCTGACACACTGGTCATATTTACCCGCACGTATGATTTTGTCACATGGCTTTTGCCGATGTCTGAGAAATTTCCCAAAAGTCAAAGATTTATTGTGACCCAGCGACTGCAAAATGCAATTTTGAATTTTCAAGAATTATTGATCGAAGCCAATGCCTTGCGCGGCGCAAGGCGCATGGAAAAAATTCGTTTGGCTGATACGGAGTTGAGAAAAGCGCGTTTGTATTTGCGATTATGTGAAAAATGGAAATGGCTGACTCCGGGACAATACAAACATGCTTCTGTGATGGCGGCGGAAATTGGTCGGTTGCTTGGCGGCTGGATGAAATATGTAGTTCCTGAATCGTAATCAAAAGCGATTCGTTACGAAGGGTTTGCCCGATGAAGACGCGTCCTGCGCGGCGGCTCGTTCAACAACAATCGAAACAACGCGCGCTGCGCCTATCGCAACAACAACAATCCAAACAACCGTAACAACAACATCGGTATTCGTGTTTGCGTCGTTCCACATCATTACATGTTGCCAGAAATGCAATATGGCTATGGCTGTGTTGCCGAGGCTTTTTTGATGGCGCGGGCAAAACCCTGGCTTATTCCGTAAGGAGAGCCGAATACAAAACAGCCCCGCGGCTTGGACTCTCGTCCCGTCGCGGGGCAATTCTTTCCTCTTTCATCTTTCCTCAACTACGCAACACGCAACACGTCCTATTCCTCTAACGTACTAATATCCCCCTCCGGCAACCCCTGCGCGCGCGCCTTCAACACGCGGCGCATAATTTTTCCTGAACGTGTCTTGGGGAGTTTATCCACGAAGCGCACTTCTTCCGGTCGCGCGATGGGTCCCATTGTTTTTGCGACGTGCTGGCGAAGTTCTTCTGAGAGTTCGGGGGATTGTGTAAATCCCGCGCGCAATAAGACAAACGTGTAAATGGCTTGACCCTTGATCTCATGCGGCAATCCAATCGCCGCGGCTTCGGCAACGGCGGGATGACTCACCAATGCCGATTCAACCTCCGCCGTGCCAAGCCTGTGACCCGACACTTTGATCACATCGTCCACGCGGCCGATGATCCAGAAATAGCCGTCCTTGTCGCGTTTGGCTGAGTCGCCGGTGGTGTACTTGCCGGGGTATTTGCTCCAATATTGATTCACATAACGATCCGGGTCGCCGTAGATCGTGCGTAACATCGCGGGCCACGGGTTTTTCAAAACGAGATAGCCCTCGGTGTCATCCGGGGTGGGATTCCCTTTTTCATCCACGATCTCAGCCTCCTGTCCAAAGAATGGACGCGTGCCCGATCCGGGTTTGAGCGGCACGACGGGAGTCGGCGTGATCATGAACATGCCGGTCTCGGTCTGCCACCAGGTATCCATGATCGGCAGTTTCTCTTTACCGATGACGCGGTGATACCACTTCCAGGCTTCGGGGTTGATCGGCTCTCCGACTGTGCCGAGCAGCCTCAGGGAAGAAAGATCGTGTTTCTCGGGCCACGAGTCGCCGAAGCGCATCAGTCCGCGGATGGCTGTGGGGGCGGTATAGAAAATCGAAATCCCATAACGCTCGATGACGCGCCACCAGCGATTTGGTTCGGGGTACGAAGGTCCGCCTTCAAAGAGGAACGAGGTCGCGCCGTTGAGCATGGGACCATATACGATATACGAATGACCCGTGATCCAGCCTGGGTCGGCGGTGCACCACCAGCGGTCATCGTCTTTGACATCGAAGACATATTTGAGCGTGCTATACGTGCCGACCATATATCCGCCGTGCGTGTGCAGGATGGCTTTGGGCTTGCCGGTTGAACCGCTGGTGTAAAGGATGAAGAGCGGATCTTCCGCGTCCATTTGCTCGGTTTCACATTTGCCATCGGCGATGGGTTGCTCGCTCAACTCGTGATACCAGTGATCGCGCCCCGGTTCCATGTTGACTTCGTTGCCGACGCGTTTGACCACGATCACATTTTGGACAGACGGACAGCGCTTCAACGACTCATCCACAATTGATTTCAGTTGGACGACTTTTCCATTCTGGAACGAGCCATCGCAGGTGATGACCAGATTCGACTGGCTGTCTTCGATTCGTCCTTGCAGTGAGTCCACGCTAAAGCCGCCGAACACCACCGAATGGATCGCGCCGATCTTCGCGCACGCCAGCATGGCAAAGACGATCTCGGGCACGCGTCCCATATAGATCGTGACGCGGTCGCCCTTCTTCACGCCCATACTCTTGATGATATTCGCCATGCGCGTCACTTCGCGATTCATCGCATAATAGGAATATGTGCGATGATCCTTGCCGTCTTCGCTCTCCCAAATCAGCGCGAGTTTATTTTTGCGAGCGGTCTTAAGATGACGGTCAACGCAATTATGGACAATGTTAACCTTCGCGCCCGTGAACCATTTGAAGAACGGCTTTTTGGAATCGTCCAATACTTTCTTCCAGGGTTTGTACCATTCCAATTCCCTGGCTTCGGCTTCCCAAAATGCCTGCGGGTTTTTGCGCGCGGCATTGGCGAGTTTATCCCAATCCTTCAAGCGCGCCTCCTCGATTGCGCTCTTCGACGGGTAATACACTTCGCCGCTCAACCTCCTGGGCTTGACTGCGGCTTTTGTCGCCTTCTTTTTGGGGACGACTTTCTTAGGTTGCGCGGATTTTGATTTTTTGGTGGTAGCCATAGTTTGTCTCCTCAAAAAATAATGTAGGGCAAGATGGCATCTTGCCTTACGCCGATGTCGAAAATTCCCATGCCAGCATGTGCGCGCACAGGATCAAACCGCAAAGCAGAAGTCCCTCCAATTGAAAGGGTTGCAATCCAAATAGAAATGCCAGCCGTGGAAAGATCGCGAAGAACAAAACGATTCCATAAAGGACAGGCACAAGCCAGCTATATTTGCTGAATGCGCCGTTGGGGTTTGTTTGGCGGGTCAGGCTGATCAATTTGCTTGAGAAACTCATGCCTGCCAGCGAGGTGAAGACGAACGCCCCCTGCCAGATGATGGATCTATCACTGCCCACTTGCGCGGCGAGGCTCATCAGCGCGGGAATCAAAAACGAAGCGTATACGCCGCCTGCCATGCGTTTTTTCGCTTCGTCTCTGAACCAATCTGACTTGTCCTTCACCACCGACCACCACAAGCCCACCAATGTAAAGCAAGTTGCGGCGGTCACGGCATAGAATGTGTTGATGTCCATGCTTCTCTAAGTCTCCTTTGGCGACTTCGGCTTATTCTAACGGAATTTTCCGGTTTTGTACCACAACGTTTTCACATCCAATTTGGCGCTTCACGAAAACGCGTATTTGACGCTGCCGAAGGCGTCTAACGCCAGCATTGCGCCACCCTGCCCCTGGCGGGCGGCGCCAGGGGGAGAGCGCAACCTACGCGATGTTTTCGTGATCTACTGAATTCGATATTTCGCCCGATTGAGAGAGGGGCTTAGATCTATACGCGGATCACCAGCATCGGCAGGGGCGAACGGCGCACTACCTGGTATGTGACGCTGCCCAGCAGCAGGAGTTGCGCCGCCGAGGGTCCTTGTGTGGACATGGCGATCATGTTTGCCTGCATGAACTCCGCAACCTCCAGGATTGTTTCGGCGACGGCGCCCTCGCGAATCAGATACGTCACGCGCGCGCCCTCCTTTTCAAGTCTGGCGCACAGGGCTTTGAAATATCTGGTTGTTTTTGTTTTTTGTTTATGAACGAAGTCTTTGGCAAAAGGTTTGGAGGGAGGTGAAAATTCGGGAGCGGGAGTCGGTATGACGTGCAGGAACACCATCTCGCTATCCGTCGCGCCGGCAATCTCCTGCACGTGGGGCAATATTGCTTCAGATGAAGGCGAGCCATCGAGCGGGATAAGAATTCTCTTGTACATTTGATCGCCTCCAGGTCATTCCAGCGCGCATGTTTGAACGATTATCAACGCGGCAATTCCCAAACTGCGCGCCTATCTCAAATAATACCAATAAATCGCCATCCCCAAATGCTCCTTCAAAAACTCATCAATCTGACCGGGGAAGGTTGAGCGCAGTCTATTCATCGCAAATTCCAAATCCACATCCGAGTATGCGCTGTATATATTCTCCGGTTTGAAACGTTTGGGCGCGTCCTTCACGGCTTCAACCGTGGCAATCAGTAGTTTCAAATTGAGTTCGAATTGTTCCCTGTAAAACTCAGGCGCATAACCGGGCGCGCGTTTGGCAAGCGCCTTGACGGCTTTCTTCGGGTCGCGCCCATATTGATCGTACGCATGGAAACGCCAGACGACATCGGATAACGCGGAGCGGAATTTTTCATCGGTCATTATGTAACGCGACATTTATGTCGCCTTTGCCAGAGCGCCATATAAATATCGCAGTACGTCTCGTCACTCAACCCAATCCAACATCTTCTGCCAGGCGCTTGCAAACGGCAGGAACCAGGGATACCCGTTATACAACCCCAGCGGCGCGCCGGGGAAATCAATTTGCGCGAACGGATGCTCCTTGATATTGCCGTTCATCATCGCCTCGGCGACTGTCTTGCCGAGATATGTCGCCATCGCAACGCCGTGTCCCGCGTACCCAAGCGAATAATAAATGCCGTCCATCTCGCCGACATGCGTCATCATATCGAACGCGAAATCCAGCGTACCGCCCCACGCGTATTCAATCTTCGCTTCGCGCAATTGTGGATACACCTCAATCATTTCGCGCCGTAGAATCTCCGCGCTGCGCGCAATCGTATTTTTATTCTCAGGGAAGAACGCCGCGCGCCCGCCGAAAATCATACGGTTATCCCATAGCCGGAAATAATTCAGGTAATGCACAGAATTAAAGATCATGCGATTCTTCGGGCTGAGTTCATGCGCGAGTTCATCCGACAATCTTTCGGTGGCGATAATAAACGACCCGATGGGGATGATCCGCTTTTGCAATTTCTTCGTGACGCCGCCCGTATAACCGGACGTGCCAACCAAAACGGACTCGGCCTTAATCGGGCCTCTTTCTGTCTGGATGAAGAACCGCGTCCCTCGACGCTCGAGGCTGGTGACTCTTGCCCGCGCGTTCAACGTCGCCCCGGCCCCTTCGGCCGCCGCCGCGAGACCCGTGACATACTGCGCCGGGTTCAAGCCTCCGCTGGCTTCATCCACCAACGCGCCGTGATACGCGGATGAGCCGATCTCATTTTGCAGTTGATCCCTCGGCACGAGCCTCACCGCATGACCGAATTCCCTTGCCATGAAATCCACTTCGCTTTTAAAGCCATCGTAATGTTTGGGTTTACTGGCGGTCAGCAAATGACCGGAGCGCGCAAAGCCGCAATCAATGTTTTCCTCCCTGACGATCCGCTCAACCGTATCCACCGACTCAAGCGAACATTGAAAGAGTCTTCTTGCAATCTCGCGCCCATACTTCCTGGTAACGGTATGCATTGAAACTTTGAGTCCGG
>Ga0247727_10013563_pt1 | contig 13715 bp, 13 predicted proteins | sample WisWelCaveWW1625_FD_202498 | JGI IMG/M metagenome (GOLD analysis project Ga0247727, IMG submission 202498) | Biofilm microbial communities from Wishing Well Cave, Virginia, United States - WW16-25 | ecosystem: Environmental > Aquatic > Deep subsurface > Groundwater > Cave microbial mat | place... | reverse complement strand
GTTGAACCGGGCGGGCGAGGGGTTCCTGAGCCCGCTAGACCGGCTGCGGAAACCTGTCTCGGCCGAGTGCCGGGAGAGGCGGGTCTTATAAGCGCCGGTGGCAATCCGGGTTACGGTGCTATGATAGAGGGTGATTTAGCAAGAGACCAAGCCCCGTCGATCAGAAACCGGGAGATCCACCAGGGAGGCGGACTGTGGTGCGACGGTCCTTCTTGTCGCTAAGGCTTCGCGCGATCGCGCTAACCTGCTTCGCGGTGTACGTGAGCGCCGCAGCCCTGAGCATGGCAGTCGCTCACGTTTTGCTCGTTGTGCAGCCACAGTCTGCCCTCGCTCAACGTATGATTGCGCCAGTAGTGAGAGGGCTCGAGTTCTTGGACGCGCATTGGAAGTCCGTTCTGCTGCTCGTCGCCCCATTCGTCGCACCGCTCGCACGAGAACTCGTCCCTCGTCTGCGGAAGGTAGGGAGCTTCGAGTTCGATTCGGTTCCGCTTGAGCCCGTAGGAGTACGTGAGAAGCCCGCCCAGGTACCGCCGGGAGCCGCACTATGAGAGAAAATTTCTCAGTCCGGGATTTCCGAATCACTCCGAGTCAATATGAGCTATTCAGATTCACCGTCGCGCGTCCCGCGACCTTGCACGTCCGAATGATCGCTACGGCCCCTGTGAACTTGCTGCTCCTCGACAGTGAGGACCGGGCCGAATACGAAAGCGGAAAAGAAGCGCATGCATACACGGCTGCCTGGGGTCGCAGGAGCGATCTGGAAGCAGCAGTAAAAGTGGACCCTGGAACTTGGTACCTAGCCGTGGAAGGCAGTACGGAGCCGAGTAGAGGGCGCATTGAAGTCTTCCAGTAGAACCTGCGACAGCTACGCCGTCGTCGAATACAACGGCGATGTGTTCCCCTGTGACTTTTTTGTGGAAAAGACCTGGAAGCTCGGCAATGTGAATCTCGCATTTGCAGGCGAGTTCACTACCATCGATCCTCCGGGAGCCGTGGCCGCGAGATTGTACGGGATCAACCCGCTAGGCGACATGGTCGGGGGCCACAGGGACGCCAGCGGCAGGCTGCGTGGCTTTCTGCTAAGCAACGGCACTTCTACGAGCATCGACCCGCCGGTCGCGGGGCTCCGTGCGACGGAAGCGGGCGGCATCAACCCGCAAGGCGACATCGTGGGGTATTTCGTTGGCAGCGACTCCCGAACGCATGGTTATCTGCTCAGCAAGGGTGTCCTTGCCATCATCGATGCGCCTGACGCCGGGCCCGTTGGGACGGTGGCGTCTGGGATCAACGCGCAGGGCGACATCGTGGGGTTCTACGCTGACAGCAGCGGCAACCTCCATGGTTTCCTGCTAAGCGGGGGGACGTTCACGACCATCGATGTGCCCGGGGCCATCCTGACGCGACCGTTTGGGATCAATCCGCAGGGCGACATCGCGGGCCAGTACTATGACGCCAGCGGCAGGCATCATGGCTTTCTGCTGTCTAAGGGCGTCCTGACCACCATCGATGTGCCTGGGTTCCACACGGAGGCATACGGGATCAACCCGCAAGGCGACGTCGCAGGGGTGTACTATGACAACGGCGGCAACCAGCACGGCTTTCTGCTGCGCAACGGCGCGTTTACCACCTTCGACGTGCCTGGGTCCACGTTGACGCAAGGGATTGGGATCAACCCGCAAGGCGAAATCGTGGGCGGCTACTTTGACGGCAGCGGCAGGCTGCACGGTTATCTGCGGCGCGAGTGAAGGTGATCGGCTGCATAGAGCTTGCCGCGTCAGGCCTCTGCGGCGGCCGCCTCGGGACGCACGGGCCCCTAAGGCGAAATCCTCTCGACAGTATTCCGGGTGACGTTTCTCTGCCGCCGGTCGTATAGCCGCGTGCGCGGGCGGCGAAAGGCGGTCGCGAGAAGAGTGCTCAAATAACCCTTGACTCTGTAGTATGGTACGGGCCGTAGACTGTCTGTAGATGGAGAAGTGACATGGACTCGATAACCATCGGAAAAGTGGCGAAAGGCGCGGCGGTCGGCGTGGAAACGGTTCGTTTCTATGAGCGGGAAGGCTTGATCGAGAGGCCGCCCCGGCGGGACTCCGGCTACCGCGCGTATCCGGCGGACACTGTGGAGCGTGTCCGGTCCATCAAGCGCGCCAAGGAGCTGGGGTTTTCGCTCAGGGAGATCAAGGAGCTGATGGCCCTTCGCCTCGCGCCCGGCGCGACCTGCGGGCAGGTTAAGAAGCGCGCTGAGGCCAAGATCGGAGATATCGAGGACAAGATCAGCAGCCTGCAGCGCATGAAGCAGGCGCTCCGCAAACTGACCGCCGCTTGCGGCGGGAAAGGCTCCGTGAGTGAATGCCCGATTCTGGACGCCTTGGAGGATGGGAAGAAACGATGAGCGTCGAGCTGATATACGACCGCGACTGCCCGAATGTGCTGGACGCGCGCGCCAACCTCGTCAAGGCCCTAGCCGCGTCCGGCCGGGCAGTGCGGTGGATCGAATGGGACCGCGGCGCCTCGGACAGCCCGCCGCATGTCAGGGGCTACGGGTCGCCCACGGTCCTCGTAGACGGAAAGGACGTGGCGGGAGGTTTCTCCCTGCATGTTCCACATGCAGGGCATGATGGGGAAAGCCCCTCTTGCCGCCTGTACCGGAACGGGGCGGGCCGGGCCAGCGGCATCCCGTCGGTTGAACAGATTGCGGCGGCGTTGGATTCCCACGATGGCGCGGCGGCTGTAGCCACGCGGGGGCCGGCGGGATGGGGAAGCTCCCTGGCGGCCGCGCCGGGGATCGCGTTTGCGTTCCTGCCCAAGCTCGCGTGCCCGGTCTGCTGGCCCGCGTATGCGGGGCTACTGGGTTTGTTGGGGCTGGGATTCCTGCTCGATGAGACCTACCTGTTCCCGTTGACGGCGTCGTTTCTCGTCCTGGCCGCCGGCGCGCTGGCGTTTCGGGCGAGGTCGCGCCGGGGATACGGTCCCTTTGCGCTGGAGCTCGCGGCGTCCGCCGTTGTTCTGACCGGGAAGTTCGTCTTTAATTCCAATGCCGCGATGTACGGCGGCATCGCCGCGCTGGTCGCGGCGTCGATCTGGAACGCCTGGCCCGTCCGGAGCAAGGCCGCCGGATGTACGGCGTGCGTTTCCGATCCTCCATCAACCGTTTCTTCAACTCTTCAAAGGGAGACAGCATCATGACTACAAGAAGAAAAATCGAGGTGTTCAGCGCGGGATGTCCCGCATGCGTGGAAACAATCGCACTGGTCAACCGGGTGACTTGCCCGTCGTGCGAAGTCAGCGTCCTGGACATGAACCGGCCCGACGTGGCGCAACGGGCCAAGGGATTGGGTATCCGGTCCGTGCCCGCCGTGGTGATCGACGGCAAGCTTGCCGACTGCTGCACGGGCCGCGGCCCGCAGGAAGCGACGCTGCGGGCGGCAGGGTTGGGCCAGCCCGCCTAGTGCTGGCGGTGGTGATGAATGCGCCGCCTTGCAGGTAGGCGTCGAGCTTGTGGCGGCAGGGCATCGTGAATGCTCCGAGCCGCGGCCCTCGCCGCCTCAGGCCTCGGCGGCCGCCGCCTCGGGACGCGCGGCCCGGGCCGGTTTGCGCCGCGGTCGTCGCGTCTGCAATAGCTTGCTGATCCGTTTCTTTAGGTCCAGAAAAATCTTGTCCGGCGGCCGGGAGGCGTCGAGAACCTGGAAGTCGTAGCGGCGGGCCATGGAATCGAGCGATCGGATCAGACGCGTCTGGTAGCGCACGAAGCTGGCGTAGAGGTCCTTGCCCAGACGCACGTCCATTCCGGATTCCCAATAGTCGAAACCGCCGCGGGCGTAGACCACGCGCGGCAGCAGGTCCTGCACGCCGGCCTTCAGGTAAAAGACCGCGTGGGGCCGCAGCGCGAAACCGAAGACCTGGCGGATCCAGGCCGCATCGCTGCCGCGGGCCCCGGCGCGCGCGATCGTGGAAAAAATGTAGCGGTCGGTCAGCACGACGAAGCCGGCGCGCAGGGCGGGAATAATCTCGTTCTGCAGGCGGTCGGCGAAATCGGTCGCGTAGAGCAGGCTCATGGTGAGCGGCCCCAGCGTGTTGCCCTCCTTGGCCAGCCGGATGGCCTTACCCATCAGCGCCGAGCGCGCCATGTCGGTGTCCATTACAGCGTGACCGCTGTGCTCCAGCCAGGCGCGCAGCAGGCGGATCTGCGTGCTGCGCCCGACTCCATCGGGGCCTTCGATCACGAGGAGCTTGCCGCAGAGGGCCTCGGTGTCGATGCCCGGCAGGCCCTCTTCATAGAAAGTCAGCGGGGATTCCATTGGCGTCCAGGGTGCCCTTCCAGGGGGTTCGCAGCAGACCGTTGGTATGAGTCAGATCCAGCTCCTTTTCGACGATGGCGCGCATCTGCGTCTGTTGGGCCTCGATCGAAAGCGTGGCGTCCATGACGCGGAAGCCGAACTCCTCGATCATGGCTTCGTACTCGTCGATGATCCGGCCCTGAAAGAGGCGGAAGCTTTCCTCGACGTCCCGGCTGAGGCGCAGGTCCATGCCGGCCTCGTAGTACTTGAGGGCGTCGCGGCCGCCGAGTATGCGCCCCAGCGCCACGTCCAACGACACGCGGAAATAAAACGCCAGATTCGGCCGCACCGCGAAGCGATAGAGATTGCGCACCCAGCGCCGGCTCACGCCGCGCGCCACGTCCCGGGCGAACGCCGTGAACGCGTAGCGGTCGGCGCACACCACGCTGCCGGCGCGCAGCGGCGGAAAGATGTGGCGCTCGGTGCGGTCGGCAAAGTCCGTGGCGTGGATCAGGCTGAAGGTGGTCGGCGTGAACATGTCCTTCTTCTTGGCGCGTTTGGTCGTGCCTTTGACCATCGGCGAGGAGTTCCACTCGCTGAAGACCACACCAAAACCGCGCGACCGCAGCCACTGGCTCAACAGGGCCAGTTGCGTAGACTTGCCCGAGCCGTCGATCCCTTCGACAACGATCAGCTTGCCGGGAAACTTCCGGGGCGAGAAAACGCGCATAAGAGCCGGAACCTATTCTATCTCGGAAAGCTGCCATAATAGCACGCTATGTCGGTCTACGCGGCCGTGGATATCGGCAGCAACTCCGTGCGGCTGGCGGTGGGCGAGGGCTCGTTTGCCGGCCGGCTGCTCGACTCCGACCGGGAAGTGACCCGCATCGGCGAGAGCGTCTTCGCCACCGGCCGGGCGAGCCAGCAGGCCATCGAGGAAACCTGCCGCGTCCTGGAGCGGTTCGCCAAGGCGCTCGCCCGCTGGCAGCCGGCGGCGGTGCGGGCCGTGGCCACCAGCGCCCTGCGGGATGCGCGCAACCAGCAGGAGTTTCTGAAGCGGGCCGGGGAAGCCCTGGGGACGCCAATTCAGATCATCTCGGGCCGTGAAGAGGCGCGGCTGATCCACCGCGGCGTACTCGCCCGCTGGCCGAAGCCCGAGAAGCGGCTTCTGCTGCTCGATATCGGCGGCGGCAGCGCGGAGGTCACCCGCAGCGAAAACGGCCGCATTCGCTACAGCACTTCGGTGCCGCTGGGCGCGGTACGCCTCACCGGCAATTTCCTCCAGCACGATCCGCCCGAGCCTGAGGAGCTGGCGCGGCTCGAGGAATACGTCGACCAGCAGTTCGCGGCCAGCCTCGGGCGGCTCGGCCGCGACAAGCGGTCCCGCGCCATCGGAACCTCGGCGACGGCCGGGGCTGTCATCGCGGCGGTCAATCGCGTCAAGAGCGAGAAAGCCGACGGACGCCGCGCCGCGCTGCCCGAAATTCGCCGCCTGTATCGCAGGCTCGCGCGACTCGACGTGGCGGGCCGGCAACGCCTGCCGGCGATCGGACCGCGGCGCGCGGAGATCATCATTGCCGGAGCCGCCGTGCTGCTCTACTTCGTGGAGCACTTCACCGGCGGCGTTCTCTACTTTTCCGAAGCCGGACTCCGCGACGGCATCATCGCCGACCTGGCCGAGCGGGGCGTGACCGCCGAAGACGCCAAGCTCGATCCGGAGCGCCTCCGCGCCGTCACCGAGCTGGCGCGCCGCTTCGGGGTGTCGGTGGCTCACGGCCGCCAAGTGGCCGCCCTGGCGCGGTCCCTGTTTACCGGCCTGGCGGCGCTGCACCGTCTGCCCGCGTCCGGGGCGCAGTGGCTCGAGGCCGCCGCCTACTTGCACGACGTCGGGCACTACGTCAGCGCCTCGCGTCACCACCGGCATTCCTACTACGTGGTGGCGCACGCCGACTTGCCGGGCTTCACCGACCGCGAGCGCCAGATCGTCGCCAGCCTGTGCCGCTACCATCGCAAGGCGCTCCCCGACGAGGACCACGAGGCCTTCCGCGAGCTCGACGCCGACGACCGCCGCGCCGTTTTACGTCTGATTCCCTTGCTGCGCATCGCCGACGGGTTGGACCGGGGGCACCGGCAGTTGGTAACATCCGTAGGCTGCCGGATCGAAGACGGGGAGACACGCCTGGAGGTGGCCGGTCGTCGCGGCGCGGAGCTGGACCTGTGGGGCGCCCGGCAGGCCGCCGACTCCTTCCAGCAAGTCTACGATTCCACGCTGACCGTCGCCCCGGCCTAGAAGGCGACCTATGTACGAGCAACTCGGTCCCAACCAGGAGATGGCGGCCTACGGCGCCAGGATTGTCGAAACGCTGTTGCGCAACATGGCCTTCGGTGCGAAGAAGGCCCTGGACAAGCCGGACGAGGAGAACATCCACGACCTGCGGGTGACTTGTCTGCGCTTGCGACACGCCGTGCGGCTGTTCGACCGGCTGTTCGGGGAACGGCGCGCGCGTAAGGTGCGCCGGCGGCTGCGCGACGTCCAGGACCTGCTGGCAGCGGTGCGGTCCTGCGACGTGGCCGGCCAGGTTCTCGAGATCGAACCGGTCGCGGCGTCGATGTCCCCGCGGCAGCGCAAGAGGATTCTCGCCGTGCTGGCCCAGGAGCGGCGTCGCTCGCTGCGGCCCCTTCGAGCCAGGCTCCGTAAAATGCAGCGGTCCAACGTGACCCAGCGCTGGCGCACCCGCTTGCTAGGAGCCGCCTGAGATCCCCATGAAAGTGCGTCCCCGAAAGCCTGCTCGCGATAACGCCTCTCGCCTGCTGCCCCGGCTGGCGGAGCAGTTGTTCGAGGCCGGTGATGGGCTAGCCCGAGACCTCGAGGCGGAGCAGGTCCACCCCTTTCGCATCGTCACGAAGCGGTTTCGCTATGCCCTCGAGTACTTTCGTCCCTGCTACGGGGCGACCATGGACTCTTACCTCAAGGCGGTCAAGAACTTGCAGCAGTTCCTGGGGGAGTTTACCGACTGTCGGGCGAGCCGCGCGCTCTGCGAGAAAGTGCTCGGAGTGAAGGGGAACGCCGCGAGAAGGCATCAGAAGTTGTGGGAAACCCTGGGGGATCGCGAGCAGCAATTCCAAGCCAAGATCCCCGGGGCGTGGGATGTTTTCTTGCAAGGTCCGCGCGGGCGGCAGAAAATGCTGAGGTATCTTGCCCATCCCCCGCGGGTGCGGGTCGGCAAGTCCGTGAAAGGCAAGGGCCGGCGCAGCACCTCCTAACAGTGGTGCTTACGGGATCGAGAAATATTTCCTGTGCCCCTTGCCACAGCCTCCTGCTTGCCTCATAATAGAAGTGTTCCTGTAAAGTTTCTCTGACGCCGCCGGAGCTCGACTTGACCCGTGCCGTGGAATGGGCGACCTTGGTAAAGGCGCTAGCCACAGTTGCTCCGCTCGACCGCCGTGGAAGAGCACGCCGCTTCTTGCAGGGACTTTCGACCGACGAGCTCCGCTACATCGCCAGTTATGTTGGCGCCTGCCTGATCGAATGCGCGCTGCAGCCGCAGCCCGCGACCCGCTGCCAGTTAGCCCGCGAGATAGAGGAATACGAGTGCTGCCGGATGACGCAGGCCGGTTTGCCGTCGGACTTCGCCAAGGCCGCGGGCGCGGAGTTGTTGGCCGACGTCGAGCACAAGATGATTCTGCTGCTCGAGTATCTGAGCTCCTGCGGCTGCGCGGGCGCCATCCGCGTGACGGCCGGCTCGGCCTGATCGCAAGGCAAGCAATCTCAAGGGGCCTGCCTTCACTTGCGCTGGCCCTCCCCGCCAACATAAGCTGAAGCGGTGTCCACGCCAGCCTCGACGGGGGTCGAGACCGCCCCGCAACAGCGCTTTTGGCTGGCGCTCGAAGGCTTCCTGGCCGAGCTGGGCGGCGCGCATGCCGCGCGGCGGCTTTCGCTCGACGCCTCGCTCGAGCGCGACCTGGGACTCGGGAGCCTGGAGCGCGTCGAGCTGCTTTCCCGCCTGGAGCGGGAATTCGGCGTGCTGCTCCCGGACGCCGCCATGGCCGAGGCGGACACCGTGTCGGACGTTTGGCGCGCGCTCGCCGCAAGCCACGGCAGCACAGCGGCGCAGCACCTGTCCGTCGCGATTGAAGCGCCTCCCGAGGCGGCCGCCGTCCCCGAGTCGGCGGCGAATCTGCTCCAGGCGCTGTGGTTCCACGCCCGCGCTCATCCAGACCGCCCGCACGTCTACTTGCGCGCGGAGGATCAAACCGAGCAGACCCTCACCTACGGCCAGGTCGCTGCCCGCGCCTGCCAGGTCGCGGCCGAGCTGTCGCGGCGCGGCATAGGGGCCGGCGACCGCGTCGCCCTGATCCTGCCCACCGGCGAAGACTTCTTTTTCTGGTTCCTCGGAATCCTGCTGGCGCAAGCCGTCCCCGTGCCGCTCTATCCTCCGTTTCGCGCCGACCGCATCGAAGAGTATGCGGCGCGGCAGGCCGGCATCCTCAACAACGCCGAAGCCCTCCTGCTGATCACGTGGCGGCAGGCCGAAGGGCTGGCTCGCCTGCTGCGGCCGCGCGTGCCCAGCCTGAGCGATGTCGTCAGCGCCGACCGTCTGCACTCCGAAGGCCCTGCCTCCTGGCCGGCTCTGCCCAGCGGCGGCGACGCTCCCGCCTTGATCCAGTACACCTCGGGCAGCACCGGCGACCCCAAGGGCGTTCTACTGACCCACGCCAACCTGCTGGCCAACATTCGCGCCGTGGGCCAGGCGATCGAGGTCTCTCCGGGCGATTCCGCCGTCAGCTGGCTGCCTCTCTATCACGACATGGGTCTCATCGGGGCCTGGCTGCTGTGTCTCTATCACGGCATCCCGATCACGATTCTCTCACCGCTGGCGTTTCTGAGCCGCCCGGAACGCTGGCTGTGGGCCATTCACGACCACCGCGCGACGCTGTCGATCGGCCCGAACTTCGCCTACGATCTGTGCGCCCGCAAGATCCCCGACGAGGCGCTCGAGGGGCTGGATTTGACCTGCTGGCGGGCGGCGTTCAACGGATCCGAGAGCGTGCGGCCCGAGACTCTGGACCGGTTCGCCGCCCGGTTCGCCCGCTACGGGTTTCGGCCCGAAGTGGTGCTGCCTATCTACGGCCTGGCCGAATCGACAGTCGGCCTGTGCTTCCCCCCGTTGCACCGAGGGCCGCTCGTGGACCGCGTGGATCGCGAGGCTTTCGAGGGCAGCGGCCGCGCCGAGCCGGCGCGGGAGGGCCGGGCCGCGCTGGCGTTCGTTTCGGTCGGCCCGCCGCTGCCGGGCCACGAAGTCCGCCTCGTCGACGAGCAGGGCGGGGAAGTCGCCGACCGCGTCCAGGCGCGGCTCGAGTTTCGCGGCCCGTCCGTGATGGCCGGTTACTTCCGCCGGCCCGAGGCCACGGCCGCCATCCGCCACGGCGACTGGCTTGACTCCGGCGATCTCGCCTACCGGGTTTCGGGCGAGCTGTTTATCACCGGGCGCTCCAAGGACATCATCCTCAAAGCGGGGCGAAATCTTTACCCGCACGAAATCGAGGCCGCCGCCGAGGACGTGGACGGCGTGCGGCGCGGCTGCGTGGCGGCCTTCGGCGTCTCCGACCCGGCGCAAGGAACCGAGAAACTGGTCGTGGTCGCCGAAACCCGGCTGACGGACCCGGCCGCCCGTGAACGCGTGCGCCTGGCGATCGTGGAAGTCGTCCTCGACCTCCTTGGCTTGCCGCCCGACGAAGTGGTGTTGCTCGCGCCGGGCCGTATTCCCAAGACCTCCAGCGGCAAGCTGCGCCGCGGGGCGTGCCGTCAGATGTACGAGCAGGGCCGGCTCGATCGGCGGCGCGCCTCGGCGTTCGCCCAGTGGCTGCGCCTGGCGGCCTCCTCGCTTCCCGGGCGCTGGCGGCAGGCCGCGGGCCGCGCCGGACGCCTGGCCTACGCCGGCTACGCGATTGCCCTGTTCGTGCCGCTGGCGCTGGCCTGCTGGGTCGTGCTGCTGCTTACTCCGTCCGGACCGCGCGCGGCGAGCGTCGAGCGCGCGTTTATCCGGTTGTTTTTCCGGCTGGCCGGCATCCGGATCGACGTCGAGGGAGTCGAGAACCTGCCGTCGGATCCGCTGGTGCTGGTCTCGAACCACGCCAGTTACCTTGATCCGCTGATCCTGATCGCCGCCTTGCCGCGGCCGGTCTTGTTCGTGGCCAAACAGGAAGTCTTGCGAGCGCCGGTGGTGGCGACCTGGATTCGCAAACCTGGCCACCTGACCGTCGAGCGCGGGCCGGTCGCACAGAGCGCGCGAGACACGGCGCGCCTCGAGGAGGCGTTGGCCCGTGGCCGCTCCGTATCGCTGTTCGCCGAGGGAACTTTCACGCGGGCGCGCGGCCTGCGGCCCTTCCGCCTCGGCGCCTTCAAAGCCGCGGCACAGGCGGGATGTCCCATCGTGCCGGCGGCGATCGTCGGGTCGCGCACGCTGCTGCCCGACGAAACCTGGCTGCCGCGGCGCACCCGGCTCAGAATCGTCCTGCGGCCAGCGATGCGCCCGCAGGGCGACTCCTGGCAGGAAATGATTCGCCTGCGCGACGCCGCGTTCGCAGAAATCCTCGCCCACTGCGGCGAGCCGCGGCTCGCGGTGGTCTCGGCCGCCGTTCCCAAGTCCGCCCGATCGTGACCTCCGCGGCCGCAGGCGACCGGCGCCACACCGTCTCCTGGTGCCTTTACGACTACGCCAATTCCGCCTACGCGGCGGTCATCGCCGCCGTGGTCTTTCCGCCCTACTACACCAGCGTCATCGTGGGCAACGAGGGCGGGCTGGGCGATCTCTGGTGGGGCCGGGTCATTTCCGTGTCGATGCTGTTCGTGGCGCTCTCCTCGCCCTATCTCGGCGGGATCGCGGACCGAGGCGGGATCCGCAAGCCTCTGTGGATTGCTTATACCTGGATGGCGATCCTGGGCGTGGCGTCTTTCTCGTTTCTTGAGCCCGGCATGGTCCTCACCGGTTTTGCACTGGCGGCCGTGGCCAATATCGGCATGGAAGGCTCGCAGGTCTTCTACAACTCCTACCTCCCGGAAATCGCCGCGCCGGGCCGCCAGGGCAGGCTCTCCGGGTGGGGTTTCGCGACCGGCTACGCCGGCTCCATCACGGCCCTGCTCGCCGCGCTGCTGTTCATCGAGCCGCTGCGCCCGGCGGCGATCTGGATGGCCGTGGTGGCGCAATTCGGATTGTTCTCCCTGCCGGCGTTCCTGTGGCTGCCGCGGCAAAGCGGGCCGTCGCTGAGCCTCGCGGCCGCGGCGCGCGCGGGCTTGGCGGCCTCGCGGACGCTGCTCGGCCGGCTATGGCGGCAGCCCGGCGCCCGCGCCTTTCTGCTTGCCTACTTGTTATACGAAGACGGCGTCAACACGGTGGTCGGGTTTGCCTCCCCGTTCGCCGCCACCACGCTCGGCTTCAGCCGCACCGAGCTGATCATCTTGTTCCTGGTGGTGCAGATATCCGCCCTGGCGGGCGCCTGGGTAATGGCGCGGCCCACCGACACGCGCGGACCGAAGTTCGTCGTGGCGCTGTCGCTGCTGCTGTGGTGCGCGGTGGTCACGGCGGCCTACTTTGTGCAGTCGAAAAACCAGTTCTGGGCGGTGGCGGTGGTTGCCGGCCTGGGGCTGGGCAGCGTGCAGGCGGCCTCGCGGGCCCTGTTTGCGCGCTTCATCCCGCCGGGCGAGGAAAACCAGTACTTCGGCGTCTACGCCCTGGTTGGCAAGTCTTCCGCGATCCTCGGGCCGCTTCTGTTCGGCGAAATGTCGCGTGCTTTCGGAGGCAATCAGCGCCCCGCGATCCTGTCGGTCGCCATACTTTTCTTGGGCGGGCTGACCATTCTGTCGACTGTCCGACTGGAGGACCACACCCGGTCAGCCTCCTGCTAGACTGGTGTCCCGCCTCAGATTTGACAACCGCTCCCTGCGGTCGCGGCCCGGAAGCCGTTACTGAGCCGCGACCGTAGGGAGCGGTGGCTGTAAACTCTTACGCGGGACTGGTTCACCATGACGCATCGTTTGCTGCTGTTCTTCTCCTGTCTTTCTGTCTGCGCGGCGCAGGTTTCGAGCGAGCTGATACGCAAGGTCGAGCAGCGCGCCGAACGCTACGGCGAGCTCTCCCGACGCATCTGGGACCTGGCCGAAGTCGGCTACAAGGAACACCAGAGCGCGGAATTGCTAAAGGGCGAGCTGCGCGAAGCCGGCTTCGAGATTCGAGACAAGGTCGCCGGCATACCTACAGCCTTCGTCGCCACCTGGGGGCAGGGAAAGCCTGTCATTGGCATCCTTGGCGAATACGACGCCCTGCCCGGCCTGTCGCAGGAAACCGCGCCGCAGCAAAAACCCCGCGCCGCCGGCGCGCCCGGTCACGGCTGCGGTCACAACCTGCTCGGCGCAGGCGCCGCCCTCGCCGCCGTCACGGTCCGCGAGTTTCTGGTAGAGAAGAAGCTCCCCGGAACGATCCGCTTTTACGGCACGCCCGCCGAGGAGGGCGGTGGCGGCAAGATCTATATGGCCCGCGCCGGCGCCTTCAGCGACGTCGACGCGGTTATCACCTGGCACCCCGGCGACGCCAATAAGGCCAGCGACGGCTCGACGCTCGCCACCATCGGCGGGTTCTTCCGCTTCCGCGGCCAGGCCGCCCACGCCGCCGCCTCGCCCACCGCCGGCCGCTCCGCCCTCGACGCCGTGCTGCTGATGAGCCACGCCGTCGAGCTGCTCCGCGAGCACGTCCCGCAAACCACGCGCATCCACTACATCATCTCGAAAGGCGGCAGCGCTCCGAATATCGTCCCGGACTTCGCCGAGATCCACGCCTACGCCCGCCATCCCCAAATGCAGATCCTCGACGGCATCTGGGAGCGCATCCTGAAGTGCGGCGAAGCCGCCGCCCTCGCCACCGAAACCAAGATGGAGCTGGAGCTGATCAACAGTTACTACGACGTGCTACCCAACGACGCCCTGGCCGCCCTGCTGGATCGCAACATGCGCCTCGTCGGCGGCATCCGCTACTCCGCCGAGGAGCAATCCTTCGCCGAAGCGCTCCGCAAGACCTTCCCGACGGAGGGCCGGCCAGCGCTCGGCAGCCAGGAGCAAGTCCTGCCTCTTAGTGATGAGCAGGCCTACGCCTCGACCGACGTCGGCGATATCAGCTGGATGGTTCCGACGGCGAGCCTGCGCGCCGCCACTTACGTCCCCGGCACGCCCGGCCATAGCTGGCAATCGACGGCGTGCTCCGGCATGAGCATCGGACGGAAAGGAATGTTGGTCGCGGCGAAGACTCTAGCTCTGACCGCCGCCGACCTTCTCACGGATCCCAAGCAAGTCCAAGCCGCCCGCGCCAGCTTCGACAAACGCCGCGCCGGCCGCCAGTACCGCTCGCGCCTCCCCGCCGACAGCAAGCCGCCGCTGCATTATCGGGATCG
>Ga0247727_10013562_pt1 | contig 13718 bp, 12 predicted proteins | sample WisWelCaveWW1625_FD_202498 | JGI IMG/M metagenome (GOLD analysis project Ga0247727, IMG submission 202498) | Biofilm microbial communities from Wishing Well Cave, Virginia, United States - WW16-25 | ecosystem: Environmental > Aquatic > Deep subsurface > Groundwater > Cave microbial mat | place... | reverse complement strand
TTTACAGCATCGGCAGCGAGCGTTCGAGCTTCGTCGTCATTCTCAGCGGCGATCACATCTACAAGATGAACTACGGCAAGATGTTGAAAACTCATGCGGATGCGGGCGCGGATGTAACCGTGGCCACAATTGAGGTCGAGCCGGAGGTCGCCGCTAAGCGCTTCGGCGTCCTCGAAACCGATGAAAACTGGCGCATTATCGGGTTTGAAGAAAAGCCCGCGCGCCCCAAACGCTCCCGCGCCAATCCCGCGATGTGCAACGCCTCGATGGGCGTGTACATCTTCAACAGCCAGCTACTCATCCCCATTCTCATCGCCGACTCTGAAGACCCCACCTCGACCCACGACTTCGGCCGCGACATCATTCCGCGCATCATCAGCAAGTACCGCGTTTTCGCCTACAACTTCGTGGACGAAAACAAAACCAGCGCAACCTACTGGCGCGACGTCGGCACCGTGGACGCCTACTACGAAGCCAACATGGACCTAGTGTCCGTCTCCCCGGTCTTTAACCTCTACGATAAGTCCTGGCCGCTGCGTACTTGGCAGCATCAGTATCCGCCCGCCAAGTTCGTTTTCGCCGACCCCGATCGCATGGGCGTCGCGCTCGACTCGATTGTTGCCAGCGGCTCGATTGTCTCTGGCGGCCGCGTCAAGCAATCGGTTCTCGGTTACGACGTGCGCGTGAACAGCTACTGCGAAGTGGAAAATTCCATCATCTTCAACCACGTCAACGTCGGCCGCCACTCGCGCATCCGCAACGCCATCGTGGACCGCCATGTCACACTTCCGGAACACATCGAGATCGGCTTCGACCTCGAGGCTGACCGGAAGCGCTACCACATCACCGAGAATGGCGTCGTCGTCGTGGTCCGCGAAGAGTCCATGCTCGAAGAACCTGAATAGCCTATGGCGTTTTCTTATGCCAGCCGCTTTCTTCGCACCCTCGAACAGCCCTCCGCTTACCTGTACGCCCTCGAATCCGCCTTCGCCAACGCCAGCTCCAACGCCCCCATCCCTCTTGACCTCCGTATCGAACTCCTCCTCGCCCGCAAAGCTTGAACAAGGTGCCCAAGCCCATAAAGTTGCTCACCCTTACCGAGGTGAGGATGGAGGACCCGGAAAGGGCGGCTACTTGCTCTTGACTTTGATTAACCCCTTGTGTTAATATAAATTGGATAGTGGATTGATGTGGACATACAGTTCGAAAGCACCGGCGCGGCTGATCAATTCAATGACTTGAAGCGCTTGGTTCGCTTGCATAACGTTCAACGAGCGAAGCTAATTCGGCGACGTCTCGACGATCTTCACGCTGCACCAGACCTTGAGACGATGCGCCACTTACCCGGCCGGTGTCACGAACTGAAAGGTGATCGAGCCCTCCAGCTCTCAGTCGATCTAGATGGGCCGTATCGGTTGATTGTCTATCCTGCTCACAATCCAATCCCGCTAAAACCTGACGGTGGGCTCGACTGGAGGAAGGTAACCGCGGTTGTAATTAAAGAGGTGGTGGACACGCATGAGTGAAATCTTGAGAAATCAATACGCACCAGACAGAGTGTCGGCACCTGGAGAAACCTTGCTAGAGGTTCTTGCAACAAGAGGCATGTCGCAGGCTGAACTCGCGGGGCGAACCGGAAGGCCGACAAAAACAATCAATGAAATCATAAAAGGCAAGGCAGCGATAACGCCCGAAACTGCCCTTCAGCTAGAACTTGTGCTCGGGGTTCCCGCCGCGTTCTGGATTACCAGAGAACAGCAATATCGTGAGTCTATCGCGAGGAAGAAAGAAAGCGCAACACTGGGTGCCCACATCGCTTGGCTGAGCAAGATTCCGTATCGCCCAATGATGAAGTTGGGTTGGATTCCTGAAACCAATGACAAACTAGAACAAATTCAAGAAGTGTTGATGTTTTTTGGTGTTGCCTCTCCCGCGAGCTGGGATCAAATCTGGGAAAGCTCTCAGACTGCCTTTAGACAATCGTCTGCGTTCAACAGCAACCCTGGCGCAGTCGCCGCCTGGTTAAGAAAAGGCGAGATCGAAGCTCTAAGAATTCCGTCTACTGAGTACGACGCAACTCGTTTCAAGGCGGTTCTTCGCCACATACGCAAGCTTACCCGTGACTTGCCGCGAGATTTTGCATCAATCGTTATAAGAGAGTGCGGTGAAGTGGGAGTACGAGTCGTATTCATACCTGAGCTGCCAGGGACTTGCGCGTGGGGTGCGACTAAGTGGCTCACACAATCAAGCGCAATGATTCAATTGAGCCTGCGCTACAAGACTGATGATCATCTATGGTTCACCTTCTTTCACGAAGCAGGACACATTCTTCTGCACGGGAAGAGGAATCTCTTCATTGAAGGCAGGGATGGAAAAAGAGACGCGAAAGAGTCTGAAGCAGATTCTTTCGCTCTCGAATGGTTGATTCCGGAAAGTGAATACAAGAAGTTCAGACGCCGAGGTGCCAACAGTTGTGCAGCAATTAGTCGATTCGCACATGAACTCGGTATCGCTCCAGGCATTGTCGTCGGGCGGTTGCAGCATGACGGACTTCTGCCACATACGCACTGCATCAATTTGAAAAAGCGACTTCGCTGGGCTTCTGCAAGCGAGTAGGAGCTTTGTTAGCAATGATTGACCACATGCATTATGTCCCCATCCTTAAGGGCCGCTACGGAGAATATGGTGCGCTGCACGCCATGTCTGCCGATGATAAAGAGACCATAACTCCCGTGGTCGAGATTCCCCCGATTCCGTGGGACTTCAAAAACGACCAGCCTGCCAAGACGATTGATCAGCATCTACTCAAGGTGGACAGCAACCTTGAGCGCTCATGGGGAATAGATCGGGCCCTTTATGTCGATCTACTCGAGATTGGAGAAACTGAAAGAATGAGGGATGGTACGCATCCCTTGACATACGTATTTGAAAAGGCGCGAAAGAAAGGGGTGCAGGTCACGTCTTCAAAGGGAAGATTTTGAAGAATCAAATGATCTTCATTCACAGATTTCGGCCCTCTTGAACACCCTGCACGTTCCCAAATCCGAGACTGACCTGATTCTGGATTTGCGAGCGTTGAATCTCCAAGACCGAGGGAATGCGTCGATCGATGTTCCTTCGATGATCCGAAGCCTGCCGCATCTCCAACGATGGCGGTCCTTCGTGCTCGGCGCGACCGCTTTCCCAGTGGACCTGATGGGATTACCCCCGTCAGAGATCTCGGTAATACCAAGGTCAGAATGGATTTTGTGGAAGGATCTGGTCGTGAGACGCCGGGTACCCCGGCTTCCCACATTTTCGGATTATGGAATCTCTCACCCGCAACCATCAGAGGTCGATCCGCGTGTCATGCGTGCCTCGGCTAGTATACGGTACACGACTGAGAAAGCATGGTTGATTCTGAAGGGCAAGAACTTGAAGGATCACGGATACAATCAGTTTCATGATGTTTCGAACAAACTTCTCAACAAATCAGAATACAGCGGGCCCGAATTTAGCTGGGGTGATCGATATATTTGTGAGTGCGCGAGCCGTCGCGTGAGCTCTGGGAACCTAACGACTTGGCGGAAGGTAGGGACTTCTCACCATATCGCGTACGTGAGGCAGCAACTCGCCACCCTCGCCTCATCTTGAGCTGCCTCCGAACCATTGCGCGGAGGTCAGATATCCCAAATCTTGTCGCCAGTGCTTCCCATAAGTATCTCCGTGGTTGGCTTCCGAGACCTGCATCTAGGTTGTTCGCCTGAAGCAACGCAAGTGCCTCATCTCGCCACAGCAATTGCGTAAGGGCAAGTGGATCTTGAGCCTGATTCACGCCTTCGGTGCGGACGCATCGCAAGTCTAGCTGAGCGTCTCCATGATATTCAGCTAGCACGATACCCCACCATGGAGGCACGACAGCCTGAATCTTTTGCAGATGCCGAGGACCCACAATAATCGTCAGGGTGTCAAAAACCTTGCCATACGTTGCAATCTGGAGAGGCAACCGTATCAGCGTATCTTGATCGCTCTTGATCTCAAAACCTTTCAGTTCTCCATTCACTACCGCCATATCCACTCGGACCTTTCCGCAGCAAACGCCCAACTCATCTACGATGAGTGCAGTCGGGTCACTGCCAAAAGCACCGATGAGGTGTCGCCTAAGCAAACGGCGGATATCTAGGTCGCGCATACGCATCGAAAATACCAAAGACGGGGTCTCTGTGCACGTGTCGACTGTGATTTTTGTCGTAGTCTATATCCCCCAAACAGCGAGTTTGCGGCCCGGCACCCCTGTGCCAGCAAAGGCGGGATTCTCTCTTTCTTAGGCAAACTCAATTCTTTCAACTGGAAGAGCATCTAGCCCTACAAATTGCCCAGAGAAGAAACTCACTATCCGCGTCCCAGATACTTCGACATTTTTCTTCATCGCCTGTAGAATCGCACGTTTGCCTCATCCACGAGGAAGAGTCCATGTCCGCGAAGATCGTTCAGGTTCATGCGCGCCCAATCCTCGACTCCCGCGGCAGCCCCACGGTTAAAGCCGATGTGGTTCCCGAAGGCGGCATTCTCGGACGCGCCGCGGTTCCCTCCGCTATACTGCCACTCACCCCAAGCGATAGCACTGAAAATAAAGGAAATACACCTCAACCAGGGCCCTGCAATGGGACGCTTGAACCTCGTAAAATTGTAGAAGCCCCAACAGGCCGAGCGCTAACCTCCTGTTCGTTAGGACAGGTGATTGGGTGGAGTCAGCCTTCATAAAATGGGCCTCGCAAACCAAAGCCTATCGAGCAGAATAGAACCCACACTCGAAAGCGACCGGCGCCCAGGCAACTGGTGGGGACGCTTGCTTGGGCTGTAGGCCCCAGCCCTCCCGAGTGCGAGTGAGCTCCCGAGGTTCTTTCCATGCAGCCATCGGAACTTGAGACCCTGATCGCGGCTACCGAGCCTACGGCGCAAACCTCTGAGAAAACTCGCAGGACCAACATCACCAAACAGGAACTGACAGAAATTCTCGCGCGACACCGCCAATGGGTTGAATCCAACCAGTCGGAGGGAGAACAGGCAGATTTGTCCCGCGCGCAGCTTGCAGGCTTTGACTTCACCGGCGCCAACCTCCGAGGTGCCAATTTTTATCAAGCCAACCTCAAAGGAGCTGATTTTTTCTTGGCGGAACTCCAGGGAGCTTGCCTTGCCAAGGCCTGCCTTCAGGAAGCAAATTTGTTAGGAACTCGTTTTTCCGAAGCAAATTTGCAGGGCGCGACCTTGGAGGGTGCGACTGGACTTTTGGCCCCACAATTAGCAGGCACAGATCTCTTCGAGGCACATCTGCCCTCGCAACTCTCTGAGTTTGAGGGACTGAAGCATGTCCGCCGGCTGTTCAAGAATTCGATCGGACTTCTAATCGCCGTGCTGGCGGCATGTGCGTTGGCTTGGTGGAGAATCGTCACGACGACTGACCTCCAACTCCTCAAGCGCTCCTCCGCTTTGCCCTTCGACCGCTTTGGACAGGTTCTGCCAATGGCGGAGTTCTACCTGGTTGCACCCATCTTGCTTCTGGGCCTGTATATCTTTGCTCACTGCTACATGCAGCATGTATGGGAAGCACTGTCGGGCTTGCCTGCGGTATTTCCGGATGGGCGAAGGCTGGAAAAGACTGGGCCTTGGTTCGTCATTGGCCTGGCGCGTCGGCAGATTGAGTGGTTAGGCCGGAATGGGTCTCCTCTCGCTCTGCTTGGAGCGGCGATATCGTCCCTGTTTGCCTACTGGGTGGTCCCGGTGACTCTCCTTCTTTTCTGGGCGCGATACCTGACCCGCCAGGACCTGCACGGCTCCATGCTCCAGGCGTTTCTGGTCATGTGTGCAGTGGCTTTCGCAATCCTCATGCCGCGCCTCTTTCCGCGCAGGCCTCGCGTGGATCATCCTCAGCCACAACTCTGGAAAAAGCTGCTCGCGGCCAGAGAACTCTACATTCGCGGGGCGATTGCCCTTGCGGTCGGCATCTTTCTGTCTCTCCTCTCCTTCGGTACGATTCTTGGCGTTCCGCATGATGGCGGCCGAGGTTCGGCTGCCCAAGGGACGGGCGTTCAGACGTGGGCGGCACGCACTTTTTGGCTGGTCGGCTACAACCCTTACGCGGACCTGGCAGAGTCAGACATCTCGTCCAAGCCCGCAGACTGGACCGGTCGCGAGGAAAATCTCCCGCTCGTGAAAGGGGCACATCTCAATAAGCAGAGCCTCCGACACGCGGAGGCATATCGAAGTTCTTGGATCAACGCCCGCCTCTGGAAAGCGGATTTCCGCAATGCCAATTTATCGGAGTCTGATTTACGAGGAGCCAATCTCCGGCAAGCCGTTTTGCGATCAGCTGGCCTGGACCGCTCTAGACTCGATCACGCAAACCTCGAGGAGGCAGACCTTAGACACGCCAACCTCGCCAGAGCAAGCTTGAGAGAAGCAAATTTGTCTTTTGCTCGGCTGGGAGAAGCTGTTTTGATTGACGCTCGGCTTGACGGCGCTAGTTTTTATGGGGCCGAGCTTCGAGCCGCTCGTTTGATGCGGGCGAATTTGGAAAAAGCGGACCTCCGCGAAGTGAATTTAGAAAACGGTGTGCTTTCGTATGCTGTTTTGCGTGACGCTTTCCTGTCGTCAGCCCGGCTGCAGGGAGCCGATTTCCGAAAATGTCAACTCGAGCGCTCTTGGCTAATAGAAGCGGATTTGCGAAGGGCCGATTTGCGAGAGGCCAGCCTCCAAGAGGCCAAATTCCAAGGTGCTGACTTGACTGGTGCAAACTTGGATGGAGCTGATTTGCGAGGTGCTCTCGGCCTGACCGCCAGTCAGATTTGCTCGGTGGCCAGCCGACGTGAGCTCAAGCTGGATGAGAGTTTGCAGCATCAGGTAGACACTCTCTGCGGTTCGATCCGTTAAATCTCACAGCACGGGCGGCCCACCTCCGCTTGCACGGCTGCCCAACACTCACTTTGGCTTTATTCCGCGGTCTTGCCTTTGAATTGGTGGGATCCCACTGCCCAGCCTTTGTACGACGGGATGAGGCATGCGATGAGATTCGCTTGAGATATACTCCTCGGCGAACAGAATAGCTCTAGTGCGGGCGGCTGGGTTTGACCTCCTTCCGAACTCGACATAACAATGGGTATTTCACGAACCGAATTGAATATCTTGGATCAGGCCCTCGAGGACCATACCGCCCTATGGGAGCTCGTCTGGTCTCTGAAGAACATCTTTCCAGGCAGATCCGAGCTGGAATTAGCGGGGATCGCAAAACAAGCAGCACTTTCCCTGTTCGAGAAAGGATGGATAACTGTATACAAGGTTAAGAGCTGGGCAAGCGGCCAGCTGGAGCCCACTCCCCTCAGTTCGCAAGACTTCAAGCAGATCGTTGCGGATGACAAGTTCTGGCGAGTCGGGAATCCGGCCGACGTCGATAGTCCGTACTTTGTTGCTGCTGCGACGGATGAAGGCCAGCGTGTCTACATGAGTCTCAAGCCCGAAGATTTCTCTGCCCCGCCCTAGGAAGCCAAGGCGTGTGACCTGGGGTTTGTCGGGCACTAACGGCAGGCGCACAGCTGGTCGCAATCTCCCAGTGGTGAAATCGCCCTCGAGTGTCCAGGATGTTTCGACATTTTTCTGCTTCGACTGTAGAATTCCGCGCTTGCATTAACTCCTGAGGGAGTGTTCATGGCTACAAAGATTGTGCAGGTGCAGGCGCGGCAGGTGCTGGACTCGCGCGGGAACCCGACGGTGGAAGCCGATGTAGTGCTTGAGGGCGGCATACTCGGACGGGCGGCAGTTCCGTCGGGGGCCTCGACGGGCGAGCACGAAGCGCTCGAGCTGCGCGATGGCGCGGGCGTCGCGCCCGGCGTGCGGTTGCCCTACCTCGGCAAGGGGGTGCTCAAAGCCGTCGCCAACGCCAACGGCCCCATCGCGCAGGCCGTGCGCGGCATGGACGCCTCCGACCAGCGCGCGCTCGACCGCCGCATGATCGAAGCCGACGGCACTCCCAACAAGGGCAAGCTCGGCGCCAATGCCATTCTTGCCGTCTCGATGGCGGCGGCGCGAGCCGCGGCGCAGGCTGCCGGACAGCCGCTCTACCGCTATCTCGCCCGCTACTCGACCGTGCCCGACGCGAATCTTCTTCCCGTGCCGATGATGAACATTCTCAACGGCGGCGCGCACGCCGACAATTCCGTGGACTTGCAGGAGTTCATGGTGATGCCCGTCGGCGCGCCCAGCTTCAGCGAAGCACTGCGCTGGGGCGTGGAGGTGTTCCACGCGCTCAAGGCAGCGCTGAGAAAGCGCGGCTACTCGACGGCGGTGGGCGATGAGGGCGGGTTTGCGCCCAACTGCAAAACGAACGACGAAGCAATCGAAGTGGTGCTCGAGGCCATCGCCGCCGCCGGCTACAAGGCGGGCTCGCAGATCGCCATCGCGCTCGACCCGGCATCGAGCGAATTTTTCGACCGCGCCTCCGGGAAGTACGTTTTCAAAAAATCCGACAAGTCCGCTCGCACGTCCGAGCAGATGGTGGCCTTCTGGGAGTCGTGGGTGCGGCAGTACCCCATCGTCTCCATCGAAGACGGCATGGCCGAAGACGACTGGGCGGGCTGGCAGCAATTGACGCGCACGCTCGGGGCAAAGGTGCAGCTTGTCGGGGACGATCTTTTTGTGACCAACACACAACGCCTTTCGCGCGGCATTGCCGAACACGTGGCCAATTCCATCCTCATCAAGCTCAACCAAATCGGCACGGTCACGGAAACGATCGAAGCCGTCGAGATGGCGCGCCAGGCGGGCTACACGTCGATCATTTCCCACCGCAGCGGCGAAACTGAAGACACTTTCATTGCCGACCTCGCCGTCGGGCTTTCTGCCGGACAGATCAAGACCGGGTCGGCCTCGCGCACAGACCGCGTCGCCAAGTACAACCAACTGCTGCGCATCGAGGAGCAACTCGGTGCTTCTGCCCGCTTCCCCGGCCGCACCGCCCTACCCCTCAGCTAATCCATACGCAGCGCACAACTTAGCCGAAAGGGCGATCGCGAGATGTGCGGGCGGCCCAAGGGCACGCAATCCTGAATAATAGCCTGCGGCTATGTGTTATAATAGAACTATAGCAAGGTAGAGAAAAACACGCTCTCTTCCCACGAACAAGCGATCTGAGAAAAGCAGATTCCTCGCTGCGCTCGGAATGACAGGCAATCAGGGGCGGAAACGGGGAGAAGTGTGCAAATTCCAGTGAAATGGCGATGAAAAAAGGGCGAAGCGGGCGAAAGCAGCATGCCGGGGTGGACGCAGCGCAAGTGTGGGAGGATATCGAAAAGTATTTCGTGCCGCACCTGGGGTTGGGGCTGGTGGAGCGGCTGATTTATTACCATCTGATTCGAAAGACGAGGGTGGCGGGGAGGCGAGTCCTGACCACAGCGATCGGTGACATCGCAAGCGCGGTCCGCCTGAACAGCACCGGAGTACGAATCGGGGTGCGACGGCTGGCGGGAAGAGGAGCGCTGCGAATTCTGGAGCGGGGCCGCGACGGGCACAAGTTGGAAGTGCGCACGCCGCGTGAAATCGGGTGGTGCATCCGAGCGGCGCGGAAAGCGCAGCAGAAAGAGCTGCCGCCGGCGGACTTCTTCCGTTCCAAGCCGTTTCAGCGGGCCATTTTCGAGCGGGAGAGACACCGCTGCTTTTACTGCCTGCGGCAGTTGAAGTCGAGCGGGCGCGTGCTGGACCACGTCGTGCCGCAAATGAGCGGCGGGCGCGACAGCTACCGAAACATCGTGGCGTGCTGCGCTCCATGCAACAGCGAGAAGAAACAATCGGCAGCGGAAGACTTCCTCCGGCAACTGCATCGGAAAGACCTGTTGAACCGCAAAGAGCTTTCCCGTCGGCTGGCGGCACTCCGCGCCCTCAAACAAGGAAGACTCCGGCCACACACTGAGGTCAAGACGACCCCGAGGAGATTCAAGCCGCAAGAAGGCGACGTCAGCTAGCCAGCAACACGCAGTCGCGATTGCTTCGCGGAGACCGCTTCGCCTACTCAATTGTCTTGCTCCTGTCTTTAATTTCCCACCTCCAACTTCCAACCTCCAGAAACTGCGTGTATCCTGACCCGCTATGCCGAAACGCCCCAAACCCATTCTGCTCACCGTGCTCGACGGCTGGGGCTATTCGCCCGAGACGAAGGGCAACGCCATCGCTTTGGCGCGCAAGCCGAATTACGACGCGCTGCTCAAGCAGTTCCCCAACACGCTGATTCACACCTCCGGGCCGTTTGTCGGGCTTCCGGAAGGGCAGATGGGCAATAGCGAAGTGGGGCATCTCAACATCGGCGCCGGCCGCATCATCCACATGGACATCACCCGCATTGATCTGGCCATTCGGAGCGGCGCCATCTTCCGCGAGCCACTTCTTCTGAAAGCGATGGAGCGCGGGCGCACACGCCAGCTTCATCTTTTGGGCCTGGTCAGCGACGGCGGCGTCCATTCCCAGCTCGAACATCTCTTTGCGCTACTGCGCATGGCGCGCGAAAATCGCGTCGAACGCGTCTTCGTTCACTGCTTCACGGACGGCCGCGACACTCCGCCCAACAGCGGCATGGATTTTTTGCGGCAGCTTCAGCACGCGATGCGCGAGCTGGGCGTCGACCGCATTGCCACTGTCATCGGCCGCTACTACGCCATGGACCGCGATAACCGCTGGGAGCGCATCGAGCAAGCCTATCGCGCCATGGTTCACGGGGAAGCCGAGTACAAGTCCCCTGACCCCATCGCCGCCATCCGGCGCAGCTACGAGCAGGGCGTCACCGACGAATTCGTGAAGCCCATCGTAATCACGACCGAAGGCTCCTCTCCGCAGCCGGTCGGGCTGATCCGCGACGACGATGCCGTCATCTTTTTCAACTTCCGCGCCGACCGCGCCCGTCAAACGACTCGAGCGCTGGCTGAGCCCGGCTTCACGCAGTTTGCCGATCCAAAGCGCCCGCAAAATCACTTCTTTGTCGCCATGACGCAGTACGAGAAAACCTGGCCGTGGCTGCAGTACGTCCTCGGTCCCGAAAAGGTCGAACATATTCTCGCCAACGTCTTCGCAGATTTGCAGCTCAAGAATCTGCGCGTTGCTGAGACGGAAAAGTACGCGCACGTCACCTATTTTTTAAACGGCGGGGTGGAGAAGCCCTTTGGCGGTGAGGAACGCATTCTCGTTCCCTCGCCGAAGGTCCCTACGTATGATCTTAAGCCGGAAATGAGCGCCGATGGCGTCGCCGATGCCGTGGTGAAGGCGATCGAGAAAGGCGACTTCGATGCCATCATCATGAACTTCGCGAACGCCGACATGGTCGGCCATTCTGGCAAGCTCGAAGCGGCCATCAAGGCTGTCGAAGCCGTGGACGCCGGCCTCGGGCGCATCCATCAAGCTCTTCGCCCGCGCGGCGGAGCATGGATCATCACCGCCGACCACGGCAACGCCGAAACCATGATTGACCCCGTCACCGGCGGCCTGCACACCTACCACACGACCAATCCCGTGCCCTTCGTCCTCATCACCGCCGATGACAAACTTCGCCTGCGCAGCGGCGGCTCGCTTCAAGATATCGCTCCCACTCTTCTCGCCGTGCTCGGCCTTCCCGCTCCGCCCGAGATGACCGGCCGCGACCTGCGCATGGATCGGCTATGAAATTCAGTGTCCTGCTCAGCGAAGCGAAGAATCTCTGTTCTGCCGTGCACCCATGAATCGTCCCAGTCCCGTTCGGACCAAACTACTTCTTTGCGTGTGGCATCCCTTCACGCTGTGGCGGCCTCCTGCCGACGTGGCGGTGCAAATCCGTCGCCGCTGGCCGGAGATGCGCGTCGTGCATCTCCCCACCTATGACCACATCGAAGACGAGCTGCCCGACACAGACATTTTGGTGGGCTTCTCTCTTCGCCCTCATCAATTTGCGCTGGCCCGCAAGCTCAAGTGGATTCACTCCACCGCCGCCGGCGTCGGCCAATTGATGTTTCCTGAGCTGCGCAACTCCGGCATCACCCTGACCAACGCTCGCGGCATCCACACCATTCCCATGGCCGAGCACATCCTTGGTTTTCTCATTGCGCTCGCGCGCCACTTCCCTCTGGCTCTGCGCAAGCAGCTCAAGCGGCACTGGGCCCAGCAAGAAATCTGGGACCAGCCGCTTCGCCCGCGCGAGTTGCACGGTCAGGTTCTGTTGTTCATTGGCTTTGGCGCGATCGGCCGCGAAACTGCCCGCCTTATTCGCCCTCTGGGAATGAAAATCTGGGCGGTCACGCGCTCCGGGCAAGCTGACCCGACAATCGCCGATCGCGTTTTCCCGGCTTCGCGTCTCGATGAAGCTCTACCGCAGGCTGATTTCGTCGTTCTTGCCGCTCCTGAGACACCGGAAACTCATCACCTGCTCGACGCGCGCCGACTCGCGCTGCTCAAACCCACGGCATTCCTCATCAACGTGGCCCGCGGCACGCTCGTGGATGAAGCGGCACTGGCCGCCGCCCTCCAGCAGCGTTCATTTGCCGGCGCTGCTCTCGACGTCACCGAAGAGGAGCCTCTCCCACCCGAAAGCCCTTTGTGGTCTCTCGAGAATGTTTTTATTACTCCGCATATTAGTGCCGTCAGTGAATATCTGTGGGATCGCCAGACCGACCTGCTGCTGGAGAATCTTGACCGCTGGTTTTCGGGCCGCGAGCTCGTGAACCTGGTCGATCTGAAGCGAGGCTACTGATGGCCAGTCCCCCTCAATCCGCCTGGACGCGCCTCTTTACCGCCATGGGTCACTTCGAATATCAGTTCCAGGGCCGGACGCCCGCGGTACGCGGCGGCGAGTATCTCGAGGCCCACGACTTCCAGTTTCTCATTCTGGATGAGGAAGGCTGGCTCTACCGCATTCCCGTTCGCATGGACGCGGCTGCGGAGACATTTCTGAAGGAAACTCTGGATCCACGGCGCGCGGCAGAAGCTCAATTGCGCGCCGGGCTGGAGACCTACCGCCCGAGGAAGGATGCGCCGTACTCTGAGCTCGACTCTCTTTTCTCCATGGACTTTGCGCGCGCCCGCGATCTGTTGGCGCAGCTTTCTTCCTGAAGCACGGGGCTCTTAATCGCTCACACTTCCCTTCGGGGCAGTGTAGCCTTCCCGCGCATAGACGACGTACTTCACCTTCTTGCCTTTTTCATTCACGATGTTGATCGGTGTGCCGTCGTCGTTCACCAGCTCCACCTTGATCTTGCGATACTTGCCGTCGCGCTTCTGATTCGTCGGCACATAACCCAGGCTGTATTGATTGCGCAGGCTGGCGGCGACTTCGCGGAAAATGCCCGGCAGCTCGCCGTCAAACCGCGGGAACCACGCCCGCCCGCCACTCATGCGAGCGAATGAGTTCAGTTGGTTTTCCGCCTGGTAATACTCCACGCGTTGTGCGCCCGAGTACGCACCCCGCGCCTCGTAGTACTCGAAAAACTCCTTCCCAATCCCGACGGCGAAGATGGTGATGTCGGACTGCCGGAGAGCTTTCAGAGCATTGTCCAGCGTGTTCTTGCTGAACGTGTCGTAGCCCGACCCCAAGATCAGGATGGCTTTCTTTCCCTTCACCTCTTGCAGCCGGTCAATCGTATCCAGCAGAGCGTCAAACAGGTTGGCCTCGGAGAACCCCGGTATGAACATCTGGTTCAGTGTCCGCTGGATTTGACTCTTGTCCCGCGTGAAGTCCA
>Ga0247727_10013561_pt1 | contig 13718 bp, 16 predicted proteins | sample WisWelCaveWW1625_FD_202498 | JGI IMG/M metagenome (GOLD analysis project Ga0247727, IMG submission 202498) | Biofilm microbial communities from Wishing Well Cave, Virginia, United States - WW16-25 | ecosystem: Environmental > Aquatic > Deep subsurface > Groundwater > Cave microbial mat | place... | reverse complement strand
CGGCTACGTTGCCGAGACGGTGGGCGGGCAGCGTTACGCGGCGGTGAAGCGCTATATCCGCGAGAATGCGGACGTTATGCCACAGGCGAAGAGCAGCCACGGCCTTGAGGCCGTGGAGATTCACTTCACGGTGAATTTCCGTACGATCAGGAGGAAGGGGAGATCAGGCAATGAAAATCGGTATATTGACGGGCGGTGGGGATTGTCCAGGGCTCAATGCGGTCATCCGGGCCGTTGTGCGGCGATCGCTGCAGCTGGGGTGGAGTGTCACCGGTATTCGTAACGGATGGAAGGGGTTGATCAAGGTCGATACCGTGGAGCTGGATTTGGCCTCCGTCTCCGGGATTCTTCCGAAGGGGGGTACGATTCTTGGGACGTCGCGCACCAATCCGTACAAGCGCCCGGAGGATGTGCAGCAAGTGGTCGCCAATTTCCGAGGGCTGCATCTCGAGGCGCTGATTGCCGTGGGTGGTGAGGATACGCTGGGCGTTGCCGCCAAGTTGGCAAAAGAGGGATTGCCGATGGTGGGGGTACCGAAGACGATCGACAACGATTTGTCCGAGACGGACTTCACCTTTGGATTCGACACGGCCGTGAATATCGCGACCGAGGCGATCGATCGGCTGCACAGCACCGCGGAGAGTCACCATCGGATTATGGTGGTGGAGGTGATGGGGCGGCATGCCGGATGGATTGCCACCTACGCCGGGATTGCGGGAGGGGCTGATTTGATCTTGATTCCCGAGCAGCCGATTGATGTGGCTGAGGTCTGTCGTGTGCTGCAGACGCGGCACGGTCGCGGCAAGACCTTCAGCATTGTGGTGGTTGCTGAGGGAGCAAACTTCAAAGATGGTGATGTGGTGACCGCCGCAGCGCAGAAAGATGCGTTCGGACATGTCCGTCTGGGTGGTATCGGGCAGACGCTGTCGGAGCGCATTGAATCGATGACGGGCTACGAGACACGCGTGACGGTTTTGGGGCATTTGCAGCGCGGCGGGACGCCGTCGGCGTTTGATCGGGTGTTGGGGACGCGTTTTGGCGTGAAGGCGGTGGAGCTGGTGCAGCAGAAACGGTTCGGGTACATGGTCAGTCTTCAGGGTAATCAGATTGTACCGGTGGCGGTTGAGAAGGCGGTCGGGCAGCTCAAGACGCTGGATATGGGATTGTATGATCTCGCGAAGATCTTCTTTGGGTGATCGGCGGTTGGGGGAGGTTGCGCAGCGGTTGCTGCTGGAATCGATCGCAACGAAGCAAGCGCTGCTCGACGAAGGGGAGAGCCAGATCGTTGAGGCGGCCAGGCTGATTGCCGGAACGTTTCGACGTGGTCGAAAACTGCTACTGTGTGGAAACGGCGGCTCGGCAGCGGATGCCCAACATTTGGCGGCTGAGTTCGTTGGACGATTTCGTCGGGAGCGCCGGGCGTTGCCGGCAGTATGTTTGACAACCAACACCTCTACGCTGACAGCTGTGAGCAATGATTATTCTTATGAGGATTGTTTCTCTCGCCAGGTGGAAGCGTTTGGTCAGCCGGGCGATGTGTTGGTCGCCATTTCGACCAGCGGGCGGTCGCCCAATGTGTTGGGTGCCGTGCGATCGGCCCGCCAGCAGCGGTTACGCGTTATCGGACTTACCGGAGCCGGCGGGGGAGCGTTAGCCAAGCTGTCGGATGTTCCGATCGTCGTTCCATCCAACAACACACAGCACATCCAAGAATGCCATATCACCATCGCACACATACTCTGCGAACTCGTCGAGACGCTGGTGTTTCCAGTTCGATCGAGCGCAAGATCCTGACGAACGCACGCCTGAGCCGTCTCCTCATTTCGTTGCGTCGTCTGAAACGGCGGATCGTGTTCACCAATGGTTGTTTCGATCTGCTGCACTACGGTCATGTTCATTATTTGGAACAGGCGCGCGGGTTGGGGGATGTGTTGATCGTTGGGGTCAACGATGATCGTTCAGTGCGACGGCTGAAGGGGGCGACCCGTCCGATTCAGTCGTTGCATGACCGTATCAGGGTGCTGGCGGCGTTAGAGTCTGTCGATTGGGTGGTGGCTTTTGGAGGGGCGACGCCACTACGGGTGATCCGTCAGGTGCGTCCGGATGTCTTGGTGAAAGGCGGCGATTGGACGGTTGATCGTATGGTGGGTGGGCGGTTTGTGGAGTCGTATGGAGGACGCGTGCGCAGTTTGCCTCTGGTACCCGGTCGGTCCACCACGTTGTTGGCTCGTCGCACAACGCGCCAGAATGCTGGCGAATGACCAAGACGAATGATCGTTCGCGACAGGTGCTGTATCGCATCATGGATGCGAATGCCAACCGAGCCATGGAGGGTTTGCGAGTATGCGAAGAAGTGGCGCGGTTTGTGTTGGAGCACCAGTCGTTGGCTCGTCGCTTACGCACTATCCGGCATGCGCTGGCTTTGAGTGTGCGCAAGCTGTCCGGTACGGCGTTGCTGGCGCTTCATCGCGATGCGTTGCAGGATGTCGGTCGGTCGTTTGGTAGCCATCGGTATACACCAGGCCGGTGGCAGGAGTTATTGTTGGCCAATGCCTCGAGGGTGAAGGAAGCGTTGCGGGTGCTGGAGGAGTTCAGTCGATTGCTCGATGGCGCGTCTGCCCCCCGGTTTCAACAAATACGGTTCCGATTCTATGCGTGGGAACGAGCGGCGCTTGCTGAGCTGGCGCGTTTACGTTATCATTGACGTCACATCGGTGGGGGATCGTGATCCAATGGCGGTGGCGAGGGCGGCCGTCCGTGGCGGTGCCGATGTCATCCAGCTTCGTGGCAAGCAGCTGACGACTTTGCAGTTGTGGCGATACGCCCGTCGGATGCAGTTGTTGTGTCATCGTGGCGGTGCGATCTTTATCATGAACGATCGACCTGATGTGGCGGTGGCAGTTGACGCTGACGGAGTGCACTTGGGGCAGGACGATCTCCCGGTCTCAGCGGTTCGCTCATTCGATCGACGCAGGGCGTTACTTGTCGGCGTTTCCACGCATAGTGTCGTGCAGGCGGAGCGGGCGCAACGGCTAGGGGTTGATTACATTGGAGTCGGGCCGATCTTTACAACACCCACAAAACCTGATTACTCGCCTGTGGGATTGCGATTGATTCGGCAGGTGCGTGCTCGCGTATCAATCCCGCAGGTTGCTATCGGCGGGATTGATGAGGGAAATGTCGGAGAGGTCATCAGCTCCGGGGCAAGTTGCGTTGCTGTCGTAAGGGCGGTTTGCGCGGCAGGCGACCCTCTGCAGGCAACGCGCCGTCTGCGTCATGTGGTGATGACGGAGCTTGCTGCTGCGTCAGCTATGGGTGCGACATCGTCTTAGTGGACAAGCGGGTGTAGTTCAGTGGCAGAACTTCAGCTTCCCAAGCTGACAGCGCGGGTTCGATTCCCGTCACCCGCTCCAGTATCTTCCTACATCGGGATAGCAATGGGGTTGGCGATGACCGCGGCATGTACGATGGTACGACCGGTGGCGATAGCGCCGACACCTGCCGTTTTGACTCCGTCCTCCACCGTTCCCGTGACGACATCCGGTCTGTATCATCGTGTGGAAAAAGGGCAAACGCTATGGCAGGTAGCCAAGGCCTACAACGTCGAGCTTGACCAACTTGTTCAGGCGAATCGTCTTCCCGATGCCTCAAAGCTCGAGGTTGGGCAATTGATCTTCGTGCCCAGTGTGATTGAAGGACGAGCGCGAACGCCAGGGGCATCGCGCGTTTCGTTTGATCCAAATGGTTTTGTATGGCCTGTTCAAGGAAAGGTCGTGACGCATTTTGGCTCACGTCGTGGACTAGTGGCAAACAAAGGCATTGATATTGAGGCGCATGCGGGTGCTGCGGTGAAGGCGGCGAGGGCCGGTCGCGTGGCGTTCTCTGATGAGCAGTTGCGCGGATACGGTAAGACGGTTATTATCGATCATGGTGATGATTTCTCCACGGTCTATGCCCACAATGAGTTGTTGCTGGTTCGTGTTGGACAGCGGTTGCAGCAGGGAGAGGTGATTGCCAAGATGGGTGCGACAGGGCATGCGGCTGCTCCTGTGTTGTACTTCGAGATCCGTAAGGCTCATAGACCTCAGAATCCGATGTACTATCTTCCATGACGACGACCCTGACCGATCCGGTATGTGGTGAGGAATTCTTCGGGCGCGAAGAGATCCTTCAGCGTTTGGTGAAGCGTGTTCAGGGGTTCTCCGAGGGTTATCGCCAGAACGTTGCAATTGTTGGCCGTCGGTCCGTTGGGAAGTCATCGATCGTCAATCGGATGCTGGCGACCACGCGACATATGGGGTATGTATCCGTGTATGCGGAGGTCCGGCACGAACCGTTCGTGAGATTTGCCGATCGGTGGATTGCCACGGTCACGGCTCAGGTGTTGGAGCGGCAAGGCATCGCGTCAACGGATTTCTGGCAAGTGTCTTCAGAGCAGTTGCACGTTCAATGTCCGACGTTAGCAGCGGCCATTGTTCATATCCGAACGTTGTGCAATCGGAATGCGTATACCCAGGCGTTTGAGCAGTTGCTTCGGTTACCGTTGATTCTACGGGATGTGCTCAAGTGTCCTCCTCTTGTTGTCCTGGAGTCGTTCGAGCGTCTTGAGCAATGGTCGATTGAGGAGCCGTTTGCGATCTTAGGGCGTCAGATCATGGTCCAGCCAGAAACGATGTTTCTGGTAACGAGCGCCGTGCCCTCACAGGCGCGTCAGATTCTCTCCGAGCGGTTCTCGCTGCTCTTTGGTAACTTTGAAGTCATGCATATTGGTCCATTTGATTTATCCGATAGCTGTCGGTATCTTCAGCACGTGGTAGAACCTGAGGTGATCCCGTCGCGACTGGCGGCTTTCTTGGCAGAGTTGGTTGATGGCGTACCCTTTTATCTGCATACGGTCGGTCGCCAGGTGGAGACGTTGCGATTGGGACAGTCTGCTGCACCGATGGATATCAATCGAGTGGCTGAGATGCTCGAACGGCTCATGTTTCATGCCGAGGGATCCTTGCATCATTACTGCGCGGCGCGATTCGAGGAGTTTGGGGCGGCGTTACGTAAAGAACCCAGTTCGTTGCTGCTGTCGGTGCTTGAGCAGCGACGCCACCGGTTCGGGGATATTTGCCGTTTGGTGCCGCGATCATCGCAGCGGATTCACCATCTGCTCAATCAATTTGTCGGGGCGGGCGTTGTGGAGCGATCCGGCTGCTTTTCCTATCTGACCGATCCATTTTGGGGATTGTGGGAGTGTCATGTTCGTCAGCCGCGCGAGCATGGTCCTGATGGGAATTTGGCCAAGATGGCGGAGCAATTTCGGAACACGTTGCATCGTCGCTACGAACGGTTCTCTGCTTCTTGTGAGCAACATGAAGCCGATCGCATTGCGAAGCTCTTCCGCTTGTTTCGTCGCGATCTGGTGCATATCAATCACTATGATCGTTGGTTGGTGCCGTTTGAGACGGTGGATGTGAAACCGCTACCTACTCTGCATGGGGCGCTGCTAGAGGCTGAGGGATGGGAGGGGCGGTGGTTGGTGTTGGTGATGTACGAGGCGTTCATGAACGAGCAGAGCGTAGTTGATTTTGCGGCGTTGGCCAAGCGCGCTCGTCCAGCTTGGCATCGGCGGATCATGATCCCGCTAGCTGGTATAGATGATGGGGCGGCACTCTTGGCTAAGGCCGAGCAGATGTGGGTATGGTCGATTGACACGGTTAACTTCTTGATGCGTCTCCATGGCGAACCACCGATCTTCTCATCGGTTGTCGAACGATAGTCACCAGAGGCTGTGGGCGCCGTGGCGGATTCGCTACGTGGGGGCGGCGCTACCAAAGGGTTGTTTGTTTTGTCAGAAGGCTTCTCAGCGTGCAGATCGTCGCAATCTCATCTTGAAACGGAGTCAGCGAGCGTTTCTGCTCCTGAATCTTTATCCGTATAACAACGGTCATTTGATGGTAGCGCCTTACAGGCATGTGAAGGATTGGGATCGTCTATCGCCAGAAGAGGTGTTGGATGTTGTAGGCTTGATGCAGGATGCTCAGCGATTGTTGATTCGTCTGTTGCATCCACATGGATTCAACATTGGTTGTAATATTGGGCGCGTGGCTGGCGCCGGTGTTGTGGGACATATGCATGTTCACGTGGTCCCGCGGTGGAATGGCGATACGAATTTTATGCCGGTATGCGCTGGGACGAAGGTGATTTCCCAATCGCTCTCAGAATTATACGATCGCTTGAAGGAGTTGTATGGGTCCGTTGACGCGTCAGGAGCTTGAAGCGCGGGAAGCGAAGCTGTTAGCGCCGTATGCGTGTCAGAGTCAGCGCACGCGCGGGCGCGTGCATTCCGAGCCGGAACCGTCATTTCGTTCTATCTATCAACGGGACCGCGACCGCATCATCCATTGTACGGCTTTCAGGAGGTTGGAATACAAGACGCAGGTTTTTGTCAATCATGAGGGAGATTATTATCGGACGCGTCTCACTCATACCTTGGAGATGGCTCAAATTGCCCGTACGATCGCTCGGGCGTTGCGGTTGAATGAGGATTTGGCGGAGGCGCTGGCGTTAGCTCATGATATTGGTCACCCGCCGTTCGGTCATGCCGGCGAGGATGCGTTGCGCGAGCTGATGGCACAGCATGGTGGTTTTGATCACAACATGCATGGTTTGCGGATCGTCGATGTTTTGGAAGAGCGGTATCCGGCGTTTCCAGGGTTGAATCTTACATGGGAGGTGCGGGAGGGGTTTCTGAAACATGTCCCGAAAGCTGAGGCGCAGCAGCCAACACTGGAAGCGCAGGTGGTTGATCTTGCTGATGGCATTGCGTATGACCATCACGATATCGATGATGGACTCACCTCTCGGTTGATTACGGAGGAAATGTTGCGTCAGGTGCCGTTGTGGGAAGAGGCGCATCAAGCAGTAGTTGGCGACGGTTCTTCTATGCCGCATCAAATTCGCAAGTATCAGATCATCCGGCGTCTCATCGACTGGCACATTACTGATGTCATCGCTGCTTCGGAGCAGCGCTTGAAAGATTTTGGTGTCGGGACACTGGAAGATGTGCATCGTACCAAGGAGCATGTCATCGCATTCAGCTCTCAGATGCATGAGCGACGGCAGCCTTTACGAAGTTTCCTGTTTGCTCAACTGTACCGCCATTATCGCGTGGTGCGCATGTCTGATAAAGCACATCGCTTTGTGCGCGATTTGTTCGGCGTCTATCGTGCCAAGCCAGAGCAATTGCCGCCGACCACCCAGCGACGCATCGCGCTCGATGGCCTGGAGCGAGCGATCTGCGACTATGTGGCGGGGATGACAGATCGTTACGCGCTGGAAGAACATCAGAAGCTATTTGATCCATATACGCGGGTGTAATGTGAGTGCGTTGAGTGATCAGTCAACTCGTGCTACAATCTGGCTCATTCATGAGAAATGACATGTTGTTTTGGATAGTGGCAGTATTGGTGACGGGCAGCTTGAGCGGCTGTGGTTCTACGTCCGCTCAAGTAGCGCCTCGTCGAGAAACACGCTCACAGCTATCGGTCTCAAGCAGCCGTCAATCCATTCCGTTTCCAGAGTTACTGACGCTGGAACCGTCGTCTGCCGTACAGACGATCGAAGGCGTGAAGATCACTGTTCGACATGTGCCGCATGGCGAGCTGGATCGTTTCTTTGAGGATGCGGCTATTTTCGGTAAGAATGCTGGCAAGAATCCTTATCCTCGAGAGACTATCGTCTTCTACATCACCATTACCAATAACAGTGGCGGGAAGATCCGGATCAATCCGGCGGACTTTGTCATGATCGATGATCTTAACGCACAATACCAGTATCTTTCACCCGACGGCCTTGTCGATCTGGTTGAGGCCAAAGGTAATATCTACCAGTTTGCAAAGACTACGGCTAGTGCAGCGCCGGGGCTGTATGGGGGACCGATCAGTTTTGCCGCTTCCCTGGCGGGCAGCAATAGATGGCGTCATAATTTGCTGCGTCAGGTAGAGTTGCAAGGTGGGCATGTCCACAATGGCATTATTTACGATGGATACATTGCTTTTTTGCGTCCGCATCAAGAAGCAAGGGCTCTGCGGGTATTATTAGCTAATATTAAGTCCAGTTTTGATCCGGACGATCGTGCTCAGCGTTCCACGGATTATCTCTTCGAGTTCTCCATTCAGTCCTCTGCGCCAGTTATGACGGATCCAGCTTCTTAATGGGTAGTAGGTCTCAACGTGTCTATGAAAGACGCTCAAGTGTTAATTTCATAACGTATTATATATCATAGGGTAGCGTTTGCTCTGCATCTTATAATGTGCTATAGTTCGTAATGTCATGAGGATGCAGCCGTCTTACATCAATTTGCCGTCGCAGCAACGGGAAACAGCTGAGCAGTTTATGCTTGGCTGCATTCTCAAATCTCGCATAGCTAGCGGATGCGAAACATCAGGTGACGGGATTGATGCTGCAACTAATATTTACCTTGCCCATCTCTTGATCAAAGTGATCAGCTCAGATTATCACTCTGCCTCCCATCGGTTTGTGTCTCTTCGCGCTACGGATGTCCACCGTTTGGTAGAGGATAGTCAGGGCGATGCATACCGGAAGTTCTTTCTCTATCAGATGAATGCAGACTACATCCTGCTGTTTCTTAGTATTTTTGACGAGCTTGCTGCGCCGCAGTTTGGTCAGAGTGCATGGTGCCGCAAGAATGAACGGGCATTTGAAGGATACGGTCGGATATATTATTCGTTTGCGTCGACCTATTACCGCTTAGCTCAACAGCATACGACTGATCTTTCTGCAGTGCTTTCAGATCTGAGCCAGGAGTTCGGAAAATACCGCTATATCTTGCAGCGGGTCAGGCATGATTACTTTGATATGCTGCATCGTTTCACTGAGGGCCAAGTCCGCCAGCTCATGGATCAGCTCTCAGCGTATGAGTGCTCGTTGCGACGAGAAGAGCTGCTCGATACTTGGCTGGATCTTTACAGCATGTGGTTGCAAAGTGCTGACGAGCAGGTCTTGCAGCGGCTTGTAGCGGTGGCTGGTGAGCTACGCATTCTGGATTCCGATATTCAGCTTCCCTCCCTAACGTCGGATGCCTGAGAAAGGCGCTGGACGTACCCGTCATCATGTATCCGCGAAGCGATTGACTGCTCGTACGGTGTACTCTAGTCCTGTATTTAAGGTGGTGCATGAGCGGTGGCGGTTTGGTGCGTCGCCGATTGCCGATCGTGAGATCATCCGACATCCAGGTTCTGTTGTCATCGTTCCGATCTTGGATTGCCAGCGGCTCGTGCTGATTCATCAGTTCCGCGTCACCGTCCGTCGCTATTTGTGGGAGTTGCCAGCTGGGACAAGAGAAAGCGGCGAGCCATTTCGACGCTGTGCGTTGCGCGAGTTAGCTGAGGAAACTGGATATCGCGCCCATCGTATTAAGATGATTGCTCGCTTCTTGCCAAGCCCTGGGTTCTGTGCGGAAACCATGTATGTCTTTGCAGCGTGGGAACTAGAACGAGGGTAGCGGTTGCTCGCTGACGACGATCCGATATTTCCTCGAACAGTGTCTTTTCAGATGGCGTTGTCGATGATCCGGCGTAATATTATTGTAGATGCCAAGACGATTATCGGCATAACACTTGTGCACCCGCTGCGTGAACATTTCTTTGCTTGATTTCGCCGCTCTCGCCGTCGTTCTATCATGTGCCATCTTTGGCGTGTGGAGGGGATGCTGTCGTTGCTGCCGACCATTATCGCAATGATCGGTTTATGCGTGGCTATGCTGCCGCTGGCTGGTTCCCTGCATCGTCTTCATGGACAATGGGTTGTATGGTTAAGCATACTCTTGTTATGGGTGATTGGACTACCAGTATTGTCGAGGGGCATGTACCAAGGATGTCAGTATATTGGTTTGTACAGATGGAGTAGGTCTACAGTCGACCGTGTTTTCGGCGGAGCGCTAGGGGCGATCTTGGGTGCTGTTTTGATAGTTCTAGGATTAGTTGTGTGTGACGTACCACAGGGAACGTCGTATGTCGCGGAAGGTTTAGGAGGGGTGGTGTCGGCGGTCAAACTTGGATATGTCCCTACTATGTTGCGACAGCGTTTTGTAGATATGATGACGGCCTTGTCGGTAATGCCTAAGCGCTTCGAAGTGCAGCGGAGGGAAGGGTTGCTGGAAGCTATGACTGATCAACAGCTATATCAACAACAGAGCGATGCGGCTTCTGATCGTGACTCAAACAAAGAGACGGAATCAATGTGCAAAGTCTATTTGAGGAGTGGTGGTGTGGTGACGGGGCGTCTTGCCGATCTATCGCCGGAACGAGTGGTTGTGTCGCAGTCAGGAGGGATCGTGTTAATTCTTAGCCGTAGTGATGTCACATCAATTGAGGAAACGCTCCACTCTGAAGGGTTAGATCAGTTATGAATCATTCGGTTCTTGTGGTTTCTGGTGCTCACGTTGAGCGTGTGATGGATGTTAAGGCGGCGATGCCAATTGTTGAGCGGGTGTTTCGATGGTATCAGATGGGAAGGGCTCAGATGCCTTCCAAGGTGTATGTGGTATTGCCACGTCGTCACGGAGATTTCCGGGCGATGCCAGCCAGTGTATCGGATAAGGCAGTCGGTCTTAAGTGGGTGAGCGTGTATCCACGCAATCGACGCTTGCGACTTCCTACAGTATTGGCTACCGTCATTCTCAACGATGTGAAGACGGGTGTACCGTTGTCAGTGATGGACGGGACTTATATCACGAAGATTCGTACGGGTGCGGCTGGCGGGGTGGCGGCTCGGTATTTGGCTAGGCGGGATAGCGCATCGATTGGTTTGTTAGGTTGTGGAGTGCAGGCGGAGGTACAGCTTGAGGCATTGAGATTGTTGTTTCCGATTCGTCGTGTGTTGGTATGGGGGCCGGACGCTCGTGAGCTGGAGTTGTTCGTGAGGCGTCAGCGCGCTAAAGGAATTGTCAGTGTTCAGTCGGTATCAACTGTACGGCAGGCTGTTGAGGAAGCGGACATTCTTGTCACAACAACTCCGAGTCGACGTCCTTTGGTTCGTCGTCGATGGCTGAAGCTCGGTGTTCATATTAACGCCATCGGTGCTGATGCAACAGGCAAGCAGGAGCTCGATGCCGAGATTCTTTTGGATGCCAAGGTGGTAGTAGATGACTGGGAGCAGGCATCGCATTCCGGCGAGATCAATGTGCCTGTGTCTCGTGGTTTGATAACCCACCAGGATATCGTAGCAACGCTGGGAGATGTCGTGGCAAAGAAGGTGCGTGTACGGGAGCGTGCGGAAGATATCACTGTATTTGATTCGACCGGTCTAGCTGTTCAAGATATTGCAGTAGCCGATGAGGTGTACCGTCGTTGTCGACGATGCCATCTAGGGTATTCCGTACGGTTGCTTTAGACCATTATCGAAGGACATTGCAGAATATGCGTACATACCATATTGATAGTGTTGGATCAGGAGTTGTTCGGAAGCCGATCGCCTATCAAGAGACATTAAATACCGAGCAGTTGGCAGTTGTTGTCGATGGTGATGGGTTGGTGTTGATCTTGGCAGGACCGGGTAGCGGTAAGACACGCACGCTGGTATATCGGGTGGCGTATTTGCTGGAGCGGGGGATTGCTCCACAAGAGATCATGTTGGCCACGTTTACGAATAAGGCATCGCGTGAAATGCTGACTCGTGTCGAGCAGTTGGTTGGTATGCCACCGAAAGGCTTGTGGGGTGGCACGTTTCATCATTTGGGACATATGGTGCTTCGCACTTATGGAGATCGATTGGGATATCAGCCAACGTTTGGCATCTTGGATGAGGAAGACAGTAGGCAGTTGATCGATGTGAGCGCGGAAGGGGTGGTGGGTGCGCGACGGGATCGTTATCTACCGAGTGCGGATGTATTGTCAGCGATCTTCGGTTTCTCAGTGAACACGCAACAACCCATTCCTACTGTAGTAGATGCGCGATTTCCGCAGTGCGCTGAGGTGTTGGATCTTATCGTGCGCGTGGCGGAATCCTATACTCGGCGCAAGCAGGCAGCCAATGTGCTTGATTATGACGATTTGCTGGAACAGTGGCGGGTGTTGATGGTGCAACATGTTGAGGTGCGGCAACGGTTATCTCAGCAGCTTCGATACATCCTCGTGGATGAGTTTCAGGATACCAATAGGTTGCAGTGGGCAATCATTCAGCAGTTAATGGGAGTGCATAGGAATGTTATGGTTGTTGGCGATGATGCGCAGGGGATTTATTCATTTCGCGGAGCTGCTGTTCGCAACATTCTTGAGTTTCCTGGGGTTTATCCTGAGACCAAAATCTTCAAGCTGGAAGTGAACTATCGTAGTGTACCGGAGATCTTGCATCTGGCCAATGACAGCATCGCTTGCAACGCGAATCAGTTCCGAAAGACGTTACGTAGCACCAAAGTATCTGGTGCCTTGCCGATTATGGTGTATGTCGAAGATGCATCGCAGCAGGCGGCATTTGTCGCACAGCGGTTAGTGGAGATTGTTGATGGTGGAGTGCGCCTGGCTGAGATCGGTGTGTTGTTTCGGGCGAAATATCATTCTGCCGAGTTGGAGCTTGAACTGATTCGTAGGGGCGTGCTCTATGTAGTGCGTGGCGGGGTTCGATTCTTTGAACAGGCTCATATTAAGGACGTATTGGCGTATCTGCGGGTTGCTTCGAATCCAGAAGATGAGTTAGCTTGGAAACGGATCCTCATGTTGGAACCCGGTATTGGCAAGCGGCTGGCGGACCAAATGTGGAGTTCATTGCCAAGACCTATCGGAAGCAATTTGGCGAAAGTCCTTAGTATTGCATCTGGTAGTACTGGTAGATTTTCCCATAGAGTAGTAAAGCAGTGGAATCGGGTATGTCAGGCGCTGTTGCATCTGGTGGATGGACAGAAGGTGCGGTCTCCTGCTGAGAGCATCCGGTACCTTGTTGATAATGGCTACAGCCAGTATGCATTAGCGTATTTCCGCAATGGTGCTGATAGACTTGATGATATTGAGCAGTTAGCCAATTTTGCATCCGGCTATGATTCTTGCGATCGGTTTCTAGCCGACGTCAGTTTACGGGAAGGATTTAAAGGAGAGCAGGTTACATCGGGTCGCGTTGAAGAGAACGAACACATTGTGTTGTCAACAATTCATCAGGCAAAGGGGCTGGAATGGTCGGTTGTTGTGATCATTGGAATGGCGGAAGGACAATTTCCTCATTCTAAATCGTTGCAGGATCAGGAACAGTTGGAGGAGGAACGTCGATTATTCTATGTAGCGGTAACACGCGCCAAAGATCAATTGTATGTAGTAGTGCCGATGACTCGCATGACGCAGCGCGGCTCCGTTATTACAAAGCCATCGCTGTTTATCCGGGAGCTACCACAACATCGATACGAGACGTGGAGGGCTTCTAGCGATTTGATGAAATCCACGGAGGATTCATGGCTCATCGATTGATTCGAGTATGGCACTTGCTTGACAGCGAGGAAGTTGGAAAAGAGCTGTTGATTGTCGGAGAGCTCAGCGGTGAATGTGCAAAGTGCCGAGCGGTAGGGTTGGATTATAAGCAAGCCACGGAATGCCCCAAGTGAATCTCCACGGCCTCAAGGCCGTGGCTGCTCTTCGCCTGTGGCATAACGTCCGCATTCTCGCGGATATAGCGCTTCACCGCCGCGTAACGCTGCCCGCCCACCGTCTCGGCAACGTAGCCGT
>Ga0247727_10013560_pt1 | contig 13719 bp, 19 predicted proteins | sample WisWelCaveWW1625_FD_202498 | JGI IMG/M metagenome (GOLD analysis project Ga0247727, IMG submission 202498) | Biofilm microbial communities from Wishing Well Cave, Virginia, United States - WW16-25 | ecosystem: Environmental > Aquatic > Deep subsurface > Groundwater > Cave microbial mat | place... | reverse complement strand
CAGCTTTTGCACAGCAGGTGCGATTTCAATTGCTGACAAGGGAGTCATGCTTAGCGCCCTCGCCATTTCGTTCAACCTGAACAACATTTCGACAACCATATCTATCAGCGACTGAATTTCGGAATCAAACTCCTTCTTCAAGACTGCTGGCTTGATAGTAGACAATCTGAACGCAACACCGCTCATATAACCGGCAATTTCGTCCATCATGTAAGCAGTTCTAAGAATGTCTTCTCTGTTCATCATCAAACTTCCGATTTCAGAAACGTCCCTGGTTATCTTCCTCCTAAGATTTTCTACCTCCTCTTCGGAGTTTCGCATCCTTTCCAGGTATACCTGAAGACCCTTTGAATCGCCTTTGATCAAAAGAGCATAAACCGATGAAAGATCCCTTGCAGAGTTCAGGAGTTTGGTAATTTCATCCTGCAGAACTGCCAGCGCCTTCCTTTTCGCTTGAACCTCAAGTTCCCCGCTATACATAACACATAGCAAGGTGCTAATCTATTTAATAATCCTTTCCTATATTCTCGACAAAATTTTCTAGTACCTAACGCTCTTCAGCAATAATAGTATCTTCCTTCACTACTTTTAGTTGTTTCCTATAAAGATTTATTACTTCATCAACTGTAGTTGCATCCTCAGGACTCTTCTCTTCTCGTATTTTGCCCGTGAATTTTGGAAATCTCAACGCTAGACCACTTCCTTCCCTTACAGCATTCATTCCGCAAGTATGCAATGGGCTGAGCGTTATTTCAGATGCAATTATTTCGATAACAACATTTGGTTCGAACCATACTTCAGCTTCTAGCTTAGAATCAACCCTAGCATGTCTGTGAGGGATCAAGTGCTGTTTTAGCATTGAATGAAAGTTCGCGAGATCTTCATCCGTGAAGCCAGTTCCAACCTTGCATACACTCCGAAAGATATCGTTTTCTTTGTCATATGTTGCCAAGAGAAGCGCACCGTATCTTCCTACCCTCCTTCCTCGACCATAAAAGGCACCAACGATCACGAGATCCAGAGTGTCCGCAAGTTCGCTCCTGTACTCCCTCTTGAGCTTTACCCATGCAAATTCTCTTGCACCAGCCCTGTAGTTGCTTGCAAGATGTTTTATCATCAAACCTTCACATCCATCACTTATAGCTTCTTCCATGAACCTTTCGATCTCTTTTTCATCACTGGTAGTTATCATTCGTACTACCTTCACATTCGAATCATTTTTTATTACACTTTCAAGCAATGCTCTTCTTCTTGTGTAGGATAAGTGTGTACAGTCTTTCTTGTTTATGAATAAGATGTCAAAGAAGTTCAGCGATATCGGGTATTCCTTAACAGCTTCTTCTATTCCATACTTTCTCCTTCGATGCATAAGTTCCTGAAATGGTAGATACTCCCCTGTGTCCTGATTGATCGCAACAGCCTCTGCCTCCAGTATTCCATCCTTCATATCCACGAACCTGTTAACGGCCTCTATAGCATCAGGGTAATGGCTCGTTATATTTTCTAGGCGTCTTGAAAACATCATGACCTTTTCTCCAGACTTGTGTATCTGCAACCTTTCGCCATCAAGTTTGTATTCGGCAGCACATTTGCCCTCAGTTCTCTTGAGCGCTTCTTCAGCTCTGGAAACCCTTTCAGCAAGCATGGGTCTGATTGGTTTGAATATTTCGATATTTATGGCGCTGACTGCATCCAAACCTTTTGTCGCAAGTGTTTTTGCAACCAAACCTAGATCGCTTGTTATGTTGTAGGATCTTTCAAGTACAGCTCTATTTTCTTTTTCACCAGTAAATGCAACTGCCAAAGCATCAAGAACTGTGTAATCTGCTATACCCAATCTCAGTTTTCCAGTTATTATCTTAAGTATGTACCTGGCTTCTTTAGGGGTTGCATCATTAAGCAAGCTTCCTATGTACCTCAATTTCATCTCCTGAGAACCTTCACCGGTAAGACCCGCAATCTTTTCTAATGTTGAATAAACTCTCTCTACGGTGATCGGCGCAGAAAATAACGTTGTCTGGGTCTTTGTTTGTAGTGCAAGTTCACCAGCTGCTCCAATATCTCCAGTTTTTCTATACATTTCTTCAATCTTATCCGTACTCAAGCCTGACGATGCTGCTATCGCTCGTAGCGCAAGCTTATCGGCAACACCAAGCTCAACACCTTCATAGTCTGGATATAGTTTGCCCTGCATGAGATAGACAACTCTATCGATCAACTCAGAAGGTGTTGATTTCAAAAGCTTGACAAGATAATCTGTCAGCTCTAATCGCTTCGTTGTCTTCTCCATGAGCTCGAATGTATCAGCTATTACGGAGTAGTCCATTTGTTAATGATCCATCGGGCTCAGATAAAAGCAAAGTGGGAGCTCTAATTGTAACTTTATGTATAACGGTTGAAGGTTAATAAGCGGGTTTTGTATGGCTGTAAGCCATGGGTGGAACAAAGAAGAAATCACTTTCATCATCATCAAAATCACAGGATGGTGCATCGCCTCAAACTCAGACAGAAAAGAAGGACGAGAAGAAACCAAAGAGTCAGAAGCAGCAGAGGTCCAAGGTAACTGTTCTACTTGATGAAAAACAGGGTCTCAAAGCATTGGCAGGACTGAAAGCAGTAACGCCGCAGGCATTGGCAAGGAACCTTGGTGTAAAAATATCTGTAGCAAACGCGTATATTAGATCACTAGAATCACAGGGTTCTGTCAAGTCCATCGGTGGTTACAGCGGTCATAGAGTTTACCAGTTACTACTAGAAGTAAAACCTGACGTCAAGTCTGATACAAAATCTGATAAACCTGATGCAAAATCAGAGGCAAAGTCAAAATCAGACGCGAAATCTAATGCTGAGGAAAAGAAGCAATAAACAAGTTAAGGTTGTTTTAGCACAAGCACATCTCCAGGCGCTGATGTTTCCAGCAATTCAAGGTTCGATGTTACCCTTCCTATAGGATTGAGTCCAGAACTTGTAGCATCCTTGACGAATATGCATATTGAACCATTAGCGATCATGAACGCAAGTTCGCCTCTTTTGAACGATGTTCTCTGCTTCTCAGCGCCAATAGTTAGCCCAGTCTCAAAATATACAAACTTGTCCTCGAATTTATGAGTCCTGCCCTCAGCAGGTATTGCTCTAAGCAAGCTCCCGACAGTATGAGGCGCAAGGTGTCTTGCCAATTCGCATTCGCATGTACCTTTGCCTTTGAGCTCCAACAACAGTTTAGTCCTTGATACGGATCCAGCCTGCATGTGAATCATTGCTAATGCAATTATTTAAGTAAAATTCCGTATAGAATCGAGAATTTTTTCGTAACATTTATTTAGATTACATTATCTTCAGCAGATATTCTTGGCAGCTAAAGGCAAGTCTTCTAAAAGGGTAACAAAGGAAAAAGAATCAGCCAAGGCTAGGGTAGAAACTGAAACCAAAGCAAAGAAGGAAAAAGCTGAAACGGTAACCGTTACAGAGGTAGCGGAGGTAACAGAACCCTTAGAGGTTGTTGAGACAGAAAAAGTTGAAAGGAACGCAGCTGCAGTTGAAGAGGTAAGACCTGAAGAGATTGAGCAAGAGCTAAGAGAGCTTAAGCCTAAAGAGGCGATGAAGGTGATTATTGGCCCTCCACGGCTTACAAGATTTGAAAGGGCAAGGATCATAGGTGCAAGAGCATTACAACTTTCCTTGGGTGCACCACCATTGGTTGCTGTTGCAGAGGGTGTAAGCAATGCGATCATGATGGCGGCATATGAGCTTGAGCAAAAGGCACTACCAATTTCTTTGAGAAGGGTTTTGCCCAACGGTCAGTATCAGGATATCCCGATGAGATGGTTGCTATAAAATTAATCACTGTTCATTATTTACCAAAACTTCGTTTGATGAGTATTGATATAGAAATAACCTAATTTTGCTTTAAAAGATCACTTTCGCATGTTTTGCAGACACCCTCATCAATGTCCTTTTCCAGAGCATGATGAACATCGCAGATTAACAGACTCTGCCTAATGTAATTGAATAACGCAATATACTTGGACATGCTTGATGCCCCAAACGTGTTACTTGCGGCCACGTCTTTAGTAATATCATCTATCATCCTCATAACTTCAGGCACACTACTCAACTTTTCTACAAGTTGTGTATCTCCTCTAGTACCTCGTACGTAATTGCTCACCGCAGCTTGGGTAACACCTAGCATCCTCGCAATTTCATCTTCCTTGAGAGAGTGCTCGTTAGATAATTTCTTGGCTATGATAGCTCGAACAGCTGGTATCAAAGACTTGGATTCAATTTCTGAAGGCAGTAACACATCATAATTTCTACGTGCAATTTATATAAACCTTGTTTCTTTTCAGCGAAAACTTACTTTTCCTTAAGAGCAGATCTCAGTTTCTTAACATTTTCCTCATGCTTCGTTCTTCTTAATTTATCTATTTGAACACCCTTTTCCATCGCCTTAGACCGATCAAGGCCGACTTCCCGAAGTTCTTCAAGAGAATATCCTCGTGCTTCCCTAACTTTGACCGTGCCTCTCACTTGTCTTTTCGCTATAGCCTTTTCCATAGGTTGCATTCAAGATATCTATTATAAAACTCTTAATCAAATGACCATTATCGTAAAATAAAGGTAGAAAGATTTAGTCAACATGTCAAATAATGAATGTGTTGAATTAAGAGAGGCACTCACAGCAAGTGTTCATAGAAACTTGTCCGAGGCAGTGTTGTTATCTGGTGGTCTTGATAGCAGTATACTCGCAAGTATAGCGTCAAAATTTGCTAATTTGACAGGGATAACTGTTACACATAACAATGCGCCAGATCTGAAATTTGCTAAGATAATAGCGGAAAAGTACTCGATCAAACACCTGATAAAACATCTTACAATCCAAGATTTGGAAAACGCAATCGAAAACGTGATCATGATAATGCACTCATTCGACCCTATGGAAGTAAGGAATACGGCTGTTCTTTATAGCTCTATGAAGACGTTAAAGCAGAACGGGTTCAGCAGTGTCATGACTGGCGATGGAGGTGACGAACTATTTGCTGGTTACAATTACCTGCTTCGATTAGATGAGAAGAAACTTGATGAAGAATTGAACAGACTCTGGAAAATAATGCATTTTTCTTCAGTTGTAATGGGGCAGGAACTGGGTATTAACGTAAAATGTCCATATCTTGATCGTGAATTTATCGATGTTGCCAAGAAAATACCAATATCGTTAAAGATGAAGGAACAGAAAAGTACAAGATGGGGAAAGTGGATTCTACGTTCATGCTTTCAGGATGAAATAACCATGGAGATTGCTTGGAGACAGAAGATGCCATTGGAGCAGGGTTCTGGAACAAGTGCGTTAACACAACATTTCAACGGCAGCATAAGCGATGATGAATTTAGTAGCAAAGTCAAGCACTACATCCAGAAAGATTTTGTAAAAATACGCGATAAGGAGCATCTACACTACTACGAGGTTTACAGCAAGTTTTATGATGCTCCCAAGAATGATGATGATTGCGAAACCAGATGTCCTGACTGTCAAGCATGTGTTAAACAAGATGCAAGATTCTGCAACACATGTGGAGCATTTCCAATAAAACCCGAATGACATGTAGTGGTTTTATAGCTTCGTAATCGTAATTACTCTTAATACCGTGGTATAATTCTGCTAAAACTACCAGCATCATAAGGCTGATAATCTCCTTCGGAACTTGTAATAAGATTTACTTCGTATATTGTATTCAACAGATTTTTCTTTACGGTTTTCGATCTGATGCTAATATGCTTATTTTCATGAACGAAACTATTCCTAAGCGTGATTAGTAGTTTAAACATGCCAAACTTCTTGAACAACGGAGAAGCGCGGAATATATGATCTGGTTCATACCCAACTGAACTTTTATTCTCCTCACTACGGTGTCTCAATACTTGAAAATAGTCTTTGCCCAATAGAGTAGAAAATACATGATGGATGTCTCTTAGAGTTGAAAAAGAGTACGTCGATAGAATTTGAAGAGATAGATCTTTGGTCTTATTCCTATTCTTGAGTAATGTTTCAGCTCTGTCTGGAACTTTCTTGACAAAAATATTGCAATAGTATTTCAACTGCATTTCCAGAATCGTGACAGCTCTGACAACTAAATACTCGAATAAAATATCATGTAGCTGATGGTTGCCTGACCGAAGATCTTGTAGCTTGATTTGCCCCTCCAGAATAGGTTTAACTTCAGATTGGAAAAATCTTCTCGTAGTCAACCAATAATCTGTGCTTCGCAGTATGTCTTTCTGTCTTGCTACTAAATCTCTCGGTTCTCTAGGCATAACTTTGTTATAGTTGTCAACCAGACTTGGCAAGTCCTCATATTATGAGACGAATGGTATTAAAAAAGACGACGTAATGGTCAAGATGTTCTGGTCTTCTCTAGTGATAACATTAGTGATAATCTAATCTTAGAACCATGTTTCTATATATACAAAACCAGTAAAACCACCACAACACAACTTGATTTTCCAATAAAACCAGTTCACTAACAACAAAAAGAGGAAAGTGAGTTACCTGTACTTTTTCGGGTTTTTCACGAATATTCGTTTGCAGCCGTCACAGCAGAACCAGTAAGTCTTTCCGTCGTGAGACATCGTTACCGCATCGTCTTCTTCCATTTCAATTCCGCAGACTGGATCTATCGGCATGGCGGGCATATCTTGAATTTTCTATTTAAGCGTTCGCAACGTTGTTTTCAAATAAGATTTTATAACTAGTAAATATAGGAGATGGCATGGCAGAGCAGGAAGGACAGGAAGATCTGATTAAAAAGTTCGAAGGTCTTGTTGCTAAATATGGTACTACAGAATCGTTAAAGATGTTCAAGTATTTCCACAGCCCAGGCTTCACCGTGAAGCATCCAATTGAAATTACTGATAATATAGAATATGTTATGGATGGTAACAGAGTAAAGGTGCGCTGCAGATGTGGCACGTCACTTGATCTAACTGATTATACAAAATTAGAGAGTGCGTAAGTCTACGTCCTTATATATAATGAAGAGAAAAGTAAGATTGATTCGAAATGTCTGCGAGATATTCATAAACTTTATACTAAACTTTAACGTTATTCTAGTTATGCAGAAAGAGAAACGATTAACAGGTTACATATCGATTCTTGCTGTTCTCGCATCGATTGTTTTGAGCGCAGTGGTTCTTTCAGGCACATATGCTTATGGTGTAAGTAGAGTAATAGTGTACGAAAACCCGACAGATATAAAGCAACTAGCCAATTCGCCGCTACAGTTGTTCATTGGGTTAGGGGTAGCGCTGGCTGCTATAGCAATACTTGTTATATATAGAGTAAGAAAGTGACACTCATCTTGCTTTAGCTAATCTTGCAATCATTTCCTTGAATTCTTGTTCGCTAATTGGCGGTATCTTCGCTACCTGAATATTTTCCTGTACGTGCTCCATGTGTTTGTGCCCAACCAATGGAGCAGTAACACCAGCGGATCTCACGAACTGCAAACACCTTACAGCTACGGAATCAATGTTTCCGAATTTTGGTACGACTTTATCGCTTAGCAGCTTTCTCTGCATGAGAGGTACACTTGTAAACACGCCGATCTTTAATTTCAAGGCAGCCTCAATGAGCGAAAGTGTCTCACTATCTATATTCTGGTTCTTAAGCATCAACGCTTCGTTCATCATCATGTTGAATGGTAGCTGAACAAACCTAAAACCATGGTTCTCACCTCCGACTTCTTTTGCTAGATTCACAACATCGTTAAGATTGAGATATTCCATGTTGCCTGGCATTACTCTGAAGCAGTTCCATGTTGCCATCCCATAGTATCTTATCTTACCTTCCTTCCTCTTCTGCTCGTAAAACTGGAAAACATCTTTCAACATGGTCATAAACTGCTGCATTCCTACGTCCTGCACCTGACCCTCTACAGCATTATGCAAATACATTAGATCTATGCAGTCAAGTCCAAGGTTTCTCCTGCTGCGCTCCAGCTGGTCATTCAAATAAGGAATGGTCATGCAGTGATATCCGGATGATATATCGTCAGCCTTGATTACTCCATTCTTGATCAGCGTGTTGTGAATATAGGTCCAGAACTCCATCCTAATGTCGGCGTCGTCAGTTACATAGCCATTCTTTGTGCTGACGAATACCTCATCGCGGTTGATTGCACCTTGGTCAATCAATTCCTTGAGCGCTCTTCCTATAGCTCGCTCAGATTTTTGCGATCTGTAGTTTACTGCAGTATCTATCACGTTAATTGCACCGGACTGTACTGAAAGCTTTACAGCATCAGTAACCATCTGATCCGTTGCAGAATCAGGTTCACCAAGATACGTTCCCATGCCCAAACTTGTCAGGGAAATGTCGTTTACAGATCTGAAATGCCCGTTTGCAACTGATTTACCCTGATGTTTTTCTCTAAATCTTGATGTTCCATCAGTAGTAGCAAAGCCCTGAATCAATTCATTATACTGAAAGTATGATGTCTTAAATACTTAGCAGGAAGCTCAATGCCAACAGCGCCCCAGTCAATCTTGAGAACTTTACCGTCGAGCTCATTGCCGGAATGATTGTGTTACTCTCTTCATGATTTCGCCTCAAAGACCTTCCAGCCTTTATTGCTAGAGGAATGGCTGCCAAGCAAATCAAAGAGTAAATTGTCGTCATGTTGAGAATAATACCCAAGCCAATTAAAGCGTAAACTGCAAAGGGAAAGAATACAAAGAACGTTGACGCTCTTCTCTTGCCCATTATTATTACCAGTGTCCTTCTCCCCTTTGCCTTGTCAGCATCATGATCTGGGAAAGAGTTGATGAAGAGCACGGAGGCAGATAACAGTCCAACTATCGCACCTGAATACAATGGTTCCGCCGTGATTTGTGCCGTCTGCACAAAGAATGTGCCCAGCACGATCATGGTACCCTTTATTGCCACAAACAGTTCTCCTAGACCAGCATTCACTATGCTTGTAGAATAGAAGTATATTGCGATAACGGCAAAGGCAAGTATGACAGCAATAGTAATTCCTCTAACAAGAACGAAGTATATTCCAATGGATGAGCCTATTATCAAAAATGCCATGCCAGCTCTGTACACACTAGATGGCGTCAGCAGATTTTCAGGCAATACTCCGGTACCGCCGCTGAAAGGTGTCCTTTTTGTCAACTTGTCGATCCCACGCTTGTAGTCCCAGTAATCATTCAATAGATCAACACTTGCGTGCAGGCAAGCAACTCCCGCATATGTCAACAAGGCATAAAACAGATCAAACTGCTGGAACTTCCACCATGCAATTGCTAAACCAGTACTTACTGCTATAATTGAAGCGAGTAGAAATCTCACACGTATTGCTTTCAACCAGATGGACATCAAACTAAGGATTCATCACTTATAGGTAAAGGCTTTCTTCCTCCAAATCCCTCATCCTTACCATGCCAGAACTTCACCTCGCCTTCTCCTGCCTTCCAGCATAGCCATACTTCTTCATTGAAGCGCATAGAAGGAAAGTCTAGTAGTCCTTCGTCAACACTTTTTATCATTATACCTGTTGATTCGAGATCTTCGATTGCCTTGTAAAGATTAGAAACAGCCACGTTCAATTCTTGTTTCTTCTCCATATACAAATCAAGTTTTGCATTGGAATCAATCATTCGCTGCAATCCTTCCTGCATTTTCACGATCTGATCTCGAAGAGAAACAATGAGGCTAAACTTTCGCTTGACTTCGGGTAACGCCTTGTTGGCTTCCTGGGGTGTATAATATTTGAACACGCAGCTCACATTAATTTCATATAATTTAATCATTGCTCTTAGCCATCATATCACATCATTATTTTGCCTTGATCATTCTAACATAAACATCTCCTGCCACTATTCGTTTTATGTTGCCATCTGGAAGTTTCACAAGCAACGCACCATCATAATCTATATCGATGGCCTTACCGACAAAACACATCTCGTTTAATGCAACAGTAACGTTGGTACCAAGCGTTGCAGAGTGTTCCTTCCATTTCCTTATTATTATATCCGAGCCCTCTTCTTCCAGCTCTAGATATGTTTCTTCCAGCTCATTAAGCATGCGTCGCGCCAGCTTTACCCTATCAACTTCCCTTCCGAGCTCCTTCATTAGCGAAGTGGCACCGTAATATCCCTCAGTGCCCCTGATTGCTGCCTCTAATTTCTTAACATTAACATTCGCATTCACACCTATTCCAATCACAATGTAATTCATCCTATCAGCTTCGCAGCTCATTTCTGCGAGTATTCCAGATACTTTCTTGCCGTTTATGATGATGTCGTTTGGCCATTTCAGCTTTGCATCTAGCTTGCACTCTTTCCTAATGGCGTTTCCCACGGCCAGTGCTACTACCAAAGGTAAGATCGTGCTCTCCGCTGTAGGAATCTTAGGTCGTAATATTGTAGATAGCCATATTCCTCCTTCAGGTGCAGCCCACCTTCTTCCAACTCTTGCCCTTCCCCTCTTCTGTTTTTCAGCAATTACTACCGTACCTTCCTTTGCATTGTTTTCAGCAAGCCTTATTGCAAGATCCTGAGTTGAATCAATTATAGCGTAATGATGTATCTCCTTCCCAACGAATTTTGTTTTTAGATTTTGTTTTATCTCCCATGGGAGTAACTGGTCAGTAGGTTTAACGAGTTTGTAACCAGAACCTTCCTTCGATTCAATTCTATAACCATATTTGCGCAGCGCAGAAACATGTTTCCATATAGTTGCTCGAGATACTTTGACATTCTTGCTTATCCTCTCACCAGAAACGTATCTGCCGTTGGCTTTCTTGAGCAATTTCAATATCTCTAGATGCTTTGCATCTACGATTGACTCCTGCATACCAACCATAAGAAAAACCAGCCTATAATTACTATGGTTCTGGTAAGTTGATGGCACATTGACACTGGATCATCTCCGTGGTAACTCTTTGGCACATCACTAGCATAATCACTCTGCTGTCTATCATGATTCTGTTGAATCTTCGGGTGTTGTATCTGGTTGTTGATTTTTGGTTGGTAGAGCGACTACTACCAAACCAGACTACCAGCCAAAAACTTCATAAACCCACCATCTCTTGTCTGCCGTGTTATCCACCGTTCTACTGGGTATTTGTATTGTAAAATCCTCAATGCTGCTCTACGGTTAGAATAGAACGATATGACCGAATATCTCACAGACCCAGTAGAAATCACTGGTATGTGATTAACTGAGTATCTTGAAGGTCTTGAGCGATGAGCTGCGTGACCATGAATTATGAGTTTAGGATTGAGTCGAGTTAGAACTGGTATCCTAGCTTTGTCGCAATGTGTTATGATGACATCGATGCGTTGCCCTTCAAGTCGTTTGATTATAGGCAGAAGCTTCTTAAGGTATCCAATTCCAAGGAAAGATGTACCTTTTACCTCGACAACCTTGCAATCTGATAACTCTCGGCATCTAGGGATAGAATTGATTCTTTCTGGCGAGTACAATCCTTTCGTTTCATGGTTACCTCTTATAACCAACACATATGAGCTCTTACTACAGTATTCCAAGAACTGGTAGAAATAATCTAATACGTGCTTATGCTGATCACGGAGGTCATCTAATATGTACTTATGCGGATCATGGGGGAAGAAAAGAACTTCGTCATAATCACCTGCCAAGACAAGCACTTCGGGTTTGAACCTATCAACGATTCGCTCATACTCCTTAGTAGAGTTCTTGGTGAACCCCGTGTCAGAGAGAGCTAATATTTTCATAGACAATCAAGTCTTAATACTGGCTAATCATTGTTTCCGCAAAGCACTTTCTTTATCAAGTCTAACCACATTTCATATTCTTAAGTCCTTTTCAAACAGGTCTAATTCATGAGGCATGATATTATGGATACGGACAACGTGTTGGTTGAAGCCTAGCCGACTAACACACTCTTTTCCGCAGGGACAAACCCACTTTGATGAACTTGCATATTGTCCACAACAACTAGATGCTGGCATATCGCCTAGCCTTGTACTATCTATTGCTGGTTGCCAACCATGCTTACTACAGTACACAAAACAGTATTTACTTTTGTTCATCTATGAGTTCCTCGCAAAGTATGGAATCGGTTGCTTGCCCTTTGTGGTTAATTCATGCCAAGTCTTTGCACTGCAATGTATAGGCATAAATTCTCCATCTTGTGTATAGTACTCAAGAAGGACACCAAACTTTGTCGTGCCAATAATTTTGGGGATTTTCGGTGTAATATTTCTCGTTCTTATCACCATACTATCTACGTAGATAGAGTATTTAAGTTTTTAGTACTGTAGTTTTTAGTACTGTAGCTCTGTGTCTCTAACGCTTTCTTGATTAATGCTAGCCATCGATTACCATTGAAATTCATCTTGACACCAGCTTCTTCAATCGGTATCTTACCGTTCAAGCCCATATGCTTGCGTATCAAGTCATAGTATATACGATGCCCTCTGAGTATTACTGAATCCTCTTTCTTCAGACCACGCATCACCTTCTCCCTTTCCCTTATTGTTGAGTGCAATCTTTCAACACTGTTGTTGTTCGGGTGCTCTCTAATAGAAGGAAGTCTAACGTGCTTTGTCTTTGGATTTGCAAGGGTTCCGAACTCTTTTTGGATAGCGTGAGGGTAAGCTGGGAGACCATCAGTAACCACGTATAGAGGTCGAACCTTTGCGAGCTCCTTCGCTTTCCGCAATGGCTCCCTTGCATCCTTTAGATTACGTTGCTTGCTTATCGTTGTAGCTAGGTGCATCCTTGTCTTTTTATCCAATACATTCCATACCCAATGTTTCTTGCCGTTGATGAATACTACCATCTCATCTACATTCCATTCATCGCCAACGATAGGCTCAAGACTGTCGTGATACTGCTCTAGCAACTTGCCATACTTCCCTATCCACTTCATTACGCTAACATGCGTGATCTTTATTCCGTAGATCTGTCTAACATGATCTACTACATCTCTGAAGCTCATACCCTTGAAATAGGCATCCAAGGCAAGTGTTACAATTCTAGGATCGTTCTTCATCTTGGAGAAACCAGCTTCCCTAAAAGTGAACCATCTGCCACATTTCTTGCAGGAGTAGCGTTTGACCTTACCATGCGTACTTCATGAACCTCTTTGAAATAGATCTGTTGAATCACAGTAGATGCACTTGTCAGGTTTATTGTTGGAAGGAAGATCTGGCAGAAGGTCGTTTCCGAATTTCCCTTTGAGGTCTTTCAGTTCGCTGTTTAGGGAAATCGCTAAGACGTGTTTGCAAGCTGTCTTTCTGTTCAAGAAGTCTGGACATTCGCATCTCCATTCACCATCTTGATTGATAACCAAGTAAGAGCCATGACCAGTTTGGCTTTTCACTCTGTACGTATTGTTGTCTATCTTCCTTATGCCACGATACTCTAAGCATAACTGAAGTGCACGGTTTGGTCGCTGGTCTAGTGCCATATCTATATCTACTTAGATACAATATATTAACGTTTTGTATCCACGTAGATAGCATATACTTAGATAGAGTTAAATAGCGTATGAACCATATCCACTTAGATATGCCGACTTGGAAGAAAGACGCAAAGGAGTTCACGGTATCAGTATCATACCATGAGAAGCGTGGAGCAGCTTGCCCTATTCCCAAGCCATTGTATGAAGAGTGGAACAGACCTGAGAAGGTTACGTTTCGCAAGACCAAAGGCAACAAGGTCGAGATTAGTCC
>Ga0247727_10013559_pt1 | contig 13720 bp, 11 predicted proteins | sample WisWelCaveWW1625_FD_202498 | JGI IMG/M metagenome (GOLD analysis project Ga0247727, IMG submission 202498) | Biofilm microbial communities from Wishing Well Cave, Virginia, United States - WW16-25 | ecosystem: Environmental > Aquatic > Deep subsurface > Groundwater > Cave microbial mat | place... | reverse complement strand
TCATAAGTTTTCTGACTTCTGTAGCGCTGGCGCGCCTTTTGGTCCCGGAGATGTTTGGCCTTGTGGCCATGGCAAGCGTTGCCATGGCCACCATCGGGGTGATCCGTGAAATTGGTTTTGATTCCGCCTATATACAAAGGCAAAATAAAGATCAAGAGGAGGAAAGGGTTGCGGCGGATACGATCTTTTTTATAGGGCTTGTGCTCAATGGATTGCTTTTTTCTGCGGGCATCGTGTTGTCTCCGCTTATAGCTGATTTCTTCAAAACGACACAGCTCGAAAATGTTCTGAGGATATTGTTTGTCTCATTTCTTTTCGATGCTATAACCACAGTTCCGCGCCTGCGGCTGCAAAAAGAATTGGAGTTTGGCAAGCAAGCGCTCTGTGAAATTGTCGAAGCTTTGTCAAATACTTTGATCGCCATACCTTTCGCCTTGACGGGTTGGGGTGTTTGGAGCCTTGTTTTTGGGCAATTGGGATCAAAATTCGTTTTTATGCTGATGACTTTCAAATTGTCCGGTTGGCGCCCGCGGCTCGAATTCAGCGTCAAGATCGCCAAAGAGATGCTTGTCTATGGCAAGTTTATTTGGGCTTTTCTCGTATTGTCCGCCATAGGAAATAACCTCGAGAAGGCCATTATCGGAAGGTTTATCGGAGCAGAGAGTTTGGGTTATTACGGATTGGCCTTCAATTTATCCACTCTGCCGGCGACAAACATCAGCGCTTTGATCAATAGAATAACATTTCCGTTTTTTTCAAAAGTCCAGAACGATCTATCACGACTCAAGCAAGCTTTTCTCAAAACCCTGTCGCATGCTTCCATTATTTCCATTCCGATCGCTTTCGGCTTTTGGGCGATTGCTGAAAATCTTGTTTTGGCGATTTATGGCAGCAAATGGCTGCCCGCTGTGCCGCTGATTAAAATCCTGATCCTTTATGGACTGAGCCTGTCGATTGCGTCGCTCACCGGTCCGGTTTTTAAGGCAATCGGCAAGCCGGATGTCATGTTGTATGCGAGCGTGTTTCACCATATCATCAAGATATCGTTATTGTTTCTCTTTTTCGGCAACGGTGTTATAGGTATTTGTTATGCTGTCGTTATTCCTTCGCTGGTATCATCGTTGATCGCGTTTATCCTCGTTACGATCTATCTGAAGCTATCGACGAAAGAGCTGATCAAGCCGATGGCGATGTCAGGCCTTTGTTCGCTTGCCATGTTTTTGGCAATCAAAACCTTTGAATTATCCCTTGCAGCCAACGCCGCCATCCCATTGAGTGCGCTATTATTAAGCAGTATTATCTTCGGCATGATTATTTATTTTTTAGTTACTTTCTTCGTGCGCCGAACGTTTTTGTCGGAATTTAAGAATACGCTTATAGCCATTATCCGAAGCAAAGGCAGATTAGTTTAGGAGGTGGAATAGAATATGAAAATAGCATTTGTCAGTCAGCCATTTGACGCCGTTCCGCCGCCCTATCAGAATTCAATCGGACATTGGATTTATGAGGCGGCGCGACGTTTGGCGCACACAGACGAAGTTGTGGTTTATACAGCAGGCGGTCGCAAAGAGCCGGAAAATGGCATGACGAATGAGCCAGTGCAATATCGCGGCATATCCATGTATCCTTATGCGCTTTTGCACAAGATTCTCCAGCCCTTCTCTCGATGGCACGATATTAAGCGCCCGTTATTTGCTTCGCTTCTGCACTATTTAGGTTACGCCCTGCAGGTGGCTTGGAATTTGAGATCCCGGCAATGCGATATCGTTAACGTTTTTAATTTCTCTCAGTTTGTTCCAATCATTCGTCTTTTTAATCCCACACTCAAGATCGTATTGCACATGCGCTGTGAATGGTTGACGCAATTGGACCGGGCGATGATCGAGCGGCGGCTTCGGAAAGTTGATTTCATTATTGGCTGCAGCGATTATATCACGGAAAAGATTCGCCAAAATTTCCCCCAATTTTCAGACCGCTGCCAGACCATTTATAATGGTGTGGATGTCAGGCACTTTGTCAAGGAGAATGAAAATGGTAGTGCAAAGCGCAATGGTCAGCCGCGATTGTTGTTTGTCGGAAGAGTATCACCGGAAAAGGGCGTGCACACTTTATTAGTGGCTTTTGAAAAAGTGCTGGCGCGTTTTCCCGAAGCGCAACTTGAAATTGTCGGACCGCCAGGACAATTACCCTGGGAATATATTGGCGCGCTGAGTGACGACCGGAAGATCTCTACCTTGGCCTCATTTTACACCGGTAATTCCCGGCATACTTACGTTTCCACGTTGAAAGAGCAGCTTTCATCCGACTTGAGAAAGCAAGTGGCCTTTGTAAACCGCGTTCCACTTTCAAGCATGGTTAACTATTATCGCAACGCCGATATTTTGATTAATCCTTCGTTTAGCGAATCATTTGGCCGGGCTTTGGCAGAGGCCATGTCCTGTGAGGTGCCGGTGGTTGCGACGCGAGTCGGTGGGATGCCGGAAATTGTAAAGGAGGGCGAGACCGGCCTGTTGGTGGATTCAGGCGACGCTTCGGCGTTGGCGAAAGCAATTATTGATCTTTTAGAAAATCAAGAGGCAAGGCAAGCCATGGGCAAGGCCGGGCGAGAGCGAGCCCAAGCGCTTTTTTCCTGGGACCGGATCGTGAGCCAACTATCAAATCTATATAAGACCGTTCTTGGAGATTCGTAGTGAAATGTTTTTCAAGCTTCAAATTCGCCGGCTCTATCGACACGTGCTGAAGCGTGTCGCGAAAGAAGTTGGTGAAAATCATTTGAAATCTTCCGCGGTCATCTTCTCGCCACATGCGGACGATGAAACATTGGGTTGTGGCGGAACAATCATCAGGAAACGGCGATTAGGCGCGGAGGTGAAAATTGTTTTTATGACCGATGGCAGCGCTTCTCATAAGCATCTCATCTCGAAAAATGAGTTGAAGATAATACGAAAACGCGAAGCCCTTGCAGCAAGCGCCAGGCTTGGTGTGGAGGAAAATAATGTCTTTTTTCTGGATTTCGAGAATCGAAGATTGAGCCAATTGATGGATTTGGCCATCTCTAAAGTAGCGCAGTTCCTCGCGTCTCAACACCCTGACGAAATCTTTATTCCTTATTCTAGAGAGCCACCATCGGATCACTGGGCAACGAATAAGATTGTGCTGGCCGCGCTTGCCTCATGCCGCAAGAGCGTAACTGTTTACGAGTATCCCTTGTGGTTCTGGCACCATTGGCCTTGGACCAGCGTGTCGAGGGATAGCTACCGGGAAATTTTGCGAGGCTTCTTAAACAATGTTGTCTCCGGATATAGACTCATCAAAGATTTTAGATATTTCACCCATGTTGAGGAAGTCTTGGAGATAAAACGCGCGGCGTTAAATGAGCATAAATCTCAGATGACAAAACTCATTCCCCTTCCGGAATGGAAGACCTTGGGTGAGATATCGAACGGAGAATTTTTGCAATGCTTTTTTCAAACAGAGGAAATTTTTCGTTGCTTCAGTTATCCTAAGCAAATGGGTGCGTGCGTATGAATAACGAGGACAAAAATAAGCTCGATTTCTTGGGTATCACACTCTTTTCGCTGGGTATTTTATGCAATAGATGGCTGATTGAAAATACAGTTGTGTCCGACAAGCGTATTGACTCAACGTTTTTTATCGCCACCATCAGCCTATTTCAGGCATTATGCCTGCTTTTGGGTGTAGCCTTATTAAGAAAAGAAAGCTCTATTAATCTTCTAAATAAGTTCCGGCGTGCCGTTGGATATGAAAAAAACAAAACAATATATATTAATAGAGCTTTGCGTTTTATTGGAGTGCTGAGCGTTGCAAGCGCCTTGTGTGGGTTTGTATGGTATTGGAACGTGCCACTTGTCCGGATGTTTAATTTGCCCGAGTCCTTCTCACGCCGGAGCGGATATTTCTCCGTTAACATCGGAGGCACCGTCTCTAAGTTTGCAAAAGAGGTAAGATATCGACTCAATGATGCTCCTTGGTATAAAGTGTCACAAGGTGGGCTACGCGCGTCCGCGCCACTATTTGTTATTGAGCTGGCGGCGGAAGAACTTCACCCGGGAGCAAATACTCTTACTCTCGAGGCCTCGGCCATTGGACGTCCACCACAATATTTTTCTAGGCAGTTCAATTACGATTCCAGCCCCATCAGCTTGCCAGTTACTAAAGATTGGCTGAATTCTGACGTGGAAAATTATGATGGTTGTTGGGAAGCATTCTTATATAATGGCGACCGACGCGTGCGCCCGAAGCCGGGATTTGAAGGTTACGATCGTATCCTGGTTGTCACAGGCGCCTTTTCCGCAGGACGCAGAATCGAAACTGACGTGATTTTTCGTTATAAGACTACAGATGGTGGAGAATTTATCTTTGGTGTTTTGCCATTGTGGGGCGGACATCCGGACGATGTAATCCATAATGGCCCACGACGAGGTTGGAATTTCAGTTTGGTATGTTATTGGAACCGCTATCATGGTGTGGGGAATGAAATCTCTTACAAGCTTGGCAAGAACCCACACGATTGGGTCAATTCATATCGCCACGTAACCCTTGAAGCTGGTGTCAAGTATGCCATCGTGGTCGAATGTTGGCCCGAATTGAATGATAACGGAAGACACCTTCGTTATCGACAGCGTTCGAAATGGTGGAAATTGGGAACAACGGAGCCTGGTACCTGGCTCGAGCTAACCGATACGGCAGGTGCTCCAATCCCTTCCGGAGAATATGGTATAGCGCTGCTTGCATATAACTGCCAGGCAGATTTTGGTCCTGTTATCGTTAAGCCATTGGCAGAGCTTATGCCGACTCATTCGCAGATGTGAACTATAATCTCAATAAAGCGCTTATGGGAATTAATTATCAAGATGCAAAAGCATTATGGGAAGCACGATTAAGAGGTGCATCCTTCAAGGATACCCTTACCGTCGCACATCTTTCTTTAAAGCTGCATCTTGCAGAAGTAATGCTATTGCGGCGGGCATACTACGCCAGGTTTCCCCAATCCATAGTCGAGCCGCTAAAGAACTATAAATTTGGTGCTTTTTCTGACGAGTTCCTGCGCGATTTTTTAGGCGCTGCTTCCATCACCATCCTTGATTATTCCTCTTATGAAGGCGCCAACATGATTCATGATCTCAATCAACCGGTGCCGGATAATCTCTTGCGGCGCTTCGATGCTGTAATTGAAGCCGGTTCATTAGAGCACGTTTTTAATTTTCCGGTTGCCATCGCCAATCTGATGAAGATGTTGAAAGTTGGGGGAAATATCTTTATGACGACTCCCGCGAATAACTTATGCGGACATGGATTTTATCAATTCAGCCCGGAGCTGATGTTTAGAATTTTTACGCCGGAAAATGGTTTCGCGTTAAGGAGAATCATTTTATTCGAAGCGCCGTTTCCTAGCGTCGAGCTGACTGCCAATTGCAATGCCTACGAAGTCACTGATCCGGCGTATGTGCGGAGCAGGGTTGGGCTCCTTTCAAGGGGACCGGTTATGATGATGGTGGAAGCTTGGAAAACCAATGATACCTCCGTGTTTACTCATCCGCCGCTGCAAAGTGACTACGTAACTCTATGGAATCGAGCAAGAACGCTCTCCTCTACAGGCATCAAAAAAGCGCTAAAACCTGTCTTTAAAAGGCTGCCGTTTTTCTTGCAGGCAAGAATAAATGGATATCGTGAGAAAAAACTTTTCTCGTTTTCTAATGCGCAATTTTATAAAAGGCTCGCGTCGTAGAACAATTGCCGGCTCGGCCGAATTCAGCAAGAAAGTTGTATTGAATGACCAACATTTTCAAGCATGAATATGCCACGCGTAAGCATTGGTTTGCCTGTGTACAACGGCGAGAACTATCTCAGAGAAGCCGTGGATTCGATCCTCGCCCAGAGCTTTGAAGATCTCGAGCTTATTATCTCTGATAACGCCTCAACGGACGGAACTGAGCAAATTTGCCGAGAATACGCCGCCAAAGACCGGCGAATTCGATACTTTAGAAATAGCGCAAACGTCGGCGCTGCAAAAAATTTCAACCGCGTAGTTGCGTTATCGTCCGGACAATACTTTAAGTGGGCTGCGCATGATGACATATTAGCCAAGGATTATCTATTAAAGTGTGTCGAGACGCTCGATCAGGATTTTTCCATAGCCTTGTGTTTTCCAATGACAAAAATCATTGATGCGCATGGACAATTTCTAAGAAACTACAACACCAATCTTGATACAAGCTCAGCAAAACCAGAACAACGTTTTCGAGAGCTTGTACTAACCACTATTGGATACTTCTGTTTTGAGATTTTCGGACTAATGCGAACGGAAATCCTCAAAAAAACGCCGCTCATCGCCAGCTATTCAGCATCAGACAAGGTTTTGCTGGCAGAGCTTTCTCTTTACGGTCGTTTCCATGAGATTCCGGAATATCTCTTTCTTCGAAGAATTCATCCGCAACAATCAACCAGGGCTTATGATTTACGTTCACGCACCGTTTGGTTCGATCCCTCGAAAAAAGGAGGCATACAGTTTTTAATGTGGAGGATTTTTTTAGAATATTGCCTTTCGATAAAACGCGCCCCGCTGAGCTGGAGCAAGCGGGCACGCAGCTATTTAACGATGGAAAACTGGCTTTGCAAAAATTGGAAAGCTTTGGCCTATGATTTAATCGTGGCTGCTGAACGATTGACAAGCAATGCAAAGGATAAAAAATGAAGAAGCCACGCGTCTTATGGGTTGAGACCAATCTAACCTCGGAGGTTGTGGGTGGAAGCATGGTAAGCATGCTCGAGACCGCCAGATATCTTCGTAACGAGGTTGATCTGCACGTTTTGTTCAACCGGTGTCATGTCATGCAGCCGCAATTCGAGTCATTGGGCATACCATATCATTTTTTCTTTAATCCGATGCCGAGCTCCCAAAGCTTTTTATACCAGAGGCCCTGGCAGTGGAATCACGTGTTTGCCATCATCAGGAAGCTCAGACCGGCAATTGTTCACGTCAATACGACACCCATTCAAGCCCTGCCCTGGGTCTTTGCCAAATTTATTTTCGGATTCCGGCTTGTGGCACATGTGCGTGCGGATTTAAGAGCTTATCATTGGGCAAGCCAGTTCGTTTTGCACCACACCGATGCGTTAATCTGTGCGAGCCGGTATATTCGCGACGACCTTACTAGCGCTGGTTACCAAATACGCGATTCAGAAGTAATTTATGATGGTGTGAGAAATGATGTGCTCAGAGATGCCAAGCGCTCCAGGTTGGAAGCGCAATCTCTCCTTCGGTTGGATTCTAGATTTCGTTGGCTTATTATCGTTGGTCGTCTGGTTAGATGGAAAGGGCAAAACCGTGCATTGGAGGCAATGCCGAAATGGCACTCACATTTCCCTGAATGCAGATTGGCCATTGTCGGCCACAAGGAGGATGATCAACAATACGCCCATGAGCTGCAAAAAAAAGCGCTGTCCTTGGGAAATAACGTCCTATTGGTTCCGAATGGAACAAATCGCCCTGGTTTATGGTATCGCGCTGCATTTTTAGTTTTGCACACTTCTGACGTCGAGCCATTTGGCCTGACACTCGCAGAGGCCATTGCCTGCAAACGTCCAGTAATAACCTGCGCAAAAGGTGGAGGAACTGAAATACTTAATCATTTGGGGATCGGAGTTGTTTCAAGCCCGGAAGCGCTCGAACAAGATGTGTTGAGATTGCTTTTAGAGGAAGAATATTATCAAAAAATAGAAAACGACGTCGTCAAAAGCAAATATCCATGGACGTACCAGAATACTGCAGAGGAGATTCTTAACACGTATCAACGTATTTTATAAAACCCCAGGTTGCTTTTATATGGAGCCAAGACTTACTGGCAGTTTAATAGCCGATGTAGAGTTGCTTCTTGTTTTTAGCATTCTGCTCTGCTTTTTCGTTTTTCTCGTTGTTCGCAGGCCATTAGTCGGCTTTGTCAGTTTCATATTTTTAGTGCTTACTCGGCTCCACCAGTATATCCCTAATTCGGAAGTGTTCCGGCCATCTGTTGGCGTGGGGATAATTATGATGCTCGGGCTTTTTCTTTTCTTGTGGAAGACGAAAGCGCCGATTTTTTTTACCGGACCTCAAACATTTATTTTATGTGCTTTCATTGCTTTCAGTTGGATTTCATTATTCACGAAAGGGCAAACGCTTTATGACGCCTACGGCCATCTTTTGATTGAGCAATTGCTGCTTGTTTTTGTGTCGTTTTTTGCAACAATCAATGCCGTCAGAAGCATGCGAGATTTGCAAATCGTTATTAAAACTCTCGTTGGGATTGGCTTGACCATTTCATTGATGACTCTAGTTCAGTCTTTTGTCACCGGCAACTTTTTCGGACTAGGCCGTTCCTGGTCTTATCAACGCGTCGACGCGGCAGTCATCCGGGCGGGCAGTTTAGGAATTGAACCCAATGGCGTGGCGGCAACACTGGCCGTCCTTCTCCCCCTGTTTTGTTATTTCTTATATGATGGAAAAAGATCGGTTTTTATTAATGGGCTTTATTATGTCGGTGTGTTGCTTGTCGTCCTGACGATTTTTTTGACGTATTCTCGCACCGGTTTCGTATGCTTGACCGCTGCTTGTTTTCTGATTTTTGGAAAAAAACTCAGCATAAAAAATATCATCGTTTTTCTCTCTTTATTGCTGATGGTCGTTATCGTCATACCAGGGGCTTTTTGGGAGAGAATAGCCAGCACAGGCACGACGGATACCACCGGCACAGGGAGGTTGTTGATCTATCAAACGGCGCTGCGAATGATTCAAGCGCATCCTCTGACCGGTGTCGGCTATGGCCAGTTCCATTATTTTTATGGCCATTATGGCGGGCACTTGGATTCTACCTCGCCTCATAACACCTATTTGAGCATTGCAGCCGAGAGTGGCGTGATCAATCTTTCTATTTTCATCTGCCTGATTTTAGCGACCTTTGTTGATTTGCGCCGGCTCAGAGGCAAGGCTTTGCACGTCTCCGACCCTGGGATGGTGCAGCTCGTGGATGCGCTCAGTGCGAGCCTGATCGTTGCCCTGGTTGCAGGTTTGACGTTGGATTGCAGCAGTTGGGTCCCTTTTTATATCTGTCTGGCTTTGGTTGTCGCGCTCAAGAGAATTTAGCCATGATGAAAAGTATGTATCATGAGATTATCCGGATCGCTGCGGTTGCGCTCTTGCTTCGTGGGTTGCTGCTCTTGCAGGTATCAAACCATCTGCACACAGCGCTGACCCCCGATTCCTCCGGCTATTTGTTTCTCGCCGAGAACCTTCTGACTCACGGAGTATTTTCGCGGGCAACGGCGCCTCCGTTTGAAGCGGAGATCGAACGCACGCCGCTGTATCCTCTTTTTCTGGCCGCCGTTTTCTACATTTCCGATGATCTCAAATTCGTTTTTTTTATCCAAGCGCTTTTGGATGTGGCTGTCTGCGTCCTGGTTATATGCTGCGGGCGGCTGGTGTGGAACGAGCGCAGCGCCTTATGGGCGGGCTTTTTTGCCGCCACCTCTTTGGGATTAATCGTTTCTTCGGTAACGTTGCTTACTGAGACGCTGTTCACTTTCTTCGTGGTTTTGCACGGCCTGGCCGTCGTCGTTTTTCTGAAAGAGTTGAAGCAAGCTCCGAATTGGCGAAAGCTTTTGCCCAAGCTTGCTATCGCCGCCCTTGCTCTTGCTTGCGCCACTTTGACGCGGCCGGTTGCGCTTTATCTCGTCATACCGGAAGCTTGGTTGATCTGGCGGCAAATCAAGCACAAATGGCAACACAAGATAGCCGTGATGGCGCTATACGTTTTGTTCTATCTCATGAGCCTTTCACCCTGGATCATGCGCAACTGGATGGTTTTTGGCGAACCCATGGTGAGCATGATAGGCAGTTACGCTTTGTATACCCACAACGCTGCCGCTTTGGAATCATACACCACCGGCTGTTCTTACGAGGCGGCGCAAGCTGCGCTCGAACGCCGCGCCCAGGAGCGATTCGTCGAAGCCGGCATTGCCGCCCCGACATCTCTTCGTCATGAGGCGCGGCCCCAATCCGAGCGGCGCGCGTCAGAGCGTTTCAGAAGAGCCGGAGTCCCGGACTCGTTGATTGGGGCGCAAGCAAGAATTTATAGAGACATGGCCGCGCAAATGATTTTGCATCGACCGCTGGCTTATTTGAGGCTTCATCTCGCCAGCACCGCGAAGAATTTTCTGCCGTCGACCATAGAGCTGTATCAACGCCTTGGAATCATGCAAAAGATACCGAGCACGTTGGAGGTTTTGAAAGCGCAGGGCATCGGCACGGCCGTGCTGAATTATTTCGGCGGCAAATGGCCTCTGTTGTTGTTGGCGCTCCCTGCGGTTTTGTTGTTATGTTTAACGTATATTGCGTTTTTATTTGGATGCTATAATCTTATCAAACATCGTCGTTGGTGGCCGTTTAGTTTCATTATTTTAATAATTGTTTATTTGGCGCTCATGCCCGGCGTGATGTCGGAGCCGCGTTACGGCGTGCCAATCATGCCGTTCGTCTCCCTCGTCGCCGGTTATGGCATGTGTTGTTTCTGCAACAGAAAAACAAAGACGGTCATTGCGCACTAGGTCAAGGAGGATTGCCATGATCTTGGAGCCGGTTTTAAAAACGAAAGCGATTGCCAAGCCGCGGCCCCGAAGGGACGCCGCCGCAATCGAAGTTTCTATTGTGATGCCTTGCTTGAACGAGGCCGAGACCCTGCCTTGCTGCATCGAAAAAGCGCAGCGGTTTTTGCGTGACCACGATATCGCCGGAGAAATCATCGTGGCCGACAACGGCAGCACCGATGCGTCGCCGGCCATTGCCGCCAGCATGGGCGCGCTCGTGGCCCATGCGGAGATCAGGGGCTATGGCAGCGCGCTGAGGTGCGGGATTGCGGCGGCGCGCGGCAAGTTCATTGTCATGGGCGACGCTGACGATAGCTATGACTTTTCTGCCCTGATGCCCTTTGTTGCCAAGCTCCGCGAAGGCTACGATCTCGTGATGGGCAATCGTTTCAAAGGAGGCATCAAGTTGGGAGCCATGCCGCCCTTGCACCGGTATCTCGGAAACCCGGTTTTGACGGGCATCGGACGGTTGTTTTTTCATAGCCCCTCGGCCGACTTTCACTGTGGCCTGCGTGCTTTCCGAAAATCTGCAATATTAAAAATGGACTTGCAGACAACCGGAATGGAATTCGCCAGTGAAATGGTCGTCAAAGCGGCCCTGTTCGATATGCGCATCGCGGAAGTGCCGACCACGCTGTCTCCCGACGGCCGGAGCCGTCCGCCCCACTTGCGCAGTTGGCGTGATGGCTGGCGCCATTTGCGTTTCATGCTTCTTTATAGTCCCCGTTGGCTTTTCCTCTATCCAAGTGCGCTGCTCATCTTCATCGGTCTGGTTTTGGGCGCGTGGCTTTTTCCCGGTCCGAGAGTTGTCGGCGGTGTGGCCTTTGACGTGCACACGCTGTTGTATGCGGCATTGGCGGTGCTCGTTGGCTTCCAAGGGATCGCCTTCGCCGCGTTTACCAGAATCTTCGCGGTCACCGAGGGACTGCTTCCTCCTGAGAGCCCTCGATTCAACAAGTTGCTGCGCTTCGTCAATCTCGAAGTGGGCTTGATTGTTGGTGTCGTGCTCGTGATCTTCGGGCTGACCGGTTCGGTTTATGCGTTGAGCGACTGGGGCGCGCGAGCTTTTGGTCCGCTGAATCCTGCCAAGACGCTGCGCATGGTGATACCGGCCGTCTTGTCTTTTGCGTTGGGATGCCAAATTATTCTTTCGAGTTTCTTTTTCAGCGTGCTGAGGCTTGGCCGGAGGAGGCAATAAGCTGCCATGAAAGCCCTCGACCGCATTCTGCAGCGCTGGCGAATCGCCAAGGTTCGGCCGTACATACCAAAAGGTGCGCGAGTGCTTGATGTGGGTTGCGCCGACGGCGCGCTGTTCAAACAGCTCCGAGGGCGCATCAAGGAAGGCGTGGGAATCGATCCCGGTTTGAATCGTTCCGTGGATATGGATCATTGCAAACTGATCGCCGGTTGGTTTCCCCAGGATTTGTCTGACGACCGGACTTATGATGTCATCACTATGCTGGCCGTTCTGGAACACGTGCCTCCGGAACAACAACCTCAACTTGCCATGGCATGTGTGCGGTTCCTCGCGCCCGGAGGATATCTGATCATCACGGTGCCATCACCGATGGTGGATTGGATTCTGCGGCTGCTGAAGGTGATGCGTTTGATCGACGGAATGTCCCTCGAGCAACACTACGGCTTCGATCCGCGCCAGACCCCCGCCATCTTTTCCGTAAAGGGAATCGCGCTTGTCAAAGCCATGAAGTTTCAGTTCGGCCTCAATAATCTTTACGTATTCCGAAAATCGGATGTTGAATCGATTAATCAGTCTGTTATTTCACAGCTTCCCAACTATGCAAGATAACAAAGTTTTCAAAAGTCGAGTTTCCGGAAAGCTGGCCATCGCCCAGGTCATTGACTCGACGGATACTGGCGGCGCCGAGCGGATTGCGATCCAATTAGCCAATCGGTTTGCTGCATCCGGCTTGGTGTCTCATCTTCTTGTCACACGCAAGTTGGGAGCGCTTCGTGAGCAAATCGATCCCGCCGTGCACCTCTTCGTATTGAACCGGCATCACACCATTGAATTCAAAGCGGTTCGGCAAGCCCTCTCATATATACGCATGCAGAATATTCAAATCTTGCATGCCCATAGCAAAACCTCGGCCTATTGGTGTGTCGTCTGGAATCGTATTGGGAATCTCCGGGCGCGAATCGTCTTCCACGACCATACCGGCTCATATGCGCTTTTATCACCGTGGCAGCGCCGCGTCGATGAATTTTTTGACCGGATCGTTCTAAAATCGGTTCATGGCGTTGTGGGGGTTTCCGCGCATCACGTCGACAGAGATCGGCGTCTTCTCTCATCGTTCGGCATTCCGGCCATTTTAGTTCATAACGGCATTAATTTGGCGGATTTTGGGTGCCACCGGCAATCGTTGAATGGGTTGTGCATCATTCAAACGGCAAACGTCACGCCGAAAAAAGGGCATTTGCACGTTGCCGACATTGGCGCTCATCTTGACCGGCTCGTTGAGGGGTTTAAATGGTTGTGCATTGGCTCGCTTGCAGATCAGAAATATTTTTTGCAGATCGCGCGGCGCTTGGCCGAAAAAAACCTGCAAAACAAGGTTTATTTTCTTGGCATGAGAACCGGCGTTCGTTCGCTGCTAGCCCGCGCCACCGTTGGCGTGTTGACTTCAGATGATGAGGGCATGCCGTTGGCGCTTTTGGAGTATATGGCTGCCGGCCTGCCGGTGGTTGTAACTGCCGTCGGGGAGTGTTCTCGGGTTGTCGAGGCCGCCGGCTGCGGTTTCGTGATCCCGTGCGGCAAACCCGTTGAATTTGCGGAGGCGATTGCGTGGCTGGTCAACAATCCTGAGCAAGCGAAAGCAATGGGCGAGCGCGGCCGTGAAGCCGTCGAAAAATATTACAGCCTTGACCTCGTGCCCGCTCATATTCTGGATTTTTATGGCAGGATTCTAGAGCAGGAAAAATGTTAATGATTTAGAGAAAATTCAATCGGCGTCTTGCTTCGTTGCAATCCGCAAGCAAGGAAGCTTGTGAACAACTTGTCAACGCTTTGCGCTGCTGGAAGCGCGCAAGGCAACGCTAACGAATCAGAAAGCAGGGAAGC
>Ga0247727_10013558_pt1 | contig 13720 bp, 13 predicted proteins | sample WisWelCaveWW1625_FD_202498 | JGI IMG/M metagenome (GOLD analysis project Ga0247727, IMG submission 202498) | Biofilm microbial communities from Wishing Well Cave, Virginia, United States - WW16-25 | ecosystem: Environmental > Aquatic > Deep subsurface > Groundwater > Cave microbial mat | place... | reverse complement strand
CAAATACAGGAAGCCGAACAGCATGCCGCCCAGGTGGGCGATGTTGCTGACGGCGCTGGCGCGGTTGAAGCTCGACAGAAACGCGATGGCCCCCATGATCATCACAAAATACCGCGCCTGAATCGGGAACAAGAAGCTGAAGAAGACGGTGCGGGTGGGGTAGAGGAGGCCAAAGGCGAGCAGCACGCCGTAGATGGCGCCGGAAGCGCCAATAGTCGGCACGCCCGGGGTCTGAAACACCAGGTTGGCGACGATGTCGCAAATGCCGGCGCCGACGCCGCAGACGAAGTAGTAATGCAGAAAGCGCCGGGTGCCCCACTCGCGCTCGAGGTCGGCGCCGAACATCCACAGGGTGAGCATGTTGAACAGGATGTGGCCGAAGCCAGTGGGGTCGTGCAGGAACATGTAGGTGAGCGGCTGCCAGATCATGCCGCGCAGGAAACCGCCGGCCCGCAGGCCGAACACGGACAGAAAAGCGCGCGCCGCCCCGGAGTCGAATACGCCGAGGAAGAAAAACAAGAGGAAGAGGACGGTGTTGGAGATCAGGAGCCACTTGACGCCACGCGGAAAGAAACCTCCGATGCCAAAGCTGCTTCCGGGATAGCGCGTGTAGGTGCCCACGACCGACCTGTTCTGAGGATACCAGGAAGCGGGTGTGGGGTGCCAGTGGTCCGGGATGGAGAAGATGGAGCCTGGCGGCGCCGGCGAGGGTAGGCGTAGCTGGCCAGGCGTACAGCAACGATCTGCAGCAGAGTGCCGGTGAGGAACCAGGGCTGCCAGTGTGAGAGCAGGCCGTCGGATACCAGAAACCGGCCGGCCCAGGAGAGGTCGCAGGCCCACCGCCAGCCGCAAACGGTGAAACAAGACAGCGCCACCGGCAACAGCAGCGCCGCCGCCACGGCCGCCAACCGGCGGTTGGAAGGCTCGAGGCGGATCCACTTCTCGCGCGAGGCTCGAATTCGCAAAACGACTCGCATAGCGCGGCGGCTCTTCCAGAGTGTAACATCGACGGGGATCTGGTATAAAACAGGGTTTCCCCTGAGGAGCCGCCAATGAAAAAGCTGAAGACCGCCGTGATTGGGACGGGGTTCGTAGGCCGCGTCCACGTGGAAGGCATACGCCGGTTGGGCGAGGTGGAGCTGGCCGGCATTGCCGACCAGTCCGAAGAGCTGGCCCGCAGCTTCGGACGCCAGCTCGGCGTGGAGCGGGCGACGGGCGACTACCGGCAGTTGCTGGCGGATCCGGAAATTCGGGCGGTGCACATCTGCGTGCCCAACAACCTGCACCACCAGGTGGCGGCGGATGCCATCGAGGCGGGCAAGGCCGTGCTGTGCGAGAAACCGCTCGCGGCTTCCGTGGCCGAAGCGGAGTCGCTGGTGGAAATGGCGCGCAAGAAGAACGTGGTCAATGCCACCAGCTACAACCTGCGGTTTTACCCGCTGGTGCAGCAGATGCGGCGGCTGGTCGAGACCGGCGAGGTCGGAGAGATCCTGGCCGTGCAGGGGACCTACTCGCAGGACTGGCTGTTCTACGAGACTGACTACAACTGGCGGCTGGAGACGGAGGCCGGCGGCAAGTCGCGTGCCATGGCCGACATCGGGTCGCACTGGTGCGACATGGTGGAGTACGTCACCGGGCGGCCCATCACCGCGCTGTGCGCCGAATTGCAGACTTTCCACCCGGTTCGCAAGAAGCCGAAGAAGCCGATCGAGACCTATGCCGGCAAGCTGCTCGCGCCGGAGGACTACGAGGATCGCAAGATCGAGACCGAGGACTTCGGGGCGATCCTGTTGCGGCTGGGGCAGCGGGCGCGCGGGGCGCTCACCATCAACCAGGTGGCGGCGGGGCGCAAGAACCGGCTGTTGCTCGAAATCTACGGCGCCAAACGGGGACTGGCGTGGGACGGGGAGAATCCCAACGAGCTGTGGATCGGGCGGCGGGACGGCAACAACGAGCTGGTGGTGAAGGATCCTTCCCTGCTCGAAACGCAGGCGCGCGCTTACGCCGACCTGCCCGGAGGACATGCCGAGGGGTACGGCGACACGTTCAAGCAACTGTTCCGGCGGTTCTATGCGGCGGTGGCCGATCCGTCGAAGCAGGGCGACATCCCGGGGTTCGCGGCCGGGCTGCGGCAGCTCAGGCTGGTGGAGGCGGTGCTGGAGAGCTCGGCCCGCAAGGCGTGGGTGGCAGTGTAAGGCCGGCGAGCACGATCTCGGCAAGCTCGTCGAGACTGTCGACGAGAAGATCGGGGGGGGCTTGGGGGAAGGTCTCGGGTTGGAAGCCGTAGGTGACGCCACAGGCCCAGGCGCCGGCGTTGCGGGCGGTCAGGACGTCGACGGCGCTGTCGCCGACCACCAGGGTGTGCTGAGGGGGGACACCGAGCTCGGCCATCACCTTCTCGAGGCCCTCGGGGTGCGGTTTCTTGGTCTCGAAGCTGTTGCCGCCGTAGACCACCGCGAAGTGGCCGCCCAGGCCGAGGCCGCGGAGCAGATCGCGGCTGAAGCGGACCGGCTTGTTGGTGAGTACGGCCAGGCGGAGGCCGGCGTTTCGGAGCCGGTCGAGCGATTCGATGACCCCGGGGTACAGGCGCGTGTTGTCGAGCATGTGCTGGCGGTAGTAGCCGAGGAAGAAATCGAGCCAGCGATCGAGCTGCTCCTGTGCGAAGCCGTCGCCCAAGGCCCGGCGGATCAGCACCGGGGCCCCGTTGCCGACATAGGAAAAGACGGTTTCGTTGGGGAGCGCGGGCAGGCCGGCGGCGGCGCGGGTGGCGTTGACGGCCAGCGCCAGGTCGAGCTTGGAGTCGGCCAGGGTGCCGTCGAGGTCGAACACGAGCAGGTCGATCCGCATTGCTTTTCAGTGGGTAGCGTCCTAAACGCGCGTTGAAGACCCAGCAGGCTTTCCGCGGAGCAGTTCTGAAAACCGGGGAACCTGAGGGGATAGCAAGGCGACCAAGTTGCGCGGGTCGCGGTGAATGGCGGTGGCCTGCCTCTCGACGACATCAAGTACTAACCCAGGATTGAAGCGATACTGGTGAACGAGGAAGTCATCCGGCGTGAGTCTTGAGACCCCGAATGGCTCAAGTGCTTCCTGCGGAAAGTCCTTGGCATTATCTGTGATGATCGAATGAGCACCGCAGCGCACCGCTGCTGCCAGAACATGGCGATCTTCAGGGTGGTTCGTCATCGCTGGGATCAATTGTTCGTACCCGGTCACCAATGCATCCGGGAAGGCCTCTTGCATCGCGGCGAGGCGTCTCTGTGCTTGTGTATGCGATCTCCCCAGCTTTTCCATCGTAGTGGCGACCTCAGCAAGGATCTGATTGGACCATTTAGGAATGTAGAATGCCGGCTCTTCTGCCAGTCTGAGCAGAGTGTCACAGACCGGCATGGGAACCGAGACGCAAGCATCAAGTACCACAATGAATTGGTTAGCCCGTATCAGCATCGCGGGGAGGCATCGCATCGTAGATGCCTTCATTCACCTCCGCCTGAACCAAATCATCGAGCACCTTCCGACGATGAGCATCCCGCTTTGCTTTGTAGGCTAGAATGTCCCTAACATACGCACGGCGATGGGTTCCCACCATGTGATGAAGGATTTCGCCTCGGTTGAGCAAGTTCACGAAGAACTGCCTGGAAACGCCCAACATACTACTTGCCTCTACGGTCGTCAGCACCGTCTCGTTCTGGACGATCGCAACGGATTTTCCTTCCTTCAAATCTGCGATGAGCCGTAGCAGGAAGGAGTAAAGAGAGTTTGGTAAGCGATGGGTTTTCCCATCGGGTCCCACCAACTTTGCCCGGCTCCGCTGGATCTTTTGGTACAGTTCGAGTATCTCTTGCTGTTCCTCTTGTTGCATCAACAAGGGCGTTTCGCATTCGGCTTGCCCGGGCACGTTTTTCACCTCCTTCTCAGCGCATAGCGCCGTCCATGATATAGACGCTACAAGTACCACAGACGCTACAGGTTATATCGCAGAAACGCAAAAAAGTCAATAGAACTTCTGACCGCCCCGGTTCATGGCCGGAGCAACCCGGATCGTCCGATGGACCCGATGAGGCTCTGGCGCTCGCCGACACAGGGACCCGACGCTGACGCCCTCCACCGGGGGCCGCCTTCCTCGTCTATAATTCCCATCATGCCCCCCACCCGGGTACGCTACAACGTCCTGCTGCTGACCTTTCTCACTTCCTTCATCATGTACATGGACCGCGTGTGCATGGGGAGCGCCGCGCCGACCATCATGCGGGAATTCGGGCTGGATAAGATCACCATGGGGTGGAGCGCGGCGGCGTTCAACTGGGCGTACGCGATGTTCCAGGTTCCGGGCGGGTGGATGGCCGACCGCTACGGGGCCCGCGTGGTGCTGGCCGGCGCGATGACCTGGTGGTCGGCATTCACCGCCGCCACCGGATTGGCCTTCAACGCGGCGTCGCTGGCGGTGGCGCGGTTTTTGTTCGGGATGGGAGAAGCGGCGGCGTTTCCGGCCAGCTCGCGGGCGCTGGTGCGGTGGCTGCCGGCGAGCCGGCGGGCGTTCGGACAGGGGTTCCAGCACGCCGGGTCGCGCTTCGGCGCCGCCGTCACGCCGCCCATCGTGGTGTTCCTCATCGGGGCGCTGAGCTGGCACTGGGTGTTCTACATTTTCGGCGCCGTGGGCATCGTCTGGGCTGTGGGGTGGTATGCCTACTATCGAAACTATCCACAGGACCATCCTGGGGTAAATGCCGAAGAGCTGGAGATCCTGCGGGCCAGCGGGTTCGCGGAAAAGCCGAAAGCGGCGGCCGTGGTGCCGTGGGGGCGAATCCTGCGGAGCCGCAACCTTTGGTTCCTCAGCTCGATGTACTTTTGTTACGGCTGGGTGTTGTGGATGTACCTGTTCTGGCTGCCGACGTACCTGGTGGAGGCCCGCCAGTTCACGCAGATCAAGATGGGTCTGGCTGCCAGCACGCCGCTTTTGGCGGCTACCATAACCAATATGCTGGGAGGCTGGATCTCGGACCACCTGGCCCACCGGTGGGGCGATCTGCGGCGCGGCCGGCTGCTGGTGTCGATGCTGGGGTTCGTGGTGGCCGGCATGGGGCTGGTTCCGGGCGTGCTGGCGAAGGACGCTTCCACGGGCCTGCTGTGTCTGACGGTGGCGCTGGCGGGCCTGGAGCTGACGGTGGCGGTTTCCTGGGCGATCTGCCTGGACATTGGCGGGGACTTCAGCGGGTCGGTCTCGGCGGTGATGAACACGCTCGGCAACATCGGCGGGGCGATTTCGGCGATCGCCATCGGCTACCTGGCTACGCATTTCGGATGGAACTGGCCGTTCCTGGTGGCGAGCCTGATGTGCCTGGCGGCGGCCGGCATTGCCAGCCGGATCGACCCCAGGCGGGGGCTGTAAGGCTGTGCTACACTACGGCAGGAAAACGAGGACGGGCTATGCAAATCGATCCCAACAAGTGCGTTGCCTGCGGCAATTGCATTCCGGTGTGCCCCATGGGGGCCATCTACATCGACCCGGCAATCCGCCGCGCGACCATCAACTACGATGAGTGCGTGGAGTGCTCGACCTGCTTCCGGGGGATGAGCCAGGAACACCTGAACCCGACCATGGTGCGGACGGTGCGGCGGCTGGCGAAGCTGTTCCGCTTCCGGTTCGAGCCGGAGCCGGACGTTTGTCCCACCGCAGCCTTCGTGATGGAGGACCTGGAATGGCCCCGCATCGCCCGGCGCGTGTTCTCCGACCCGCTGGTGGAGCACAAGTCGACCGGCATCCACGGACGCGGCACCGAAGAGGTGAAGACGAACGACGTGGCCCACCGCGTCGGGATCGGCGAGGCGGGCTACGTGATCGAGTTCGGACGGCCGGGCGTGGGGGTGCGCTTCCGGGACATCCAGAAGATGACCAAGGCGTTCGCCGCGATCGGCGTGACCTTCGAGCCCAAGAATCCCATCACTCACCTGATGGAGGACCGCACCGCGACCGGCGAGCTCAAGCCCGACCTGCTCAACGAGAAGATTCTGTCGGCGATCGTCGAGATCAAGACCCTGATTGCCCGGGTGCCGGAGGTGCTGGAAGTGGTGCAGCAGGTTTCGAAGGAAATCGACACCGTGCTGGCGGTGGGGGTTTCGACGCGCTGCGACGAGAAGGGCGACGAGACGATCCTGTCGGCGCTGCTCGAGGAGCACGGCTACACCTACCACCGGGCCAAGACCAACCTCGGCCTCGGCCGGGTGACCAACGTGGCAAGAGTCCAGGAGGCGGCGCGTGACGAACACCTTGCATCGGTACGGTAACTCGGAGAGCTTCCGGGACGACTACATCCTGTTCGCGATTCCCTGCCGGGGCAAGAACGACGAGGGGGCGGTGGAGAAGCAGAAGACTTTCCTGACGATCTGCGCCCGCCACCAGCCGGCCAACATGGGCAACGGCAACTTCGGGAGCTACCAGCCGTCGCGCCACCTGAATCCGACCAACCACTGGAACCGCGACTACACGCAGGACTACCAGAGCGTGATCGAGGGCGTGGCCAAGCCGGGGACGGTGGCGGCGGTGTTCGACAGCAAGGATAAGGCGGAGGCGGCGCTGCGCGAGGTAATTCAGGCCGACCTGGGGCTGTCGATCAACATGAGCACCTCGGTGACCGGGGCCGACCAGTGCGCCCGCGATACCGGGCTGAAGCGGCACAGCGTGGAGTACTCGCTGGGGTTCATCGACAGCCATGACCACCTGCCCAACAGCCAGGTGCTCGAGCTCTCCACCATGTGCGGCCACGGCATGGTGTCGTTCAGCATGGCCAAGAAGATGCTGGACATGGTGCGCGAGGGCCGCCGGAGCACCGACCAGGCGGTGCTGACCTTGGCCCGGTTCTGTCCTTGCGGCGTCTACAATCCGGCCCGCGCCCGGCGTCTGCTGGAGGACGCCCGGACGCACGCGGCGTAATTGGCTCCACTCAGGGTGGGTTCAGAAAAAAAGAGAGGGCGCAGTGGCGATCCGCGCCCTCTTAGGAGAAGCACAAGGAGAAAGGTTCGTGCTTGTCTCTCGGACCAGGTGATTCTCTCCCAAAACGCCCGAAGTTTCCATAGACCGGCGGCATCATTTTTCCGATAGTACGGGGCTCGGAAACTCGCGAATCGTACCGGCTACGAAGGTACTGGAACCGCGCGTCTGATACACTGGCCTCCATGCGGGTGCGCATGCTGGCGGCCTTGTGGAGCGCGTCGATCCTCTGGGCGCAGTGGGATATACATGCGGTGGCCACGGGGCCTTCGGACCAGGATTACCCGGCGGTCGCCACCTCCCGGACCGGGTCCGGTTGGGCCGCGTGGGTCGACTCCGACGGGCAAGGCGACTCGATTCAGGCGGCGCCGCTTGAGGGCGGCTACATTGGCACCGGCATCCAGATGAACGAGGGCCAGGGGGACTTGCACCGCCCGGCGCTGGCTTTCGATGGCCGCGGATTCCTGTGGTGCGTATGGTCGGAGCAGAAGAACGGCAACTGGGACCTGTACGCCCGCTCGTTCGGGCGCGGCAACCTGGGCCCCATCGAGCGCCTCACCACTCACCCATTTCCGGACACGCAGCCGGTGATGACCACCGACACCAGCGGACGGGTGTGGCTGGCGTGGCAGGGGGCGACGGCGGCGGGCGGGAAGACGAGCCAGATCCTGCTGCGGTCGATGACCGGCGGCAAGTGGGGGTCCGTAATAGAGGCCACGCACGGGGAGACCAATGCCTGGGAACCGGCGCTGGCGGCCGACTCTCGCGGGGGGCTGTTGCTGGCTTGGGATTCGTATGAAAACGGCAAGTATGACGTCTTTATCTCCCGCTACCAGAACAACCGGCTGAGTCCGGCCCGCGCGCTGACCGGTGACCTGCGATTCCATGCCCGGCCGAGCGTGGCGATCGACGCCCAGGACCGAGCCTGGGTGGCGTGGGAAGAGGGGAGCGAGGAGTGGGGCAAAGACGCCGCGCAGATGACCAAGGGTCTGCATTCGGAGCGGCGCGTTCGGCTGGCAGTGGTGGATGGCGAGAACCTCAGCACTACGCCTGGGGATCCCACGGCGGGGCTGCCCGCGATGACGGAGTACGCGCACGTGGCGGTCGACGGCCGGGGCCGGGTCTGGCTGCTGATGCGGGTCAATACCAACCAGCAGATCTGGCGGCTGGTGGCGCGAAGCTGGGACGGGGCATCGTGGTCGGCGCCGGTCGAGGTGGAACCGAGCGCCGGGCGGCAGGCGGTGCGCGTGGTTTCGGCGCGAGACGCCGAAGGAGCGCTGCAATTCTTGTGGGCCACCGACCGGCGCCAAGGCCCGTTTCAGGCGGCCGACAACGACATCCATTATGGACGGGCTCCGCTAGCCGGCCCGGCCCCGAACCCTCAGCCGCTGTCGCAGGTTTCCTGGCCCGCGGTCCAGAAGGTCGCCGGGTCGGGGCGGCGAACCTGGCCTGAGTCGACGCTCCGTGCTTCCGGCAAGAGTTATCGACTGCTGTGGGGCGAGATGCACCGCCACACCGACGTGAATCACCACGGGCGGCCGGACGGGGCGCTCGAGGATGCCTATCGCTATGCGCGCGATTCGGCGGTGCTCGACTTCTTCGCCAGCACCGAGCACATCGGCGCCGAGCCGCTGGCCATGGGCCTCAACCCCATGACGTGGTGGCGCATTCAGAAATACTGCGACCTGATGCGCGTGCCGGGGGTTTTCCAGCCGGTCTACGGCTATGAGCGCAGCATGGGCAGTCCCGGAGGCCACAAGAACATTTTCTTCACCCGGCGCGGCGGGCCGCTGGTGGGGACGGGCGACCTGCCGCCTTATTTGTGGAAGCGGCTGCGGGAAGCGGGGGTTCCCTCGGTGACGATCCCGCACCAGTTAACCGGTCCGGCGATTGACTGGCAGTTCCACGATCCCGAATTCCAGCCGGTGATGGAGATCTACCAGGGGCGCCGGCAGAACTACGAATACGACGGCGCGCCGCAGCCGCCCGGGGTGGAGCAGGCGTGGGGAAAGAAGGACGGCTCGTGGGCCTGGGATGCGCTGGCGCGCGGCAGGAAGATGGGGTTCATCGCCAGCTCCGATCACTTCTCGACGCACATGTCCTATGCCGCCGTCTACGCGGAGGAGTTTTCGCCGCGCGGGATCCTGGACGCGATCAAGGCCCGGCGCACGTACGCGGCCAGCGACAACATCGTCCTCGACTACCGGGCCGTGGACGGGAACGGCGCCGAGCACCTGATGGGGGAGGCGTTCGTGACCGCGCGGACGCCGCGATTTCGCATCCGGGCCACCGGCACCGACGTGGTGGAGAAGGCGGAGATCGTGCGGAACGGACGCTTCGTCCATTCCCAGCCGGGGGAAGCGCGCGAGATCCAGTTCGAATTCCAGGACGGAGACCCGCTGCCGGGCGAAGCCTATTATTATGTCCGGCTGCGCCAGCGCAACGGGCAAATGGCGTGGTCGAGTCCGATCTGGGTGACGCTCAAGCCGTGAAAAATCTACGCGCCGCCCGGCGCGGTTGACATTCCCGCCCAACTCCGATAAGCTCGAAGTATGTTTCGGCCGCTCAAATGCTGCTGTAGCGGCCCGACCTTGCGTCGGCGCACCTGAGTCTCTTTTTCCGTCCGGTTTCCGTCTGAGCGATGAGAGGGTGGGTTCTTCAGCAGGAGGCCTCATGTTTCGGGCCATACGAGAGCAGATCGACACGATCTTCAAGGAAGACCCGGCGGCCAGCAGCACGCTCGAAGTGTTGCTGTGCTATCCTGGCCTGCACGCTGTATTGCTGCACCGGCTGGCTCACCGGCTCTACCGGTGGGGGATGCCGCTCGTGCCCCGCCTGATTTCCCACTTCGGCCGGCTGGTCACCGGCATCGAGATTCACCCCGGCGCCGCCATCGGCCGGCGGTTCTTCATCGACCACGGGATGGGCGTGGTCATCGGCGAGACCGCCGAGATCGGCGACGATGTGCTGCTCTACCAGGGAGTGACGCTGGGCGGAACCGGACCCCAGAAGGGCAAGCGCCACCCCACCATCGGCGACCACGTGGTGATCGGAACGGGGGCCAAGGTGCTGGGCAACATCCTGATCGGCGAGCGGTCCAAGATCGGCGCGGGCTCGGTGGTGGTGAAGTCGGTGCCGCCGCACTCGACCGTAGTCGGCGTTCCCGGGCGGATCGTGGCCATCGATGGCGTCAGCGTGAAGGATGAAGACATGCTCGAGCACGGCCGCCTCCCCGACCCGGTCGAGCAGGCCATCAACAGCCTGGCCGAGCGGGTGACGCAACTGGAGGCCGAGCTGCGAGCCGTCCGCCAGGAGACTCCGCCGCTTCTATGATCCTGACGCTCACCGTCAACCCGGCCATCGATCGCACCCTCACCACCGATCGGATCAACTATGAAGATCGGGTCTACGTGCGGTCGGAGATGGAGCAGGCAGGCGGCAAAGGCATCAACGCCGCTCTGGTGATTCACGCCCTGGGCGGCCGGGTGCTGGCCCTGGCCACCGCCGGCGGCGGCTCCGGTAAGCGGCTGGCCGGCCTGCTCGCATCCACGCGTCTGCCCGTGAGCCTGATTCCGATTCGCCATCCGATTCGCCGGAATCTGACCATCAGCGACCTGCACGGCCTCACCATAAAGCTGGACGAGGCGGGTCCCCAGATCAGCCGCGCCGAGGAGCACCGCATCGAAGCCGCCACCATCGCCAGGCTCGACGGCGTGAGCTGGCTGCTGCTGTGCGGGAGCCTTCCGCCGGGCATGAGTCCCGACTTCTACGCCCGGCTCATCGGCAAGGCGCGGGAGAAGAACGTTCGGACGCTGCTCGACACCGGCGGCGAGGCCTTGCAGTTGGGTCTGGAGGCCCGGCCCGCCATGGTCAAGCCCAACCGGCAGGAGGCCGAGCGGCTGCTGAACCGAACCTTGCTCACGCGCTCTCACGCGGCCGAGGCGCTGGGGGAGATCGCGCTCATGGGCGCCGAGATGGTGGTTCTCTCGCTCGGCAGCGACGGGGCGATGGGGGTTTCGGGCAATGGCCGTTATCACGCCCCGGCGCCGGAGATCCGGCAGGCCTGCCCCATCGGAGCCGGGGACGCCCTGGCCGCCACCTGCGTTTGGGCGCTCACCGAGAACCAGCCGTTCGGCGAGGCGCTGCGGTGGGGCGTGGCCGCCGGCACCGCCGCTGCCGCCACCCCGGGCACATCTTTTGCCTCCCTCAGCGAGACCCGGGAGATGCTGGAGCGGGTGCGGGTGGAAGTGCTCTGAGGAAGCCTTCCAGGCTGGCCGTGATCTGACTCAGGCAGGCATCGACCCCACGGCTCAACTCCTCCACCACCGCCTTTACCTCGCCGACGCTGACTGGCGCGGAGTGGGTGGCGGCGCCGGTCCACACGGTGCGGTTGGTCTTCAGATCCACTGCTTCGGCAGCCATCTCCACGCGCACCGTAACGCCGTTGCCGGAGTCCAGTTCCTCGAGCTGCTCGAGGCGCGGCCGGATGAGGTAGTCGGGCTTGGTCCGGCCGTCAAACAAGGTGACCCCGGAGAACAAGCGCTGGGCCCGCAGGCGGTCGAGCAGCGCGGCCGTCAGCGCCGGGCCCGGCCTCTCGGCCCAGCGGTGATACTCGTAAAAATCGACCTCCACCCCGGACGGCCGGTACTGGATGCGGTCCTGCTCGAGGTGGTCGGGGACGCGGAACGGCATCATCGCAGCGGTGTGTGGGCCCGGCTCCCGCGGCTGGGGCGCAGGAGCCGGAAGCTGTAGCACGTAGTAGCGGGTTTTGGGGATCGCGCCTCCGCACCCAACCCCCAGCGCCAGCAGTGCCGCCACCCAGCCATGCCTGCCGCAAAGAAATGTCATATTGGTTACCGGCCTCGGCCGTTGCCCCGGGAGGCCTGCTCCACGCGCCGGGCCAGTTTCAGCCGCGGGAGCAGTTTCTCCAGGTGCTCGCTCAGTATCGTAACGCGCTCGGCCTCGGAGCGCGAGGTCAGCAGCCGCTGCCGTATCTCGAGGTCCGGGGGCATGGCCCCGGCCGCCCGGAAGCAGGTGATCGCCCCCGAGCCGGCCGCCTGCGCGCCACCGCTCGCCGACGGGGCGAGGAGCAGCAGTTGGTCATAGAGCCCGGTCAACCGCCGCAGGCTTTCCGGCTCGGGACCCGTATTCGGATCGTCATCGAAAAAGTGAACCGCCCCCTGCAAGTACGGTTTCTGCTCGTCCAGGAACAGGATCTCGAAGCGGCGCCGGCCCACCGTCACGATGTCGAGCCGGCCGTCCGGGTACCGCTTTGCCACGGTGTCGACCGTCGCCGCGCAGCCCACGTTGACCAGGGCGTTGTCCTTGGCCAGCACGATCCCGAACTCGGAGCCCTTTTCCACCGCCTCGCCGATCATGAGCTTGTAGCGATCCTCGAAAATGTGCAGCGGGAGCGTGGCGCCGGGCAGCAACACGGCCTCCAGGGGAAACAACGGCAGCAGCAGCTCCGACGCCATGCTACATTATGGGCTTTCCGGACGGCTTCCGGCAACCTGTGGATCTGGCACAGAAGGTCGTACTAATAACCGGCGCATCGAGGGGGATCGGCGAAGCCTGCGCGCAGGCCTTCGCCCGGCGCGGGGCCCGGCTGATCCTGACGGCCCGTTCTCGGGAAGCTCTGGAGCGGGTTTGCCGGGCCGCGGCCCCGGCCCTTGCTGTCCCCCTGGCGGCCGACCTCGGCCGGCCCGACGAGGTCGCCGCCCTGGCCGAGCGCGCCCTGGCTGCCTTCGGGCGCATCGACGTGCTGGTGAACAACGCCGGCGTCGGTATGTACCGGCCCTCCTGGCAGGCCGACCCGGCGCTGGTGCGGCGAATGATGGAGGTGAACTTCTTCGCCCCGCTGGAGTTGATCCGGCGGCTCACCCCGCACATGATGGGGCAGGGCGGCGGCGTGATCGTCAACGTGAGCTCCATCGCCGGACAGGTCTCGCTCCCCTGGCTGACCCTGTACTCGTCGAGCAAGGCGGCGTTGAACTTCCTCTCCGACGGCCTTCGGATGGAGTTGCGCGCCTCCGGCGTCCGCGTGATGGCGGTTTGTCCAGGCTACGTGAAGACCGGCTTCTCCCAGAACGTCCTGGGCGGCCGGATGCCTGCCGGAGTAGCCCGGCGGCGGCCGATGGCGATCACCGCCGAGCAGTGCGCCGAAGCCATCGCCCGGGGCGTCGAGCGGGGCAAGCGCACCGTGGTGACGCCGCGGCTGGGCTGGACACTGGTGTGGGCCGCCCGCCTGCTGCCCCACTCGATGGACGGGATTCTCGCCCGAATCCAAGGACCGGATCAGGAGCCCTCATGCACATCAAGCTGAAGGGTTCTCCCGCGATTTGCCTGGTTGGATTCATGGGCTGCGGCAAGACGACCGTGGGCCGGCTGCTGGCCGCTCGCCTGGGGTGGACCTTCGTCGACCTGGACGAGGAGATCGAGCGGGTCGCCGCAATCTCCATCGCCCAGATCTTTGCCCATGACGGCGAGAGCCACTTCCGCCGGCTCGAGTCCGACGCGCTGGGCGAGCAGCTTACACTGGCGGTGCAGGGCAAGGCCCGCGTGATTGCGCTCGGCGGAGGCGCCTTCCTCGATGCCGGCAACCGCCACCGGCTCGAGCTGGGCGGGCTTTCCATCTGGCTGGAGTGTCCCCTCGACCGGCTCTGGGCGCGCGTGGGGTCCATGAGTCACCGGCCGCTGGCCCGCGATCGCGCCGAGTTCGAGCGCCTCTATCAG
>Ga0247727_10013557_pt1 | contig 13721 bp, 7 predicted proteins | sample WisWelCaveWW1625_FD_202498 | JGI IMG/M metagenome (GOLD analysis project Ga0247727, IMG submission 202498) | Biofilm microbial communities from Wishing Well Cave, Virginia, United States - WW16-25 | ecosystem: Environmental > Aquatic > Deep subsurface > Groundwater > Cave microbial mat | place... | reverse complement strand
TTCCGGATCGTCAGTGAGCCCAGGCTCAGGATGCTGATCGAGTCGGAGAACAGGTTGCCGACGTGAACGTCCTCGCCGTCGGGCTGGGAGGCGACCGCCTGCGGGCCGCGGCCGACGCGCACGCGCGCGATCTCCGTGTGAAAATCGGTCACGGTCGGGTCGGCGCCGATGATCGAGACGGTGCTGTCCGAGGAATTCGTCACGAACACGAAGCGCAGGTCGGCGCTGACCGTCACTCCGACCGGATCGGGCAGCTCGATGCTGTTCACCACTTTCATCGTGTTCGAGTTCAGGGCGTGCAGCAGACGGTTCTCGCCGTCGGTCACGTACAGGTAGTTGCCCACCTGCTGGCGGGCGGAATAGGGGAGAGTGATGTAGGTGCACGATTGCACCGTGGGGCCGATTCCGGCGAACGCCGGGATCAACTGACGGGGAGGAATCTGGTCGAATCCCAGAGGATGGGTCTGGTTGGGCAGGACCCACTGATAGCCGACCAGCGGCCCCGGATTCAGCGTGATGGGAATCGTGAAGACCGCTTTGTCCCCCACGAACACCTCTTCTCCCTCGATCAGCCGCGCGGGACCGCCCGGGTTGCTCTGATCGATCAGGATGTCGATCGGCTGGAGACCCAGCCAGTAACGCAGCGGAGGCGGATTGGGAATCGGCGGCTCGCCGATGCTGTTGGTCGCGATCGCCGGGGGCCAGTAGAAGGAAAAGTGGTTCACCCGGGAGATTCCGACGTTCTGAGTGTCGAAGATGTTGGCATCGAGGAATTCTCCGACCGCGGCATCCTGGAGCACGCCGACGTCGGTGAAGTCCTCTCCGGTGAGAAGGATCTCTCCGGCCGAGTTGCGCACAAGCGTCTCGTAGCCCGACGACATCTCGTTCACGCCGGGAAAGGGAGTGCCCGGATTCCCCGGATCGTTGGGATCCTCCCAATCCGGAGTGTTGGGATCGGTCGGGCCGTACGAGAACCCACCGGTTCCGACCGGATATTCGTAAGCATTGTGCGGCGCGGAGACTGGAGGTCCGCCCGGCGGATGAGCCCGAAGCCCGACGGCCGCGACGGGATTCCAGTTCAGGAAAATCGATCCGCTGGCGACCACATACGGACGCGTGATCAGCGCGGCGCGTTCGCGGACGGTCGCGTTCCGGCCGGGCGTGTTGGTGGTGAAGCCCATGCCGTTGAGGTCGATCGCGGCGAGGCCTCGCCCAAACGCCGGCAGGATGTACACGACTTCGGGAGACACGGGCACATTGACCGGCACTCGACCCGGGCCGATCGTGAATTCAGCGATCACGTCCGAGCCGGGTTGATGGAAGTTTCCGGAGAGATCCATCGGACCCACGGGCGTCAGAGTCAGCGGATCCTGGTTGGCCGCGGCATCGACCACCCGCACCTGGATGTCGACGAAAGGAGGCAGATCGACCAGCGGCTGGACGACGTAGACCGAAAGATTGTTGCTGTTCAGGGGATTCACATCGCACGGCAGGAACAACGGCGAGCTCGTGTTGTTGAACTGAGCCGTGAGGTAGAGAGTCGGCAAGGGCGGCTGGGGCGGCGTTCCCGGGAACGGCAGAAGCGGGAAGTTCCCGTCGAACGGAGCTGGGTCAAGCTTGGAGGAGTTGCCCGTCGTCGTGGGCACGCACGGCTCGGAGAAGCGTACGTAGAATCGAGTTCTCGAATCCGCCTGAGAGGTGTCCTCGGGAGCGAGCGGGTTGGGAGTCTCGGCGACGACCGACAGGACCCGCGGCTTGTTGATGTCGCCGATCACCCCGTCGGCGTTGTCATCGATGGTGACGGTGTAGAACCCGCGAATGGCGTGCTCGTTGAGCGAGTTGACGCTGAGGCGGATCTGCTTGATCTCGGTCGTGTCGGTCCGGCCGTCGGTGTCGTTGAATCGGCCGCCGAAGGCGCAGGTCGTCGACAGCTTGCCGTCGCCGTCGTCGGCGACGAACAGGATGATTCCCGGCCCGACGTTCAAGTCCGATCCCGAGGCCGTCGTCTCGTGCGGGAAACCCTCTTCGGCCGTGCGCTTCTTCCCCTGGGCGTCGACCCCGTTGACCATCACCACGCACGACACATGATTGCCTTTCTCCTCGGTGATGGTGATGTTGCCGTTGAGGAATGAGAACGGAGCCAGCAACGGATCCTTCGACAGAATGCTGCTGCGGGTGACGTCGAAGGGCACCTCCAGGCGCAGATAATGGTTCTCGCCGGCGCCGGCGATCGGCGGCAGGACCGGAGGAGCATTCGTTCCCAGGGACGCGTTTGCTTCCCCGGGAGTCTGCGAGTACCGGCCGGTGGGACCGACCAGCGGGATGACCGGATCCTGGAGGCTTCCGCCGCTTCCGCCCCCATCCGAGCTCCCGCCGCCTCCTCCGCAAGACTCGAGCAGTCCGGCCAGCACGGGCAGAAGGATCGACGCGAACCGACGCGAGGATCGCATCGAAGAGCTTTCTGGCTTCACCCAAGACAACGACATGGCAGTTTTCTCCGTACCCTCGTTCCGTAGAACGAGCTCATGAGAACGACGACTCTGAGAGGGGCTTCGTGCGGGCGCTGATCAACGCCACGGCGCCCGCGCACATCGTTGCGATCCTGACGTTTTCCAGACCGGCCCCGACCATCCATGTACCAACGTCTTGAGGAGAGACGAACCGCTCCACCGAATCCGGCAGGTACTGGTAGGCGTCCAACCTTCGCGCCCTCGACAGGCATCGTCCCAAACGCGGGAGCACGTTTCGGAAGTACCACAGGAACACCGTGGCCAGCCACTTCCGTGCCGGCCGGAAGAACTCCAGGATCAGGAGCTGTCCCCCGCGCCGCAGCTTGCAGGCGAGCTCGCGGATGCCGCGCTCCGGATCGGTGAGGTTGCGCAGGCCGAAGGCGACCGAGACCACGTCGATCGAGCGGTCCGCGACAGGAAGCTGCATTGCGTCTCCGGCCACCCACCGAATCATCTTTGCCTCCGGTGCCCGCGCCTGCTGCTTGCGCAGCGCACGTTCGAGCATCGGCATCGAGAAATCCACACCGACGATCTCCATCGCCTCCGATCGCCGGCAGAATTCCAGCGCCAAGTCGCCCGTCCCGCAGCACACGTCCAGAACCCTCACTCGGGCGCCCGCAGGGGAACCCGCCAGCGCCTGCGCGACCAGCCTCCGCCGCCAGCCACGATCCTGTCCCATCGACAGAAGGTGGTTCAGCAGGTCGTAACGCGGCGCGATCTCGTCGAACATCGCGCGGATGACGCCGGCGCTCTTGGTCGATGGATCGATCCGCCGCAGCACGACCGGGCTCGACCTCCATCACTGCTCGAAGTAGGTGCACAGCTTCTTGACGCCGCCCGTTCCCGTTCCGGGCGAGGTGTTGAGAACGATGCCGGCGTTGCTCGGGTCGAGGGCCTGGATCACATCGCGGTCCTGGAACGACACATAGAGACGATCCGGAGTCCACGCGGGAATCATCCCGCCTCCAACCGCGCGGATCGGGCTGTGAGAGTTGGTGAAACCGGTCTGCTCAGGCTTGGGGGGAGAGAGCCCGGGGCCGCCGAAGTTGGGCGCCGCGGAGTTCATGTGGTAGCCGGTGGACGCGAAGTCCGCCAGCACCACGTCGGTCGGCTGGAACCCTGCGAGCCGATTCTTGTCGTCCGCGCCCCACAACCCGGTGACCTCGAACACCCGGTCGAGGAATCCCGGCGGGATGAAGAATCCGGGGGGAGCCTGGCGCGGCAGCGGTCCGAAGATCGCCTGGTCGGTGAACTGGATGTGGGACACCTGACCGAAGCCAAGGTCGTCGCGGTGGGCGACAAACACCCCTCCCGCAAGCAATCCCTGTGGATTGAAGAACGGGGACGAGCAGCAGCCACGCGGGCTGAGGATCGGCGGGTCATCGTCTCCGGTGGGAATCTCTCCGAGGACGTTGTCGTAGCCGATCCCCTGCGGTCCGTCGGGGCCCGACTCGATCACCAGCACGTTGTTGCCGCCGAAGTTGGAGACGTAGCCGAAGAAGATGCCGCACGCCCAGCCGAACGGATTGGGGGCCGCGGGAACCTGCTGCCGGGGCGTCAGAGCGATGTCGAACGGTGCGTTGATCAGCGCGGAAATCGTCTTGCGCACGGTCAGCGACTGCTGGTCGACGATCGAGATCGAGTCGCCGAGGAAGTTGCAGACGTAGATGTCCTCGTTTTCCGGCTGGACGGCGAGCGCCCGCGGCCCCGACCCCACCCGTATCCGGGCGATCTCCCGATGGAAGTTGTCCAGGAACGGGTTGCACGGGATCACCGAGACCAGGTCGAACGCCGCGTTGCTGACGTACAGGATGTCCCCTGCAGGAGAGATCGAAAGGCCAGTCGGATCCGGCAGTGGAATGCTGCTGATCACGCGCATCGTGTTGGAATTGATCGCATGCAACAGCTTGTTCTCGGTGTCCGTCGCGTACAGAAAGTTTCCGATCTGCTGGCGGCTGGAGAACGTGTAGACCGCCGTCGACGAATGAACGCCCGGGCCGACGGCAAAAGTCGGAATGACCAGCGTGTCGGGCGCATCGAAGCGAGTCGGATTGGGCTGTAGCCACTGGAACCCGGTCTGACCGGCCCGGGCTCCGGTGAACACTTCTTCGCCTTCGATCACGAAGGCGGTATTGACCGGGTCCGCCTGGTCGATCAAGACGTCGAGCTGGCGCAAGCCAGCCCAGAATCGAGTCGGAGGAGGATTGGGGGACGGCGGGTCGGAGAGGCAGTTGCGACCCAGAGTCGGGACCGGGAGCGGGTTCGCCATGTAGATGGAAAAATGGAACGCCGAGCTGGCCCCGAAATTCTGGGTGTCGAAATAGATCGTGTCGAGAAACTCTCCGACGATCAGGTCCTCGGAAGTGCCGACGACTCCGAACTTGTCGCCCGTGAGGATCACTTCGCCGTTGGAGTCTTTGCAGATGGTCTCGAAGCCGCTCGACATCTCGTTGATGCCGGGAACCGCGGTCCCTGGATTGCCCAGATCGAAGGGATCACTCCAGCCCGGCGTGTCGCCGGGGCCGATCATGCCATCGCCGTTGAGGTCGCCGTACGGGAAGCCGCCGGTGCCCACGGGATACTGGTACTGGTTGTGAGCGCAGATCAGCGTGTCGCAAGGGTAGCCGAGCAGGGCGATTCCGTTGACTAGGTTGAGGATCTGTTGCAGGTTGGCGTTCAGACGGCGAGTGATGATCGAAGCCTGCTCGCGAATGCCCGCATTGGCTCCGGGCGTATTGGTGGTGAACCCACGGCCGTTGAGATCGAGGGCGCCGATGCCTCTTCCCGTCGACGGAAGGAAGTAGGCCACCTCCGGAGTCACGGGAATGTTGACGATGCCAGGTCCCGGCCCGACGGTGAAATCCTTGGTGTGGTCCATTCCGTCGCCTTCGGGGATGCCGTTGCCGTCGGTGTCCCCTTGACTCTGGCCGTCGTAGAAGTTGCCCGCGAGGTCGATCACCGCGCTCTGAGCCCCGGTCTGGCCGTTGACGTTGTTGCTGACCGCTCTTTCGAGGAACTGAACCCCGCTTTCCGGCGGCAGGTGAATCAGGGGCCGGATGCGATAGTTCTGCAGATTGTTCTTGTTGACCGGAGTGCAGTCGAAGGGAATGAACAGGGGACTGGTGACGTTGAAAGACGACGTCAGTCCCGAATTCGGTGCGGGAAAGGTCGGCCTGCCGAGCGGATCCGGCAGGGGCACATTGCCGCCGAACAGCAGCCCGTTCCTCTTGGCGTATTCCGCGGAGTTCCCGACCGACTCGGGAACCGCCGGCTCGGAGAGCCTCACCAGGAAGCTGGATGCAAAATCCGCGGAGGAGGCGTTGGTCGGGTCGGTGGGATCGCGGGTCTCCGCAATGACCGAGACTACGAAGGGCGGACGCGATTCCCTGACCTCGGTGGCGGTCAGGATGTTGAACGTCCACGCGGCCTGCATCGTTACGAAGTTCACTTCGCTGAGTGTAAGTCGCACGGTATCGATCGGCACCCGCGCCGAGGGATCCGCCTCGGGACCGATCTCCGCGGTCTGCGTCTCGACAAGGTCGTTGGGATTGGTCGCGGAACGCAGGAAACCGAAAGCCGCAAACGTTGAGAGTTTGCGATCGATGTCGGCGACGTACAGGAACACGTTCTTCCCGAGGTTGCGATTGACGGCGGGATCGTTCGGGTCAGGATCGACCGGAAAGCCAACGTCGTTTTTGTGGTTCTTGCCGAACGCGTCGATGCCGTTGATCATCGCCAGGCCCGGAAGGTGGTTGCCTTCGGCGTCGGTGACCGTGACGTTGCCGTTCAGGTTCGAGAACGGGTCGGTCAGGACGTCCTTGGAAAGCAGGGTCGTCGGACGGACATCGAACGGAAACACGATCCGGAACCAGTGATTCATGCCGCTGACCATGTTGGCCAGGAAGGCCGGCGGGTTGGTGCCTTTGGACTCGTTGGCCTCGTCCGGTGTCTGGGACATCCGTCCGCTCGGGCCGACCACGTGCAGCTGCGCATTCACGCTGGCTCCGAGAGTCGGGTCGGAGCCCCCACCCCCCCCACCTCCGCCGCATCCCGTCAGCATCAACCCCGCCCACAGACTCGCCCATGCCAAGTTCGTGGTTTCCTTGAATCGCATCGTGATTGCTCTCCTTGGGCATTGCCCTTCGCAGGCGGACCCTCCCGGCAAGACCTTTCTGGGTCCGTCGAGGGGTGACTAACGAAGCTCTCCTGACTGCGATGCAAAGCGGGGCATGATAGGGGTCGCAGCAGTTTGGTGAAAGTCTGCGGCCCTTACGAAAGCACAGCTTTATGCATGTGCCGTGCCAAGAGTGACAAGCGACTCCACGGGTAACGACGGACCGTGCCTGGCCGCGGTCCCGGGAAAAACACCAGGAACCTCTTTCCCCAGCACTTCCGAGCAACGGATTCCCAGGTGGGGACACGGGATCGCTGAGCGAAATCGACCACGACAGGTGGTATTCAGCTCCATCAGCCCCATGACCGCTTGATGGAGGGAATCCACCGGGCTAACGTTCGCAGCACGTTCGTTCTCCGCGGACCCTGGGGAGGGTTCATGCCAGCCGAAAGCCAGTACTCCGCACTCAACCGTCCGGAGGAGTGGGAGTCTCAGCTTCGCCCGCGATCGCTGGCCGAGTTCGTCGGCCAGAAGCTTCTGGTCGAGAACCTCAAGATCGCCATCGAGGCGGCACGGTTGCGCCAGGAGCCCATGGACCACGTCCTGTTCTCCGGCCTGCCGGGCCTGGGCAAGACCACTCTCTGCTATCTCATCGCTGCGGAGACGGGTGCACCGCTCACGGTGACTTCCGGTCCGGCCCTTACCCGGCCGGCCGACCTGGCAGGGATACTGACCGGACTTCCCCGGGGAGCAGTGCTCTTCATCGACGAAATCCATCGACTCCCTGCGGCCATCGAGGAATACCTCTACGGCGCCATGGAAGACTTCGTCATCGACGTCCCGATCGACCAGGGGATGGGTGCTCGATCCGTGCGCCTGCCCCTCGAGCCCTTCACGCTGGTCGGCGCGACCACCCGAGAAGGTCGATTGAGCGCACCCTTTCGTGGACGATTCGGGATCCGGGAAAAACTCGAGACCTACCCGATCGAGGACCTGATCCAGATCCTCGATCGGACGGCTTGTCTGCTGCAGGTCGAGCTGCTTCCTCAGTCGGCTCAGACCGTCGCCGGTCGCGCTCGTGGCACGCCGCGGATCGCCAACCGGATTCTGCGCCGACTTCGCGACCTTGCACAGGTTCGCCACAAGAGCATTGTCGACTCCGAGATCACCGCCGAGGGTCTTCGGCGCCTGAGAATCGATGACCGGGGTCTCGAGGAAACCGATCGGAGGATCCTCTCCATCCTGTTTCGCGCCGCGGGCAGGCCTCTGGGGCTCAAGACCATCGCAGCCGGCATCGGCGAGTCCGAGGATTCCGTCGAGGAAGTGTACGAGCCCCATCTTTTGCGAATGGAGCTGATCCGCCGCACGGCACGCGGCCGCGAGCTCACCGAGCAAGGTCAACACGTCTGCACGGACTTTGCCGTTCAGGCCGCGGAGCCGCTCTCTTGAGGCTGCACTTAAGATCCCGCAGGTTGCGCCGGCGCTGGCTGATCTCGTCGCTCGCCTTGGCGGCGGTCGCCGCCACCCTCACCTGTACTGTGATGCGTCGTACCTCCGTCAAAGGGCACGGCGGTCCGGAGGTTTCGGTCCTCCTGACGCGATCCTCGCAACGGATCGATCTCAGCATCGACGGCCCGTTCACCGTGCACTCCTCGGTCGGAGTAGAGCTCGCCCGAGGCAAGCGCCTGGCGCGCGGAATCATCACGGCCCCCGGTCCGAGGACGCTCGACTTCAACGGCATCGAGCTCGACATCGGCAACCTCGAGATCCGCTCGACCGAGTCCCGGCCGTTCCGGGTCGACGGCAAGTCGTATCCGGGCGTGCTGAGGGTCCGCGTGGTCGAAGGCCGGCGCCTCGAGCTCGTCAATGTCGTCGACATGGAGACGTACGTCGCCGGAGTGCTGTTCGCGGAGATGCCTTCGAGTTTCCCGACGGAGGCCCTGAAAGTCCAGTCGATCGCGGCTCGCTCCTATGCACGGTATCAGCTCGACCACGGCAACGGTCAGCTCCTGCCGACGGAGTCCGACCAGGTGTACTCGGGCGTCGGACCTCGCTCCGAGCTCGCCTGGAAGATCGTCCGCGCCACTCGCGGCCAGGTCCTCGAGGTCTCCGGAACTCCGTTGTGCGCCTACTACAGCAGTACCTGCGGCGGTGCGACCGCGAGCTCGCAGGAGATCTTCGGCGAGCGGCGGCAAGCCGCCCTCGGTGGAGCTCGGTGCGACTTCTGTCGCGAGTCCCAGCTCTACCGTTGGTCGAGAAAGCTGCCGCTCGGCGAGTTTCTGCGCTGTGCAGGTCTGCCCTCGACTGCGTCGATCGAGCGGCTGTCGACCGTCGATGATCCGTTCGGTCGCTCGCGCGAGATCCTCATCGGCGGGAAGGACTGGGACAAGAAGGCCTCCACCGCGAATCTGCGCGCCGCCTGGAATCGCGACCGGGTAAGCCGCCAGGAACAACTACCCAGCGCCTGGTTCTCCGGCTTTCACGTCACTGCCGAGACGGTGGAAATCCTTGGCCGCGGATTCGGTCATGGGGTCGGGATGTGTCAGTACGGCGCCTGCGGACTTGCCCGAAGCGGGCGGCGCCACCCGGAGATCCTGCGCCACTACTATCCCGGAGCCCAGCTGGTCCGCCGTTGGTGAGATCCGGCTTCCCGAAGAGACCAACAAAGAGACTCCATGTCTCCGCCCTGCTGCGAATTCACCGTGATTCATCGAAGCGGCCGGGCGCGCTCCGGGATCCTGACGGTGCGCGGCCGCTCGACGCCGACTCCCGCGTTCATGCCGGTGGGAACACAGGGCGCCGTCAAGGGCATGCCCGCGCGCGAGCTGACGGCGCTGGGATATCGCGCGCTGCTCGCGAACACCTACCACCTGCACCTGCGGCCCGGCGAAACCACGATCGCCCGCCTCGGCGGGCTGCATCGCTTCATGGATTTTTCCGGCATCCTGCTGACCGACAGCGGCGGCTATCAGGTGTTCAGCCTGGCGGAGCGCCGCCGGATCGACGACGACGGTGTCACTTTTCGTTCGCATCTCGACGGCAGCGAGATCCGCCTCACTCCCGAGACGTCGATGCGGATCCAGCATGACCTCGACTCCGACATCTCCATGGTCCTCGACGAATGTCCTGCACCGGCCGCCACCGAGGCGGATCTTGAGCGCGCGGTCGAGCGAAGCCTGCGCTGGGCGCAAAGGTCACTCGACGCGCATCGCGAGCAGGGCTCCGACCGCGCCGTGTTCGCCATTCTCCAGGGGGGCCGCAACGAATCTCTGCGCCGCAGCATGGCCGAGAGTCTGCGCTCGATGAGCTTCGACGGATTCGCCCTCGGTGGAATCGGCGTCGGCGAGGACCGGGAAGCCATCGCGTGGACGATCGAGCGCTGCGCCTCCATGCTTCCCGAGGAGGCGCCGCGCTATCTGATGGGAGTCGCCAGTCCCCGCGAGATGTGGCTTGCCGTGAGAAACGGCATCGACCTGTTCGACTGCGTGATGCCGACACGCAACGCACGCAACGGCACCTTGTTCACCCGCTCCGGCCTGCTGCGGGCGCGCAACGCCTGCCATGCCGAGGACCCGGCACCCATCGACCCTTGCTGTCCCTGCACGCTCTGCCGGCATTACTCGCGGGCCTACCTTCGCCACTTGTTCAACTCCGGCGAGATGCTCGGCCCGATCCTTGCGACCGCTCACAATCTCACGTTTTTCGCGCGGCTGCTCTCGGACATGCGCCAGTGGATCCAGAGTCCCGGCTCCGTCGATCTGTCGTTCATCGATCGACTGTAACTGCTCCACTGTCGCGGGCTGCGGGCTGGACCGCGGTCGTTCCTGCTCATTCCTGCGCCGGAGCGCCGGACGCCTTCTCCTCCAGATGGCGCCCGATCTTCCGGGCGATCTCCCGCATCGACCGGCCGCTGTCCTGCGCGATCCTCCGGATCTCGTCGTTCTCGACGGCGATGCGCACCGCTCCATCGGCTTCCAGGATCCGCTTGGCGGCCACGCTGCCGTACGGTGTCTCGACCCGCATGGAATGGCGCGACAGCAGAGTGCGGCGGGCTCGATGCCGGCGCACGCCGAGAGTCGGAGTCTCCGAGAACAGCACGCGCTCGACGTCGTCGGCTTTTTCGGGATGCGCAAGCACCTGCACCAGGTGACCCGGCCGGCCTTTCTTCATGACCGCCGGCAGCACCACCGCATCGAGCGCGCCGGCCGCGAGGCACTGCTCGATCACTCGCGCCAGCTCCTGCCCGGTGGCATCGTCGAGATTGGTCTCGAGGACCATCACTTCCGACTCGTTCGAATCGACAACCTCGCACAGCACGGCACGCAGCGCGTTGGGCGGGTCGACCCGGACTCTCGTGCCCAGGCCGTAACCGATCGCCCGCGGTGTGTAGTCGAAGTCGCGTCCGAAGTGGCGCACAAAGGTGGACAGGATCGCCGCACCCGTCGGGGTCACGAGCTCTTCATTCAACTCGCTGGCCTCGATCGGCACACCCTTGAGAAGCTCCAGCGTCGCCATCGCGGGAACCGGCAGCCGCCCGTGCTCGGTCGCCACAAAGCCCCGTCCGACGGGCAGCGGGGAACAGCGGATCTCGGGCGCTCCCAGGCGGTGATGAAGGGCACAGAAACCGACGATGTCGGCGATCGAATCGGCCGCGCCCACCTCGTGGAAATGAACCTTCTCGAGAGGACAGTCGTGCACCCGAGCCTCGGCTTCGCCCAGGCGACGGAAGACCCGGATCGCAGCCGCCTTGACCTCGGTCGCTAGGGACGAGCGCTCGATCCTGTGGCGAATCTCCGCAAATCCCCGGTGTTGCTGCGAACCGGAGGCGTGCACCGAGAAGTGGGTTCCGGCGAGCGCCCCCTGATGCCGGTGCTCTGCACGGACTTCCAATCCCGGAAGATCGAGGCGTGCAAGATCTTCTTGCAGCTGTTCGATGGAGACCGGTCCAAGGTCGAGCAGCGCCCCCACCAGCATGTCACCGGCCGCTCCCGAAAAGCAGTCGAGGTACAGGCAAGGCGTGCCCCGAGACGACATCTTCGTCCTCCAGAACAAAACTCTCGACTGCGCTGCGCCATTCTGGGATCGCCCGTGCCGATCCCAATGGGGCACCCTCCCGCGCCGAACAGGCACGAAACCTGCTCGGAATCGTACCGCCCAGGGAATCCAGTCGCGCCCAGGTCGGGCTGCCTTCAACGCAGGAGCGGCCCCAGAGCCTCGAGGAGTCCGGACAATGCAAGCGTCGACCTTCCTTCCGTGGATGACCTGGATCGCACTGAGCCTTTCAGCAAGCACACATCCCGATGGCAGCTTGTTTGGATCCATCCGCTTTGGCGGCAAGGCGGGCAGCCCCCCGCCGCCCGGGTCCACAGGCTCGTCCGGCGGCATCGCCGCCGGCGTCGGCTCCCTGCCGGTCGAAGTCTTTCCCGGCGGCGGGCCCGGCATTCCCTTCGCCGAGGATCGGTGGGAATTCTGGTGGGAGTTCAATCACGAAAGCTACATCGATCTGCGCCAGAAGCTTCTGCGCGGCGACGACGCCGGCTCCTTCCTCGCGCCCCCGGATGAATCGCAGAAGGCCCAGCTCCTGCTTCCGACGCTGCTGCGCACTCTTCGCGACTCGGACCCGATCGTCCGCTCGGCCTCCGCGTTCGCCCTCGCGCGGATCGGCGATCCGTCGGTCTACCCGTACCTCTCCAGCGCCCTTCTCGATGATCCCGTGCTTTCCGTGCGCACCCACAGCGTTCTCGCCCTGGGGCTCGCGCGCATTCCCAAGTCAGTCGAGCGGCTGCGCGCGATCGTGTTCGAGGAGCGGCTGCAGGACGAGACGCGGGCCTACGCCATGGTGTCGCTCGGAGTGCTCAACAGTCCGGAGTCCGTGGCAGTGCTGCGTGAAGTCCTCGGTGCATCCCACGAAGGCGGTGTTCCTTATACGCTGCGTCTGGCGGCTGCCTACGCACTCGGATTGACCGAGGACCGGACGTACGCTCCGTTCGTCCGGTCCCTGGTGATCGCCGACTCCGACGACGCCAAGCTCCGTGCCTTGTTCGTCCTCGCTCTCGGCCGAGTGGGAGATCGCGCCGCTCTCACCCAGCTTCTGCGAACGCTCCAGGACGACCATCACCAGGTTCGGCGGTCCGCCGCCATCGCTCTCGGCCTGGAGAGCCGGCCCGAGGACAAGGACGTCGTCCGGGCTCTCGAGCGCGCGGCGATCTCCGACTCGGACGGAACGGTGCGCTGTCTCTCGGAGATCTCCCTGGGTCGGATCGCGGCGCGGGGCGCCCCGCGCATCGTCGAGACGCTGCTCTCGCACCTGCGCGACTCGCAGTCGAATCAGCGGGCTTTCGTGGCTCTTGCCCTGGGCATCGCCAAGGACCCCGCATCCCTGCCGCATCTGTGCGACCTGCTGCGCGAGGAGGGGTCGCATACGATGAAGGGGGCAACGGCCGTCGGGCTCGCCTTGCTGGGTGACTCGCGCGCGCTGCCGATCCTCCAGGCGGAGTGGCAGAAGAGCGCGGATCCGATGCTGCGCTCGTATCTGGCTTTCGCCCTCGGATCGCTGGGCGACCAGAGCTCGATTCCAATGTTGCGGAGCATCCTTTCGGAAGAGAAGAACGTCGAGCTCCTGCGCTGGTCGGCGATTGCCCTCGGGCTGCTCGGGGACAAGGGGGCGGTCAGCCAGTTGGTGGCTCTTTACCAGAGGAACGAGGAGCTGCTGACTCGCGCGTCCGCGGTTCACGGCGTCGCGCTGCTCTCCGGCGGAGACTCGATCCCGTTCCTGAGCAGCGTCGCGGAGAGTCCCCGGGAGTCCGCGTACGTGCGGGCCTACGCCGTGTACGCACTCGGAATGATCTGTGACCTTCAAGCCCAGCCGATGCCCGCGGTCTACGCGCGCGATCACAACTACACCCTCGACCTGCCGTTCATCCCGGATCTGTACAGCCTGTTCTGACCCAAGCGCCGGCGAGGCTGCCTACCGGAGATTGAACCAAGTCCTCAGTATCCGGTTCTTCCGGGTTTTCAGTGGGTCCCCGGGTGTAGCTGCAGACCGCCGCAATGGAAATAGATGGTCGTCCTGAAGTTCTCGAAGTTCCGGAATCCGC
>Ga0247727_10013556_pt1 | contig 13722 bp, 15 predicted proteins | sample WisWelCaveWW1625_FD_202498 | JGI IMG/M metagenome (GOLD analysis project Ga0247727, IMG submission 202498) | Biofilm microbial communities from Wishing Well Cave, Virginia, United States - WW16-25 | ecosystem: Environmental > Aquatic > Deep subsurface > Groundwater > Cave microbial mat | place... | reverse complement strand
GGTCGCGCACGCCTTCCTCGGGCCGGGCCGCGCCGCGGTCTACGCCCAGCACTGCTTCGCGGTCTATCCGCTCGCCACGCAGGCGCGCGGGGCGCGCGGCATCGCGGTGCCGGCGAAGAACTACGGCCACGACCTGGACGCGATGGCGGCGGCGGTCGACGACGAGACCTACGTGGTCTGGATCGCCAACCCGAACAACCCGACCGGCACGCTGCTCGCATCCGACGCTCTGGAAGCTTTCGTCAAGCGGATGCCCGAGCGCGTGCTGGTGGTCATCGACGAGGCCTACAACGAGTACCTGTCGCCAGAACTCAAGGCCGAGACGGTGAAATGGCTCAGGCGCCATCCCAACCTCATCGTCTCGCGCACTTTTTCCAAGGCCTACGGGCTCGCCGGCCTGCGCGTCGGCTACGCGTTCGCGCACCCGTCGGTGGCGGACATCATGAACCGCGTGCGCCAGCCGTTCAACGTCAACAGCCTCGCGCTCGTCGCGGCGACCGCGGCGCTGGAGGACATGGAGTTCGTTGCGCGCAGCTTCGCGGCCAATCTGCAGGGCATGCGCCAAATCGAGGAGGGCGCGAAGAAGCTCGGGCTGGAGTGGATCCCATCCTACGGCAACTTCATCACCCTGCGCGTCGGCAAGGCGAACGAGGTCTTCCGCCGCCTGCTCAAGCGCGGCGTGATCGTGCGGCCGGTGGGCGGCGCCTACCAGCTGCCGGCGCACCTGCGCGTCACCATCGGCACGGCGCAGGAGAACGAACGCTTCCTGTCCGCGCTCGCGTCCAGCCTGAAGGACTGATGCGGTTCGGGAAAATCGTCGTCATCGGCGTCGGTCTCATCGGCGGCTCCTTCGGGCTGGCATTGAAGGCGACCGGGCGTGGCGGCCAGGTGGTCGGCGCCGGGCGCAGCGCCGCCAACATGGCGGTCGCGCTCGAGCGCGGTGCGATCGACTCGATTGAAGCCGATGTTGCGGCCGCCGTCCAGGATGCGGACCTTGTGCTGATATCGACTCCTGTCGCTCAGATAGAAAAGATTTTTCTTTCAATAAAGTCGAAAATCAAACCCAATGCCGTCATCACCGACGCGGGCAGCACCAAGCGCGACGTGGTGGCGGCCGCGCGCGCGGTGCTCGGCGGGCAGATTGCACAATTTATTCCGGCGCACCCGATTGCCGGGGCCGAGCACAGCGGCGCGGCGGCGGCGCATGCGGGGTTGTTTCGCGATCGCCGCCTGGTCCTTACCCCGCTCGAGGAAAACCGCAAGGAAGACATCGAGGCCCTTGCCGGCCTGTGGGCCGCGTTCGGTGCGCGGGTCTCGCGCATGACGCCTGAAGAGCACGACGAAGTGTTCGCCGCGGTCAGCCACCTGCCGCACCTGCTCGCGTACGCGCTGGTGAGCGACATCGGCGCGCGCCCCAACGCGGCGCAGCTGTTCGGCTACGCGGCAGGCGGCTTCCGCGATTTCACGCGCATCGCCTCCAGCCACCCGGAGATGTGGCGCGACATCTGCGTGGCGAACAGCGATCAGCTGTTGAAGGAAGTCATTCGTTTTTCAGATGAACTCGAGAAGATAAAGCAATTGCTTCAAACACAAGATGCCAAAGCCCTCGAGACGCTGTTCGCCGGCGCGCGCGCGGAGCGGGAGAAGTGGTTGAACGGCGAATACGAATGAAATTCCTCGATTTGGCAGCGGTCAGCCATGTTGCCGGCACGGTCCGGCTGCCGGGCTCCAAGAGCATCTCCAACCGCGTGCTGCTGCTCGCGGCGCTCGCCAAGGGCAAGACCCAGCTGTACGGCCTGCTGGACGCCGAGGACACGCGGGTGATGCTGGACGCGCTGCAGAAGCTCGACATCCGCATCGACACGCGGGACATCGCCAGGCTTGTGGTGGCCGGCGAAGGCGGCATCCCGAACAAGAAGATTGACCTTTTCCTCGGCAACGCGGGCACTGCGTTCCGGCCGCTGACCGCGGCGCTCGCCCTGTCGGGCGGCGAATACCGCCTGATGGGCAAGCCGCGCATGCACGCGCGCCCGATCCGCGACCTGGTGGATCCGCTGCGCTTCATCGGCGCACGCATCGACTACGCCGGCAACGAGGGCTTCCCGCCGCTCGCCATCCATCCGGGTGAAATCCGCATCGAAGGCCACATCATGATGCGCGGCAACATGTCCTCGCAGTACCTGAGCGCGCTGCTGATGGCGCTGCCGCTGGCTGGCGGCGGCACGGTCGAGATCGAGGGCGAGCTGATCTCGAAGCCCTACGTGACGATCACGCTGAACATGATGCGCAAGTTCGGCAACGAGGTGCGCGTCAACGGCTGGCGCTCCTTCGACGTGCCGGGTTTCGCCTACGTTGCGCCCTCGGAAATCTACGTCGAGGGGGATGCGTCCTCGGCCTCGTATTTCCTTGCCGCGGGCGCGATCGCCGGCGGGCCCGTGCGCGTGGTCGGGGTCGGGCAGGACAGCATCCAGGGTGACGTCCGCTTCGCCGAGGTGCTGGCGAACATGGGCGCAAGGGTCGAGATGGGCCCGGACTGGATCGAGGTGTCCTCGAGCGGCAAACTCAAGCCGATCGACATGGACCTCAACCACATTCCGGATGCGGCCATGACCGCGGCGGTGACGGCGCTGTTCGCCGAGGGGAAGAGCGTGATCCGCAACATCGGCAGCTGGCAGGTGAAGGAAACCGACCGGCTCACCGCGATGGCGACCGAATTGCGCAAGCTCGGCGCCACCGTGGTGGAAGGGCCCGATTTCCTGAAAATCACGCCGCCGGCGAAGCTCAATGCCGGCGTCGCCATCGATACCTACGATGACCACCGCATCGCCATGTGCTTCTCGCTCGCCGCGCTGGGCGGCGTGCCGGTGACGATCAACGATCCAAACTGCGTGGCAAAAACCTTTCCGGAGTACTTCGTCGAATTCGACCGGCTGGTAAAACCGGCGGCCGTATAATGCGCTGGTGACGTCCAGCGTGCGCCGTGCCACCGCAATGACTCGCGTGATCCGCGCGGGCGGACCGCCCGCCGATTTCCCGGATTGGATGGCCTGCACCCCGGAGCAGAGGCTTCGCGGCGTGTGGGAATTGACGCTTCAGTGCCTGGCGTGGCAAGGCAGCGATGCGGATGAGCCCCGACTTCAAAGATCTGTTGTCCGAATTCAACGCGCGCGGCGTTGAGTATCTGGTGGTCGGCGCTCACGCGCTCGCAGCTCATGGTCGTGTCCGGGCCACGGGCGACCTCGATGTCTGGGTCAGGCCCGATGCGGGGAACGCGAAGCGAGTCATCGAAGCGCTGAGCGCATTCGGGGCGCCGCTTCACGATCTGACCGTGGAGGACCTTTCCCGTCCGGGCACGATCTTTCAGATCGGCGTCGCGCCGCTCAGGATCGATGTGCTCACCGGTATCGATGCGGTCGAATTCAACGAGGCCTGGTCTTCGCGATTCCTCGCTCAATTCGCAGGCGAGCCGGTAGCGGTGCTTTCGGTCCCACACTTGATCCGCAACAAACGCGCGGTAGGTCGCGCGCAGGACCTCGCCGATGTGGAGTGGCTCGAAAAATCAGCCAAGCCCTGATGCTGCTATCGATTAGGAATTCCACGGATCGCGCAGTTCGCTAAGCGTCCCACGCTTGCCCTTCCTTCCCTTGGCGACTGCGGCGGCGAGCGCATCGGCGGTGCCGTCGTCGAGAGTGCGGTACAGATCGCCGAGGACTTCGAGGGCAGTCTGCGCCGGCGGTTCCAAGAGCATGCGAGCGATCCGCCGTCGGCGCTTCACTCAATCACCCGGTCGGCGCGCAGCAGCACCGACGGCGGTATCGTGACGCCGAGTGCCTTGGCGGTCTTGAGGTTGACCACAGGTTCCAGCGTCGTCGGTTGCTGAACCGGAAGGTCCGCGGGCTTTGCGCCCTTGAAAATCCTGTCGACGTAGTCTGCCGAGCGCCGGAAGTTGTCGGCGTAGCTGAACGAATACGACATCAGCCCGCCTGATTCGACGTATTCCGACAGCCCATAGACTGCCGGCAGGCGACGCGACGCAGCGAACTCGATGATGCGGGTGCGATTGACGAATGTGCTTACGGAAGGCAGTACCAGCAGTGCTTCCGGGCGTTCCTGCTCCGCCGCACGCAGCGCCGCGTCCAGATTGTTTTCTATGTCGTGCAGACTCACGCGCAGTTTGAGCGATGTCGTGGACGTATGGACCGCGGACATCTGCAGTGCGAAAGCGGCTGCGCGCGGGCTGTAAATCACGGCAAGTCGCTCGAGACGGGGAACCACTTCGAGAAGTAACTCCAATTGCTTGCCGATCACCACAACTGTAAAGCTGGCGAATCCCGTGACATTACCGCCGGGACGCGCAAGGCTCTGAACAAGCTTGATGCCGACCGGATCTCCTGCGGCTGCGAAAACAATAGGAATTGTGCTCGTATGTTCTCTTGCGGCGAGCGCCGCAAGGTCCGTGCCGGCGACAATCAGATCGACTCTTGCGGCGACCAACTCCTTTGCAAGCGCCGGAAGGCGTTCGACGCGGCCTTCGGCAAAGCGCCGTTCCACGATCAAATTCTTGTTTTCCGCGTAGCCGAGTTCGCTCAGCCTTTGCAGCAGACTCTGCCACAGCCGGACGATGGCTGGGTCATTCGCTGAGCCGGTGGACAGGTATCCTATGCGATAGACCCTTGTCGCCGGCTGCGCCCGGGCGCGCAGCGGCGCAAGCGCAGTCGCGGCGAGCGCGATCAGCAGTTCCCGGCGGCGGTTCATTCAATCACCCGGTTAGCGCAGCGCTTCATCGCGCGACCTCCTCGGACCGCAGAATACTCCGATAGTCGGTCGCTCCGCACCGGATCGGCACCCGGTGCTAGACTTTGCATTAGGCGAAATACCATGAGCTATCAGGACCGTATCTCCGTTGACCCCGCGGTGCGCAGCGGCAAGCCTTGCATCAAGGGCACGCGGATTACCGTCTACGACATTCTGGAGTACCTCGCGGGCGGGATGACGGAAGAGCAGATCCTGCGCGACTTTCCCTCGCTCGCGCGTGAGGACATCAAAGCGGCCCTGGAATTCGCTGCGGCGCGTGAGCGCAAGCTTGCCGGCTCCTCGGCCGGGTGAAGCTTCTATTCGATGAAAACCTGAGCGCCCGGCTCGTCGAATTGCTCGCAGGCGAATTTCCCGGTAGTACGCATGTGGAGCAGGCGTTGGCTCGTGGCCGATCAGACGTGGATGTCTGGCAGTACGCGATCGAGCAGACCTGCGCGATCGTTTCCAAAGACAACGATTTTCGGCAGCGTGCATTCATTGCCGCGCCGCCACCGAAAGTGATCTGGCTGGCGGTGGGCAACGCCGGGACCGAGGAGATTGCCGAATTGCTGCGCTCGCGCGCTGCGGAGGTCAATCGATTTGGGGAAACCGATCAAGAATCGCTGTTGGTGATCCGGCCCTGAGAACCGTGCCCGCCAACCAATCAAGCGAGCCGCCGGTGATCGCCATCGACGGCCCCTCGGCCTCGGGCAAGGGCACGGTCGCGAGCCGCGTGGCGGCGGCGCTGGGGTTCCATTACCTGGAAAGCGGCGCACTCTACCGGCTGGTTGCTCTGGCAGGGGGGGAGGCGCCGGAGCTGGTTGCGGCGGTTATGGAGGTTGAAATTGTAGGTCAAAAGATATTTCTTAATAAACAGGATGTTACGGATGACCTGCGCAGTGAGGCTGTTGGCGTCCGGGCCTCCGAACTCGCACGCATTCCGGCGGTCCGCAGCGCATTGCTTGAGCGCCAGAGAGGCTTTCGTCAGGCGCCGGGCCTCGTGGCCGATGGCCGCGACATGGGCACGGTTGTGTTCCCGGACGCTGCCCTGAAAGTGTTCCTGACCGCGGGCGTGGCGGAGCGCGCCCGGCGCAGGTATAAGCAGTTGATAGACAAGGGAAAGCATGCTAATCTCGCGGCCCTTTCTCGTACTTTAGAGGAGCGGGACAAGCGAGACGCCGCCCGAGAGGTGGCGCCGCTCAAGCCGGCGACCGACGCGGTGTCTCTTGACTCCTCTGGTTTGACGATCGATGCAGTCGTCGATCGGGTGCTGCAGGAATACAGGAAAAGGAACCGAGGGACCGGCTGACAGGGTTTTGCCAGCCAGCCCATTTTGCAACCCAGCCCGCGAGCCGATCGCAAGCCCGCGGATATGAAGGTTTTTTCAACCAACTCATGGCCGCTGTTTCCCCCGCAGTTTCGCAGTCCGTTGCCAAGCCCGTCCCCGCCCCCGACTCGTTCGAAGCCCTGTTTGAAGAAAGCCTGACGCGCCAGGAAATGCGCATCGGCGAAGTGATCACGGCTGAAGTCGTGCGCCTGGACCAGAATTTCGTGGTGGTGAACGCCGGACTCAAGTCCGAGAGCTTCATCGCGCTCGAGGAGTTCCGCGACGATGGCGGCGCGCTGAGCGTGAAACCCGGCGACTTCGTGAGCGTCTCCATCGAGGCGCTGGAGGACGGCTACGGCGAGACGCGGCTGTCGCGCGAGAAGGCCAAGCGCATGGCGGCCTGGCTCGAGCTCGAGAAAGCGCTCGAGACCGGCGAGAAGATCCAGGGCGTCATCACCGGCAAGGTGAAGGGCGGCCTCACCGTCATGGCGAAGAGCATCCGCGCCTTCCTGCCGGGTTCGCTCGTCGACCTGCGCCCGGTCAAGGACACCACGCCCTTCGAGGGCAAGACCATGGAGTTCAAGGTCATCAAGCTCGACCGCAAGAGGAACAACGTGGTCGTGTCGCGCCGCGCCGTGCTGGAGGAGACCGTCGGTGCCGAACGCGAACAGCTGCTCTCGACGCTGTCCGAAGGCGCGGTGGTCAAGGGCATCGTCAAGAACATCACCGATTACGGCGCGTTCGTGGACCTGGGCGGCATCGACGGCCTGCTGCACATCACCGACCTCGCCTGGCGCCGCGTCAAGCATCCGACCGAAGTGGTCAACGTCGGCGACGAAGTCACCGCCAAGGTGCTCAAGTTCGACGCCGAGAAGAACCGCGTCTCGCTGGGCCTCAAGCAGCTGGGCGAAGATCCCTGGGTCGGCATCTCGCGCCGCTATCCGCAGGGCACGCGCCTGTTCGGCAAAGTCACCAACCTGACCGACTACGGCGCCTTCGTCGAAGTCGAGGCGGGCATCGAGGGCCTGGTGCACGTCTCCGAGATGGACTGGACCAACAAGAACGTGCACCCCTCCAAAGTGGTGCAGGTCGGCGATGAAGTCGAGGTGATGATCCTCGAGATCGACGAGGAGCGGCGCCGCATCTCGCTCGGCATGAAGCAGTGCCTGCCGAATCCCTGGGAGGATTTCGCGCGCGAATTCAAGAAGGGCGATCGCGTCAAGGGCCAGATCAAGTCGATCACCGATTTCGGCGTGTTCGTCGGCCTGGCCGGCGCGATCGACGGCCTGGTGCACCTCTCGGACCTGTCCTGGAGCCTGACCGGCGAGGACGCGGTCAAGAACTTCAAGAAAGGCGACGAGGTCGAGACCTTGGTGCTGTCGATCGACGTCGAGCGTGAGCGCATCTCGCTCGGCATCAAGCAGCTGGAAGGCGACCCTTTCACCAACTTCATCGCCGGCCACGAAAAGAACAGCGTGGTCACCGGTTCGGTGAAATCGGTGGATGCCAAGGGCGCGGTAATCTCGATCACGCCGGAAACCGAAGGCTACCTGCGCGCCTCGGAGTTCTCGCGCGACCGCATCGAGGACCTGCGCACGGCGCTCAAGGAGGGCGACACGGTGACCGCGATGATCATCAACGTCGACCGCAAGAACCGCTCGATCAACCTTTCGGTGAAGGCGAAGGACATGGCTGACGAGACCGACGTGATGAAGCAGGTGCGCAGCGAGAACGCGGCCAGCGCGGCCGGCAGCACCAATCTGGGCGCGCTGCTGCGGGCGAAGCTGGACAAGAACAACTCCAACCCGCAGCAATAACCGGACAGTTCTGACGCACCGTGGAGGGGGTTGCCATGACGAAGTCGGAACTGATCGCGCGCCTTGCGCAGCGCTATCCGCAGCTGGTGGCGAAGGACGCCGAGTACGCCGTGAAGATGATCCTGGACGCGATGACCAATTCGCTGCTGAACGGGCATCGCATCGAGATCCGCGGTTTCGGCAGCTTCGGCCTGAACTACCGGCCGCCGCGCGTCGGCCGCAATCCGAAGTCCGGCGAGAAGGTGCACGTGCCGGAGAAGTACGTGCCGCACTTCAAGGCCGGCAAGGAATTGCGCGAGCGCGTCGATTCGATGGATCCGGACGCGACCATGGTCATGCCGCCGCGCACAAGGGCGGCGCAGTAAACTGCGCTTAGGCGCGGTTTTTCATCATGCGTGTCTTCACCTGGGCGATCCTCATCGCCCTGTTCGTCGTGCTGCTCGCCTTCGCGGCGAAGAACACCGACGCCGTCAGCCTGCGCTTTTATTTCGGCCTCGCCTGGCAGGCGCCGCTGATCGTGCTGCTGCTTGCGTTCTTCGTCGGCGGCGTGGCCCTGGGCCTGCTCGCAATGCTCGGCACCTGGTACGCGCAGCGGCGGAAGATCGCGCTGCTTCAGCGTATTGAATTCTCCAGAAAAGAGAACCATACGGGCACCACGTCGCAACCGCCGGCGGTGGAGGGCTAGCGTGGAATTCGAGTACTGGTGGCTGCTTGGCTTCCCGATCTTCTTCGCCCTGGGCTGGCTCGCGGCGCGCGTCGACATCAAGCACCTGGTGCGCGATTCGCGCGCGCTGCCGACCTCCTATTTCAAGGGCCTCAACTTCCTGCTCAACGAGCAGCCGGACAAGGCGATCGAGGCGTTCATCGAGGTCGTTAAAGTCGATCCGGAAACCGTCGACCTGCATTTCGCGCTGGGCAGCCTGTTTCGGCGCCGCGGCGAATACGATCGCGCCATCCGCATGCACCAGCACCTGCTCGAGCGCGCCGACCTGGGCGCCGAACAGCGCGCCGCGGCGCTGTTCGCGCTCGGCCAGGACTACCTCAAGGCGGGCATCCTCGACCGGGCCGAGGAAGTATTCCAGCGGCTGAGCGAGGGAGCGCCCGCGGGCGCGGGCTCCTACGCGGGCGAGTCGCGCCGCTTCCTGCTCGAGATCTACCAGCAGGAGAAGGACTGGGACAAGGCGGCAGCGATGGCGCGGCAGCTGGAGAAGGAAACCGGCGAATCGCGCGTGCGGGAAATGGCGCATTTCCTTTGCGAGCAGGCCGTCGGCGAGGTTACGCACTCGCGGCCGGACACCGCGCGCCGCCACCTGGAAGCGGCGCTGGAGGCCAACCGCAAGAGCGTGCGCGCCAGCCTGCAACTGGGAGACCTGGAACGCAGCTACGGCAGCCTGGATCGCGCCATCGAGCACTGGAAGCGGATCGAAGCGCAGAACCCGGCCTTCCTTGCGCTGGTGGCGCAGCGCCTGCTGGAGGCGCACCGCGAGGGCGGCCGGCTCGAGGAGGGCCTCACGCTGCTGACCGGCTACCTCGAGCGCTACCCCTCGCTCGACTTGCTCGACGCCGTGTTCCAGTCCACGCTCGAATCCAAGGGGCCGGAAGCCGCCTATAAGCTGGTGCGCGACGAGTTGCGGCGCAACCCGACCCTGCTGGGCCTGGACCGCCTGCTCGAAGCGCAGATCGTCGGCGCTGCCAACCCGGAGCGGCGGCGCGACCTCGAGCTGGTGCGCAACCTGGTGCACAGCCACACGCGGCGCCTGGCGCGCTACCGCTGCGAGAACTGCGGCTTCAAGGCGCGCCAGTTCCACTGGCTGTGCCCGGCCTGCGGCGGCTGGGAGACCTACCCACCGCGGCGCAGCGAAGAGTTCGACCTGACGCCGTGAGGGACACGCCATGAAAATCACTGTCGTCGGCAGCGGCTACGTCGGCCTCGTCAGCGGGGCCTGTCTCGCGGACATGGGCAACCAGGTGCTGTGCCTGGACGTGGACATGGCCAAGGTGAAGGCGCTGAATGCCGGCCATGTCCCGATCTATGAGCCTGGGCTGGAGCCGGTGGTGAGGCGCAATCGCGACGCCGGCCGCCTCGCTTTTACCACCGATGTCGCCGCGAGTGTGGCGCACGGCGTGCTTCAGTTGATCGCGGTCGGCACGCCGCCCGGGGAAGACGGCGCGGCGGACCTCAAGCAGGTGCTCGATGCGGCACGCGCGATCGGCCGGCACATGGACGAATACCGGGTGGTCGTGAACAAGTCGACCGTGCCGGTGGGGACTGCGGACAAAGTTTTTGAAGTTATTCAGAATGAACTGAAAGATAGAAACAAAAAAATCCACTTTAGCGTTGTCTCCAACCCGGAGTTCCTGAAGGAAGGCGCGGCGGTCGAGGATTTCATGCGCCCGGACCGCATCCTCATCGGCTCGGACGACGAGCGGGCGACGGCGCTGCTGCGCGAACTCTACGCGCCCTTCCAGCGCAACCACGAGCGCCTGATGCTGATGGGCGTGCGCTCGGCGGAGCTGGCCAAGTACGCCGCCAACGCCATGCTGGCGACGCGCATCTCGTTCATGAACGAGCTGGCCAACCTCGCCGAGGCGCTTGGCGCCGACATCGAGGAAGTGCGCAAGGCGATCGGCGCCGACCCGCGCATCGGCACCCACTTCCTCTATGCGGGCGCCGGCTTCGGCGGTTCCTGTTTTCCGAAGGACGTGAAAGCGCTGCAGCGCATCGGCGCGGAGGCCGGGCGCCCGCTGCGGGTGGTCGCCGCGGTGGAGCAGGCGAACGAGGCGCAAAAGCACCTGCTCGGCGACAAGATCAAGGCGCGCTTCGGCAAGAATCTGAAAGGCAGGCGCTTCGCGATCTGGGGTCTCGCGTTCAAGCCCAACACCGACGACCTGCGCGAGGCGCCCAGCCTGACATTGATCGCTGACTTGATTGCGGCGGGCGCCGAGGTTCGCGTCTACGATCCTGTTGCGGGGAGTCACGCAAGGAGGATATTCGACGGTAAAAAGAACATTGAAATAACAAATACGTCCACAGAAGCCCTGGTGGGCTGCGATGCGCTTGCAATCGTTACTGAGTGGGCAGAATTCAGGTCACCGGAATTTGCGGTGCTCAAGAAATCGCTCAAGACGCCGGCAATATTCGACGGCCGGAACCTGTACGATCCGGCCATGGTGCGCGCGCTCGGTTTCGAATATTTTCCGGTGGGCAGGAAGCAGTGAAAGCGCCCGACACCAGGAAAGCCCGCGTGCTGGTGGTCGGCGACGTGATGCTGGACCGCTACTGGTTCGGCGACGTTTCGCGCATCTCGCCCGAGGCGCCGGTGCCGGTGGTGCGCTTCAAGAACCAGGAAGAACGCCTTGGCGGCGCCGCCAACGTCGCCAACAACTGCGCGCAGCTCGGCGCGCGCACGCAGCTCCTGTCGGTGACCGGGGCGGACGAGGCGGGCGACCGCCTCGCGCAGCTGGCCGAGGCCGCCGGCATCAAGGCGAGCCTGCACCGGGACGCGAAGATCCCGACCACCGTGAAGCTCAGGGTCCTGTCCAAGCAGCAGCTGCTGCGCATCGACTTCGAGACCGCGCCCTCCAGGGAGGTGCTCGCCTCCAAGCTGGCCGATTTCAAGGCGGCGCTGCCCTCCTGCGACGTGGTGATCCTGTCCGACTACGGCAAGGGCGGCCTCACGCACATCGCGAAAATGATCGGCTTCGCGCGCGCCGCGGGCAAGCGCGTGCTGGTGGACCCGAAAGGCGACGACTGGTCGCGCTACCGGGGGGCGCACCTGGTGACCCCGAACCGCAAGGAGCTCGCCGACGTGGTCGGCAGCTGGAAATCGGCGAGCGACCTGGAGCGGCGCGTACGGCATCTGCGCGCGCAACTCGGGCTCGACGCCCTCCTGCTCACGCGCGGTAACGAGGGCATGTCCCTGTACTCGAAGAAGAAGCCGGTGCACGTCAAGGCCGAGGCGCGCGAGGTGTTCGACGTCAGCGGCGCGGGCGACACCGTGATCGCGACGCTCGGCACCATGCTTGCCGCCGGGGTCCGGCTGGAACAGGCGGTCCGCATCGCCAACCGCGCCGGCGGCATCAAGGTCGCCAAGCTCGGCACCGCCGTCGTCACGCGCAGGGAACTGTTCGGTAAATGAGCGAACCGGCCATGCTGCACGTGGTCACCGGCGCCGCCGGCTTCATCGGCTCGCGGCTCGTCGCGGCGCTCAACCAGGCCGGCATCAACGGCATCCTCGCGGTGGACGATCTTGAGAGCAGCGCCAGGGCAAAGAACCTGTTCGGCGTCGAGATCGAGGACTACCTCGACAAGCGGGATTTCCTCGCCCAGCTCGAAACCGGCCGGCTCGACGGCTCGATCGACGCGATCCTGCACCTCGGCGCCTGCGCCAACACCATGGAAACCGACGGGCGCTACCTGATGGAAAACAACTACGCCTACTCGAAGGCGCTTTTCGACTGGTGCCAGGACGAGGAAGTGCCGCTCATCTACGCCTCCTCGGCGGCGGTCTACGGCCCCGGCAAGGAGTTCGGCGAAACGCGCGAGAATGAAGACCCGCTCAACGTTTACGCCTACTCGAAGTTCCTCTTCGACCAGTATGTGCGCAAGCGCCTCGATGGCCGCAGCGCGCAGGTCGCGGGCCTGCGCTATTTCAACGTCTACGGCCCGAACGAGTCGCACAAGCGGGAATTCGGCATGATTTCGGTTGCTCTCCGGGCGTACGAGCAATTCAGGAGCGAAGGCCGCGTCAAGCTGTTTGTGGGGTCGGAGGGCTACGGCGACGGCGAGCAGCAGCGCGATTTCGTGCACGTGGACGACGCCGTCAGCGTCAAGCTCTGGCTGCTGGAGAACCGCGACGTCTCGGGCATCTTCAATTGCGGCACCGGGCGCGCGCAGACCTTCAACGAGGTCGCTGCCGCGGTGATCAATACGGTGAATGGCTCGGAGTTCTCCATCGATGAGCTGATCGAGAAAAAGTTCATCGAATACGTTCCTTTTCCCCCGCAGCTGGCCGGCAAGTACCAGAGCTATACCCAGGCGGACCTGGCGCGGCTGCGCGAGGCCGGTTACGAGGGCGGCTTCCGCACGGTGCAGGAGGGCGTCGCCAGCTACGTGCGGGAATTGATGAAGTCATGAACAAGACCATCGAAGATTTCATCGGCAACACGCCGCTGGTGCGGCTGCAGCGTTTGAATCCTGATTTTGAAAAAAATAAAAACATCATCCTTGCCAAGCTGGAGGGCGACAATCCCGCTGGTTCGGTCAAGGACCGGCCGGCGATCTCCATGATCCGGCGCGCCGAGGAGCGCGGCACCATCAAGAAGGGCGACGTGCTGATCGAGCCCACCTCCGGCAACACCGGCATCGGCCTCGCCATGGCGGCGGCGATCCGCGGCTACCGGATGCTGCTGATCATGCCCGAGCACCTGTCGGTCGAGCGCCGCCAGACCATGCGCGCCTTCGGCGCCGAGATCATCCTCACGCCGCAAAAGGGCGGCATGGAGGCGGCGCGCGATCTCGCGGAGAAGATGGTGCGCGAGAAGAAAGGCATCATGCTCGACCAGTTCGCCAACCCCGACAATCCGCGCTCGCACTACGAGACCACCGCACCCGAGATCTGGCGCGACACGGATGGGAAAATCAGCCACTTCGTCTCCTCGATGGGCACCACCGGCACCATCATGGGCTGCTCGCGCTACTTCAAGGAGAAGAACCCGAAGATCCAGGTGGTCGGCTGCCAGCCCGAGGAAGGCGCGCAGATCCCGGGCATCCGCAAGTGGCCC
>Ga0247727_10013555_pt1 | contig 13723 bp, 12 predicted proteins | sample WisWelCaveWW1625_FD_202498 | JGI IMG/M metagenome (GOLD analysis project Ga0247727, IMG submission 202498) | Biofilm microbial communities from Wishing Well Cave, Virginia, United States - WW16-25 | ecosystem: Environmental > Aquatic > Deep subsurface > Groundwater > Cave microbial mat | place... | reverse complement strand
TCCCGGTTTGTTTATACGCGGGGACCTTTCGCTATCCTATGGAGCGCAGGGTTCCAGCCTGCATTATGGGCCGCGGACTTCCAGTCCGCATCGCAGGCTTCTCGCAGGCTTGGCGGGCAGGGACGCGCGCCCCCCCGAAAGTTGCCTCAGAGTGGAACGGGGATCGTATCGACGATTTGTTTGATGAGGCGTTCGGCTTCTTCGGCGCGGTTTTCCTGGAAGACTGCCGAGCTTTTCAGGAGCACGCGATGAGCCAGCAACGGGACTGCGAGTTTTTTCACATCATCGGGAATCACGAAATCACGGTCCTGCAAAAACGCATATGCCTGTGCCGCCCTGAAATAATAGAGTGATCCACGCGGACTGCACCCCAGGGCAATCAACGGAGATGTGCGCGTCGCGTTGACGATTTTCAACAAATACGAAAGCACATCTTCGTTTACGCGCACATTCTTTACCTGATCCTGAAGTAGAATCAGCTCGGACCGATCAATCACAGGGTGCACATTTTTTAACGGATGTTCATATTCCTGATTGCGGATGATCTCTCTTTCCTTGTCTTCATCCGGGTAGCCCAGCCTGATTCGCATGAAAAAGCGGTCCATTTGCGATTCCGGCAAAGGATACGTTCCGTAATGCTCCGCAGGATTCTGTGTCGCAATGACCATAAAGGGTCTTGAGAGCTCATAGGTGTGACTGTCCACGGAAACTTGAAACTCGCTCATCGCTTCCAGCAAAGCGCTTTGTGTTTTCGGCGTGGCCCGATTGATTTCGTCAGCCAGCACGATATTCGAAAAAACGGGACCCGGCTTGAATACAAACTCCGATTCCTTTCCGTTCCAGATTGAAACTCCGGTTATATCCGAAGGCATCAAGTCCGAAGTGAACTGAATCCGGTGAAAGCTGCAAGAAACGCAACGGGCGAGCGTATGCGCCAGCGTGGTTTTGCCGATCCCGGGTACATCTTCGATCAGCAGATGGCCGCCGGAAAGGAGCGTCACCAGGGTCATCTGGATCGCTTCGGTTTTGCCGCGAATTACCTGTTCGATGGCGAGGGCAAGACCGCGTGCATGGTCTAACGATACGGGCACCATCTTTGAATTACTCACCGGGTTCATCGTTCAACCTGATTTTGAGCTCTTGAAGTTGTCGCTTTGAAACCGTTGAAGGTGAATCAGTCATCAAACACTGCGCGCTGCTTGTCTTGGGAAAGGCAATGACTTCGCGAATCGATTCCTCTCCGGCTAAAAGCATTGCAATCCTGTCCATACCCAGCGCGATTCCACCATGAGGCGGCGCGCCGTATTGAAGCGCATCCAGCAAAAATCCGAATTTTTCGCGGGCCTCTTCGCGAGTGATCTTCAAAATGTCGAACACTTTGGATTGTACGTCCGCGTTGTGGATGCGGATGCTTCCTCCTCCGATTTCATAACCGTTGCATACAATATCATATGCCTGCGCTTGAGCCTGGCCAGGATTCGTATCCAGCAACGGAATCGATTGCGGCATGGGTGAAGTAAACGGATGATGACACGCTACAAATCGATTCTCTTCGCTGTCGTATTCGAAAAGAGGGAAGTCCACAATCCATGAAAAGTGAAAATCATTCTTCCCGTACCATTTCTCCTGTCTTGCGAGATGGCTTCGAATCTGGCCCAGCACAAGATTCGACGGCATTCGAGATCCCGCAACCAGCAGCACCAGATGCGCATCTTCAGCGTTCAGGCGGGCCCAAAGGCTCCGGATACTCTCTTCACCGACGGCTTTCAAGACCGATGACTGAAAGGTCTCTCCCGATTTCTTGATCCAGATCAAACCCGCAGCGCCAGACTCCTTTGCTTTCGCTTCCAGCACGTCAATGTCTTTACGGGAGTAGCGACCGCAATTGGGAGCAACGATCGCTTTCACTTTTTCGGCTTGCTGAAAAATCCGGAAATCAGTCTGTTTTGCCCAGTCCGTAACATCCTGAATCTCACAGGCAAAGCGAAGATCCGGTTTGTCGGACCCAAACCTGTCCATAGCGTCCTCATAGGTAAGCTGCGGAAAGGGAAGCTCAACAGAAATTCCGGCAACGGAAAAAATTCTTTGCAGCAAAGGTTCAATCAAAGCAATCACATCGGCGCGTTCCACAAAAGACATTTCCAGATCGATCTGTGTGAATTCCGGCTGGCGTTCCGCGCGAAGGTCCTCATCGCGGAAACACTTGACGACCTGCATATAACGATCGTAGCCCGACACCATCAAAAGCTGCTTGAACAGTTGTGGCGATTGCGGAAGCGCGTAAAACTTGCCTGGATTCACACGACTCGGAACAAGATAGTCGCGGGCCCCTTCGGGCGTCGATCGCGTCAACATCGAAGTTTCAATTTCGATGAAACCCTGCTCATCGAGATGTTTTCGGGCCGCGAGTACCGCTTTGTGACGCAACACAAGATTTCGCTGCATTTTCGGACGCCGCAAATCCAGATACCGGTACTTCAACCGAACTTCGTCCGCTACATTCACTTCATCCTCAATGGGAAACGGCGGAGTCTTTGCTTCATTCAATATCTCGAGAGATGCGGCAACAACTTCGACCTCTCCAGTAGGATGATTCCTGTTGATGGTCGCTTCATCGCGTTCAACGACCAGTCCTTTCACACACGCGACAAACTCAGGACGAAGCGCCTTTGCGATTCTGTGCGGCTCTTCGCTTTCCTGCGGATTGAAGACGACCTGCACGCTACCGGACCTGTCACGTAGTTCTATAAATATGAGCGAACCGAGATCGCGCCGTCGCGATACCCATCCGGTCAAAACAATCTCCCGGCCTGCGTGCTGCTTGCGGACTTCCCCGCAATAAACATCTCTTTTCATAATAGCTTTTGCACTACTTCGTCAATATCACATTGTTGCTGTTCGCCGCCCTTCATGTTTTTGAGAGTCACTTTCCCTTGAGCCAGCTCATCATCGCCAATCAAAATCACCCAGGGCGCATTTCGTTTGTCAGCCTGTCGCATTCCGGCTTTAACGCTTCTTCGCTGATAATCCACTTCGCAGGAAATTCCGGCGCGGCGCAATTTTGACTGCACTCCGGTTACCGCAAACTCAAACGCATTATCGCTCATGGATACGATAAATACCTTGATTCCGGATGATTCCGATGAGGATTCAGGAGCGGACAGCACAAGCCGGTCCAGGCCCAGCGCGAAGCCAATCGCTTTCGTGGGCTTTCCGCCCAGTTCCTCCACCAGACCGTCATAGCGGCCGCCTCCCGCTACAGAGTTTTGAGACCCGAGCCCCGATAGGGTCACTTCAAACGTTGTTTTTGTGTAATAGTCCAGGCCGCGTACCATTCGCTTATTCCTGACGTACGTAATACCGCTGCGGGCCAGGAAGTTTTGCACCGCTCCAAAGTGCGTCCGGCATTCTTCGCACAAATCTTCATCTATGGGAGGCAGAGCATCAATGATCGGTTGGTCCTTTTCCACTTTGCAATCGAGTACTCGCAGCGGATTCTTTTCAATGCGCACCCGGCAGTCGTTGCACATTTCCTCCGCTTTGCTTTTCAGAATTTCATAAAGCCTCTGAGTGTATTTCGAACGACAATTCCTGCAGCCGACTGAATTCAGTTGAAGCTCGTAACCCGCAATCCCTGCGGATTCTATATAGCGAATCAGCAACTCGATGACTTCGGCATCAACTGCGGGATTCTCTGTGCCAAGCGCTTCAATTCCAAACTGGCTGAACTGCCGGTATCGTCCCTTTTGAGGACGCTCATGACGAAACATCGGTCCAATGTAATACAACTTGGTGATCGAGGGCTCGCGATCAAATCCCTGCTCCACAAAAGCCCGAACCACAGGTGCTGTGCCTTCCGGACGAAGTGTTACAGAGGCATCGCCAACCGGAAAGGTAAACATCTGCTTGGTCACAATGTCCGTTGCCTCGCCGATTCCCCGGGCAAACAGTTCGGTGAACTCGAACAACGGAGTTCGGATTTCCTGATATCCGTAAAGCGAACAAATCTCTCTCGCCTTGCGTTCCACGAATTGCCACTTTTCTACTTCGGGGGAAAAAAGGTCCCTCGTTCCCTTAATCGCTCGAATCATAACCGTAAAAAGATAAACTCGTATTATAACCGAAACAAGAATTAGAATGGGTTGCAGTAAACTGAAGGACAAAAGATGCTTCCACTGATTCCATTTCTGGTCCCGGCCGTGTTGTTGCTTTGTGCTTACAGTTGGATCCGGAAACAGGAACGATATCTGGAAGCGCTCTGCAAAAAGCAGGTAGGGAAATTCATCACGAAAATAGATTTTTTGCGCCAGGCTTTGCGCGCAGAAGGCTCCTACCGGTTCGATGGCGTCATTGATCGCCGTGTATTCGAGGTGGAATACTTTTATCGATGGCGCAGCGTGCTGAATATCGGGGCCCCTCCATCGGAAGAACGACTGGAAATCAGGTTTCCGGTAGTCCAGAAATTCTGGCTTCGAATGCTTCTTGAGCCCGGAGCCAGTGACATCCGTGATGAAGTGATTCTGGGAAACAAGGCCCTCGACACGCTGTACGTGATTCACAGCAATCAACAGGGAGCTGCGGCTGCTTTTCTGAACAGCCAAACGGTTTTGAACTGCCTGAAGCATTTCCGAATTGCATTCGAGCGCCTGGAGATACATCGCGGGTTGGGGACCGTGGAAATTGGCTTTCCCACACGATGGGGATTTCACGTTCTTGACATGAGGATCGTTCTTGAATCGCTTGCGCAGTTGTTTGCTGAATACGAAGCGGGAACCAGACTTTCGATTGCCGTTACAGTATCCGGCGAAGCAGAAAGCTGTCCCTACTGCCGTGAATCATTATCGCGCAGCAGCGAACGCATTCTTGAGTGCGCTCAATGCGGCACCCATCTTCACGAAAATTGCTGGAAGGAGAACGGCCAGTGCACCACGTGGGGTTGCGTATCGGGATCAGCGACAGTTCCGCAACAGGAAAACTTTTGAGAATCACGATCATCACTGTGGGCTCGAGAGGCGATGTTCAACCTTTTGTAGCGCTCGGAAAAGGATTGCGTGACGCGGGTCATTTTGTGCGTCTTGCCACTCATGAAAATTTCGAGGAACTGATTCTTTCGTATGGACTGGACTTTGCGACAATCGAAGGGAATCCGCAGGAGATCCTGCACTCAGAAGACGGGCGAAAATGGATCGAATCCGATAAAAGTCCGGTCGGTTTTTTTCTTGGATTTATTCGACTCAGCCGGGCGATTCTTTCAAAAATCATGACGGATGCTCTTACGGCATGCAGGGACACTGAAGCGATCATTTTTTCGCCTTTAGGAATGTGCGCTCTTTCGATCGCAGAAAAAATGAATGTTCCGGCATGTATGGGCGCTTTGCAGCCGTTGTCGCCAACAAGCGAGTTTGCCTCACCGATGTTTCCCCCTTTGTCGCTTGGCGGCTTCTACAACATGTCCACTCATCGTTTGTCGCAGCAATTGGTCTGGCAACCCTTTCGGAATCTGATCAATAATTGGAGACGGAATGCTCTGCAGTTGCCGCCGTATCCGTTTGGTGGACCGATGGTGCGGATGCACAAACAAATGTTTCCGGTTCTGTCTGGATTCAGCAGCAATATCGTTGCGCACCCTCACGATTGGCATCCTGCGTGCCACATAACCGGATACTGGTTTCTTGAACAAAACAACAGTTCCGTTTCCCGCGATCTGATTGACTTTGTGGAAAGCGGGCCACCACCGGTATACATCGGATTCGGCAGCATGAGCGACCGTAATCCGCAGGAACTGTCACGAACTTTGTTTCGCGCGCTGGAACTATCCGGACAACGAGGCGTCGTTCTTTCCGTATGGGCGAACCTTCCGAAAGACAATTTGCCGCGGAACGTATTTGTCGTAGATTCGGTTCCGCATGAGTGGCTCTTTCCAAAGATGAGCGCTGTCATTCATCATGGAGGCGCCGGAACTACAGGCGCTGTTTTTCGCGCAGGTGTTACGAATATCGTAGTACCGTTTTTCGGAGACCAGTTTTACTGGGCGCATCAGGTACGGCGTCTCAGAGTCGGACCGAAACCGATTCCCCGTAAACAGTTGACCGCAGAAAATCTCGCTGAGGCAATCGCAACGGCATTGAAAGACCAGGGCATGCGCAAAAACGCCGTTGAACTGGGTTCGCGCATCCGAAACGAAAACGGTGTCGCCCGCGCCGTCGAAATCTTCGAATCAAAAGTGATCCATGCAAAGATTTCAAATCTCAGATCTCAGATTTCAGATTGAAATTTGGCGATCTAAGATTGAATTCGGCGGGCTTCGATCAATCAACAATCTTCGATTACAATCTGAAATCTTGCAATCTGAAATCTGCAATCAAAATAACCCTGGTGACGAGCCGGAGCGCTGTTCGAGATTCAGCAGAAAGTGTTTTCGCCAGAGACCGCCGCCGTAGCCGCCGAGTTTACCGTTCTTGTTGACTACACGATGGCACGGAATCACAATTGCAATCCTGTTTTTCCCGTTAGCTCTTCCCACCGCGCGGACGGCTCCTGAATCGCCAATTGTTTTCGCCAGGTCCTGATAAGACCATGTCGCTCCATAAGGGATTGTGAGCAACGCCTGCCAGACCTTTTCTTCAAATGGCGTTCCCGGGGCCTTGAGCGGAACATTGAATTCCTTTCGCTTGCCTTGAAAGTATTCGGCCAACTGGGCCTTCAATTGTTCAGTCAGAGGGTTCGTGCCGGGAATGACCGGACAGGCAAAGCGTTTGCGAAGTGTTTCGAATTGTGCTTCCAGCATTCTTCGATCGGTGAATTCCAGCAAACAAATTCCTTTTTCGGATGAGCCCAGAACAAGTGGTCCAAGCGGACTCTCCACCCAGTCGATCGTTATGCAGTCATCCGATCGACTTTGCCCGGGCGCCTTCCCGAAATATCGCGCAAACGCTTCCCGGAAACCGCTGTGCGATTCGTATCCGCTTTCGAATACGGCATCATCTACAGACGCTCCTGCACGAATCTCCTGAAAGGCTTCTCCCAAACGCCGCGCGCGACAATATGCCTGAAACGTCATACCGAAACGTTGCAGAAAATAGCGTCTTGCGCGCTCAGGCTCGATTCCGAATGTACGCAAATCCGAATCGCGCAATCGCTGGTTAGGTGAACCGTCAACGCGTGACAGTAAATCCCGCACCCATTCAGGGTGCGCGCCTCCCGATTCCAGAGGCCTGCACCGGAGACAGGGCCGGAAGCCCGCGAACATTGCTTCTTTCGCATTCGAAAAATAAGCAACATTACCGGGGTTAGGCTTGCGGGCTGTGCAGGACGGCCTGCAAAAAATGCCGGTTGTCCGGACACCTGTAAAAAAGATTCCATCATATGTCGCATCCTTGTTCAGGAATGCGTGTTCCATTTCTTTTACAGTGATTGTGTTCATGTCCAATATCTTATCGCCGCTCGGTACGCATCGCCACCGATTTTCCAACACGCAATTCCGGCCGGCAACCTGAAACTCGAGTATGGTTCTGAGCTCAGCCCGGCACCCACCCATGATAGCGGATTAACCACTCTGGGGCAAAAGAGGCGTTAAACCCCTGGGAATGGCGGACCGGAGTAAGGCACGGGAGGCGTCGGCTGCAGCCAATTGTTGGGCGACGCCTCGACTGCCTTAAAAAGGCCGAGTCCACTTCTGGCCCGCACGGACTACTCCGCGTTGAGGCGGTGCTTCATGTCAGCATACGCAGTACCAATAAGCGTGAGTAAGGCCATAGAGTCAATGTCACTTCCGGGCCTGAGCTTCACATGGCGCATGTACTTGCCACTGCCTTCCAAAAGGCCCGCCGGATCCGCAAGCTCAGCGCCGCGAAAGAACCCGACGTTCACATGATCTCTAAATGCGTTGACGTACGCGAATGCCCCGTCAATCACGCAAGCAGTCGGATACGCGTCGTGCAATAGCTCTCGAACATCATCTCCACCCTCTCGCATGACGTTAAACCAATACTGCGCGATAGCACCCAGTTCGTCTGAGTGCTCCTTCATCCAGGAATCAACGGCAGGATCCCGCTTACGGGAAGTGGGGAACCGCAAGACTTGATTCATAGCGAATGCGCTCCAGCGTATTTCCGGGACGACGCAACTTCACACCTCAGGCGTCAAGCGCCGCCCAACGCCCGAGCCAACCGGCAGCAGCTGTGCCGAACGAAGCCGCGCGCTGTTGACCGGTTCAGCGACTTGTTCGGCGGCCATTATTCGATACGCAACGCCCTCTGAACAATAGCGGTATCGGTAAATTGACGAAATCTCACAACCTTTCCATTTTGGAAGTTCCACACGTGTACGAAAGGAGCGGAGAATGATTTTCCCGTGGCCTTATACTTTCCGCCATATTCTCCGATCGATACGACGGTATCGGCTTCAGCGATAATCTCGTGTGCAACAGCAGAGAACCCTTCCCACTCTGTCCCTAGCTAGCTTCATGAACACGTTCTTGAGGACTGCGTCCGGACCAATGTAGGTTCCTCCATATGGGAATCCCTCCGCTTCAGTCCAACTAACGTTGGATGCCAGAACACCAAGGACGGATGGTACATCGCCATTGGCGAATGCATCGTAAAGAGCACGGATCACTTCGGAATTATTAGCCATGATTTTTTACTCCTTTAATTATTCGATTTAGAAGTTGCCGCAGCAAATCGTGGAACATCGCTCCTTGGCCGCCGAACGATGGAGTTCACCGGCCGGAACCGCGACGAACGAAGGCGGCGCTGCTTGCTCTGTAGCCCAGCACAAAACATGATAACAGAAAAGCCTCCCGGGGAAAAGATTATGTAGGCGGAAAAGCAAGCGGCGTGCCTGAGAAAGGCACAGTGGCTGTCCGGTTCAGCGAGTTGTTCGGTCGCCACTATCCTTGAAAATACCACTGGTAAGGAAATGCATCAAATGGAATATTCCAGAACAGATTAAAAAGGCCTCCATAATTGGGCCAATCACCGGAGATTTCGCCATCTTCATAACCAGGGAAATCAAGTTGAAGAACCTGTCGGTAACCGAGAGTGAATAACTCTTCAGCTCCCGGTAGCTCTGGTTCCTGAAGGCAATAAGGACGACCACCGATTTTGTGGTCAGAGTTTAGTACTAATTCACCCTCTTCATCCACAAGAGTGTCAATCTGTTCTGGGCCTAAGATGACTGGATGCATAGTTAACTCGGACGAATATTTTTCCGATGAGCCTCGTGGAAGATCTTCATGGATGGTTACAACTATTCGATCATCTGTGAACAGTCCATCATTCATCGATTCGAGTAATTCTTTTGGTTCGCAATTTAGGAAAAGTGAGAAATATGTTAACGGGGCCTGTGTCAGAGGAAAAGTCCCGATGTAGTCTGCGCAATCTCTAAGTGACAGATCAAGACCGATTGGAGGGAATCCTCCAATCCGTGGCCCGTATTGACTCGGACCATCCTTTATTCGAAATGGTCTTGAAATCCCAAGATTGTCAGGTGCAATAAGTTTCATTTTAGCAGTGTGTGGCGACCGAACGCTCGAGCTAACCGGCGACACCAAGCCGAGCGAAGGCTTGGCGCTTGCAAACGCTCGGGCGCAAAACCATGATAACAGGTTTGCGTCTAGCCGGGAAAAAATGTGTTTACGGGATTGCAAGCGGCAACGCCTGAGTGAGGTGCAGGTGTTGTCCGCTGGAGCGAGTTGTTCGGCCACGCTAGACCTGAAGCCACTGTAGCCTCCGATCCATTTCTTTTGTAAACCAAAACTTCTCGCAAGCGGATGTAGCTTCATCATACGATACGGCCTGGGCTTTGGGGTAACTGTCCTTCTGACCGTTGGCCAGAATGAAATCTATAAAGTCTGTTTGTGACCGTTCAGGACTGAATGAAACATATCCGGAGTCACCTTCGAAGCGCAGGTACATTAGAAATGCATCATTGCCATTTTTAAGGCAACACAGTGAAGGTCCATCGGCGTGTGTAAGCCAGATCTCAGAGTATTGCTCAGTAATTGATCTAAGCATCTGAGCAAGATAATCCACGGTAACCTTGCCGTAGTCCTTATTCCCGATTGTAAGATTCATGTTATTCGCGGGGCCGAACGCTCGAGATCACGGGCAGCGCCGAGCCGAAGCAAGGGCACGCCGCTTGCTGCCGTGCCCCAGCACTAAACATGATAGCCGAAAAAGCTTTGCCTTTCATCTGACGATGTGAGGCGATTGCAAGCGGCATGACGTTGTGAGGCTCAGGCGTTGTCCGCTGCATCGACTTGTTGGGCCATCTGGTTACCTCGCTTCTTTCGGTTCAATCTATTTGTTTCGTTCAAGAACTCTGTGAGTACTGCATTCGAAATTCCTCTTCGTTTGCGGGAGGCGGTTGCTCAACACCAATTCCACCAAGATGACAACCGTAGGCATCAACGAGCTCGGTCAGCAGACGGCTGGGATACTGGGCTTCGGATTGTGAAGAGACGGACAAGCCCAGAATCAATTGATCATCGCTGGTGAAGCTCAACATCACCTTCTGGACGTTTGGGTCCTTCGAATTGAGGTACAGTGAGAAGCAAGCTCGCCGATTGGCCAGTCCTAGACCGACGGCCTCTGTCAACGTGCGAACTGGCACATATTCATAATCCTCGGGATGTTGCCCGGCGGAGTCTGGGCGTCGAATCATCAACTGTTCCTCGTTTCTCTGCTCGTTTGCGGCTCGATCAGTATACTGTTCTAGGAAGGCCTCAATCGTCTTGATATCCCTGTTGGTGGTTAGGCCGTAGATGTTAAGAAACGTGTTTTCCTCCATGACTTTACGCAGTGCTGAAACAAGTTTGCGTCTTCGCACCGAGTACCGACGAACAAGCAAGAGTGCCACAAAGCTGGCTGTTAGCAGAATGGACCCCAAGAGAAGCGGCAAGGTTTCCGCATAGAAAAGGCCGAGAATGACCATGAGGAGTGAGGAGAGCACAAGAGAAACCAGCGGCTTGATCAGCGGTTGTAGATCATGTTGAGTGTACACAGGATCACCAGGTGGCCCAACGCCGGAGCTCAGCCGCCACACCGAAGCCGAAGCAAGGGCGCGACGCTTGCAACCATTCGCTGGCTTTACTCATGTTAGCCGAAAATATTTCTGTTGGCAAAAGCGATTGTTAACCGATTGCAAGCGGCGTGCGCTTGCAAAGGCGCAGGTGTGGTCGGCTGCAGCGACTTGTTGGGCGGCCCGCCTCCTTAGTCATCGTAATCATCCCATCAACCAACCTATTTTGGAACTAACAAGGAATAAACCACAGTACTGGGAGCATACCAGAATAGTCGCAGGTATGATGTAACCCATCGACTTAAAGCGAAATGATCCATAAGCGACTGTTATGAGAGTGGATGGCATTAAAACGAGCAATATGAAGAATGGAGTGCCGACGAATAAAGCAAAACTCAAGTGTGCGATTACATTTCCGGGGAATGGGCCATGCTTTATATCGATGGCACGCCACTCACTCTCATTAGGTAATACGTGAAGCCACTGCAGTGTATACATGAAAGCGAAAGGAACTATTGTAGAAAAGACTGTAAGGAGCGCTATCACGATGATGAGCTTTCGTAATTCTGCCATATCTTAACCGCAAACTGTGCCAAAACTCTCAGCGGGAGCCGCCCAACGCTCGAGCTCAGCGGCAACACCAAGCCGAGCGAAGGCTTGACGCTTGCATGCGCTCGGGCTCAAAACCATGATAACAGATTTGCGCTTAGCCGGGAAAAAACATGTTTACCGGAATGCAAGCGGCAAGACCTGAGTGAGGTGCAGGTGTTGTCCGCTGGAGCGAGTTGTTCGAGACCGCCGAGTGCATGCGGACTCTTCGCCACGACTGACTGCAGTTGGATTAGCCACAGTTCACGTGAATTGTAACCTCAGGCGGAAGTATCAGCGACAGTCGGTGGGAGTCTTCAGCATGAATAAAGTGGCATCGTGACTTACAGACCGAATTATTTTGAAGGAAATTCAGTCAGTAGGGAAAGGCTCAGTTTACTGCGTTCAATCATCGCTCTAAACATTGTGCAACTGAGGGACCGCATGCGTGACGATTTCGTGGCTCAAGGATCTACCCGAGCTCCTGAGCTTTCTCAATTGTTCAAGAAGCGTTTAGGGGAATGCTCTTTTTGACCTACTATTTCGCTGAAGGTGAAGCGGGCGCGAACGCCCGAGCTCAGCCGCAACGCCCACCCGAGCAACGGCTTGACACTTGCAACATTCCCAAGCAAATAATTATCATAACCGATAACACTTCTTCATGCATAAGATATTCCAAAGCGGATTGCAAGTGCCATGACGTTGTGAGGCGCAGGCGTTGTCGGCTGGAGCGAGTTGTTCGCCGTCAAGTTTTTAAGATGTCGGCCAATTCATAACCTTCGCGTGTGAGCTGGAAGACCTCGCCTTTATGACCAACATCCTTAATGAGCCGAAGTTTGTCAAGCTCCTGTAGGGCTCCCTCCCATGCGGCAACGACTCTCGGGTCATTACCTTCAATGAATTGTTTGTTGTTTGTCTGGATATGTACGCCGCCGAATGTCACTGCATGAATAATGATGCCATTGCTGTCGGCTGCAGCCTCCAACAGAAGAGTCTTGGCTTCACTACTTAATTCTGGAATTCTTATTCTGGGTGCAGTAGGCACTACCTGTATTGCCTCAGGTATTATTTGAAACTGTGGCTTTGGTTCTGAAGGGGAACTGAATATATGGTTAGTGTTGATTAATGCAGCAAGTTGTCTCGCGAATTTTTCTCTAAAATCAGTGGGAGAATCGAACGTTTCGATTAGACCTTTTTGCTTACATTCATCCCGGAACAGCTTTAATGCTTCATATTGCTTAGGATCGATGCTGTCAAGAATGACAGGCGCCGAAGAAAAATAGATCATTGCTGGCCTTCCTGAATCGAGATGAGAGTTAATTTCTTCAACTGTGCCGCTTGCAGATGAGCCGGTCGGACTACCTAAACGAGTCCAAAAAATGGCCACGAGTAGATCACTCTGCTTGACTATTTGATTTGTTATTACGTTTTGGGCCTTATCCTCCATCGAAGGATGACTATGCGTTTCCCACCCGAGGGGATGAAGCATGATTCCTCGAGAACGTGAATGTATGGCGTTCCATTCGTGTATGACCGTTCGGGCTAAATTCCTTTCAGTAGGAACATCGCTTGGTGAGGCGATCATCACACTGTAAACATTTGCAGTGTAGGACATGTTACTCCTTTGACGGCGAACGGCTGAGCTCAGCGGCGCGCCGCAGGGCGCGAGCGTTTAGCGAGCGCCCGAGGACGCGTCCGCTGGAGCGAATTGTTGGGCGGCCCATCGAACACTCGTCCCATTTCAAAATCTATGTACCGATGCACCATTGCAACGTATCCGTCTGCAAAGGTGACTCTACATGTACACAGAAACGGACCATAAGCCGATGTGGAAACGCCAATCAGCCCGTCCTTGAAATTCTCGGAAAAGACTTCATTGCCCCAATAATGTCCAAAAAAGAATTCAGCGTGGCTAATATCTTCAAAGCTCGTAGATTTGTGGCGGACAAGATAAACGAAAATGTCATAAAGCTGACCGGGCTCAGCTGAGGGCTCAATCACGTGAGCAAGAAAGACACCTCTGGAGTGTTCGTAGATTTTGTTGCGCTCCGTGGCCCAGTTGTGTTCTTTATCTTCGGGAGCAGGCAAGGCAATCGTAGGATCCTGCTCTGGC
>Ga0247727_10013554_pt1 | contig 13724 bp, 13 predicted proteins | sample WisWelCaveWW1625_FD_202498 | JGI IMG/M metagenome (GOLD analysis project Ga0247727, IMG submission 202498) | Biofilm microbial communities from Wishing Well Cave, Virginia, United States - WW16-25 | ecosystem: Environmental > Aquatic > Deep subsurface > Groundwater > Cave microbial mat | place... | reverse complement strand
GCCGTCGATGAGTCCTACTTCTGGTTCAACTCGTGGCGTTAGCGGCTCAACCTGAGTTCCGTGGATGCGTTTACGTTCATGAGGTGACACCCTGACCCTACAACTTTCACAATTGGATGTACCGCTCAATGGCCGTTGGCGCACACTCGCCGTTGGCCTCATCGTCTTTGCCTTCGCCCTCTCCTCCTACTACTTCACCGGCGGCCTCCTAAAGGCGTTCGACGGCGACCTACAACACACCAAGCCCGTCAACTGGCTCAACTTTTACACGTACGTCGCCGAAGCCATGACCGAGGGCTCGGTTGACCTTCGCGACGCTGGCCTGACCGGCACCGAACACCCGGACCTGCTCGTGGCCGATGACGGAAGCATCTACCTCCCCTACGGCCCGACTCCCGCCGTGCTTATGATCCCATCGGCCCTCATCTTCGGAGTCGACGACCCCACCACGCCTCAAGTGGAAGGTGACACCACCCAGTGGTTCCACGCGATGTTGGTTGGCGCTATGAACGTTGTGCTCCTGTGGTACATCTTGCGTCTACTCGGTACCAGCCGCTCGACGAAGCTCCTGCTGATCCCCTTCTTCGCCTTCGGCACCGCCAACTTCTACTCCGCCACCACGGGTACGCTCTGGTTCTACAACCACGTCACCGCGGTGATGTTCCTGATGCTGGCCATCATCTTCCTTCTGCGCGGAAGTCACCCAATCCTTCCCGCCGCTTGCCTGGGCCTGGCTCTGCTCGCGCGCCAGCCAATCCTGCTCGCCGCTCCGGTGTTCGTCTACTTCTATATCAGGCAGGCCTACCCGACGGTATTCACGCGCGAGTGGCTTCGAGATCGCAGGATGCTGGAGAAGATTGCTTTCTTCGGTGCGGCCCTCGCGCCGTTCGTCCTGATACTCCTGTGGTACAACCAGGTCCGCTTCGGCAGCCCGTTCGATACGGGCCTGGACGAGATCTACGACAAGTACAACGGCCAGGTCTACACCATCTACCTCAAGAACAACTTCGGTTCTGAACGTTTCGCTGAGTTCGACCTGCGAAACCTCCCCCTCCACCTCTACACCATTTTCCTCCTTCCACCCACATTCGAAGCCGCGCCATTTGTGCCCGCCGACCAGTGGCACAACGGCACCTGGCTCCGCCCATCTGAGTACGGCATGAGCGTGCTCATCACGTCCTCGCCGTTCCTCTACAGTCTGTTCGTCCAGCACACGAAAGCTCTCCGCAACATGTGCTGGCTGGCCATCCCCATAATCGCGATACCCACGCTGATGTACTACAGCCAGGGCTGGGTGCAGTTCGGCTATCGCTACCTCATGGACTACCTGCCCTTCATCATGATCCTGACCGCCCTCGGCTTCGAGCAGTTCCACACACCGCGGTCGCTCTGGATCAAGATCGCTCTTGTGGTGCTGTCTGTAGCGATCGGCTTTTGGGGCCGTTACTGGGGCACCCGGCTGGGCTGGTAGCGCAATATCGATGCGAACAACTTATTATGATGCGTGTGTATTGATTAAGCCGGTTAGCATCCGGTCACTTTCCCCTGAGTTTTGCGTCTATACCTACGTCTGAGCGTTAACAAGATAGCCGAGAGGGCTGAATGGAAGAGTTTGTATACGAAGTCCTGAACCATGACGAGTGGTGGTGGGAAGTTGGCCGCCGGGAGCTCGTCAAAAACCTGTTGCACCGCTTCGGCGTGAACGGGGCGGAGAACAGCCGCGACAACGGCGCTCCTCCTCGCATCCTCGAGATCGGCTGTGGCTCGGGCGCCCTCCTCCAGGACCTCCAGCACTATGGCACCGCTGTCGGTCTCGATGTCGCTGCGCCAGCGCTCGCCAACTGCCGCGAGCGCGGCCTCGACTGTGTCAGCCTGGCCGATGTGACTGCTCTACCTTTCGCGGATGAGCAGTTCAACGTCGTAATCGCTATTGATGTCCTCGAGCACGTCGAAGATGACGCCGCCGCCATCCGCGAGATCAACCGCGTGACGAAAAAGGGCGGCAAGGTCATCCTCACCGTGCCTGCCTTCCAGATGCTCTGGAGCCGCCGGGACGTCCAGTGCCACCACCACCGCCGCTACCTCCGCGACGATTTCCGCGCCCGCGTGGAGAAGGGCGGGTTCAAGGTGCTCAAGTCCACTTACATCAACCTCCCGCTCTTCTTCCCGCTGTTCATGATGGTGAAGGCAGGGCGGCTGTCATCAAAGCAGGCGCCCAGCATCCGGATGGACTACGCCCTGGTGCCCCCGCCGATCAACCGGATACTATCCCGCGTCGTGGAGTATGAGGCGAAGATGCTCAAGCGTTTCAGCCTGCCAATCGGCTCGTCCATCGCCGTCGTGGGCACCAAGACCGCGTCGGTTGCGCTGACACCGTCGCCGGTCGGCGGCGGTAAGCCTTCCCGCCGGTCGCGCAAGGCGCCTGCCCCGGCGGACGGCCAGGGCTAAGGTTCGGGGACGCCGGCGGCGCCCGGCAGCATCGAAGCTCGAGCGTGGGGCCAGACGATCCGCGTTCCCACGGTCCAGTTCCACACGAAGCCCAGCAGCACACCCACCGCCGCCGAGAAGTAAGGCGGCCAGCCAAAGATTGCGGTCAGAGCGTTTGTCGTAACCACGATGATCGTGGGGCTGACGATCGAGCTAAGGTTGAACTTCAAGAATCGGACGCCGATCCACCCCCCACGTGGCCTGTAACGGAACGTCCAGCGCTCATGCGAGTTGAACTGGAACAGCATCGCCAGTTCGATCGCAATAATCGACGAGATCAGCAGGCGTGCGTCGGGAATTGTGAGTAAGCCTAGGTCCAATTCTGAGTTCTTGTTTGGGAGGAACGAGATCAGGGAGGTACCCCAGAATACCTTCAGAGCCGTCTGGTAGATCAGGAAGGCCACGCCACCCACCAGCAGGAACTTCACGAGCGTGCGGGGAAGGTGATACCGCACGGCCAGCGCGCGGAAGCATGCGACCACACCGCTGTCAGAATCGCTGATGATCTCAGGTTGCATGAATGCTCTCAAAGCAGAGGTGAGCTTCATTATAGCTGTGTGTGCCCCTCGCTTGCGCAAACGGAGATATATCTTTCCATAACAAATTGACGCCGGTTATAGGCGTCTTGTTGCCAGGCATCCACCAGCGCGCCACGAGATACCCAGAAATCAGGGAGCAACCTCCACGGCCGCAATCTGCGTCCGGCGCCTGAACGCTGAAAGCTGACCGCTGAAGGCTGAAGGCTGACGGCTGATAGCTGAAAGCTAAGCGTTGCGCCAGGGCCGGTTGACCCGCAGCCGCATCAAGCCTTTGAGGTCCTCCGTCACCGTCGCCGCGATCTTTACGCGGGTGTCCGTGTCTTCCACCCACTGCACGGGGACGTCGTAGACCTTGTGGCCCATCTTCTCGGCCAGGATCAACAGCTCGGTGTCGAAGAACCAGCTGTTGTCCTCAATCAGCGGCAGAATACGCTTGAACACGCTTGTCCGCACAGCTTTGAACCCGCACTGCGCGTCGCTGAACCGGGTCCAGAACATCGCCTTGATGATCGAGTTGTACCCCCGCGTCAGGACGCGCCTCTTGAGCGATCGCGTCACTTCCGACTTTCCCGCCAGTCGCGACCCGATCGCGACGTCATACCCCTTCTCCGCAATGCCAGCGATAAGCTGCGGGAACGCGTCAATCCCTGTGGAGAGGTCGACGTCCATATACGAGACGATGTCCGCCTCGCTGGCGCCCCAGATCTGCTTTAGTGCGTAGCCCCGGCCCTTCCGCTCAATGCGCACGTACTCCACCCGGCCGCCCGAGGCATCCTCCAGCCTCCGGCTTACCGCCGGCGTGTCGTCGATCGAGGCGTTGTCGCCGATAATGATCCGCCACTCATACGGGAAGCCTGGTCCCGAGAGGAACTCCTGCAGCACCGGAATCGACTGCGGCAGCGCTCGCTCCTCGTTGTACACGGGCACGACTACATCAACGGTGGTCATCGACTTTAATCCTACGTTTGGTCCCTGCTGGCGTCTACAGCATCACGCGCTTCGGTTGCCCGCTCGCAGCGCGGCGGAAGTTGTGGATCAAGAATCGCCCGTCCACTTCCTCCGCGCGACAGCGCCGCGAATTTCCGAGCGTCGATGCGATGCGAGTGGACAATATTGAGATCGTTTCGCTTTGCTCGCGGCTGACCGCAAGGGCTTGCTGTCCCCTAATCGTCTCCAGCTCCGTCGCGGTCAATAGGAGTAACCACCCGGCCGTTAGTTCAGCCCATCCCAGGTGGAACGCGGTGTCAGCGAATCCCAACGCGACTCGCTCCAGACCTGTCTCGGGTGCGACCTGGAGCGTCGTCGAGCCGAAGTGTGGCATCGACAGGTCCGTGAGGAGGCGATAGACGCTGCCCAGCGACTCGTTCTCGATCAGCACGGACGCCGCTCGGTATCGCCCCAGGTCGAGTGCCAACGCCTGGTGCTCTTTGGCCAGCGACACGGCCCCCACCGCCCACTCCTCGTAGTCCTCGAGCCCGTCCGTGCCCATCGAGCGCTGCGCGGCGATACAGTCCAGCGCGGTCCGCAGCAGCGGCGGGCAAGACGCGTACGAACCGTCGCAGAGCAGCGCGCAGGTGTCCGCGAGCAGCGTGAACGTCCGCGACCAAAACGAGAGAATCGCGCCGTCCGGCACCGACCGCGCCTTCCGGTTCTCAGCCACAATCGCCAATTGCAGGTTCATCGCCTGCTCAAAGGGGTCCAGGTCGTCTCCAAGGAGAAAACGGGCTTGCTTGTGGGCCTCTATCGACGCTGGCAACCCACCGGAGGGTCTTCCGGGCAGGCTGTATCGCTCTGGAAACGTGGTGAGCGCGAATTTCATAACACGCCGCGGCACCGTTCCCAGGTCAAGACCACGGCTCGAAGCGAGGTCCCCAGTTCTCGACGCTGGAGCCGCCCGCAGGCGGCGACACCAGCTTGAGAACACCGCCCGGCGGATGTGGCTGCGTCATGCCGTCCGGGTGTAATATTCGCCCCAGCGTCTCGATACCGTCGACCAGCCTTGGCCCTGGGCGACTGAAAAAAGCGTTGCCGTTCACGGCGTAGACCTCGCCCTTCCGTACGGCCGGCGCCTCCGTCCAACCGTCTAGCGCCCACAGGGCGCCTGATTCAGCCGCGGCACGCTCAGGCCCGAACCCGCAGGGCATAAGGACGATTACGCCCGGCTCCAAGCGCCGAAGTTCCTCCCAGGGTACCTTTCGCGAGGGTTCCCCTGCGTGCAATGGTTTGTTGTCACCTCCCGCTATCTCCACCATCTCCGGTACCCAGTGGCCTCCCGGCATGGGTGGATCCAGCCACTCCAGGCACAGCACGCGCGGCCGCGCCGCGCCTCGCGTGACTCGGCTCACGGTGTCTATTCGTAGCTGCAACGATTCGATCAAGGCGTGAGCTTCGCGCAGTCTTCCAGTTGCCTCGCCTACTTCGACGACATTTTCGAGGATGTCGCATATCCGGTTCGGGTTCAGCGTGATCACGCGCGCCGAGCAGCCTGCCGTCTCCATGTGCCCCGCAAAATCTGACGGCGAGACAGCGCACACGGGACACAGGTCCTGCGTCACGATTAGATCGGGCGGGTCTGTCCGCAGGCGGTCCGAATCGATCCCATAGAGCTGTTGCCCGCGTTTGAAGTGGCTTGTTACTTGAGCGTCGATGTCGCGGCTTGCTCTGGTCGAGTCGATCTGGCTGTTCGTTACCCTGGGCTTGTCAGACGCTTCCGGAGGGTAGTCGCACTCGTGCGTGACGCCCGCCACCTGGCCGCCCAATCCGAGGGCGAACAGGATTTCAGTGGCGCTCGGCAGAAGCGACCAGATTTTCATTGCCGATGCGGAACCCTGACTGCGCTACTGCCAGCCCTTGGTCGCGCCCTCGATCATCGCCAGCGGGCCTACAGGCCAGTTGAAGCCGTAGACCATCGCCTTGTTGATGTCTTCCACGTTGGCGACGCCTTCCTCGAGCACTTTCTGTGCCTCCCGCACCGCCGCGAAGTAAATCCGGTTCGCGACGAACCCATAGCGCCCGGGAGCGTCCTTCACCCGTATCGACACTTTTCCGGTCCGCTCGCAAAGCCCTTCCAGCGCCTGCACCGTCTCTTCAGAGGTGGCCTCCGCTCGCACGATCTCCACAAGCTTCATCACTGGCGCAGGGCTGAACCAGTGCATCCCGATAAACCTCGCTCGCCGGTCTTCCGTCAGCGCCGTCGCAATGTCTGCGATAGCCAGTCCGGAGGTGTTGGACGCCAGTATCGTCGAAGGACTGACCGCGGCATCCAATTCCGAGAACACCTTCTTCTTGAGGTCCAGGTCCTCCGGCACCGCCTCCACGATGAGGTCCAGGTCCTTCAGGTCGTCGAGGCTTGTCGTAAACGAAACTCGTGAGAGCGCAGCATCGGCGTCTTCTCGAGTCGTCTTCCCGCGCTCCACGCCACGGTTGAGGCCGTATCGCCCGTCCGTCACCGTGTCGCGAGCCTTCTCGATCAACTGCTCGTTGAGGTCGCGCACCGTGACCGCGCACCCACCAACCGCCAGCGCCTGGGCGATGCCCGACCCCATGACACCCCCGCCGATAACGCCCACGGTCTTGATTTCTGCCATTTTGCTAGTGCCTCCCAATGGTTTCGGTATAGGATTCAAGGCCCACAGGTCTTGCTCGTCGCTGTCCCTATGCCCTGGCCTGCACCAGTATACTCCGCCCCGCGTAGCGAGCCTTTCCGCCCAGCTCCTCCTCAATTCGCAGCAGCCGGTTGTACTTCGCGGTCCGTTCGCCGCGCGCCGGCGCGCCCGTCTTGATCTGACCGTCGCCGGTCGCCACCACCAGGTCCGCGATAGTCGTGTCCTCCGTCTCGCCGCTGCGGTGCGAGATCACACACGTCCAACCGGCCCGCTTCGCTTCCGCAATGGCGTCCAGAGTCTCGCTCAGCGTGCCGATCTGGTTCAGCTTGATCAGAACGGAGTTCGCCGCTTCCTGCCGAATGCCTGTCTTGATCCGCTCGACGTTGGTGACGAAGAGGTCGTCTCCCACCAGTTGCACCCGCGTCCCCAGCCGCGCCGTCAGAGACCGCCAGCCGTCCCAGTCCTCCTCTGCCATCCCGTCCTCGATCGAGATGATCGGATAGCGTCGGCACCAGTCTGCCCAGAGGTCCACCATCTCCTCGCGGGCGAGCGACCGCCCCTCCCGCGCCAGTTCGTAGCGGCCGCCTTCCTCCAGCTCCGATGTCGCCGGGTCCAACGCTATCGCAATATCGTCGCCGGGCTTGTGCCCGGACTTCTCGATCGCTTCCAGGATCAGCTCCATGGCGGCGTCATTCCGCGGTATCGGCAACGCGAAGCCACCCTCATCGCCGACAGTCGTTGGCAGGCCTTTATCGTCCAGCAGACGCTTCAGCGCCTGGTACACCTCCACACCCCACCGCACGGCCTCAGCGAATGTCTGGGCGCCCACGGGCGCAACCATGAACTCCTGGAAGTCCGTCGACCCCTCGGCATGCCGGCCGCCGTTCAGGATGTTGAACAGCGGCAGCGGGAGCAGGTGCGCCTCCTCGCCGCCCAGGTAGCGGTACAGCGGCTCACCGGCGTTTGCGGCGGCCGCGTGGGCAACTGCCAGCGACACCCCCAGCATCGCGTTCGCTCCCAGGCTGGACTTGTTCTCCGTTCCGTCGAGGTCGATCAACGTCTGGTCCAGCGACCGTTGATCGCTTGCGTCCATGCCGGTGATCTTGTCGGCGATAGTCTGGTTCACGTTGGAAACCGCCATCAACACACCCTTGCCGCCGTAGCGAGACTGGTCCCCGTCCCGCAGTTCCAGCGCCTCATGGATGCCCGTCGAAGCCCCCGATGGCACCTTTGCCGAGCCCATGACGCCGCTATCCAGTGTTACTTCCACTTCCACCGTAGGGTTCCCGCGCGAGTCCAGCACCTCGCGGCCGCGCACTGATCGGATTGCCGAACCAGACATCTACCTGTCTCCCTCTGCAGTAGGGTGTCGCGAGCGCGCCAGCGACACCGCCATCTCCGCTGCTTCCACCGGGTCGCTGGTGCGGACGATTCGCTCGCTCTCGTTTCCGTGGTACGCGAAGTCCCAGGTGTCGATCCCGATCACGGGGATGTCGTGAATCAGGGCGATCGCTATCTCGCTCAGCGTTCCGTAGCCGCCGGCGATGGCGATGACAGCCTCGCCGCTCAGCGCCACGATGGCGTTCCGGGCCACCGCCAACCCCGTGTAGATTGGGAACTCCACGTAGGCGTTCGGCGGCGTCTCTTCCGCGCTCCTCCCGGGCATGATGCCGATGGTATGCCCGCCTTCGCCGCGTGCCCCCCTGCAGGCCGCCTCCATCACGCCTCCGCGCCCGCCACATACAACCGCCGCGCCGCGTTTCGCCAGTTCGCGGCCCACCGTCTCTGCGGCGGCGAGCGCCTCCGCGGGGCACGGGTCGCCGCCGATCACGGAAATTATCACGACTCGGAGTATACCCGCACTCGTGCCTGCATGCCTCCAGGCCTCCAAGAGCTGTTGGGTCGAGGTTGTGGAGTAGGAGCCGACATTCCCCGCCTCGCTCCTGTCAGACCAGCTGATGAACTAGCGTTTCCAGCGTCGTTGCATCACCCCGGCCTTCACCGTCGATCCAGACGGCATTAGCGCCCGCTTCAGATGCCCAGCGGCAGCATGCTGAGTCACTCTCAATCACAAGCGCTCTGCTCGGCGCGACGCCCGCATGGGCAAATACTTTCTGGTAGAAGGCAGGGCCGTACTTCACCTGATCAACAAGGTCTGGTCCATATAGCCCCGAGAACGTCTCGGCGATGCCCATTTTCGCCATGATGGCCCGCAGCTCCCATGACGGCGTTCCTGATGCGGTGTAAAGCGTGTATCCAGCGCGATGCAAAGAGAGGACGGCATCTGCCGCGCCGGTGATCGCAGAACTCGCTCGTTCACCTATATAGATTCCAAGCTCTTCATACAGCGTCACCGCATCATCGTCGGGCGGAGGCGTAACGCCGACATCGGCACACATGCCACGCATCCAGTTCGTGGCATAGGTCCGCTGGAACTCCTGGTGGCTGGCGAAGTCGGGCAACCGCTCGTGGGGGTCCCCCCACACCTGTGAAAAGACCACCCGGTTCGCGCTTGCCCACTGCTCGGCGGTTGCACCCATCCGGGCAGGCATAAACTCGCCGATCAATCGCAGCCACTCCGGCCCACGGAGACTGTTGTCGTTCAACACCCCGCCGTCATCAAGAAAGAGGAAAGCGGGCCGAGCCTTCGAATTCTTGAGTTCATCCAGATTCGTACGGTGCCACGAATTCATTTGGACTCCTCATTCCTTTGCGCGAACCTAACGAGGACCAGCACTGTTCACTCTAAATCGCACCTCTGGGACCTGCTCTCCGCTGCCTACGGCGTCCGCAGCTCCCAGGAGTACGGGGCCTTCTCGGCGGTATCTGGCGTCGCGCCCGACACCACTATTACAGCCGCTCCGTCCAGCACGACCTCCGCACGGTTTGCTTCGTCCAGCGCGATTCGCGTGACGGTCGGGTTCTCACGCGGCCCTTCGATCTTCTGCACAATGAACCGTTGTGTCAGCGGTCCCGCCACCCGCACGAACCCTTCACTCTCCCACCGTCCAGGGGCCGAGGCGTCGTTCGTGTAACCGATCTCGGGTACTTCGATGTCGTCGATCGCCAGCCCCGTAAAGCTTGTTGCGTCGTCACTCACGTACTCGAACCGCACCAGCACCTTCTCGCCGGCGAAGGCGCTGAGATCGAATTCTTCTTCCACCCATCCGCCGCTTTCGCCCGTGTAACCGGGACCGTAGGCCGCCTCGACTGGATCGTAGTCGGTCGTCTCGCTGCCCCGCAAAGCCGTCCAGGTGTCCCCGTGGTCCGTCGAGACCGCGACGTAGCCGTAGTCCCACCCCTCCTCGATCTCGTACCAGGCGGCGAACCGGAGCGTGGCTTCACCTACGTCCGTCAGATCGAACTCTCGTGTCAGCCGGGTATCGATGCCGTCTCCTCGATTGGACCACCAGAACGGCCCCGATCGATCTGGCACGCCCACGTCCGTCGTGTCGGCGCCGTCGAACACAACCACCGATCCCGCCGCCGCATTCCTTGCGTCCAGGTAGTCCGCCGCATACTGGCCCACCTCCGCCGCGCCGCTCTCTGCGAGCTCGCTCAGAGATTCGATCCGCCCCGAAGTGTTGTCGTGCGAGTACACCCCCTGCGAGGTATTCGCGTAGTTGGCGACAACCCAGTCCGCGAACACGTCCTCAAACGTTTTCCCGAACTCTTCGAGGTACGCGTCTACCCCCTCGGTGCCATCCACCTCCTGTGCGGCCAGGTCGATCGCCCGCTCGCGCCCTCCGTGCTGGTCGAGCAGGTAGCTGAAGAACAGGTTCGAAGCCGCGTAATTGATCGAGGCGTCTCCAATGCTGGGCCAGTAAGTTAGTTGCGTATCGGGGTTCTGCAGGAATATCTCCACGCCGCCCGATGCTCCACCGCTGCTCACGGCGCCCGCTGCGACCTCTGATAACCCCTCGTTCACCCACGAGTCCTCGGTCGGGTCGGCGTTCCAGTGGATCAGGTGCTGCAGTTCGTGCGCGACAAGCGCGTTGTAGCCGGCCCCGGGCGAACCCAGCGAGCCGCCTGTGAGGTAGAGCATCTCGCGCTCGTTGCTTCGCGCCACAATAGCGATGGGATGCTCATCAGTAGAGCTGAAGTAACCGCCCGCCCCTCTCAGGTTCGCGTGAAGGATCGTGATTCTCGGGTCCGAGTCCACACCCGGAGTCCACTCACTCCCGAAATCCGCGGTCACTGTTGGGTAGACCACCGATTCGAAATCGGCGCCGATCCGCTCCAGGTCCCCCTCAGCGTAGGGAACCCCATCCTCGACGAAAAAATAGGCATGCTCCGTGATCGCTCTCACGGTTGCGGTGATGGAGGTGGTCTGGGTCGTGGCAAGGTCGACCAGGAAGAACTCTTCGCTGTCGCCTGCAACGTAAGAGTACGGTTCGCTGCGCGCGATGCGTTCGGCCTCCGGCGCCGCGCCTCTGAACCGCCGTGCCAGGTCAAATAGGTCTCGATCGGGGACCTCAGAGGGCGGCCCGGGGGTGGTCGGCGCAGCCGTTGTCGCAGAAGGTGATACGGGCGTCGCCGGTGCGGTCCCTCCTGTGGGGGTTGGATCGGAGCCGTCGCCGCATGAAGCCGCCAGCGGCAGACACCAAAGGAGGGCGACGAAGGTGAGCTTCATCGCCCTCCTGGTTAGCACACTCTGGTTACGAAACTGATCAGGCGCGCGGATGTGCCCGCTCGTACACCTCGCGCACGTGATCGCTCGTCAAATGCGTGTATACCTGGGTGGTTGATATGTTTGCGTGCCCCAGCATCTCCTGCACGTTCCGCAGCGGCATCCCGCCCCTCAGCATGTGCGTCGCAAAGGAGTGACGCAGCGTGTGCGGTGTGACGCTGGGTCCGAGGTTTGCCGACTTCGCGTAGCCCTTCAGGATCAGCCAGAACCCCTGGCGCGTCAGGCGGTCGCCCCGGCGGTTCACGAACAACCCATCCTCGCGCGGGTTCCGCACCAGCAGCGGACGCCCGTCCTCCAGGTACTCAGTCAGTGCCTCGACAGCCTGGTCGTGGATGGGGATGGTCCTCTCCTTTGCCCCTTTGCCCGTGCAGCGCACGTAGGGAGCGCGCGGGTCCAGGTTGAGGTTGCTCATGTCCAGCGACACAAGCTCTGTTACCCGCATGCCGGTAGCGTATAGGAGCTCGAGCATCGCCCTGTCTCGCTTCGCCTCCGGTGTCGCCCGCCGCCCCGGCTGTTCCAGAAGCTCGTCGACCTCGTTAGGGCTGATCGCCTTCGGCAGTGTCTTGCCCACCCGCGGCGAGGTCAGTCCTTCCGCAGGGTTGACGGGCACCACCCCCTCGGCGTTCAGGAACGCGTAGAAGGAACGGAGCGCGGCCACCTTGCGAGCCACTGAAGTCTCAGTGTATCCGCGCTCCTTGAGGTCCAGGATGAAGTCCTGGATCATCGCGCGGTCCAGGGATGTCCAGCCGTCGCCCGTGGGCCTGGTGCGAATGAAGTCGGCCAGTTGTTGGAGATCGTTGCGGTACGCCGCGATCGTGTTCGCGGACCCGCCCTTCTCCACGGCAAGGAAGGTCAGGAAATCCTCAAGAGCCTTACGCATAGAGGCCAAGACCTCCGGTCTACTCAATCTATCCGGTGAGTTGATTGCCATATTCTATTTTCGCCTCCCTTCGGTGTCCAGCAGGCAGCCGGTGTTTTTCCGGCAGTTTGTTGATAACATAACCACCCAACATGACATAAATACACCATTCGAGCCGAATTGGGCAACTTATGCTTTACCTAGAGAACGCCTTACGTGAGCCAGGGTTAACAGACTATCACCCGGCGGGCATTTGCCGGCGGTCTGGTGCAGGCACGAATCCGCTGATTATTTCCGGGCCTTTATGTCGTAGTCGTACGTCAAGAAGGCGCAGGTTCGGGCCAGCCGCTCGATCCCACCAACGGCACGAAGCGGCATGGCCCAAGGTTGTGGCGCCGCGCTCCCCTGGCGGTCTTTTCGATTCTCACCAGCTCTTGGAGCGTGCGGCTGCCAACCGGAATCACCAGCCGGCCGCCGGTGGCGAGTTGCTGCAGCAGCTCAGGTGGAACTTCGGGCGAAGCGGCGGTTACGATGATCGCGTCGTATGCCCCTTCCTCCGGCCTCCCTGCTTTGGTTCCCGCCACGTGCACCTCGACATTACTGTACCCGCACCCTGCCAGCACTCGCGCCGCCTGCGCGGCCAGCGCGGGAATCCGTTCGACGCTGACGACGCGTTTTGCGAGGAGTGAAAGCACCGCTGCCTGGTATCCCGATCCGGTTCCCACCTCCAGGACCGCCTCCTCTCCCGTTAGTCGCAGAGCCTCTGTCATGAGCGCCACGATAAGCGGCTGCGAAATCGTCTGCCCATGCCCAATGGGGAGCGGCCGGTTCTCGTATGCCCACTGACGCGCCTCTCCCGGCACGAACATCTCGCGAGGAACTCGGCCAATTGCGTCCAGGACGCGCCTGTCCGACACTTCCCGTGCCAGCTCCGCCACCAGAGCCTCGCGTGGGGTAGTCGTCTTGCTGGTGCCTGCCACTCTAGGTACTCCTGCTACAAGTATAGGCGCGCAAGCGAAGGGCGAGCCTGAGTGTGGCGCCTAAGAGGCGCCTGCGCTATACAAACAGCGGAGGGTCCTGAATGAAATTCGACATCACTAAGCTTCCCGTGCTCGAAGCCACCATCGGCTTTTTCTTGATCGTTCTGGCCATCGGCTTCATCGGAGCATTCGCGGCCGTCGATAGCGGCGACGGTGACGAGGGGAAACCAGCCGCTTCACAAACGCCCTCCGGAACGCCGGCTCCCGACGGCTCTACGCTGGCCGTGTCGATGCGGGACAACTCCTTTGATCCAGACGCGTACATCATTGCTTCCGGGGCCAGTGTAACCTTCGACATCACAAACGACGGAGGCGCCATCCATAACATGCGCATAGCCGGCGCCGACAACGCATACGACAGCGACGATGACGCGGTTTCCGATCCAGATCTCCTGGCCGGCGGCGACGAAGCTGTCCTAACCTGGACCTCCCCCTCAGAGGCCGCTGAGATCGACTTCCGCTGCGACTTCCACCCGGTCGAGATGACCGGGACGCTCACGGTCC
>Ga0247727_10013553_pt1 | contig 13724 bp, 13 predicted proteins | sample WisWelCaveWW1625_FD_202498 | JGI IMG/M metagenome (GOLD analysis project Ga0247727, IMG submission 202498) | Biofilm microbial communities from Wishing Well Cave, Virginia, United States - WW16-25 | ecosystem: Environmental > Aquatic > Deep subsurface > Groundwater > Cave microbial mat | place... | reverse complement strand
CGTAGGCGAGCCGCCCGGGCTTGCTCACCGCCAGCCGCGCCACGTCCCCGACCGTCTCCACCAGGTGCATGCCGGTCGCGGACTGGCCCATGGTGCCCTCGGATTCGGGGTGGCCGCGGTGCCCGATCATCACGATGTCGTAGCCTTGGCGCAGCATTTTCGAGACCTCGACGTGCACCTTGGTGACCAGCGGACAGGTGGCGTCGAACACCTTGAGGCCGCGCGCCTCGGCGTCGCGCCGGATCGCCTTCGAAACGCCGTGCGCCGAGAAGATCACGGTGCTGCCGCGCGGCACCTCGTCGAGCTCCTCGACGAATACCGCGCCCTTCCTGCGCAGGTCCTCGACCACGTATTTGTTGTGCACGATCTCGTGGCGCACGTAGATCGGCGCGCCGCGGCTGGCGAGTGCGCGCTCGACGATCTCGATCGCGCGCTCGACGCCGGCGCAGAAGCCGCGGGGGTTGGCGAGCAGAACGTCCATGCGTTGATTCTAAGGCTTGCGCCGGTAGGCGGCGTCGAACGCCGCCTCGAGCCCGGGATGCGTGCCGCGCAACTGGTCGATCACCCGCCTGGCCCACTCGAAATACTCCTGCCGGCGCTGCAGGTCCCATTTCGCGGGCGGGCGCTCGGCGACGTCGCGCAGGTTGCAGATCTTGTCGGCCAGCTTGACCAGTTTCGCGCCCGGACTGATGGCGGCGGCATGCTCGATCTGCAGGCGCTTGCGCTCGGTCTTGGGCAGGTCCTTGTCGTCGGTGACTTCCGCGACCATGCCGGCGATGCGCTCGCCGAACTGCCCGCGCAACTCCGCCAGGCTGGTCGCCGTGTCCTCGATGGTGTCGTGCAGCAGCGCCGCCGCCAGCACTTCGGCGTCGGCGACGCCGCCCTCGCCGGCCAGCACCTCGGCCAGCGCGATCGGGTGGTTGATGTAGGGCGAGGCTTCGGCGTCCTTGCGCCGCTGGTCGCGGTGCTTGTGGGCGGCGAAGGCGAGCGCCCGGAACAGCAGCGCGAGGTCCTTCTCAGGCTGGCGTTTCATTTGAATGCTTTTGAAGAAAACTTTCGACAATGAGGATTCCCGCGCCCGCGGTGATCGCCGAATCGGCGACGTTGAACGCCGGCCAATGCCAGCCCGCGGCATGAAAATCGAGGAAATCGACGACGTGGCCGTACGCCAGCCGGTCGTAGAGGTTGCCAAGCGCACCGCCCAGTATCAGCGCCAGGCCGAGGCAGAACACGCTCTTATGCCGATTCTTAACTATTAGAAAGCTGATGAAAATAGAAGCGACAACGGCAATCGCCGCGAACAACGGCGTCTGCCAGCCCGGCGCGCTGGCGAGAAAACTGAAAGCGGCGCCCTTGTTGAACACCAGAACGAGATTGAAGAACGAGGTCAAGGCGCGACTTTCACCCGGCGTAAACGACGCCAGTACCGCGATCTTCGCGAGATAGTCGAGAACGATGACCGCAGCCGACAGGCCGAACCATCTGAACGGCTTAGGCATAGCGCCGCGCTACTCCCGCGCCGTGCAGGTTGCTCTCGCAGCGCCCGCAGAGTCCGGCCGGGTTCACGTCAGGCCGGTAGTGCCAGCAACGCTCACACTTGGGATGTTCGCTTGCCTTGACGTCGATCTGGACAGGAGAGCCTTTTTCCTCGCGCAGCGTTGCGCGCGAGGTGATCAGCACGAACCGCAGTTCATCACCAAGGCGTGCCAGCGATTCGAATGCCAGACCGTGTGCCTTGATGTCAAGCTCGGCCTGCAGCGAAGATCCCAGCTCCTTCTGCGCACGCCTCTCCTCGATCCTCTTGGTCACGGTCTCCCGGAACCGACGGACGTTCTGCCAGTGATCGACCACCGATTGCTCCAACCCTGCCGCAGGAAGTTGATGCCAGGTTTCCTCAAATACGCTCTTTTCGCTTGCCCGGTCGAATATCTTCCACGCCTCCTCGGCGGTAAAGCTCAGGATCGGCGCCATCAGGCGCAACAGGCTGTTCGTGATATGCCAAAGCGCTGTCTGGGCGGAGCGGCGGGCGAGCGAATTCTTCCCGCAGGTGTAGAGCCTGTCCTTGGAGATGTCGAGGTAAAACGCGCCCAGGTCCTCCGAACAGAATGCTTGCAGCCGCTGTATCACCAGGTGAAACTGGTAGCGATCGTAGTCCTCGACCATCGCCTTCTGCTCGCGCGCCATCAACGCGAGGGCGTAGCGGTCGATCTCGGTCATCTGCGCCGCCGCTACCGCGTGCCGCGCCGGGTCGAAGTCCGAGGTATTGGCAAGCAGGAAGCGCAGCGTGTTGCGCACGCGCCGGTAGCTCTCGACCACGCGTTTCAGGATCTCGTTCGAGATGGTGAGCTCGCCCGAGTAGTCGCCGCTGGCGACCCACAGGCGCAGGATCTCGGCGCCCAGGGTGCCGGCGACCTGCTGCGGCGCCATGCCGGTGCCCTTGGACTTCGACATCTTGCGGCCTTCCAGGTCGATGACGAAGCCATGCGTCAGCAGCGCCTTGTAGGGCGGCACCCCGTTCATCATGCACGACACCAGCAGCGAGGAGTGGAACCAGCCGCGGTGCTGGTCCGAGCCTTCCAGGTACAGATCGGCCGGAAACGTGCTTTCGGCGGCGTGCGAGCCCTTGAGGACCGTGAGATGCGTGGACCCCGAATCGAACCAGACGTCGATGGTGTCCTTCACCTTCTCGTAGTGCGCGGCGTCGGCGCCGAGGAATTCGCCGGTCGTCACCGTCTGCCAGGCCTCGATGCCGCCCTGTTCCACGCGCCTGGCGACCTCCTCCAGCAGCTCGGACGTGCGCGGGTGCAGCGCGCCGGTCTCCTGGTGCACGAAAAACGGCATCGGCACGCCCCACTGCCGCGCGCGCGACAGCGTCCAGTCCGGGCGGTTGGCGATCATGCCGTGCAGCCGCGCCTTGCCCCAGGCCGGGAAAAACTCGGTGGCCTCGATGCCGCGCAGCGCCGTCGCGCGCAGCGATTCCTGAGGCCTGGCGCCGTTGAAGCCAGGCACCTGGTCCATGCCCGCAAACCACTGGATGGTGGCGCGCAGGATCACCGGCGTCTTGTGCCGCCAGCAGTGCATGTAACTGTGTGCGTATTTTTTCTTCGCGAACAGGACGTTTTTCTGTTCCAGCAGCGCGACGATCTTCGGATTTGCATCCCAGATCGAAAGACCGCCGAAAAACGGCAAGGAAGAGACAAACCTCCCGTCGCCCATCACCGGGGTCAGGATCTCGTCGTCCTTCATGCCGTAGCGCCGGCAGGACTCGAAGTCCTCCACGCCGTAGGCCGGCGACGAATGCACGATCCCGGTGCCGGTGTCGAGCGTGACGTAGTCGCCGAGGTAGACGGGCGCGGTGCGATCGTAGAACGGATGGCGGAAGCGGATGTTCTCGAGCGCCTTGCCCCTGGCCTTGCCGAGCGACTTCCAGGCCTTGATGCCGTATTTCGCCAGCAGCCCGGGCATCGCCAGCGAATCGAACTCCTCCTCGGTCGAATCCGCAACGTCGCCGGCCGCGAGCATCGCGTCGGCCAGGATCAGCAGGCCCCGGTCGCTGTCCACCAGCGCATAGTCGAACTCCGGGTTCAGGTTGAGCGCCTGGTTGCCGGGCAACGTCCAGGGCGTCGTCGTCCAGATGACGATGTGGCCTTTTTTGTCGGGAAGGCTTTTCAGCCCGAAAGCCGCAGCAATTTTCTCCCGTTCAAGAAACTCAAAACCGACATCGATGGCAGGATCCTTGCGGTCTTCGTATTCGACCTCCGCTTCGGCGAGCGCGGAGCCGCAATCGAAGCACCAGTTGACCGGCTTGAGGCCGCGGAAGATGTAGCCCTTCTTCAGCAGCTGGCCGAGGCCGCGGATCTCGTCGGCCTCATTGCGGTAGGCCATGGTGAGATAGGGGTTCTCCCAATCGCCCAGCACCCCCAGGCGCTGGAAATCCTGCTTCTGCTTCTCGATCTGCTCGGTGGCGTAGGCGCGGCACAGGCGCTGGGTCTCCCCGGCGGGCAGGTTCTTGCCGTGCTTTTTCTCGATCTGCACCTCGATCGGCATGCCGTGGCAATCCCATCCCGGCACGTAAGGCGCATCGAACCCCGCCATGGCTTTCGACTTGACGACCACGTCCTTGAGAATCTTGTTGACGGCGTGGCCGATGTGGATGTCGCCGTTGGCGTAGGGCGGGCCGTCGTGCAGCACGAAGCGCGGCCGGCCTTTCGACGCGGCGCGCAGCCGTTTGTAGACGCCCTTCTCGTTCCACTCCTTGACCCACAGTGGCTCGCGCTTGGCGAGATCGCCGCGCATCGGAAACGGGGTGTCGGGCAGGTTCAGCGTGCTCTTGTAATCAGCCATGTTTCCTGAAGTAGTCCCTTGCCTGCGCCACGTCCTGCCGGATGGCAGAGCGCAGGGCGTCCAGCCCATCGTACTTTTCCTCGTCCCGCAGCTTGTGCAGGAACGTCACCCGCAGGTGGCGCCCGTAGAGCTCGCCGCCCCAGTCGAACAGGTGCACTTCCAGCAGCGGCGGCGCATTTTCCTTTACCGTCGGCCGCCTGCCGACGCTCGCCACGCCGCGCATCACCCTGTGCGTTTCCTCGAGCTCGGCCTCGACGGCGAATATGCCCGCCAGCGGCGGGCGCCGTCGCAGCACGATGTTTGCGGTCGGAAAACCGAGCTCGCGGCCGAGCTTCTCGCCGCGCACCACCCGCCCGCTCATGCTGTAGTCGCGCCCGAGCAAGCGCGCCGCGCCCGCGAGATTCCCCACGGCAAGCGCGCCGCGCACGCCGGAGCTCGATATGCGCTGCCCGGCCTCCACGACATCGCTCATCGCTTCGAGGCCGAATCCCTTGCCGGCCGCCGTCGACTCGAGCAGCGAAAAACCGCCGGCGCGCTTTGCTCCGAAATGGAAATCCCGCCCCACCAGCAGCCAGCGCACCCCCAGGCCCCGGACCAGCACGTCGCCGATGAATCTGTCCGCGGCGAGCGCAGCCAATTGCGCACCGAAACGCAGCACGTGCGTTCTTTCGACCCCGGCCTCGGCGATCAACTCAAGCTTCTCCCGCATCCGCGTAAGGCGAGTGGGCGCGGACGCCGGGGCGAAAAATTCGCGCGGATGCGGCTCGAACGTCAGCACGCAGCAAGGCAGCTTCAGCTCGCGCGCCTTGGCGACCAGCCGGTCGAGCATTGCGCGGTGGCCACGATGCACGCCATCGAAATTGCCGATGGTGAGCGCGCAGTGCAACCCCGTGGGCCCGCCCTGCGGCTTGATGGTCCCGTGCGTGACCTGCATCAGCGCGTGTAAAATGCTGAATTATAGCGGCTTTCAAGAGGAGTACGACCGGTGAAGACGCTCGAAGACCAGATGTCCTTCTACGCGGCCTACCATCAGGACGCGCGCAACAAGGCGACGCACTTCGTCGGCGTGCCGCTGATCGTGTTCTCGCTGATGATCCCGCTCGGTTGGCTGCGTGCCGACGTCACCGGCTTCTCCGTGAGCGCGGCACTGGTGGTCACTTGCATCCTGCTCCTCTATTACCTGGTACTCGACGTGCCGCTCGGCCTGGCGATGGGCGTCGTATTCGCGCTGATGCTCTGGGGCGCCGAGCCGCTGTCGCAAGCGTCGCTTGCGATCGGCCTCGGCTGGTTCCTGGTGCTGTTCGTCGGCGGCTGGGCGCTGCAGCTCTGGGGCCACGTCTACGAGGGCAGGAAACCCGCGCTGCTGGACAACCTGTTCCAGATCTTCGTCGCGCCGATATTTCTCGCCGCCGAGGCGTTCTTCGCGCTAGGCTACAAGCCGCGGCTGCACGAGGCGGTGCGGAAGCGCGCCCTGGCGATGCGCGCCGCGGACGGCATCGTGGCCAATAGCGGCGACCTGAAGTCCGCCTGATTCGAGCGTTCGTTCCCGCGCATTTTCCGAGCTCGCAAAGGAGGGGTTGCGATGATGAAACTGTGCCTGGGCCTGTCGCGCGCGATTGATGCGATGAATGAACGCCTGGGCACCATCGCCGACTGGCTGGTGCTGCTGTCCTGCCTGATCAGCGCGGGCAACGCCTTTTCGCGCTACGCCTTCAACATCAGCTCGAACGCTTGGCTGGAGATCCAGTGGTACATGTTCGGCGCGGTGGTGCTGCTGGGCGCTTCCTACACCCTGAAGAGGAACGAGCATGTCCGGGTCGACATCGTCTACGCCAACGTCTCCACGCGCCGCCAGATCGGCATTGATGTGTTCGGCTGCATCTTTTTCCTGCTGCCGGCGACCCTGATCATGGCCTATCTGTCCTGGCCGATCTTCTACAACTCCTGGACCCAGGGTGAAATATCGGCCAACGCCGGCGGCCTGATCCGCTGGCCGGTCAAGATCCTGCTGCCGATCGGCTTCGCGCTGCTCAGCCTGCAGGGCATCTCCGAGCTGATCAAGCGCATCGCCATGCTCACCGGTCACATGCAGGCCGACCTGCACTACGAAAGGCCGCTGCAGTGATTCCATTGGAGTGGATGGCGCCCCTGATGTTCGCGGGGCTGGTGGTGTTCATGTTGATCGGCTTCCCGGTCACCTTTTCGCTTGCGGCAGTGGGTCTGTTCTTCGGCTTCATCGCCATCGAATCGGGCTACTTCGAGTTCGCCCTGCTGCAGGCCTTGCCCGAACGGGTGTTCGGCATCATCTCCAACGACACCTTGCTCGCGATCCCGTTCTTCACCCTGATGGGGGCGATCCTGGAGCGATGTGGGCTCGCCGAGGATCTGCTGGACGGCCTCGGCCAGCTGTTCGGCCCGGTGCGAGGGGGGCTGGGCTACGCGGTCATCGTGGTCGGCGCGATCCTGGGCGCCATCACCGGCACGGTCGCCGCCTCGGTCATCGCCATGGGCCTGATTTCGCTTCCGGTGATGATGCGCTACGGCTACGACCAGCGCTTCGCGACCGGGGTCATCGCCGCGTCGGGCACCATTACCCAGCTGATCCCGCCGTCGCTCGTGCTGATCGTGCTGGCGGACGTGCTCGGCCGCTCGGTCGGCGACATGTACGCCGGCGCCTGGGGCCCGAGCATGGTGCAGGTGCTGCTGTTCTCGATCTACGTGTTCCTCGTAAGCATCTTCAAGCCGCAATGGGTTCCCGGAATTCCGAAAACGGCGCTCAGCCTGCACGGCTGGCCGCTGGTGACGAAGTGCCTGTGGGGCATCGTGCCCTCCCTGGTGCTGATCTTCCTCGTGCTGGGCACCATTTACCTGGGGCTCGCCACCCCGACCGAGGGCGGCGCCATGGGCACGGTCGGCGCGATCGCGCTGGCGGTCGTGCACCACCCCGAATTCTCGCGGCGCGGCCGGGTCGCCGCCTGGGTGGCACTGGTGACGATCACCGTCATCACCGTCCCGGCGGCGATCGTTTGGAAAGGCCATCTGTTCCCCGAGGCGCTGGCCGCCGCCGCGAAGGGATTCTTCGAGCCCGCGCGGGCGCCGCTGTTCGTCATCTTCTACGCGGGCCTCGGGCTGGTCATGTGGGAAGCAATCGCCATCGCCAAGCTGCGCGGGCTGATCTGGCAGGCTTCGCAGTCCACCATGCGCATCACCGCGATGGTGATCTTCATCCTGATCGGCTCGACCATCTTCGTGCTGGTGTTCCGCGGCGTCGACGGCGATCCGTTCATCGAGCACCTGCTCGGTCAACTGCCCGGCGGCGCCATCGGCTTCCTGATCTTCGTCAACCTGTTCGTGTTTTTCCTCGCCTTCTTCCTCGACTTCTTCGAGATCGCCTTCATCATCGTGCCGCTGCTCGCGCCGGTGGCGGCCAAGCTCGGCATCGACCTGATCTGGTTCGGCGTGCTGCTGTGCGTGAACATGCAGACCTCCTTCATGCACCCGCCGTTCGGCTTCGCGCTCTTCTACCTGCGCAGCATCGCGCCCAAGGAGATCAAGAGCTCGGCGATCTACTGGGGCGCGATCCCCTGGGTGGTGCTGCAGCTCATCATGGTGGCGATCGTGATCGTCTGGCCCGGGCTGGTCACCTTCATGCTCGACAAACCTTCCGGCGTGGATCCGGCCACGATCCAGATCGAGTTGCCCAAGACCGACTTCGAGGCGCCGCAGACCGAAGCAGAAGACGAGGAAAAATCGGCGCCAGACTTCAGCGCGCCAAAGAAATAGCCCAAAAACAAACCCCGCCGAGGCGGGGTTTGTTGAGGCGCAGATCGTTCAGCTCTTCTTCGCAGCCGCCTTTGCCGCAGGCTTGGCGGCCACAGGCTGGCCAATCTTGGAGTTGAACGCGTAGTTGTCGTAGCCCTGCTCCGCCACCCGGAACCACAGGAACAACTCGTCGCGGAATTTCTTCCACTCCGGGTAGATGCGCTTGAAGTGCGCGCTCTTCGCTTCCATTTCCGCATAGACCTCGTAGGACGCCTTTTCCGCCGCCTCGAGCACGGCGCGCGGGAAGGGCCGCAGCTGGGTACCCGCCGCGATTAGCCGGCGCAGCGCCGGCGGGTTCAATGCGTCGTACTTGGCCGGCATCCACTGGTTGACCTCGGCGCAGGCGACTTGCAAGGCCGACTGATACTGCTTGGGCAACTCGTTCCATTTCTTCTCGTTGACGTAGGTGTGGACCATCGGGCCGCCCTCCCAGAAACCCGGGTAGTAGTAGAACTTGGCGACCTTGTTGAAGCCGAGCTTCTCGTCGTCGTAGGGCCCGACCCACTCGACCGCATCGAGGGTGCCTTTCTCCAGCGCGGGATAAATGTCCGCCCCGGCAAGCTGCGTCGGCACCACACCGAGTTTCGCCATGATCAGGCCGGCCAGGCCGCCGATGCGCATCTTTACGCCCTTCAGGTCGGCGACCGTCTTGATCTCCTTGCGCCACCAGCCGCCCATCTGGGCGCCCGTGTTGCCGGCGAGGAAGGAGACGACGCCGAACTCCTTGTAAAGGGGCGCCATGGCTTCGGCGCCGCCGCCGAAGTTCCACCATGCCGTCTGCTGGCGCGCGTTCGGGCCAAAGCACAGCGAAGTGCCGAAGGCGAAGGCCGGGTCCTTGCCAAAGTAGTAGTAGGGGGCAGTGTGGCCGCACTCGACCGTGCCCGCCTGCACCGCGTCCAGCACCTGCAGCCCCGGGACGATTTCACCCGACGCAAAGACGCGAATCTGAAATTTGCCTTCGGTGATCTCGCCGACCCGCTTGGCGAGAAGTTCTACGGCGCCGTAGAGCGTGTCCAGGCTCTTCGGCCAGCTTGCGGCCAGCCGCCAGGTGACGGTCGGCTGCGCCGCGGTCTGGGCAATCGCGGGCGCCGCAACGCTCCCTAGTGCCAAGCCCGCCGCGGCCTTTTTCAGAAACGATCTGCGCTTCATGATTCCTCTCCTCCTCGTTGATTCGAGCGGTGGACCTGCGATGAGCGGTCCGAGCGGCGATTTTAGCCCTAATTCAGGCGCGCGCAGCGCATCGAGAGCTCCATCATCTTGGCGCGCACTTCTTCCATGTCGAGAGCATGGGGCTCGCGCTCGAGGTACTCCGCCAGATCCTTGAGCGCCGGGCGCCAGCATTCCAGGCGCTGGTAGACGTAACCCCGGTCGCGCAACTCCCCGGCCGCCTCGGGTGCCACGATGACCATCCGGTTGAGCACCTCGAGCAGCCGCTCCGGCCTGTCTTTTTCGCGGTAAACCCCCTTCAGGTTGCGCAGCAGGCGCGCCAGGATCTGGCGGTTGCTGGCGGGCTCGAGGAACTGGTCGAGCGGCAGGTCCGCCACCGGCACGCCACTCGTGGCGCCGCGCGGAATCACCCGCTTCAGGCGCTCGCGCAATTCGGCCGCGGACTGGGGCACGCCGCCGGAGAACGGGTCGAGCACCAGCGTTCCGCCCCGCATCGGCAGGCGCACCAGGAAATGTCCGGGAAACGACACGCCCTCGAACGGCAGGCCGATGCGCCGGCCGATCTCCATGTACAGCACCGACAGGGTGATCGGGATTCCCTTGCGGCGGTCGAGTACCTCGTTCAAGTACGAGTTGCGCGGATCATAGTAGTCGTCGGTATTGCCGTTGAAGCCCAGGTCGTCGAACAGGAGTTCATTCAGCGCGATCACCCGGTCCTCGGCAGCAGCGCCCGTCGCCAGGCGTGCGCGCATCCGCGCAGCAAACCGCTCGATCTCGCCGATGTAGCCGTCGACGTCAAGCCCCGGATAGGCGTCCTCGGCGATCTGCAGGCAGGCCCTTGCCAGTTCGATCCTCTCGTCCTCGCGCGAAACAAGTTCCGAGAAGCTGGCTAGCCCGGCGGTCAATCGGCGCCCCGCATGGAGAACTGTCGCGGGCGGAACCCAAGCGCATAAAGGCAGGCGCCGTAGACCGTCACGCCTAGCAGCACCAGCGCGGCCAGCATGCCGGTCTTCCACTGCCAACCGGCCTGCAGCCAGGTCTGCGCCGGGCCCATGGCGAACCAGAGCGCGGCCGCCATCGCCGTCACCGCGAGCGCGATTTTCAGCGTGAACGACAGCCATCCCGGCTGCGGTGCATAAATGTTTTGTTTTCTAAGTAACAAAAACAACATTAGCGCATTCAGACAAGCACCCAGGCCGATCGCGAGTGCGAGGCCGGCGTGCCTGAGCGGGCCGATGAACGCGAGATTCATCAGCTGCGTCGCTGCCAGCGTCGCGAGGCCAACCTTCACCGGCGTCGCCACAATTTGCCGCGCGTAGAAGCCCGGCGCGAGGATCTTCACCAGGATCAGCCCCACCAACCCGATGCTGTAGGCGACCAGCGCCTCGCATGTCATCCAGGCATCGGCATCGCCAAAGCGCCCGTAGTGAAACAGCGTCGCGATCAGCGGCAAGGCGAGCACCGCGAGCGCCGCCGCCGCGGGGACCGCGAGCAGCAGGCTCACGCGCAGCCCCCAGTCGAGCAGCCGGCTGTATTCCGCGGGCGCGCCGCTGGCATGCTGTTTCGACAGGCTGGGCAGCAGGATCGTTCCGAGCGCCGCGCCGAGCACGCCGGCCGGGAACTCCATCAGCCGATCGGCGTAGTAGAGCCAGGAAACGCTGCCGGTGACGAGGAAGGAAGCGAAGATGGTATTGATCAGCAGCGACACCTGGGTCACCGAAACCCCGAACACCGCCGGCGCCATGAGTTTGAGCACGCGCGCGACGCCGGGGTGGCGCAGGTTCAACCGCCAGCGGGGCAGCATGCCGATTCTGACGAGGAACGGGATCTGCAGGATCAGCTGCAGCACCCCCCCTCCGAATACCGCCCAGGCGAGCACCAGCACCGGCGGATCGAAGCGGTCGGCGAAAAAGGCCGCGGCAACGATGAAAGAAACATTGAGCAGAGCCGGGGTAATCGCCGGCACCGCGAACCGGCTCCAGGTGTTGAGGATCCCGGCGGCAAGGGCCACCAGCGAGATGAAAAGGATGTACGGGAACGTGATCCGCAGCAGCGCCACCGTGAGCTCGAACTTGCCCGGCTCCGCGGCGAAACCGGGCGCCGTGATGGTGACCACCAGCGGGGCGAGCGCGATGCCGAGCGCCGCCGTGATCAGGAGGATCAGGAACAACACCGTAGACACGCAATCCACCAGTGCGCGGGCCTCGTGCGGCGATTGCCGGTTGCGCACCTCGGCCAGGATCGGCACGAACGCCTGCGAGAACGCGCCCTCGGCGAACAAGCGCCGCAGCAGGTTGGGAATGCGGAAGGCGACGAAGAAGGCATCGGTCGCGAGGCCCGCGCCGAACACCCGTGCGATGAAGAAATCCCGCACGTAGCCCAGCACCCGGGACACCATGGTCAGACTGCTGACGGTGGCCAGGGAACGGATAAGGTTCATGCTAGAATTCGCGCCCTTTTCGACGCTGGAACAGCACCATGGCCAACATAAAGTCCGCCCGCAAGCGGGCCCGCCAGGCGGACAAGCGCCGCCGCCACAACGTGAGCCTGCGCAGCGCCGCGCGCAGCGCCATCAAGGACGTCAAGAAGGCGATCACCGCGGGCGACAAGAAAGCCGCGGTCGCTGCGCTCGCCCGCTCGCAGGCGGTCATCGACCGCGTGGCCGCCAAGCGCATCGTGCACCGCAACGCCGCCGCGCGCCAGAAGAGCCGGCTCGCGCACGCCATCAAGGCGATGTCCTGAGCAGGAAAACAGGGCCCCTTCCCCGTTTTAATCGGTGTCACCGGCTCGCTGCACGCGGGCGAGCGCGGTGCGGTCCGCGACGCGACCGTCGCGGGTCTTCAGTTCGTTGTCCTCCGCGAAGCTCAGCAGGAAACGGTAGGCCATCGGCTCGAGCTCCTCGAGCCTGACGTCCACCACCACGCAACGCACGCCCGCAGCGGTCACCGGATGAACGTAAGGGGAGTACTGCATGCGATGGTCGCCGCCGAACGCGGCCATCACGCCGCACAGGCGCTCGGCCCAGTCGCTCGGCCGGAAGGGCTTGCCGTCCAGCGTCATTCCCTGGATCACCAATTCGAAGATGGCGTCGCCGGCAGATGCCTCGGGCATGCGGAATTATACTGAGGAAGGACGGCAAAACCCCTGAGCCGCATCCTCGTCATTAAAGACAAACCGCTGGTCCTGCGCGAAATCGTCAAGGACCTGAACGCGGCCAAGTACGCGGCTTGCGCCGCATCGGCCGAAAGAATATCGGCGTATCATTGGGTTGAAGGATAGGGCAATGGCCGCGCTTTCAAGAGATTTGGTGGTACATCGCGACCCGGACATTCTGGGCGGCACTCCTGTGTTCGTAGGTACGCGCGTGCCTGCAAGGATCCTTTTCGAGCATCTCGAAGCTGGCGACGGTCTCGAAGTATTTCTGGAGCAGTTCCCATCGGTGAGTCGCGAACAGGCCATTGCAGCGCTGGAACTCGCGCGCGAGGCTCTCACCGAAGATGCGCGTCCTGCTTGACGAATCCCTGCCACGCGACCTCGGTAAGGACCTGACGGGGCACGAGGTACGAACGGTTCGGCAGGCCGGGTGGGCGGGACTTGCCAATGGAGACCTTCTCAGGCGCGCCGCCGGTCAGTTCGACGTGCTGGTAACCGGCGACCGCAACCTCGAGTATCAGCAGAATCGCGCGAACCTTCCGATCCCGGTCGTCATATTGGTCGCCGTGAGCAATCGCATCGAATCCCTGCAGCCCCTTGCTCCCGAACTCCTGCAGGTCCTGGCAGGTATCGGCCCGGGGCAGATCCTTCACGTCGGGATACACAAGACGGTTCGCTGAATCAAGCGACGCAGGCAACCAGCTCGAACAGGCTTGTAGATGCAGGGTTGCTAGGTCCGGAGCAAGGCACACTTCCGCCCCCGCTTGACGAATCGCCGCGGTGGTCGTTGCACTTCATGAGGCGATCGGATCCTCCCAGAATCCCGCGCCTGCCGCCTTCTTGGCATCTTTACCGTTTAGTTCGAGCGCCTCGCGAAGCGTGACGCGAAGGGCTTCAAGCAACTGCTTGCGCGTCCGCTCTTGGTAGTTCACGCCGGGAATTTCTTCGATCCAGCCGATCCACCACTAGTCGGAATTCTTTACAACAGCAGTGTAGCTATTCTTCATTCGTCTCTCGAACGCTCTCACAGCTCACGGCACAAATATCAAACTGCCCTCACCTGCCTACTTGCAACGCTCCGCGCTTCCTCAACTCCGTTTCCGCAAGTCCACGATCGTCGTGCTGCGTTGGGCGCGCCATGATTGCTCGAAGCGCCACGTCGGTCATGTTTGGATAGATCAGGCGATTCCATCGCTGGACAAGCCCGCTTGCATCCCGGGCCCATGCCTGCAGATTTC
>Ga0247727_10013552_pt1 | contig 13724 bp, 13 predicted proteins | sample WisWelCaveWW1625_FD_202498 | JGI IMG/M metagenome (GOLD analysis project Ga0247727, IMG submission 202498) | Biofilm microbial communities from Wishing Well Cave, Virginia, United States - WW16-25 | ecosystem: Environmental > Aquatic > Deep subsurface > Groundwater > Cave microbial mat | place... | reverse complement strand
CGGCTTCGATGAGCGCGGTGATGGGGAAATAAATGATCGGCTTGGCGCCGGGGGTGACGACGACATTTTCCGGACGGACCGTGACACCGCGGCGCCGCTGCACATCTTCACAAATCGCCTGCCGTAATTCGGGAATGCCGGCCGCCGGCGTGTAATGCGTGCGCCCGTTGGCCAGCGCGGCGCGGGCGGCTTCGCGAATAAAAAGCGGCGTGTCAAAATCGGGTTCGCCGATTTCCAAATGAATGATTTTTTTGCCCTGCGCCTCCAACGCCTTCGCACGGCCCAAGACTTCAAACGCCGTTTCAGTGCCAAGAACGTCCATCCGTTTTGCAAATTTCATGATCGCTCCTTTGATGATTTGAGTTGGAAGCTGAAGCACGCTGGCGAAACGCCGGTGGTGACATGACAAAATAACAAAATCAGTCCGAGAAGTCAAGTCGAGAAAATAAAAAAGCTGGGAAAATAAAAAAGCCGGCATCAATTTTAAATCAATGCCGGCTCATATTTTTTAAAAATTTTGCAGACTATTTTTGAAAATCATTAAAGACCACAAAAACCATCAGCAACAACAACAGCGCCATGCCGACTTGTTGCAAAACGACGCGCACGCGCACGGAGAGCGGCCGGCGTAAAATGCCTTCGATACCGAGAAACAATAAATGTCCACCGTCCAGCGCCGGAATCGGCAGCAGATTGACGAGCGCGAGTTGCAGACTGATGAGGGCGACGAAATTCATCAATTTATCAAACCCCATTTGGGCAAACTGAAAAGCCATGTCCATCATTTTCACCGGGCCGGCAAGATTCTCCCGCACCGATTCCTGGCGGGTAAAAAGGCGGCCAATAAATTTGCCGATTTCGCGCGTTAAAAACCACGTGCTGACGCCAGCGAACGTCACCGATTCGCCCAAACCCACCGGACGCATCTCAACTTTCGGACCAATGCCGATTTTACCCTTTTGATCCTGGGTGTCCAATTTCGGGACGACTTCGCGTTGCAGCACTTCACCATTGCGTTCCCACGCGAGGAGAATCGCTTTGCGCGGATTCGCATGAATCCGTCGGGTCAGTTCTTCCCACGTGGCAACCCTTTCGCCATTCACCGATAAAATGCGGTCATTCTCTTTTAACCCCAGACTATCAGCACGAGAGTTCGCAATGACCTGACCGATGATCGTTTCATTGGTTGATTGCGGTACCCCGTAAAAATAATTCAGCGCGGCAAAGAAGACGATGGTCAATACAATATTCATAAACGGCCCGGCGGCAATAACAATGAAACGTTTCCAGACGGGTTTCGACATAAATTCCCACGGATGGCCTTCGATCTGGGTGTCCATGCTTTCGTCGATCATACCGGTCATTTTCACATAGCCGCCGAGCGGAATCCACGAAATGCAATAATCGGTGTCGCCGATTTTCTTGCCGAACATGCGCGGCGGAAAGCCGAGTGAAAAACGTTCGACGCGAATACCGGCCCATTTGGCGGCGAGAAAATGGCCCAGCTCATGCACAAAGATGAGCACGCCCAACACCGGAATAAAAACGAGAATTTTATACACTAACTCCATGACAATCTCATCCTATTTGTTGTTTGACAAAATCACGCGCCCAACGATCCGCCGCCAAGACGCCGTCAAAATCGACGCGGCGATGATTCTGATGTTTTTGCAATGCACCGTCAACCAGAACGGCAATGTGATCAAACCGAATCGTCTCCCGCAAAAAGGCCTGCACCGCTTCTTCGTTGGCCGCATTCAGCACCGCCGGCGCGGTGCCGCCCTCGCGCAACGCTTCGTAGGCCAGCTTCAAGCAGACAAACTTTTCAAAATCCGGTTCGTGAAAGTCAAGCTGGCGCCAAAGCGAGAAATCCAGCCGGGGAAAACGATTCGGCAAACGATCCGGATAAGTCAACGCGTATTGAATCGGCAGGCGCATATCCGGCACGCCAAGTTGGGCTTTGATCGAGCCATCGACAAATTCCACCATCGAGTGAATGATCGATTGCGGATGCACGAGCACGTGAATGCGCTCCACCGGCACGTCGAAGAGCCAATGCGCCTCGATCACTTCGAGGCCTTTGTTCATCAACGTCGCCGAGTCGATGGTAATTTTTTGTCCCATCGTCCAGTTGGGGTGATTGAGCGCTTCCGCCAGCGTGATGCGGGCGAAATCAGCTTGCGGCCGCTGCCGAAACGGCCCGCCCGAGGCCGTGAGAATGAGTCTCTCAATCCGTTGCGGCGATTCACCGACCAGACATTGCCACAACGCGCTGTGCTCGCTATCAATCGGAATCAATTGGCCGCCGCTTTTCCGGGCTTCGGCAATAACCAATTCACCCGCGACCACCAGCGTTTCTTTATTCGCCAACGCGACGGTGCGCCCCTGTTGCAAGGCGCGCAAGGTTGCCGGTAAACCGGCGGCGCCAACAATCGCATTGACCACGACGTCGATCTCCGTGGCGGCGGCAACTTCCACGAGCGCGGCAGCGCCGGTGAGAAATTCGCTGCCCAGTTTTTTGAAACGCTCGCGCCACTCCCTTTCCACCGGCGGTTGCACGGCGACAACGGCGCGGGGATGAAAACGCTGCGCCTGTTGATAAAGCAACTCGATATTGCGGTGCGCCGCGAGATAAACCACCTCGAAGGCGGTGGGATGCGTCTCTACCACATTCAAACAATTCACGCCGATAGAGCCGGTGGAGCCGAGTATGGTCAAACGTTTCATGAAGGCTTAACGAATGCTGATCGCGGCGCCGACGGTAATATTTTTCAATTCGCCATGATTATAATCGGCATTGATTTTCAACAGTGGAAACGGCGTGATCGACGCGCCCACGGTAAAACTGGGATAGGTGACTTCATAATCTTTATTGAGATCGGGAAAACCAGGGATATCCAACTTCAGGTGGGTGCGATCAATCCCGCCGCCGCCATAAAGTGTCGCGATGAGAAAACCCTTGCTGATGTAACCTTTGAGGCTGAAGGTGGAGATATTGCCAAAGGCATAATCGTCCGGCACGATCACCGTTTGGTAACCTCCCAGCAGCGTAATCGCCGGCAGGCCGGCATTGCCGCGCAGCAAACCGTATTTCAGCGCGCCGCCGAGCAACGTCACGTTGCTGTTCGGCTTATCCGCAACGGATATCGTAAAAAATTTGCCCATGACTTCAAGATTGGCAGGCAACCCAAGACTGGCATGCAAAAATGGAAAGGGCACCGTTTCGGTGTCGCTCAACGGATCGATCACGCCATATTTTCTTTTAACGTCCGAGGGCACGATGTCTTTAAATTCATCCGGAATCGCGGTGATGACGCCGCGAATGCCGATATCGAAACCGGCAACATTGTGCAAGGAGGCTGTATTCACATAGCCGCTGCCCACCAGCGAGCTAAAAAGCTTGACGATGGATTTGATTTGCTCGTCAAAATCATCGTCGGCACGATTCGTTTTGTTTTCGACGTCGGCTTTTTTTAGCTGACTGTAATTGTTGCGAATGGTGGTTTGCGAAAAATCCTGTGCCCGCAGGCTCGTCACGAGAAAAAGGCCAATGAGCAGCATGAGGATTGTGATATTTTGCTTGCGCATATTTCGTCTCCTTTATTTGGTTTTAAGAATTTGAAATCGTTCGCGCCACGCTTCCGCCAGTTCATTTTCTTCTGCGGCGATGGCGCCTTCGGAAAAATCAATCTGCCATGTTTCGGCAAAGCCGCGGCGCAAAGCCGACAGCGTTTCCTCAAAATCCACCGGCCGGCCACAAACCTGCCGCAAAGTGGTGGTGTGATCTTCGAGCCGCCGGCGTTCCGTTTCGCGCGCGGCATCGTCGCCAGTTAAAAACTCCGGCAATTGTGCGTGGGCCTGATCCAGTAAAATAGAACCGTGCTGGAGAATGCCCCGGCGAAACCGTCGCTGCGCGCTGCCGACAATCTTTTTTCCGCCAGCCAGCAACTCGTTGCGCGCGGCGCTGGCAAAACAGGCCATCCGCAGCGGCTTGCCATCGACGTGTAATTTTTCGCCGGGCGCAAAATTGACGTTTGCGCCGAGATGCCGCAAGCCGGCGGCGACGGCTTCGCTCAGACGGCGATAAACATCGAGCGGCAAAATTTCAAACCAAGCATGGGTTGCCGGAATGACGACACTGTAGGTCAATTCCTGCGCATGCAAAATCGCGCGTCCACCGGTCGGACGCCTTGCCACGTCGATACCGGCCTGCCGGCATTTTTCCAAATCGACTTCGTCAACTTTTTGATGATAGCCGAGCGAAATGCAATCCGGCTGCCATTTGAAGACGCGCAAGGTTGGCTCGTTGCTTGCGCCGTTCTGCGCCATTGCCGCGTCAAGCGCCATGTTGTAATCACCGGCCCGCGGCCCGGTGTTGAGAAAACGCCAGCGCATTGGTTTAATTCATCACCCGAGAAACAGTGCGATGCGTCAACCACGCACGCAGTTCATCAATGGTTGTCATGTCATATAAAACATCACCCAGCGCATCCAAAGTGTCGTTGTCGAGCGGCTGCAAGCGTTCTTTAACCTCGCACACCAGTGGGCAAAATTTTTTTTCGATCACTTTCTGCAACAGCACCCGCATGCCTTTGGCTCGACTCTCGGCGAAGCCGGCTTTATAACCCTGCTCATAAGCCTGGTCAAGCCATTCGGTAAAAGAGGTGGTTTCACGCATCATGGAAAACTCCAATAAACACATCCAGCTAAAAATTCGGATGCCAGGCGCAAATGATTTTCACCGCATGATCGAGTTCGTGCATTTCGCCATCGATTCCAACCAATAATGATTGAATTACTAATTCGTCGTGGTCTTGATCAACCAGGCGCGCAGATCATCCACCGTCGCCAAATCCAACAAAGCCGTGGCCAGTGAATCGAGGGCTTCGTTGTTAAGCTCCAGCAAACGCATTCTCAAATCTACTGAAAGCGGCCCGAATTTTTTCTCGAGCAGTTTTTGCGAGAATAACCGTTTGCCGCTGAGTTCGCCTTCGACCCGGCCTTCGACCCGGCCTTCGACCCGACCTTCGACCCGACCTTCGTTATAGCGTTGGTCGAATATTTCTTTAAAAATTGAGGTTTCGCGAATCATGGGAAAATCCAATCTTAAATATTGTTTAATCAATTCTTCGCTGAAATAACGCCCCGCGATAACGGCGCTGAGGCTTTTCAATTCCAGAGCTTGCTGCGGATCATCGACGCCTTCAATCAGATCGTTGATCACGGCGAGAACGCCGGGATCGGGATCATCATAAAACAACAGGAGAAACGGCGCCAACTCTTTAAGCTCGCCGCTGCGAATGCGCTCTTCGTGCTCCCAAAGCAAGATGCGTGCAAAGCGGTGCGCGTTAGTGAGGCCGCCGAGCTCGTCTTCGTAACCGTCTGGAAAAGTAGCATAGTCGCCGCGCTTCAGATAGACAAGAATGGTAATCACGGGCAAATCAAGCGTGATCTGAAGCGCTGCGTTTTTCAGGTTTATGCGGCGGAAGTCACGGCGATCAGGAACGGCAATCGCTTCGAGTGCCACGCAGCCTTCACGCGCGCCATCCAAAATGCGCCAGACTTTGTCGGCACGATGTTCGAGAATTTGAATCTGCGCATCCTCGACGCCTTTTAAAACCACTTTGCGCTCACGGCCGTAAAACAAGTCCAAAAGACAATTCGGATGCCAGGCGCAAATGACTTTCACCGCATGGTCAAGCTCGTGCATACTACCCCTCGAATTTAGCCAAAAGAGTTGAAATTTACTACAAAAAAATTCGCTCTCACACCGGCTCAGCCAAAACCGCGGTGCCATAACACAGCACTTCGGTCACGCCGTCCATCACTTCGTTGGCGTCATAACGGATGCCGATTACCGCGTTGCCACCCAGTTGAGCCGCGTGCGCGACCATCATGTCAAAAGATTCGGAGCGGGTTTTCTCGCACAATTCGGTGAACATTGTAATATTGCCGCCAACGAGAGTTTGCAGCGCGCCGCCGATGGTGCCGAAAATCGAACGCGACCGCACGGTAATGCCGCGCACGACGCCGAGAGTTTTAGTGATGCGAAAGCCGTCGAGCGTGAAGGCGGTGGTGGTCATGGATGGTTGCATAAAGTTCTATGCTCCACAAAAAACTATCACAACAACGAAAATATTTAGAGCATTGAAAATTTTAAATTGCAAATTTATAATTCAAAATTTTCAATGTTTGGGGTTGCGGCCGAAAGCCGCACTACGGAGTTCAAAAAACAATTCACCCAATAATGCCTCGCTCACTCTTCTCAATAAACGTCAACACGTTTTGCACTTCCGGCGTCAATTCGCATTCTTCGCGAATACGTTTGACGGCCTGGCTGACGTTCAATTTTGATTTAAACAAAAGCTTGTAAACGCGCTTGAGCAGCAACAGCGTCTCGTCGGAAAACCCACGGCGGCTCAATCCCACCGAATTCAAACCCCCAAACGTCATCGGGTCGCCGACGGCGAGAATATACGGCGGCACATCTTTCACCACGCGATAAGCGCCGCCGATAAAACAGTGCTGGCCGATGCGCACGAATTGATGCACCGGCACCATGCCGCCGAGACTCGCCCAGTCTTCGATAACGACATGGCCCGCGAGATTTACCGAATTGGCGAGAATGCAATGGTTGCCGACGAAGCAATCATGTGCGACATGTGAATACGCCATCAGCAAACAATCGCTGCCGATAACGGTTTTCCAATGTTCTTTCGTGCCGCGATTGAGCGTGACAAACTCGCGAATCGTGGTGCGTTCGCCAATTTCGAGCGTGGTTTCTTCGCCGCCGAATTTCAAATCTTGCGGCGGGTTCGCAAGCGCTGCACCAGTGAAGATACGGCAATCCGCGCCGATACGCGCGCCGGAAGCGATATGGACATGCGGCCCGATCCAACAATTTTTACCGATCCGCACATTGGCTTCGACCACACTATACGGCCCGATCGTAACGCCGGTTTCAAGTTCCGCTTTCGTGTCGACAATCGCGGTGGGATGAATTTTAATCGCGTTTGCGTCCATGTTGCCGGTTCCAAGTTGAGATGAACTTCAATTACGATCCACCACCGCCGCCGACAGTTCCGCTTCGCAGACGAGATCATTGGCGACAAAAGCCTTCCCGGACATTTTGCACAGCGATTGCCGAAATTTCACCATTTCCACCTCAAAGCGAATTTGATCACCGGGGCGAACCGGTTTGCGGAATTTGACGCGATCCAGGCCGGTGAAATAAACCAATTTACTTTCCGGGTCATCTTGGGTGTTCAACAGCAAAATGCCGCCGACTTGCGCCATCGCTTCCAAAATCAACACGCCGGGCATGATCGGATGGCCGGGGAAATGTCCCTGAAAAAACGGCTCATTGATGGTGACATTCTTCAGACCGACAACGCGCTCTTGCGGCACGAGATCGAGAATGCGATCGACTAACACGAAGGGATAGCGATGCGGCAGAATCTTCAAAATCGACTGCGTATCCAGCACAAAATCGCCTTTGCGATTGCCCTGATATTTTGAGGTGAGCTGGATTTTCTTGTATTCTTTGCGAATGCGCCGCACGAGCTCGACATTGGCGGCGTGGCCCGCACGCGCGGCCTGCACGTGCGCCTTCAACGGCATACCCAGCAAAGCGAGATCGCCCAACAGATCCAACGCTTTGTGGCGCACCGGCTCGTTTTTAAAACGCAGCTCTTTGTCGTTCAAAATGCCGTTTCTACCGAGCTGAACGTGATCATCGGTGACTTTGAAAAGCTGCTTGAGGCGGCCGATTTCGTTCTCTTCAATTTTGCGGTCGATAAAAACAATCGCGTTGTCCAAATTGCCGCCTTTGATCAAGCCCTGTTGCAGCAACGGCTCGACTTCCGAGAGAAAACAAAAAGTGCGTGCCGGCGCAAACTCGGTTTCAAATTCACCTTGCAAAGAATAGATCGCCGTATATTGCGTGGCCAGCGCGGGATTGTGGTAATCAATTAAAAAGGTGATGCGAAATTCATCCGAGGGAAACACGACGATGTCGACGCCGCGTTTTTCTTCGGAGTAGACAATCGTTTTATCGATAACGAGATAATCCCGCGGCGAATCTTGCTCCGTGATGCCCGCCGCTTTCAACGCGTGCACGAAAGGCAGGGCGCTGCCGTCCATCACCGGCGGCTCGTTCGCATCGAGATCGATAATAATGTTATCAATCATCAAACCGGCGATGGCGGCCAAAACGTGTTCGACGGTGTGCACCACCGCCTCGCCCTTCGCAATCGTGGTGCCGCGCGAAATGTCGATCACGTTGTCGATGTCGGCTTTCACCTGCGGGCTATCCGGCAAATCCGTGCGTCGAAAAATCATTCCCGTGTTGGGCGGCGCCGGATGAAACGATAAATTGGTTTGATTACCCGTGTGCAAACCGACTCCGGCAATGGAGACGGATTTTGCGATGGTATGTTGTTTTTCCAGCATTCCTCCTCCGAGTGAAAAGCAAACGGCAAAGCGCAAAAGGCAAAAAGAAAATCTGCCACTTCAGTAATAAGCTAAATCTCCTCGCCCTCGATTTTCTCCAGCGCCGCTGGTGCGATTTTCGCCAACGCCTTTTCCAGCGCGCGCACGCGTTTGAGCAATTCCGGCAAACGCCGTTTCGCCGCTTCTTCACGGCGCGCCAGAGCATGCTCGCGGGCCGGATAACCCGAAACCGTCATGCCCGCGGGTATCGATTTCGTCACGCCGGCCTGCGCGCCAAAGGTGGTGTCGTCGCCAATTTCAATATGCCCCGCAAATCCGACCTGTCCGGCGATCGTGACGCGCTTGCCGATTTTCGTGCTGCCGGAAACGCCGGTCTGCGCCGCGATCACCGTCGCTTCGCCGACTTCAACGTTGTGGGCAATTTGAACGAGATTATCGAGCTTCGTGCCGCGGCGAATGCGCGTCTCGCCAAACGTGCCGCGATCGATCGTGCAGTTGGCGCCAATTTCCACGCTGTCTTCGAGAACGACCGTACCGATGTGCGGAATTTTGTGATAGGCGCCTTCATGCTTGACATAACCAAATCCATCCGAGCCAATCACCGCGCCGGACTGAATGATGACGTCGTTGCCGATTTGCACGCCGTGCGCCACATGCACGCGCGGAAAGAGCGTGACGCGATGACCGAGTTTGGCGCCGCGCCCGATATAACACAAACCGCCAAGGCGAACCTCGTCGCCGATCTCACACTCCGGCTCAATAATCGTGTGCGGACCGATGACCACATTTTTGCCCAGCCGGACTTTAGCGCTGATGATCGCCGTCGGATGCACGCCGGTAAACGTGGCGGGCGGTTGGAAAAAAATTTTAGCGATTTGTAAAAAGGCAAAATACGGATTGGCCACGCGAATGAGGACGGCGCCATGGGTTGAAGGCGCGGAAAAATTGGCGTCCACGAGCACGGCGGCGGCGGGAGTAGTCAAAACATGAGAAAAATAACGCGGCTGAGCGACAAACGTTAAGTCACCCGGCCGCGCTTGGTCAATCGGCGCGAGGCCTGTAATGATAACGGCGGCATCACCTTCAACGCGCCCTTGAATGGCGCGCGCGATTTCTGCCGCCGTGAGTCGCAAGGAAATCATGGGCAAGATAAAGCAAAAGGCAAAAGGCAAACAGCAAAAAGCAATTGACTTGCCTTTTGCTGTTTGCCTTTTGCTGTTTGCTTTTCATTAGTTCTTGGGTTTCGGCGTCGTCGTCGGACGGGTCGTCGTGCTCGCCGGTTTGGCCGCGACGCTCTTATTGAGTTCTTCCAGAACCTTATCCGTCAAATCCGGCTGCGTGGCGCTGACATGAAGAATATTGCCGTTGACCACGTCAAAAACATAATCAAATTTCTCCTCGGTGCCGATCTTTTTAATCGTCACATTGATTTTGTCGATAATCGGCTGCATCAGCTCGGCGCGTTTGGCGAACACTTCGCCTTGATTGCCCCATTTTTCCTGCTGAAATTGCTGCAAACGGATATTGAGATTTTCCAGTTCCGTTTGTTTCTCTTTCTTGCGCTCATCGCTCAACAATAACGCCTGCGAATCAAATTCTTCCCCTTTGGTTTGCAATTCCTGCTGCATACTCTTGGCTTCATCTTCCCAGCGTTTATTGAGATCTTGCAGCAGCTTCTGGGCATCCTGTGCTTCTTTATATTTTTCGAGAATTTTTTGCGAGTCAATATAACCCAGCTTCAGTTGCGCCGCAGCCGGGTCGACGCCAGCCAGAATAATCAGCGCGACACCGACACCCATCCAGCTTTTCAGATTTTTCACACCAACCTCCGTGATTGATAGTTTGAACATGTTAAAATAATTTACGGGTTAAAAATTACGTTTTAAAAACTGCGTCCAAAAACAAAGTGCGGTTTCCAGGCGCCCAAGAGCCGGCCGGTCGTGCGATTGGTCGCGTCAAACTCGATGTTGTCGAAACCGTAGGCATAATCAAAACCGATAATGCCGAGCAGCGGCATAAAAACGCGCGCCCCGACGCCGACGGAGCGGCGCAGGCCAAAAATGCGGCCCTGCGCGACATGGGTTTTCTCAAAGGGATTGGTCGACGCCAGATTGCGCCAGGTGTTGCCGGCTTCGGCGAAAATCAAACCGAACACCGTCGGATTCGGCGCAATCGGCACGCGCAATTCCAGGCCAAATTTCATCATCGTTAAATCGGCGCTGGTCAAACGGCCGCGCAACGGATCTTCATAACCGCGCAGCGGAATCGAGTTCGACAAACCTTCGCCGCCCATGAAAAAATATTCGAGATAGGGAATGCGGCTGTCGCTGGTGAGGCGATCCATATAGCCCATTTGAAAATTGCTATTCCACACCAACCCGCCAACGGTCGGCGAAAACCAATCGGCCTGCAAAATATGTTTATGATAACCGACATTGCCCTGCAGCGGCCCGCCGGAAAGTTCCGTCGAGAGCGAAACCGAGGCGCCGGCCGTCGGAAATTCCGGGCGGTTCAAGCTGTTGCGGCTGAAAATATGCGTAATTGAACTCGACGTCAAATTGCCTTCGTCGAAACCAAAACGCTTGCGGGCTTCCGGATCGGCCAAACTGCCGACGAAATCGCTGTACTCCACCGTTTGCAAACGATAAACCCAGTCGGTGCGAAAATAATTATCCGGCCAACGCAAACGGCGCCCGGCGCGAATCGAACCGCCGCGGCTGCGTTGGGAAAACTCGTAGCCGAACCCTTCGGCGCGGCGCGTGTCGAAAATATTTATGCCCGCCAGCGTCGGCGTATCAAACAACCACGGCTCGGTGAAGCCGAGTTGAAACGAGCGATAATACCGTCCGAAATTCCAATCGAAGGACAGCTTCTGGCCGTTGCCGCGAAAATTATTAAACGCCAGACCGAGGGAGCCGATGAGTTTGTCGCGCTCGCTCCAGCCGGCGCTCATGTTGGCCGTATCCGTCGATTTTTCCGTAACCTCCAGTGACACATCGACTTTCTCATCACTGATCGGTTGCACGTCCGGTTTCACATCGGCAAAATAGTTGAGCACGAACACTTCGCGCTGGCTGCGCATCAGCGCCTCGCGGCTGAACGTGTCGCCCGGCCGCAAATACAACTCGCGGCGGATCACCTTCTCTTTCGTCTTCGTGTTGCCGGCAATGTGAATCTTGCTAATCGTCACCGCGTTGCCTTCGGTGATGAGAAAATGCAAATCCACCTTGCTGCTGTCGACCGGCTTTTCCACGGGATTGACGGTGGCAAAAATATAACCGGAATCATAATACAAACTTCCCAACCGCTCGGACACCGCCTTCTGCAGCTTTTCGGAATTGTAAACATCGCCGGGTTGAAAACCCAACAAGGCTTCCAGTAATTTATCCGGAAACAACTTGTTGCCTTCCCACGAAACTTTGCCGATGTAATATTTGGTTCCTTCATTGACGCGGATATCAATAAACATATCCTTTTTATCGGCGCCATAATAAATCGAGTCGCCTAAAAATTCCGCGTCGCGATAACCCTGGGCCCGATAAAAATCCACCACCTTATCGAGATCTTCGCGGTATTTCTTCTCGTCAAAATCGCCGCCGCGCAGCCACGAATCCTGTTTCGTTTTCTTCAGTTGCTTGCGCAGCTTGCCGTCGGCAAACGCCGCGTTGCCGGAAAAGTTGATCGCTTTGATCTGAACTTTGCTGCCTTCGGCAATATTGAACTGCAGATTAACCCGGCCCGTATCTGCTGGCTCGGTTTTCGCATCGATTTCGGCCAGCAAGTAACCTTTTTTCTCGTAAAATTTTTTCAATTTGCGGCGGGCTTTGGCCAGGTCCCCCGGACTCAGCACTTGTCCTTTAAACAAATCGAGCTCTTTTTCGAGATCTTTTTTCTTGAATTTCTTGTTGCCCTCATATTCAATTTTATCGAGCCGCGGCGATTCTTCAACTTTCAGCGTGAGATAAACGCCGTCGCCGGCCTCGCGATCCAGCAACACCTGCACATCCTGAAACATATTCAAGCTCCAGAGCTGCCGAATGGCGGCTTGCATATCATCGTTCGTTACCAATTCGCCCAACGATAGCCCGGAACTTAGTTTAATGAAATTCGCGTCGGCGGTTTTATTGCCTTCCACCGCCAGGCCGAGAATTCGAAAGGAGCGCTGGCGTTGTTGCGCCAGCCCATTGCCGGGCGAACCAATCAACAACAGCATGAGCAGCGACAACATGAAACTTACATGGCGACGACGACTTAAAAAATGCAATGTTACTCCCGTCAATTTTATCCTCATTTATCTGTCTTGTATCTTGCCCGACAGGTGCGGCAAAGCGCAAACCACCCTGTCTGAGCTAATTTAACCAGAAACAAAAATCGTGAATATAAGGTAATAATTTTTTGGCCGAATGTAAAGTGATTTTTCTTCGACCGCTCTAATAGGTTAGACGCTGCAGCGGAGGGATTGGTTCTGTAAAATTTAGGTTTTATAAAAATCAAAGAAGTTTTTGTCACAACCCTTGCAATCAAGGCAAAATCTTCATACATTCTCGTTCACTTTTCGCCGGTAAAGGGCGATTTTTATTTAGGCCCGGAGTTAGGAAATTGACTCCGGTTTTGATTTGTCACCCTGAGATTGACCGGTGGCATAATAATAGCGCCGGCAAGCAACCTGACAAGGAGGTCAGCACCATGTTTAACTTTAAAACCCGCATTTTTGACGTTCTGGAAATCACGCCACCCTCTTCTCCCGTTTTGAAAGAAAATCTCGGCGACCTGCTCGACGGCTCGGATACGCTGAACGCCGTGGTGGAAAGCCTCGACCCCGCCACCGGCACGTATCGCATTTTATTGCAGGGCAAGCTGCGCCCGACGATTGCGGAAGATCGCAAGAATTAGATGAATGTGTGGGTTTCGTGTAACGTGTTGGACAGCGGGAAGACGGAGCGGTTGATCGGGGCACGTTACACGAAAACAGTGACGACCTCAACGTCACCGTCGCTCCGGATCTCTTATTCAACGGCGAAATCATATTCCTGCAAACCCGGACGCGTCAAAAATTTCCGTAAGAACGTGGCTTTGCCCGCCTGATAGATTCCGCTAAAAGCCGCAAGCGCGATGAGCTTTCCTCCCCATTTATTCGCGGCCGGATTCAATCGCCGGTGGAAACGCCGAACGATTTTGTGCATCACATCGAACGATTCTTCAAACGGCCGGGAAATATATTTTTCATTCCAAATTTCCAGCATTTTAATTTTGAAGAAACGCTTTATTAAAAT
>Ga0247727_10013551_pt1 | contig 13724 bp, 8 predicted proteins | sample WisWelCaveWW1625_FD_202498 | JGI IMG/M metagenome (GOLD analysis project Ga0247727, IMG submission 202498) | Biofilm microbial communities from Wishing Well Cave, Virginia, United States - WW16-25 | ecosystem: Environmental > Aquatic > Deep subsurface > Groundwater > Cave microbial mat | place... | reverse complement strand
CGGCTTGGAACCCCCTCAGCCGACGCCGGTAGCCGTGCGAAGCATCCCGCCGTGCGCAGCACCGTCGCCCCCTCCACAGGCAGAGCCTGTGGAGCCTCCCCCTCAGCGCGGCGTTGCCGCTTGAAAATCCGCCACCGACGCCGGCAGCCGTGCGAAGCATCCCGCCCTCCGCAGGAGCCCCCTCAGCGCGGCGTTGCCGCTTGAAAATCCGCCACCGACGCCGGTAGCCGTGCGAAGCATAACGCCGTGCGCAGCACTGCTAGAACCGCGCCGCGCCCATTTTGGGAGCGCCTATTGTCTTACCGCCGCCGCGGTTGACGAGCGCCACCAATTCCTCCAGATGACTTGACGCACCCAGCGCGTCCTCGTAGGAAATATCGCGCTTGCGGTAGAGTTCATAAAGCGACTGGTTCATGGTGCACATGCCATTTTCCCCCTGTCCGGTCTGCATTGAGGAATAGATTTGATGAATCTTGCCTTCACGAACCAGGTTGCGGATGGCGGGCGTCGGGATGAGAATCTCCATCGCCATGGCCCGCCCCTTGCCGTCCATTCTCTGGATCAGCTGTTGAGAGAGCACTGCGGTCAGCACGAACGAGAGTTGGACGCGGATCTGATCCTGTTGGTTGTCTGGAAACACGTCAATAATGCGGTTGATCGTTTGCGCGGCTGAGTTGGTATGAAGCGTTCCAAACGTCAGATGCCCGGTTTCGGAAATTGTCAGCGCGGCCTCCATCGTCTCCAGGTCACGCATCTCGCCGACGAGCACCACGTCCGGGTCCTGCCGTAGGATGTACCGCAACGCCGTCTTGAAATTCTTGGTATCCGATGACACCTCGCGCTGATTCACGACGCTTTTCTTATGGGAATGCAGGAATTCGATCGGATCTTCAATGGTCATAATGTGGCAGTGGTGCTGATTATTGATCGCGTCAATCATGGCGGCGAGCGTCGTGGACTTGCCACTGCCGGTTGGCCCCGTAACCAGAACCAATCCGCGCGGCTTCTCAATAAGTTCCTTGACGATCTTTGGGAGATTGAGTTCTTCCATCGTTTGCACCTTAAACGGCACCATGCGGAGCACGCCGCCGACGGCGCCGCGTTGCATAAAAATGTTGCCCCGAAAACGACTGAGTCCCTTGACACCAAACGAAAAATCCAGCTCATTGTCTTCTTCAAAGCGGTGCTTCTGGTCGTCGGTCAAGACGCTGTACATCAGTTGTTTGGTGTCTGCGGGCGTCAGGGGTGGATGATCCAGGGGCACCAACTCGCCGCTGATCCGGATTTGCGGCGGTGTGCCCGTGGCAATGTGAATATCGGACGCCCCCTTCTCGACCATCATTTGAAGCATTTGCTGTAGGCTAACCATGTATTCCTCCTTCACTTTTTTAAGGTCGTATGGACGGTGCGTGTTGGGTGGGGAAGCCCCCGCATCTTGTCCCGCTTATTGTTCGTCCGAGGACGTGTTTTCCAGCACCTCTTCGGGCGTGGTCACCCCCACCTTGATCTTCTCCAAACCGCTCGCCCGCAACGTTCTCATGCCCAGGGCAATGGCCTTGGCCTTCACTTCGTCCGCGGTTGCCCCTTTTAGGATCATGGTGCGCAACGCCTCCCTGACCGGCAACACCTCATAGAGCGCGAGTCGCCCCTTATAACCCGTCCCGTTGCACATCTCGCATCCCTTGCCCCTGTAGAGCGTCAGACCCTGCGGCATTGGGCCCAGAAAAAGTCCAGCGAGGAACGCCTCCGTTCGGCTGGAGTCTACCTCTTTGCATTTTCCGCAGATTTTCCGCACCAGTCGCTGGGCCAGGATCAGAATCAGCGATGAGGACACCAAAAACGGCGCGATGCCCATGTCTAAAAGCCGGGTGATCGCGCCCGGGGCATCGTTGGTGTGCAGCGTGGAGAGCACCAGGTGCCCGGTCAAAGCGGCTTTCACGCCAATCTCTGCGGTTTCCTGGTCACGCATCTCGCCCACCAGCACCACGTCCGGGTCCTGCCTAAGGAAGGAACGCAGCGCCGTAGCGAAGGTGAGGCCGATGTCTTCCTTGATCTGCACCTGGTTGATCCCCATCAGGTTGTATTCCACCGGGTCTTCGGCCGTCATGATGTTGATCTCTTGCGAATTAATTGTGCTGAGGGCGGAGTAGAGCGTCGTCGTTTTGCCGCTGCCGGTGGGGCCGGTGACCAAAATCATGCCATAGGGCATGGCCAGCGCGTCCTTAAACTGGGCCAGGGCATCCGGCTCAAAACCCAACTGCGCAAGGTCTAGAGTGAGCCCCCGCCTATCCAGAATGCGGAGCACCACCTTTTCACCAAAGAGGCACGGGAGCGTGGAGACACGGAAGTCCACTTCTTGACGTTTTCCGAGATGGAGTTTGATCCGGCCGTCCTGTGGGAGGCGCCGCTCGGCGATGTCGAGCTTGGCCATGATCTTTATCCGCGAGACGACCGCGTTTTTGATCTTCAGGGGCAGCGACATCACGGTCTTCATGACGCCATCAATCCGAAAGCGGATCCGCAAGACCGTCTCGAACGGCTCCACGTGAATGTCACTGGCCCCGACCTTGATTCCGTTGACCAGGACGCCGTTGACCAGCTTGATGATCGGGGCGCCGACATCGCCGGTTGCGGCCTCATCCTGCTGCTCTTCCGCGACGTCAATGTTGTCGAGGGCGTCTCCCACGACGGCATCGAAGTCCTCCACCGAGACGATTGCCGTGTCTATATCCAGCCCATAGGACGATGCGAGGTCCCCCTGCTCGCCCAGCGTGTAGTCCTTGGCCTCAATGAGCACGGCCCTCTTTTTTTCTACGATCGTTGCGCCTTGGCCATAAAACTGGTTGATTTTGTCCACGACGGCCGATTCACTGGCGATCAACGGCTCCACGTTGTAGCCGGTCATAAACTTAATATCGTCAATCGCAAAAACGTCGGTCGGATCCACCATCGCGAGACGCAACGTCGCACCGACCCGCTTCACAGGAAAAGCCAGATGTTTTTTGAGGGCATCTACGGGAATGACCTTAAGCAGCGCTGGGTCCACCTCCAGGGGAGTCAGATCAATAGGCGGAACACCATACTGCTTACTCAAAACACCTAGGAGGTTCTCTTCCCCAATAAACCCCAGACGCACGAGAATGCTGCCCAGACGCCCGCCCTCCTTTTTTTGCGCGACCAGGGCTTTCTGGAGCTGGTCTTCCGCGATCAACTTCGTGCTGACGAGGAGTCTGCCGAGTTTTTCCGGAACCAACGGGGTACCTCACGTCTAAGGCGGGGGGAGCGTCGCGTCAGGCGCTTCGTCCACTCCGAGCGCAAATTTTGCTCTGTCATCCAGGCGTGGACACAAGATCATGCGGTATCAATATAAGAAAACCACCTTATATTGTGGTTTGCTCGATTTTACCCGCGCAAAATTACGTCAGCCCAGTGACAAAAAAAGTGTATCCGGCACCATACAGTCTGTCAATTTTTGATAAGGACATGCCCAGTGCCCAAGTTAAGATGCACGCTGCACGCTCTTGATATAGGAGGGAGATGCAATGACGACGACTGTTTTATGGTGTAAAAGGAGGCGGTTCGTCTGGCAACGTCGGGCTGATGCAACACCTCCTCTGGCACAACACGGACCTGCCTGGCGGTAGACAGGGCGACCCCACGGGTCTCTTAAAATGAGGCCACCCGGCAAGTTCATTCAGGACAACTTTCCTCAGATCCACAGTGCAACATGTATGTAGCGGATACAGGCCGTTGATTCCCTGGTTAGGCTTTGAGTACAATCCGCCGTGGGCGTGTCTTGGTTTGATCGCAATGGGTGTTTGCCGCCCCAGTGCGTCCGCAAGGAGACCCGTTCCACAATTGGATCACGCATGCACATCCTGACGGTTGCGCTGGCCACGGCGGTCATATTTGGGGCCGCCTATTTCGTCTATGGGCGGTTTCTGACGCGCCATCTCGGCGCGGACGACGCACGGGCTACCCCCGCCCGCACGGTCAACGATGGCGTTGATTTCGTCCCGACCCGGGTCTCCGTCCTGCTGCCGCAGCATTTCTCCGCCATTGCCGCGGCGGGTCCCATCGTCGGACCGATCCTCGCGGGTATCTGGTTTGGCTGGCTTCCGGCGCTGTTGTGGATCATTCTCGGCAACATCCTCATCGGTGCCGTGCATGACTTCTCCACGCTGATGATCTCGGTGCGCCACCAGGCCCGCTCCATTGCCGAGGTGGTCAAAGAGGAGATGGGGCAGCGCGCCTACGCCCTCTTTCTCATCTTTATTTGGATTTCGCTCATGTACGTGATCGTCGCCTTTACCGATTTGACGGCCGCGACATTCGTCGCCCAGGACGTCGGCGGCGGCGTGGCGACCTCGTCCCTGCTCTATCTGCTGCTATCCGTCTTTTTGGGATGGATGCTCACGCGCTGGCACCTACCGGAGCAGGCGACGATGGGAATCGCGCTGCTCCTCCTGATGGTTATTATCTGGGGCGGCCAGAAGATTCCGATCCACCTTCCCGAGTTCCTGGGCCTTCCGCCCTCAAAAGGTTGGGGCGTACTCATTCTGCTGTACTGCCTCCTCGCGTCGCTTCTGCCCATGTGGATGCTGCTCCAACCCCGCGGTGCGCTCGGCGGCTATTTTTTGTACGCGGCGCTTCTGGTCGGCTTTGTGGGGCTTCTGTTCGGCGGATACCCAGTTGAATACCCCGCCTTTATCGGATTTCAAAATCCCAAAGGCGCGCCGCTCTTTCCCATACTTTTTATTACCGTGGCCTGCGGCGCCTGCTCTGGTTTCCACGGCCTGGTCTGTAGCGGCACCTCTTCCAAACAACTCGAGAAGGAGGGCGACGCCCATCCGGTCGGTTATGGCGGCATGCTGCTGGAAGGGCTGGTGGCCGTGGTGGCCCTTGCGACCGTGATGATGTTGGCGCCCGGCGATCCAGCACTGGCGAGGGGCCCGGTGGAAATTTATGCCAATGGCTTGGCGCGCTTTGCCCATGTTTTGGGCGTGCCCATGGATGTGGCCGTGAGTTTCGGCCTGCTCACCTTCGCCACATTTGTCTACGACACGCTGGATGTCTCCACGCGGCTGGGACGGTATATTTTCCAGGAGATCGTCGGCTGGCAGGGGGCCACGGGCCGAAGGCTAGGGGGGATTGCGACGGTCACCCTGCCCCTTGTGTGCCTTCTGACGACAGGGGAAGGCGCGTATCTGACGTTCTGGCCGCTCTTTGGCGCAAGCAATCAGTTACTCGCGGGCCTCTCGCTGCTGGGCGTCTCCGTTTGGCTAAGAAGGACGGGCCGCAATCCACTTTACACCCTCGCGCCCATGTGTTTTATCCTTGTGATGACACTCTGGTCGCTGGGACGCTTTGTCCTCCAGGGGGGCATCAACGCGGCCATCTCCACCCTTCTCATCGGCATCACGGTTTTTCTGTTATTCACGGCCGCGCGCGTTCCGACGCCCGTGCAACGTGAACGTCTTTAAGAATCAAGAAAGGAGGGTGATGTTAAAACAACGGGCGAGGGCCGTGGCATTGGCTGTCTTTCTGGCGGACGTGCTGCTGATTGTTGTGGCCTTTTATGCCACGTTTCTGATCCGCGACCTCCTCCTCTTGCCCCGATTGGGACACATGGCGCGGCCAGGCAGTCACCTTGCGCTTCTGTACGTTGCCCTGCCCGTCTGGGTGATTCTCCTTTACGCACTGGGTCTCTACGCATCGCAACGCACAAAGCCTATTACGAACGAAATTTTGCGGCTTGGCGCGGTTTGCGTCGTGGGCACGCTCATTCTGATGGCAGAAATTTTCATCACCAAGGCGGTGTTCGTCAGCCGGGTGTTTGTGGGATTGTTTGGCCTCGCGGCGTTTTCCCTTCTCCTGCTGGGGCGGTGTGTGCTTCGCCTGGTCGCGCGTTCCGCCAGGGCGCACGGTTACAACTTTCGCCATATCATCGTCGTCGGAACGGGAAGTCGGGCGCGGGAAATCGTGGACGTGATCGAACAAAACAAGCAGTGGGGCTTGCGGCTGATCGGCATGATCAGCGACAACATAGACAACCGCATGACGCACGTTGGGCACATCCCCGTGCTGGGGGACGTGTCGCATCTCCCGCAGTTGCTTAAGACCCTCATCGTGGATGAGTTGCTTTTCGCCGTCTCCAGAAAAAAATTGGAGGGCATGGAGGGCCTTTTTCTTTTGTGCGAGGCGCAGGGCATCCGAACACGGGTCGCGATCAATTTCTTCCCGCATATGATTGCCAAGGTGCATCTGGATAACATGCACGGCATTCCGCTGCTGACCTTCACCACCACGCCCTACAGCGAGATTCACCTGATGGTCAAGCGCGCCTTCGATGTGATCGTGGCGTCTCTGTTGCTGATTGCGCTCTCTCCGGGCCTGATCGCGCTCTGTTTTGCGCTGTGGTGTACTTCGGGCCGTCCCATTTTTTTCCGTCAAACCCGCGTCGGACTCAATGGTCGGCCTTTTACGCTCTATAAGTTCCGGTCCATGTCCAAAGGGGCGGAACAGATGAAGGAGGGTCTCACCCACCTTAACGAAATGCGCGGGCCGGCCTTCAAGATGCGTGAGGACCCGCGTGTGACGGCCATTGGGCGGTTTTTGCGCAAGAAGAGCCTCGATGAACTTCCACAGCTGTATAACGTGCTGCGTGGGAGCATGAGCCTGGTGGGGCCGCGCCCCCCCCTTCCCGAGGAAGTCGCGCAATACGAACACTGGCAGCGCCGTCGGCTTTCCATGAAGCCGGGCCTGACGTGTCTGTGGCAGGTTTATGGACGCAACGCCATCACCGATTTTAAGCAATGGATGGAGATGGATCTGCGCTATATTGACAACTGGTCTTTGCACCTCGATCTTAAAATCTGCATCAAGACGATTGCCGCGGTGCTGTTGGGACGGGGTGCATCCTAAGGCGCCACGATTCCCCCAGAGCGTGCTTTAGCCCATGTCTGTTCGCCCCTCGCTCCATTCCCATAAGCGCGTTGTCATCAAAATCGGCAGCAACGTGATTGCCTCGCGGGCCGCGGGCCTCAACGAGGCGCGCATGCAGGCCATTGCCACGGAAATTGCGGCCTTGCGGGCGATGAGACGCCAGGTGTTCGTGGTGTCCTCTGGCGCCGTGCTCTCTGGCATGGGGCCGCTGGGTCTCTCCAAAAGGCCGGGCACGCTCAACCTAAAACAGGCCGCCGCCGCCGTGGGGCAAAGTCGTTTGATGTGGGCCTATGAGCGGTGTTTTTCTCGCCATGACATCACGGTGGCCCAGGTCTTGTTGACACGGGAGGATGTGGCCGATCGCACGCGCTTTATCAACGCCCGCAACACGCTGATGACCCTGCTCGATTACGACGCGCTCCCCATCATCAACGAAAACGACACGGTGGCAGTCGAGGAGATGAAACTGGGAGACAACGATCACCTCGCGGCGCTGGTCGCGCACCTGGTGGACGCAACGCTCCTGATTCTTCTGTCGGATGTGGACGGCCTGTACACCGCCGATCCAAGGCAGACGCCCAGCGCCACGCGGGTCTCGCAAGTCCGCAAGATCACGGAGGCCATCGAAAGAATGGCGGGGGGGACGGGCGACCTTGGCGGAACGGGCGGCATGGCCTCGAAGGTCAGGGCGGCGAAGAACGGGGTGGCCTGCGGCGTCGCCACGCTTATCCTGGGCGGCGGCACGCACGATGCCATACGGCGGGCCTTTGACGGGGAAGACATCGGCACCCTCTTCCTTCCGAAGGTCACGCGACGTTCCCTAAAGAAACAATGGATCGCGCAGCGTGCAACGCGCGGTGACGTGACACTCGATGCGGGCGCCGTCGCGGCCATTCTACACAAGGGTAAATCGCTGCTGCCCTCCGGCATCCAATCGGTTCGCGGCGCGTTTAAGGCGGGCGATGCCGTCCGGTGCCTCGCGCCCGATGGCGCGGAGATTGCGCGGGGACTGACCAACTACAATGCGTCGGAACTACGCCAGATCGCGGGCGCGCGTTCATCCGAAATCGCGGCGCGCCTGGGTCACACCGCCGACGCGGAGGCGATCCATCGCAACAACATGGTCATCCACGATACAGCGTCCGACCCATAAATACGTCAGAGCAGCATTTTGGCCCGATATGATCCCCTTCCTGCGCCTGGTTTCCGTTTTTGAGCGGCTTTCGGCCACATCCAAGCGATTGGAGATGTTCGATTTGCTCGCAGATCTCTTCCGCAACGCCGAGGCCGACGAAATCGGCCAGATCGTCTACTTTACACAGGGCGATCTGCTGCCCGCCTTCCACGGTGTCACGCTGGGTCTGTCTGAAAAATACCTGCTGCGCGCCCTGGCCCAGGCCGTGGGCCGGGCGCCGGAGGCGCTCAATGCGGACTATCGGGAGATGGGCGACATCGGCACGGTGGCCGAGAAATACCTTGCCGGTCAGGGCGCGAATTGCTCCGTCAGCGCGGTCTATGACGCCATCTTCCACTTGACCACCCTCTCCGGAGAAGGGAGTGTCGAGCAAAAAATTGAGGCCGTCTGCGCGCTGTTTCTGTCCCATTCCGCGCTGGAGGCCAAGTACATCGCCCGCTTCATCGCGGGCAAACTCCGCCTCGGCGTGGGCGATTCCACCCTTCTGGAAGCGCTGGCCCGCTTCCTTTCCGAACGCCTGCTGCGTCCCGTCGTGGCCGAACGCAGGGGGTGGGGCCTCGATGCGACTGCCGTCCTTCCCGCGCTGGTCCTCTCGCTCTCTCACCTGCTCCTGCCGATTCTGGAGCGCGCCTACCACATCACCTCCGACCTTGGATTGATCGCAAAGATGGCCTGTCAGGAGGGGGTAGCGGGACTGCAGGCGCTTGCCGTCCGGATCGGCTATCCGATTCGTCCTGCCCTGTGCGAGCGGGCGACCTCCTCCGACGAGATCATCTCCCGCCTGGGCCGCTGCGCCGTGGAGGTCAAATACGATGGCTTCCGCTGCCAGATGCACAAATCCATGCACGCAGTGACCCTCTTCTCGCGCAACCAGGAGCAAACTACGGCAATGTTTCCAGAAATCGTGGAGGCCGCCCTGCGATGTTTTCCCCATCGAGAGGCGATCCTGGAAGGCGAGGCGCTGGCGTTTAATGAAGAGACCGGCGCCCTGTTGCCGTTTCAGATCACCAGCCAACGAAAACGCAAACATGGCGTGGCGCACTTAGCCCAAAGCCTCACCCTGAAATTCTTCGTCTTCGATCTGCTCTCTCTGGACGGGGAAGACTGGACGGGCCGCCCCTACGCCGAACGACGGGCGAAAATGGAGGAGATCGTCGGCGCGGACGCCGTGATGACCGTGGCCGAGGCGATTCAGACCGATCAGCCTGCCGAGGTAGAGGCCTTCTTCAGCGCGGCGGTGGGGCGTGGGTTGGAAGGGATTGTGGCCAAACGGCTAGACGCCCCCTACGCCGCGGGCGCGCGCAATTTTAACTGGATCAAACTCAAGCGCAGCTATCATCTGGCCGATTCGCTCGATTTGTGCATCGTCGGCTACTGGGCGGGGCAGGGCCAGCGTGCCACCTTCGGCATCGGCACCGTTTTGGGCGCGGTGTACGATCCGGAGCGGGATCGCTTTTTCACGGTCTCCAAAATCGGCAGCGGCTTCTCGGAAGATGATCTCGTCCGCCTGAAGGCGATGCTCGATGCGGCCGCATCGCCCGAATGTCCGCCACAGGTTTGTTCTGAAATCGTCCCCGATGTTTGGGTGCATCCCAAATATGTCGTGGCCGTGACGGCGGATGAAATCACCCGTTCCTCCGTCCATATGGCGGGTCGGCAGGGACAGGACCTCGGCTATGCGTTGCGTTTCCCAAGGGGGATCGCATTGCGTGAGGACAAAGGTCCCTACGACACCACCACCCTCAATGAAGTCATCACCCTGTTCCAAAAACAGCAGGGAGGAAGAGCGCCCATCACCCCCACAGCGGTTTGATTTAGAACAAAGGCCGATGCTAGGATCGGCCCGCATTGCGCGCGCATCTCCCTCAAGGGCCCTCCCAAGTCAAGGTCATCCCGCTCGGCGGCGTTGGCGCGTTCGGCATGAACATGATGCTCTTCGAGTACGAAGAGCAGATCATCATCGTCGACGCGGGCCTCATGTTTCCACACCACGACTTGCCCGGCGTGGATTTCGTCATCCCCGATTTCACCTATCTGCGCAGGCCCTCCAAAAAAATCCTCGGCATCTTTCTCACGCATGGCCACTTGGATCATATTGGCGCGCTGCCTTACCTGCTACGGGAGATGAACCCGCCGATCTGGGGCGCCCCGCTGACGTTGGCCTTGCTCACCGATCGCCTCAAAGAGCACCGCAGGGAACTGTGCGTTGAGATGGACGCGCCGTTTTCGGCGGGGAGATTGCCCAGAGACGCGTGCGCGCCGGACATCCCGCCAGACGAGCATGCCGAGACCTTACAACTGGCCGCGATTGTCCCCGGCGAGCAAAAGCGCCTTGGGCCCTTTTGTGTCGAGGCGATTCACGTAACGCATAGCATCGCCGATAGCCTGGGCTATGCCATCACGACGCCGGTCGGCTGCTTCATTCACACCGGCGACTTTAAGATTGATCCCACACCGGCGCGGGGCGCGACAATGGACGCGCGGCGCTTTATCGAATATGGTGATCGCGGTGTGCTGGCCCTCATCTCCGACAGCACCAATGCCGAGCAGGCGGGGGTGTCTGGCTCCGAGGCCGTGGTGGGTGAAACGTTCGACCGCCTCTTCCCGGACATTCCAGGGCGGATCATCCTCACCACGTTCGCGTCGCACCTGCACCGGATTGATCAGGTCGCGCAAAGCGCCATGCGTTGCGGACGCAAACTCTTCCTGACGGGGAAAAGCATGATGGACGCCGTCCGCATCGGGCACCAGATGGGCTATCTCTCCTTCCCGCCAGATAGTGTGGCCCCGCTTTCCGCGCTCAACACCACCCCAGACCGCGAGGCGATCATCCTCACCACCGGCAGCCAGGGCGAGCCGTCCTCTGCGCTCTCCCGCATGGCCATGGACGATCATCGGCAGATTCAAATTCTACCTGGCGACACCGTCATTTTCTCCGCGCGGGTCATTCCGGGAAACGAGCAGGGCGTCTCGCGTATCATCAACGCCCTCCTGCGCAAGGGCGTGAATGTCCTTTACGACAAAGTAGACCGCGTTCACGTCTCCGGCCACGCCAATCAAGATGAGCAGCGGCAGATGATCCAGTGGACACGCCCGCGTTATTTCATTCCGGTTCATGGGGAATACCGTCAGATGGTCGCCCATGCGCGCGTGGCCAAGGCGGCGGGGCTGTCTGCGGCGCAGATCATCCTTACGGAAAACGGCGAGACGCTTCTCTTTGGCACTGACGGCTACGAAAAGGGAAAGCCGGTGCCAGCGGTCGGGGTCTATGTGGATGGCAAAGAGGTCGGGACCGTGGAGGAGACGACGCTATCCGAGCGCAGGCAGATGGGCAGCGACGGCATCCTGGTTGTTACCTTCACGACGGAAGGCGAGCGGGTGCGATCCGAACCCATGTTTTTCTCGCGCGGGTTTGTCGGTGACGACCCAGACCTACTGCTTTGGAAAGAGATGCGGCGCGTGATCGCGACGCTTTTTGAGCACATCGAGCAAGCGCAGGGGGCGGATGCGCCGCCGCCGATTGAAGACATCGAGAAGCGAATCAAAAAAACGCTAAAAAAATGGCTGGCCAAAAAACACGAGCGGACACCCTTGATTCTCTGCCGTATTGTTCCGGCGTCCTGATCGGGCAGGCATCATGGTCTGAGTCCGATGCGTGCGCGATCGGAGATGTCCTTCTTTGAAGAGGTCATGGCATAATGCGCCGTCTTCGCAGGATCCGGCACGTGATGGGCACGTTTATGGAGATCGTGGTGTGCGGCCCAGCGCCACGCTGCATGGACGGGCTGGAGGCCGCGTTCACGGAGATGGCCCGCATCGAGTCCCTGCTTTCCGTTTACCAACCCGCAAGCGAAATCGCGCGCCTCAATCGCACGCCCCATGCCGGTTTTTTTCGCTTGAGCGCAGAGGTGCTTCATGTGGTGTCGTTGGCCCTCCACTACGCGGACCTCACCGACGGCGCCTATGATCCCACGCTGGGCCCCCTCATTCGGCAGTGGGGTTTCGGCCCGCCTAAAGACGCGCAAAACACGTATCACGACACCGTCGTGGACGCCTTGCGGTGCGTTGGATTCCGGCATCTTACCGTGCGCAAGGATGGAATCGAGCGACGCATTGCCGGCATGGAGATCAACCTGGGCGGATTGGGCAAGGGATACGCCATTGACCGGGCCGTCCATCTCCTCCAGGCGGCGGGCATTCCATCGGGTCGGGTGCACTGCGGCAGCACCACGCGGGTTTGGGGCGAGGACTGCTCCGTAGCGATTCGTCATCCTCGGCGGGCCGATCAGACCCTCGGATGCGTCACGCTGCGCGATGCCGCGCTCTCCACGTCTGGCGATGATGAAAAGCGCCGTGTTGTGAACGGCCGGGTCGTTCATCACCTGATTGATCCGCGATCCGGCGCGCCGGCGCGCGGCGTGGCGTCCGCGAGCGTCATCGCGCCCACTGCGGCGGCTACGGATGCCCTCTCCACTGCGGCGTTTATTTTAGGCGAGACCCGTTTTCTCGCGCGCTGCGCCGACACGGAGGGCTGGGTTGTTCGGGAGGGCGAGACCGCGGGCGCGCCCCCGCGTGCCTTCGCGCAACCCAGCCGACGGCGTTTTTTGGCCATGGCGGCGTCGCTGCTTCTGGGCGTCTTGCTGCCGTGGCGGGCGCAGGGCGCCGTGGTCTATCTGACGGAAGACGAGGCGCTCCGCATGATGATGCCGCAAGCCGACGCCTTTCTGATTGAAGAGGCGCATCTCTCCGCAGCCCAATTAGACCAGGCACAGGCACAGGCGGGGCGGGCGTTCCGGGAATCGCAATTTCAATTCCACGTCGGGCGCAGAGGGGAAACCACGGTGGGCTATGCGATCATTTTGGATGTCATCGGCAAGGAACGACCCATTACGTTTTTGGTCGGGATAGCGCCCAATGGCGCCATTCTGGGATTGGAGGTGCTGATCTATCGGGAATCGCAGGGCGATGCCGTGCGCCATCGCCGCTTCACGGGGCAGTTTCTTAAAAAGCAGGCGAGCGATCCACTGCGGCTCGGCAGCGACATCCAGCCCATCAGCGGCGCGACGCTCTCCTCCCGTGCGGCGGTCTATGCGACGCGCAAGGCCCTTGCCATTTTTTCAGCGGTGCATCCGTCGGGCGTTCCAGCAAGCACCCAGGATGAAGGATTGCGGTGAGGGATTGCGGTGAAGCAGTTTGTTAAAAAAGGCACGTGGCTTGATCAGATCTCATCGGAGATGCGCTGGATCTACGGCCTCTTTTTAATCTTCGCCCTCCTCGGCCACCTTAGCTTTGTGCTGATGGTCGCCTACCGGGTGGGCCCGGGCGTTGAGGCCATTGTGCGACATTATCGCGGCAGCCAAGGCGACGAGATGGCCTTCCCAAAAGAGTTCATGGAGCTGCTGGAGACCCTGCACTTTCACGCCTACATCGAAGGGATCGTCCTTTTGGTGTTGGCGCATCTCTTCGTAGCCATTCCGATCTCGCGCCGCGCAAAGATGGGCGTGATCGTCGTGGCCTTTGGCAGTACGCTCCTGGATTTGGCCGCGCCTTGGGGCATTCGCTATCTTTCTCCGATCATCGCCTA
>Ga0247727_10013550_pt1 | contig 13726 bp, 13 predicted proteins | sample WisWelCaveWW1625_FD_202498 | JGI IMG/M metagenome (GOLD analysis project Ga0247727, IMG submission 202498) | Biofilm microbial communities from Wishing Well Cave, Virginia, United States - WW16-25 | ecosystem: Environmental > Aquatic > Deep subsurface > Groundwater > Cave microbial mat | place... | reverse complement strand
GCGCCTCGCCCAGCAGCAGGCCCACCTCGCCGAAACCGTCGGAGGCCTTGAGGCGGCCGACCTCGACCGCGTCCGTGCGCCCCTCCGGCTGCATCATCACCTTGGCTTCGCCGCGCAGCATCAGATAGAAGGCGTCCGCCGGCTCGCCCTGACGGACCAACGTCTCCGCCGCGCCAAACTCGATCAAGCGCGTACGCGACGCGATCTTCTGGATCTGTTCGGGCTTGAGCGTCGCGAACAAGGGATAGCGGCCCAGCGCGCCGCATACCTGGTCCAACGTGGCGCCCTCCATCGGCATCACCTGCATGGTCGGCCTCCTTGGGTCCGGCACGTTACCGCGAACCGGGGGCGCGCGGCCACTCCGGTGAGGCCAGAGGCGAACCCGGGACGAACCCGCGAACCCGCGGAGGTTGACAGCCCTGCCCGCGCCTGCAAACGTTGCGCGCGGCGTGTCCCGCCGCCGGTGACGGAACACGAAAACGCGATGCCCGCCCCATCCAAAGCCCCCGCTCCGTCCACGCGGCTTGGGTTGTTGCTCTCGCTGTTGCGCCCCGCCCGGCGCCAGGTATTTCTGCTTTGCGCGGCGGCGGTGGCCGCGGCCGGGCTGCAGGCCGGCTACATCTGGCTGCTCAAGAACTTCCTCTCCAGCGCGTTTTCCGGCGGCGCGCGCAGCGCGCTGCTCTGGCCCGCGCTCGTGCTTCTCCTGGTCTGGGCCGCGCGCAGCGCGGCGGACTTCTTCGCCAAGGTGATCCGCGAGCGCGTCGCGCGTGGCGTCGAGCTTTCCGCCACCGATCTCGTGCTGCGACGCCTGGTCCGCCTGTCGGTGGGCTTCTTCGACCGCACCACGCAGGGCGATCTGGTCGAGGCGCTGCGATCGAACATCGCCGGACTCCGCATGTACGCCGGTTCGCTCAGCCAGGCGTTGGTCGCGGCCGCCATGCTGCTGGCGCTCCTGGCCACGGCGATCCGGCTCGAGCCGCGGCTCGCGGCGATCGCGCTGGTCCTGCTTCCCCTGGTGGTGGTCCCCATCGCCCGGGTAGGCGCGCGGCTGCGAGCCACGTCGCACGTGGGCGTGCGCGCCGGTATCCGCCTGCAGGAGGCCTTGATCCAGGTGTTCCGCGGCATCCGGCCGATCAAGGCCTACGGCCAGGAGCAGCAGGAGGTCGCGGCCTGCATCGAGCGCCGCGCCGCGCAGCAGGCCGCCGCCTTCCGGCTGGTGCGCGACCGCGCCCTGGCGGCCGGCGTGCTGGATGGGGCGGCCGGCCTGACCGTCACCTTGGTGATCGTCGCCGCGGGCGCGCTGGGCGACGGGGAGGCTTCCTGGCCCACGCTGCTCGCCTTCCTGCTCGTGCTCCTGGCGGCGCTGTCCCCCATGCGCGAGCTGGTGTCGGCGTATGCGGACGGCCGCGTGTTCGGCCCGGTGATCGACCGGCTGCTCGAGCTGCTGCACGAGCCCGACGAGCTGCCCGAACGCGAGAACCCGACGCCCCTGCCCGATCCGCCCCACCCGATCGAGTTCCGCGGCGTTTCGCATCGCTTCGGGGATCGCGTCGTGCTGCGTGACCTGAACCTGCGGGTGGCTCCGGGCGAAACCGTCGCGCTGGTGGGATCGTCCGGATCCGGCAAGACGACGCTGTTGAACCTGGCCATGCGCTTCTACGACCCGAGCGAAGGCAGCGTGGCGCTGCACGGCGTGGATCTGCGCGACCTGGCGGTGGCGCGCCTGCGCGACGCCGTCGCGCTCGTCGCGCAGGAGCCCTTCCTCTTCTCCTCGACCGCGTACGACAACATCGCCTACGGCCGACCCGACGCCACCCGCGACGAGGTCGTCGGCGCGGCGCGCAGGGCGGCGGTGGACGAAGACCTGCTGCAGCTCCCGCGCGGATACCAGACCGCGGTAGGCCCGGGCGGTGTCCCGCTGTCGGGCGGACAGGCGCAACGCGTCAACCTCGCCCGCGCTTTCTTGCGCAACGCGCCGGTGCTGCTGCTGGACGAGGCGACCAGCGCGTTGGACTCGGAGACCGAGCGCCGCGTCCAGGCCGGCCTCGCCGCCCTGCCCGGAAGGCGGGCCGTGCTGGTGGTGGCGCACCGGCTGTCGACGATCCGCGACGCGGACCGGATCGTGGTGCTACAGGGGGGAGCGATCGAGTGCCAGGGGACGTTTGCCGAAGTGCTCGAGCGGAGCCCTGTTTTCCGCCATCTCTGGACGCTGCAGCAGAGCGGCGCCCCCTCGCCGCAAGCGCGCGGCGAATGGCAGGATGAAGCTGTCGCCGCCGACGAGTGACCCGCGGAGGATCCCATGCCGGAACCGTCCACCTTGACCGTCCTTCGCACCGCGGCGGGCTCGGCCGTCGCCCCCTTCGTGATCCGCGCGCTGCGCAGGATCGAGGGTGTCCGCGTGGTCGCCGCGGACAGCGATCCGCTCTCGTGCGGTTTCGCCTTCGCCGACCGGTCCGTCGTGGTGCCCCGCGCCGACTCGCCGGAGTACGTCGCCGCGCTGCTCGACGTGTGCGAGCGCGAGGCCGCGGACTGGCTCTTCCCGGATCTCGACGAAGAGCTGCCGCTGCTCGCGCGCGAGCGCAAACGCTTCGAGGAGCGGGGCACGAGGGTCGTGCTCTCCGAGGCGCGAGCCATCGAGCGCACGGTCGACAAGCTGGAAACGGCCCGCTTCCTCGGCGAGCGCGGCTTTCCGACGCCGAAGACCTGGCTGGCCGCCGACTTTCTGGCAGGTCGCGACGGCGGCTTCCCGTTGATCCTCAAGCCCAGGCGCGGCCGCGGCGGAGCCGGCGTGCGCCGCGTGGACGGCGCGGAGGAGCTGGACTTCCATCGCCGGCGCAACCCGGATCTGCTCGCGCAGGAGTGGCTGCGCGGCACCGAGTACACCATCGACACGCTCTCGGATCTACAAGGCCGGTTCCTCTACGCCTCGGTGCGCGAGCGCATCGCGACGGACTCCGGGATTTCGATCAAGGGAAGGACCGCGAGGCACCCGGGGATCGAGGGGCAGGTTCGTGCGATCGCCGAAGCGCTCCCGCTGTCCGGGCCGGCTTGCGTGCAAGGAATCGACGACGGGTCGGGCATCCGCTTCACCGAGGTGAACCCCAGGCTGGGGGGTGGCGTGGCGCTGTCGATCGCCGCCGGAGCGCCGATCCTCTCCGACCTCGTCCGATTGCTCCGGGGCGAGCCACCCGTCGGGCCGACGGACTTCCGCGCCGGACTGGTCATGCTTCGCCATTGGGAGGAAGTCTTCATCGACGAGGAGCATCGGTGATCCCGCGTCGCGTCGTGCTCTTCGATCTGGACGATACGCTCTACGACCGGCGGCAGTTCCTCTCTGGAGCCTTTGCGGACGTGGCGGCCGACGTCGCGCGCGAAACGGGCCGCGATGTCGGGCCGCTGATGGACTCCCTGCGGGTGAGCTGGGAGGAACGAGGCTCCGACGCGCCCGACCTGTTCGACGGCTGGCTGCGCCGCAACGGGAGCTTCGCGCGCGACCGGGTGCTGCGCTCGGTCCGCACCTACCACGCATACCGTCCGGCGCGGCTCGATCCCTACGACGGCGCCGACGCCATGCTCCGCGATCTTCAGAGCGACCACTTGCTCGGTCTGGTCAGCGACGGGAACGTCGCGACGCAACGGGCCAAGCTGGAAGCGCTCGGGCTGGCTCACCGCTTCCAGGCCGTCGTCTTCAGCGCCGAGCTGCAGCGGAGCAAGCCCGATCCCGAGGTCTTCCGTGTCGCGCTCGAACGCCTGGGAGCCTCGCCGGACGAGGCGGTTCATGTCGGCGATCACCCGCTACGCGACGTCGCCGGAGCCCGGCGCGCGGGCCTTCTTGCCGTGCGCGTGATGACGGGGGAGTTCCGCGACCGGGCCGACCTGGAAGGCGAGCCCGCGCACCAGCGGATCGACCGACTCGCGGATCTCGTCCCCCTGCTGCGGCGCGGATCAGTCTAGTAGAGCGGCACGGCGGTCTCGGCGTAGAAGATCGCGCCCTCGCCCGTGCGGATGTCGCCCCACGCCGCGTAGAGGTAGCCGTCGCGCGCGTCCAGCCCGAAGAAGTGGCCGGGCCAACGCAGCTCGTCCCGCTCGAGCGCCGGTCCCCAGTCGTCGGCGACGAACGGCTCGTCGGAGACCGGGGCCGCCGCCGACCAGGTCGCGCCGTCGGCCGTCGACGACGTGTAGAGCCCCCACTGTCCGGACCGCTGCTCGTACCAGCCCACGTGCGCGCCGCCTTGCTCATCGGCCACGATCCAGAGTTGCGGCAGCATGTGTGACACCGCGCCGGCGTTCTGGTTGACCTGTACCTCGCCGGCGAACGCCTGACCGTCGGCGGCGACACGCACGCGGAGGTCACGCTGCCAGGTGCCGCCGGCCGGCCGCGCCATCGCCAGGTACACCGGCCCCCCCGCCGCCGCCACCGTTACCTGGTGGCTGAGCTTCAAGTGCCGGTCGTCGTCCGCGCCGCCCGGCGGCCACTCCGTGGTCGCCCAGCTCTCCAGCGGCGTCAGCGCGAAGTTGCTGCCGCCGTCGGTCGAACGGGCGTACTGCACCGCATAAGCCCCGCCCGTCGACAGCTCGCCGAACGCCCACACCATGGCCCCGTCGGCGGCGAAGCCGATCGGGCCATAGGGGGGCAGACGCCGCGAGCCGTTGATCGGCCCGTCGATGCGGGCGCGCGGCGAGAAGCTCTGCCCTCGGTCGGTGGACACGATGACGCGGTGCCACGACTCCTCGGTCGCCACGTCCTCCTCTTTCCAGCCCACCACGACCTCGCCCGCCGCTCCCACCGACACCCACGGGCGGTCGTGAAAGTGCGTCCCGTCGTCGCTGATCTCGATGCGCGGCGACCAGGTCTGGCCGCCGTCGTCGGAGAACGTGGCCAGCAGCGTGGATGTCAGCTGGTCCTGCGTGGTCAGGAACACCAGGTGCGTGCGGTCCCCGTCGACCGCCAGCGTGGGATCGAAGGCGAAGGTCCCGGTGGATCCGAATCGGGTGGTGAGCGCGAAGTCGTCGACTCTTCCGGCCACCGCCAGCTCGAAGGCGCCGGGCGCTCCCGCGATCCAGCCGGCGACCGCGCGCCCCTGAGCATCGATGGAGAGCGCCGGCTCGGCGTTGGGCGGCTCGACGGAGACGGAGATGGCCGTGTTGGCGCACCAGGGCGTGCCGGTCTCGTGGGGCGTGCAGCGCCAGGGCAGGTCCGGCCCGCCATCGGTCGGCCCATCTCCTTCTCCGCCGTCCCCGAGAAACGTGCGGCCCGAGCAGGCCAGCCCGAGAAGCGCCCACGTCACGGCCGGTGCCCGGAGCATCGGCCGCAACCATAGCACCGTTGCACCGGACCGTCCGGGGGCCCTACTCCGACGGATGGAAAGTGGGTTCGTCCCAGTACGGCTTGCGGACACGTTCGCGCAGGAGCCACGCCCGCCCATCGGAGGACTTCAACCGCACCAGCGCGTGCGGGTGCGCGCGGTCGAGCCACCAGGTCTGCTGGATCGCCCCGAGGCTGAGGTCCACGCGCCAGGCGTCGACCGGGCCCGCCCCCGTGCCCACGGCCTCGCTGCCCGCGACGTGAAACGTCGCCGCGGCCGGGGTCGGAGGTTGGCGGACATGGTTGGACACCAGGCTCGGCCAGACACGCCGCTGGAAGCGCAATCCGGCACGGAAGCGCAAGCCGCGCAACACTAGCGGAAGCTGATCCTCGAACAGATCGCCCGGACGCGTCCCGAGGTCGATCTCGCCCTGGGCCTGGCCCTCGAAGTACGAGTGCCAGTGCAATAGCGCTCTTCCGCGCCGCGTGGACAACTCCTTGAACGTATTGCCGCACCATTCCTGGCTCCCGACGCTGACCTTGACCAGGGCCGTCGGGTCGTCGCGGCGCACGAACACGCTGCCGAGCAGATGGTACGGGTAGTTGTCCGTCCAATAGCCGTGCACGGCGTTGAGCTTGAGCACCGGCAACAGCTCCCGCCCCTGCAGCGGCGGGTCGGCCTTGACCATCTCCGAGAGTGAGAAGTCCTCCTTCACGACGATGAGCAACGCCTGATACGATTCGATCTTGTCGTACTGGGGTCGTCCGGCGTCGTAGAGCGAGACCTCGGCCAGCCCGTCGTCCCACAGCGCATGGCGCGCCCAGGCCGGATCGAAAACCGCGTCGGCCGGTGCGGCGTTTCCCGAGGGCGTACAGCGGGCGCAAACCAGCCAGAACAGCGCCGCGCTGCGCGTCATCGGCGGCGAGCGCCTTGCCCGGCGCGCCGCAGCGTCGCCTCGAAGTCGGGCGCTTGCGATGGATCGCAGCCCGGCCCGAAGCCGTGCGCCTCGAACTGCTCCTCGACGCCGCCGCGCGCGCCGTCGGGCGTGACCGCCTCCACGCGCAGGCGGTGCTTGCCGGCCCGCGACGGCGTGCAATACGAAAGCAGGTAGTAGCGCTGCGAGTAGCCCTCGATGCGCTTGGCGATCTGCTCGAAGGCCTGCCGCGCCGCCGCCGCGTCGGAGCGCAGGGCCACGCCGGTGCGGCCGATGGCCTTGAGCTCGCCCTGATCGACCTCGGCGCCCACGCCGATCACGAACACGTCGAACGGGCTTTCGCGAACGGCCTGCATCATCACCTGTCGCTTGACGCGGGCCGCGCGGTCGGTGCCATCGGTGAACACCACCAGCGTGCCGAAGCGGAGTGGCTGCTCGGCGCCCTCGAGCGCCGCGGCCAGGGTCTTGAGCCCTTCGGTCACGCCGCCGTAGAGGTTGGTCGACGGATCGCGCGACACGTAGCGGGAAAGCGCCGCCACGCCGCCGGTCGCGCCCCGCGCCGACGAGGTGAACGGCACGATCGCCGCCAGATCCTCCGAGCCGTCGAAGGCGTAGATGCCGACGCGCTGGAAGCGCCCGACGCGCTCGGTGAAGGCGGAGACGGCCTCCTGGATCTGCGGCAGGTTCCCCGACTCGCTGACCGACCCGGACATGTCGACCAGCAGGAGCGTGTAGTGCGCCGAGGCCATTTGCGGGTTCAGGATCGTCTGCTTGGACTCGAGCTTGGAGACGGGACGTCCGTCCTCGTAGATGCGGAACTGGTCCGCCTGGAGCCCCGGAACGGGATCGCCATTGGCACGGTCGACCGTGAAGTAGAGCGCCACATTGCTCGGCTGCTTGGCGCTGTGATCGATGAGGTTGAGGCGGAGGCCGGAGCAAGCGCCCAGGAAAAGCGACGGCAAGAGCAGTGTTCTGTGCATGGCCCGGCGAAGCTACCACGGCCCCCGCCGCCCGTCAGCGCCGGTACCGCGCCTGCGGTCGGTTGTCACGAACCTGCCGCGGCGATATGGTCCAGGCAACTTCGGAGGTCACGCACATGTTGTCCAGGACTCGTTGGATCGCTGTTCCGCTCTGCCTCGCCGCCTGCGACGAGAGCGCCGAGGCTCCCGACGCCGGTGTGGGCGACGGCGGCCTTCCGCCGGCAATCTGCAACGCGGGTACGCGCTGGGAATCCGGTACCAAGGCCTTCCGTGAGGTGACCGAGGACTGGGGCCTCGCCGCTACGGGTGCCAACGGCGCGCGCATCAGCGTCACCGACATCGACGGCGACGGCTGGGCGGACCTGCACGTGCGCAACGGCGGCGCGCCGGACGATTTCGACGGCGGCACTCCGGACGAATTCGACGGCGGCACGCGAACTTCGTGGCTCTTGCGCAACACAAAAGAGGGCTTCGAGGATGTCACCATGGCGTCGGGCGTGCGCGCCAACCGCGCGGGGGAAAAGAGCTTCGGCCGCGCCGGCGAGGTGGCCGCGTCCGCCGACGTCGACAACGACGGCGACCTGGACATCTTCGTGGCCTCCAACTCGGAGGTCGAGCCCGGCGAGCTGATGGAAAACGACGGCGACGGCCAATTCGCGCTGGGTCCCACCGCCAGCGACGCGCGCTGGACGCTCTCGCCGGCCGGCGTCAGCTTCGTAGACTACGATCGTGACGGTCTGCTCGACGTGTGGATCGTCGAGAATTCACGCACGGGGTTCACGCTGCAGGACCGGCTCTACCAGGGCGACGGGAGCGGCGCGTTTTCCGACGTGACCAGCGCTGCGGGATTGACGACACTGGAGTGGAGCACCGGCGGACCCCCTTCCTCCATGTACGCCTCGCTCAACGCCGGCCAGGGCCACTCGTGGGCCTGGTCGTCGGCCGCCTGTGACCTCAACGGCGACGGCAACCCTGAATTGCTCGCCGCCTCCTACGGACGCGCACCCAATCACCTGTGGCAAGGCAGCGACGCCGGTACCTTCACCAACCGTTCGGTCGACTCGGGTTACGCTTACGACGAGAACCAGGATTGGACCGACAACGAATCGGCGCGTTGCTACTGCACGCTGTTCCCCGCCGGGCCCGAGTGCGCCGGCGTGCCGGCGCCGCTGTTCATCGAGTGCAACGACCCCACCGACGTGTTCCGCTGGAACCATGCCAGCGACCGCGAGGCGTTCCGGCTGGGCGGCAACAGCGGCGCGACGGTCTGCGCCGACGTGAACAACGACGGAGCCATCGACCTGGTCACCGGCGAGATCGCCCACTGGGACGTGGGGCGCAACTCCGATCAGGCCGAGCTGCTGGTCAATTCCGGTGAGGACGACGTGCGTTTCGACCGGCCGGGCAACGAGGTCACGGGGCTTGCGCGCGACTATCCGGCGCCGCTTGCGGTGACCGGCTGGAACCAGGGCATTATGTCGTCGGCCGTGTTCGACTTCGACAACGACGGCTGGCAGGACGTGTACTTCGGCGACTCGGACTACCCGGGTGACCGCGGGCGCCTCTACCACCACGAGTTCGACCAGGAGACGTCCGAGCAGGGGTTCGTCGAGGTCGAGACCGCGGACTTCTTCGAGCACAACCGCAGCCACGGCGTCGCGGCGGTGGATCTCGACCACGACGGCGACCTGGACGTGCTGGTCGGCCACTCGCTGGCGCGCTGCGACGCTTTTCTGCCCAACAACTGCTACGAGACGGCGCAGATCCGCGCCTTCGAGAACCTGATGGGGGCGCAGAGCAATTGGATCCAGGTGCGGCTCGAGGGCGGGGCAGGCACCAACCGCGCGGCCATCGGCGCGCGCGTCTCGGTCACGGCTGGCGACGTTACGCAGACGCAGGAGGTCGACGGCGGCCACGGACACTACGGCGCGCAGAAGGACCTAGTGCTGCACTTCGGCCTGGGCGCCGCGTGCGAGGCCGACGTGACCGTGCGCTGGCCCGACGCCGATCTCACGACCGAAACGATGACGCTACCGTCGGGCTACCGCTTCCGCGTGGCCCAAGGGGAGCCTCCGGCCGTCGATGGAGATTTCTGAGCGACGCGGAGCGGCCGTCCGACGACTCTTCGCCCTGCTCGCGGCCTGCTCGCGGCCTGCTCGCTTTTCGTGGCTCGCAGGCGCCGAACGGCGCAGCACCGGTTGGATCTCCGACGCGGGCGTGGCCGAGTTTGCCTGGGGATCGGCACGGTGAACTTCCGCTATGGTATAAACACCCAGGATGCCCGTCCCGCTCTCGACGGTCGAGAAGGCCAGTCGCCCGCTTGAAGAGAAGATCGAAGACTACATCACGACAAGTGTCCAGCCCGACATGGCCTATAGCGTGATCGAGGTGCTCGCTGGCGCGATGGAGAGGGACCCCCTGGCGCTAGAGATAGGCGCCATACTCTTCCCAGACGGCGAAGAGTTTCGACGCACGGTGGACCTCGCTCGCCAAGTGCTCACCCGCCTTGAGAGCGAGGGTCGCGTCAAGTCGTACCAGTACGCAGGCGAGAAACACTATGCTCTCGCGAAGTGAACCTGCACTGGCCAACCGTCGAGTCGAACTGGCGACGCAGCGGCTCGCGTCGATACCGGAGGCGCGCCGCATCCCGCTCATGATCGACTTGCTAGGGGTCGCCCGCGAGCTTCAGGCCGACACGGGACCGCTCCAGGTTTTTTTCGCCCGCCTCGTGCTTGGACGAAATCCCCTCGTACCGGTGACGGGAACCTCGCAGTCAGAACGATGGGGGGACTCGGACGTGGAAATCGCGCTCCTCTACCGCGAACTTCGCACCCTTGGCAGCGGGCCCACCGTCGAGACGCAACGGACGCAACTACTAGCCCGTCTTCGCTCGCTGCAAGCCGCGGAAGCCCGCCGCATCGGGGAGTGGTTCGAGGCCCACCGGCCGCTCCCTCGCGGTGCCGTGGACGAAGCGCTGAAGAGGGCGGAGGCCCTGCTTGCGAGCCATGGAGACGCTCCCGGCCCAGACGAAACCCGCTAGCGTCGCGATCCGCCAGCGGCACACGCCAGAGCCGAGCCGCTACTCGGGATATCGCGCGTGCCTTCGGTGGGACTTCGGCTTCTGCTGCCCATTCTGCCTCGTCCACGAGGCGGACCTGACGGAACATGGCGTCGAGAGGACGGGGCTGATGACCATCGAACACCTCGTGACGCGCTCGGCTGACCCCGGGCTCGCCGATGCCTACGCCAATTGCCGTCTGGCATGCCGCTACTGCAACACAGCACGAAACGACGCGCCACGGAGGGACGTCGCCGGTAGGTGGTTACTCGACCCGTGTGAGGTCGCGTGGGGTAGTCGCTTCCAAGTTATGGACACGTCCCTCGCACCAAGCAATCCCCATGATCCCGACGCAACGTACACCTATGAGTCGTACGACCTCGACGATCCCAGGAGGCGAGCGATGCGCGCGCGTCGTGCCGAAGCTGTCGGTCAAGCATGGCGCGCGATCGGCATCTTACCGAGTCTCGAAAGCCGCCTGCTCGCAGCGGCGGTGAATGCTCCGGGAGGGCCTGCGCGCGCGGAGTGCATCGACGAGGCGAACTTCATTCGGCACGTCTTACAACTCGCGCGGCAGCAGCTACGCCGTTACCATGCGGTGCCGCTCGATGCCCCGTCCACCTGCCGTTGTGGAACGACCGCCCAGCACCGACTGCCCGACCATTTGGCAGCTCAGTCGGTTGAGGCGCCCGAGTAGATTCCCGCCGCACCCGGCTGGGAAAGACTTCCGTAGCGCCCGAAGCCCAGGACCGCAACGTGTCTTCGTTAGTGAAAAAACCCGCTCGCGGTAGCCGAGAAACCAGAAAACCAAGACGGTTCCGCAGTGGGCGATGCTGGATTCGAACCAGCGGCTTCCACCGTGTGAGGATGGCACTCTACCGCTGAGTTAATCGCCCGTCGCCGGGATGGGTATCACGGTCGTTGGAGGCGGACAAGGGTGCGAAGCAGCGCGTCCATGACTCCGCGCAGGCGGGCCAGGCCGTCGGCGCGGATCTCCAGGCGCTCCTCGTCCATGTAGAGCGCGCGGCCAAGCTCGATCTGCACGGCATGCAGGTCCTCGGCCGGGCGGCCGTAGCGGACGGTCGTCGCCCCTCCCTTGTACGGATCGTCGATTGCGGTCGAGTAGCCGGCGGACGCGAAGTGCTCGACCACGAGGTCGCGCACCGCCGGGGCGCACGAGGTGCCTCCGCGAACGCCGACCACTACGTCGGCGCGCCGACGTCCCGGATCCTGATGACCGGCGCGGCCCACCGTGGGCATCGAGTGGCCGGCCACCAGCAGCGCGAAGCCGTGACGCGCGCGCGCGTCATCGAGCAGGTGTTCCAGACGCGCGTGGTACGGGAGCCACACCCGGTCGCGTCGCGCCTCCCATTCGGCGCGGCTGAGCGGGCGCGACAAGGCCGGCGCGCCGTCGGTGGTCAGGCGCCAGACGAAGCCGCGCGGGGCGGCGGCGCGCGGGTTCTCCAGGCCCACCACGGCGCCGGCATCCACGTCGTCGGGATCGCGGTTGAGGTCGCACACGTAGCGGGAGATGCGCGCGATCAGCAGCGGCGCGCCCGCCGAGGGGGCGCCGGCGTACACCTGGTCGACGAACAGATCGGCGTCGCCCTTGCGCTGGCGCTCATCGGCGACGAGCGGCTCGGAAAGGTCGCCGGGCAGATCCAGCCCGGCATGCGGCACCTCGACCACCAAGGGCGATGGACGCTGCGCCGGTTGGAGGTCGAAGACGATCACGCGTTGGCGCGTCCGGAGATGGCTTCGAACGCGAAGCCGATGGCTCGCGCGGCCTCGGCGATCTCGGCTTCGCCGCCGCCCAACCACACCCGGCCGAACGCCCCGAACGCCGTGAACTCCAGCAGGTTGATGGGCGACGCCTTCTCCGCCTCGTTGGCCGCGATCGCCGCGTAGCCGGCGGGGTGCACCTCCAGCACGTAGAGCGTCTGCCCTTCGACGATCATCTGGCCGTGGCGCGTGCGGTTCACCAGCTGGCACTGGTGGCCGGAGAGCCCCGTGATGGTCTGTGCGGAGACGGCGCGCGGGCGGAGTCGGTCGGCCTCGGACTTCTGCAGCCGATCGAGCACCGCGCGTCCGGCCGCGCGGATCTGGCCCTGGTCGAAGTGGTGAAGCTCGAGCATGCCGTAGGCCCGCTCGACGATCTGCATGCCGGGGATGGCGTGGGTGGCCTTGAGCGCCGCGTCGGTGACGGCGTTGATGGCGATGCCCGGCGCGATCTCGACGACCAGCGCGGCCTGGCCGGAAAGCGGCAGGAACCCCTGCGCGACGGTCTGCAGGAACGCCGCGACCTGGGGCTGGAGCACGTCCAAGTAGCAAAAGGTCCGCAGCTCCACGGCGACGGACCCTACCAGCCGCCCTCGAACGCCGTCAACGGCGCCGCGGGCTGAAGGCTCGTTGCCGCGTCCCATGGGCACGGGTAGACTGCGTCGCGACATGGACGGGATCGAAGCCCGAGAGACGGCGTTGAACCAGTGCGCGATGGATCCCCGAGGCGCGCGGTCCGAGCTTTACGACCGCGCGCTGCACCCGATCTTCGCGGAGATCCGCAACGTGCTCGCTCCGCTCGCCAGCAATGTGACGATGGCCCGTGCGGCGCTCGCCGACATGCGACCCTCTCGCGGCGGGGCGCCGGCCGACGCGCGTCGGGCGCTCGTGGACCTCGACGACCTGTTACGCGAGATCGAGCATACGTCCACCCGGCTCCTTGAAGCCCTGGCGGCGCTGCAGGAAGCGACGCTCGGCGGAGGCGCGAAGATCACTTGGGCCGAGCTTTGCTCCGTGGCCGGACAGTTGGCGCACCATCACACCAAAGTGGTCGGCGGCGTTTCATGGTCGCCGGCGGCGATCGAAACGCCCGTGCTCGGCGAGCGCCAGGTCGCGCTGACCTTGCTGGCCGCCTCGCTATCGGCCGTCGCCACGCGCCTGTACCGGCGGCGCCTGTCCGGCGGCATCGCCGCGTCGGCTTCGAGCACCCCCCTGGTCACCACCATCGAGCTTCGCGCGTCGGAGCTGTCGCCTCACGACCTCCGGGACTGCGCGAGCGAGCTCGCCGCGCTGGTGGATGGGGAGCCGGCGATCCGCGTGACCGCGAGCGCCGACGCCGTTGTGCTCTCCTTCGCCGAGGCCTGATGCCCAAGCCCGACTTCGAGATCTTCCCCAATCCCAATCCCGAGCGCGACTACACCATCCGCATCGAGACGCCGGAGTTCACGTGTCTCTGCCCGCGTACCGGCCAGCCCGACTTCGCCACCATCCGCATCGAGTACGTCCCCGATCGCAGCTGCGTCGAGCTGAAATCGCTCAAGCTCTACCTGTGGTCGTACCGCCAGGAGGGGATCTTCCACGAGGCGGTCGCCAACCTCGTCCTGGAACAGCTTTGCGCGGCGCTCGCCCCCCGGAGCATGACGGTGACCTGCGACTTCCACGTGCGCGG
>Ga0247727_10013549_pt1 | contig 13726 bp, 11 predicted proteins | sample WisWelCaveWW1625_FD_202498 | JGI IMG/M metagenome (GOLD analysis project Ga0247727, IMG submission 202498) | Biofilm microbial communities from Wishing Well Cave, Virginia, United States - WW16-25 | ecosystem: Environmental > Aquatic > Deep subsurface > Groundwater > Cave microbial mat | place... | reverse complement strand
AGTCCTTGAACGTGGCTCAATGAACGATTGGAATGAGATTAAGCGGTATTATGGTCATGAAAAAATAAAAGAGGCAGCAGTAAAGTCAAGAAATCTATCAAAAAAAACACTTCATTTTGCTTCAAACCTTTATGGAGTGCCTTTACAAGAATTCAGATGTTACAATACCAATCTGTTCCCAGAGCTACACTGGATGTATTGAAATTCCTTTCTGAGCAACCATTCATCAAAGACTTTAACTTGGTGGGTGGTACAGCCTTAGCCCTATATTGGGGGCATCGAATTTCAGTTGACCTCGATTTCTTTACAGATAAAAATATAAATCTTGATTTACTGGATTCCAGACTTGGACTAATAACTGACACTGTTTTAGAAAACAAGAACCCGATTGGGCGAATCTATGTAGTTAAAGAAACTAAATGTGATTTCTTAAATTATCCTTACCCTTTTGCTTATCCTCCTGTTATTCAAGACGGAATTCAACTAGCACATATCGATGATGTTGTAAGCTTAAAGTTAGGGGCCTTAGCCAACCGTGGAGCAAAAAAAGATATCTATGACCTATACTATATTTTGCAACATTACACGATAGAGAAACTGACAGAATTGTACAAAAACAAATATAAAGTAACAGATATTTTTCCCTTGCTGAAAAGTTTGATGTATTTCGGAGACGCTGAAGGTCACCCCCCTCCTGATCTTATTAAAGATAAAACACTCACCTGGCCTCAGGTAAAAATGTTTATTGAGAAAACGGTAAAAAGTGCCATTTACTAATTTATAAAATTATGGACTTTGGTAAAGTTGACCCTGCCGAATTAGATAAAATAGATTTCAGGCTTCCACCCGATCATCCTGCCACTACAAAAATTTTATCGAAACCTTCATCCAAGAATAAAACTACTTTTTACGTTGGCTGTGCCAAGTGGGGCCGCAAAGACTGGGTAGGGAAAATTTATCCGCCTAAAACAAAAGAAGCTGATTTTCTTGTTCACTACGCGAAGCACTTCAATTGCATTGAACTCAACGCTACGTTTTATCGAATGCCAACGAAAAACCAGATTCAAAGTTGGAAATCGAAAGTTGGGAAGGGCTTTAAATTCTGCCCCAAGTTTGTTGATAAGATCACACACATCAAACGGTTAACGGAGACTAAAGAATTGGTTGACATCTTTCTCGAAGCCATCTACGAGTTCAAAGAAAACCTCGGCCCTCTTTTCCTGATGCCCCACCCGCAAATGGGACCCAAATCGCTGGAAGTACAACAAGCCTTTATCGAATCATTGCCGAAAGATGTAGAACTTTTTGTGGAGCAGCGACACAAAGAATGGTTCTCAAACACCGAGGCATTCGATAGCCTCTTCAATGTATTGGAAAAGCAAAAGGCCGGCACTATCATCACCGATTCAAGCGGTCGAAGGGATTGTGTTCACATGAGATTAAGCACTCCGGAAGTATTCATCCGGTTTGTAGGCAACGGCCTCCACCAGACAGATTATACCCGCATTGATGATTGGGTGCAACGCATGAAATCCTGGTCAGATCAGGGAATCAATACGATTTATTTTTTCATGCACCAGCACGAAGAACTCCACTCCCCTGAGCTTTGTAAATACCTGATCGAAAAAATGAACAAAGTCATCGGAACCTCCATCTCCTTCCCCAAGTTTATAGAAGTCTAAAAATCTGCCTACTGCCTACTGCCTATGTTTTATCCCGAACCTTTCGAGACTGCTTACTTTTTCATAGTTTCGCTCCGTTTATATCACTATGGCATTGTACGATAGGTATCCCGTTTCCATTTCGAATTCCCTCAGCGGAAAGAAAGAACTTTTTAAACCTATTAAGGCTCCTCTTGTAGGATTATATTCTTGCGGGCCTACGGTATACAGTGAAGTTCATCTCGGTAATCTCCGAACGTTCACAGCATTTGATGTAGTATATCGCTACCTCACGCACATCGGATATAAAGTTCGGTATGTGCGTAATATTACGGATGCCGGGCATTTAACCAACGATGCAGGGGAGGGTGTGGATCGGATTGAAGAGAGCGCCAAGCTTCAACAGCTTGAGCCTATGGAAATTGTGCAAAAGTATACCGTGAACTTTCATGATGTATGTGGAATCTTCAACATCCTGCCACCAAGTATTGAACCTACCGCCACGGGTCATATCGTTGAACAAATTGAAATGGTGAAGAAAATTATCTCAAACGGTTTTGCATACGAGATAAATGGCTCTGTTTATTTTGATGTGCGCAAATTCATGGAGAAGTATACATACGGTGAATTAAGCGGAAGAAATATTGACGAGTTAATGGAAGGTTCTCGCGAACTCGACCGGCAGGATGAAAAAAAGAATTCTGTTGACTTCGCGATCTGGAAAGGTGTATCACCCAATCACATTCAGCGTTGGCCATCTCCGTGGGGCGAAGGAATACCGGGCTGGCATTTGGAGTGCTCAGTTATGGGCACAAAATATTTAGGAAAGCAATTTGATATTCATGGTGGCGGCATGGACCTGAAATTTCCACATCATGAATGTGAGATTGCCCAAAGTGTTGGGGCATATGGAACAACACCCGTAAAGTATTGGATGCATGCGAACATGCTCACCGTAAATGGTGAAAAAATGAGTAAATCAAAAGGTAATTCATTTTCACCGAAGGAATTATTTGCAGGTTCTCATCCATTGCTAAGCAAACCATACGGTCCAATGGCTGTGCGCTTTTTTATGTTGCAATCACACTATTCCAGTACGCTCGATTTTTCTAACGATGCATTGGGTGCAGCGGAGAAAGGATTTAAGAAGTTATCAAATACGTTGGGCATAGTGAAGAAATTGGATCATTCTGGTTCTGCAAAGGAAGATAGCTCCTTAGCAACCGAGTTGAAAAGAATGATTAGTGAATGTTATACTAACATGAGTGACGATTTCAATACCGCTAAAACATTGGCTGTACTATTCGAAATGTCAGCCAAAATTAATGATTTCAAATCTGGAAATATTCCACTGAATTCAATTAGCGAAGATGCTTTTACTAGTTTTCAAGAAACGTACATTTCATTCATGGAGAACGTGCTCGGCATTCGGGAAGAAGAAGAACACAACCAGGAGTTAATTAATGGTGTTGTTACCGTTTTGATCAATCTCCGCAAAAAAGCAAGACTTGATAAAAACTTTGCCCTCTCTGATAAAATACGTGACGACCTGAAATCCATTGGTGTACAGTTGAAGGATGGAAAGGATGGAGAGATGAATTATACGATAGAATAATTTGTTTAAATTTGGTTATGGATAATGAATTGCTAAAAATCTTATCAGATGAATTACGGGAGACCAGAAATCTTGTAATGGAGACAAGGCGTGTGGCTGATGCTGCTGAAAAAAAAACTGACGCATGCTGGGCACAGGTTGATCAATTGCGTGAACTTGTAATTATTACACGCAACCAGGTAAATGAAGAATTGGCTTACCTCAAGCTTCCATGGTGGAAAAAACTTTTTGGGCAAATAACCTGACATTCTTACGTTACAAGCCTTCCTGCATTTCTATTAATCGTGTTAAAAAAAATTTTCATTCTTCCAATCCGATTCTACCAACTCAGCATCTCTCCCATGCTGGGTACACATTGTCGTCACACCCCCTCCTGCTCTCAGTACGCAATTGAAGCTATTCAGGAATGGGGGGTGTTCAAAGGAATTTGGTTGGGATCAAACCGTATCGCACGCTGTCATCCCTGGGGCACAAGTGGATACGACCCTGTTCCAAAAAAAAACCGAATCAAAAATATTGAACCCTGAATCCGAAATCAGGAATCCGAAATCACCTTGAACTCTCTCAAAAATCCCCGATATTGCAGGGTTCCTGCCTTCGCTCCGATAACAATCGGAGCTTCGGCAGGCAGGTTCTTTTCGACTCATGCTTAAAATAGATACCCATACGCACATTCTTCCCAAAAAACTGCCCAACTGGAGCGAGAAATTTGGCTATGGCGATTTTATATACCTGCAGCATCACAAAAAAGGCTTTGCCAAAATGATGCGCGGCAACCAGTTCTTCCGCGAGATTAAAGAGAACGCGTGGAATGCTGAGTTGAGAATTAAAGAGTACGCACAATTCAATACACAAGTACAAGTAGTTTGCACGATCCCGGTCATGTTTTCGTATTCGGCTAAGCCGATGGATTGTCTGGACATTTCAAAATTCCTGAACGATCACATTGCCGGAATAGTTGAGAAGCACCCCAAGAACTATTTAGGGTTGGCAACTATACCCATGCAGGATGCTGAACTGGCTATCCAAGAGTTAGTGCGTTGTAAAAAAATTGGTTTCAGTGGTGTACAAATCGGGTCAAACATTAACGACCTCAACCTAAACGAAGAACGCTTCTTCCCCATTTTTGAAGCGTGTGAAAAACTTAGCATGGCCCTACTCGTGCACCCATGGAATATGATGGGACAAAAAAACATGCAACGTTACTGGCTTCCGTGGCTCGTGGGCATGCCTGCCGAAACATCACGTGCCATGTGCTCCATGATTTTCGGAGGAATTTTTGAGAAGCTCCCAAAACTTCGCGTGAACTTCGCCCATGCAGGCGGTTCATTTATGTCTACCATTGGGCGCATTCAACATGGTTTTGATTGCCGACCTGATTTAGTCGCAATTGATAATCCAATTAATCCAAGAAACTATATTGGCAAATTCTGGGTAGACAGTATCACGCACGACTCAATGATGCTGGAATATGTACTAAAACTGCAAGGGTCAAGTAAAGTCACCCTTGGATCTGATTATCCTTTTCCGTTAGGGGACTTAGAAATTGGCAAGTTTATTGAAGATATGCCATTAGATAATAAAGTCAAGGAAGATATCTTCTGCAACGCACCACTCGAATGGCTAGGTGTTTCAAAAGAAAAGTTTGTAAAGAATTAAATTGTCAGGCTGATCCCGATAACTATCGGGACGAAACCTGAAGCACATTAAAGTTATATGAAGTTGCCAAGTAAATTAACCGTCATTTCTATCCCACACCTGGCGGGAGAGAAACCTTTGTATAAGATAGTCCTGGGTTTCGTAATAACAATTTTCATTTTCTTACCCAAGAATTCCTTCTCGCAAGACAAAGAACTCGCAGAACAATTCCGGTTACAAACTGAACAACGCAAGCGTACCGAAACTTTGCAAGTACTCGATTCAGCCGTAGTGGATATCGACAATGGTGAGTACGCCAGTGCGGATAAGAAACTGGTGTATGTACTTAACAATATTAAAAGTGTCCCCTCAGACCTTACGTATTATTTCGGCAAAAACTCATTCTATCTCGGCAGGTACAAGCAAAGTGTTGACTGGCTGAACAAATACATCCAGTTAAAAGGAACTACAGGACAGTTCTATAAGGAAGCAGTTGAGATTTTAAAAAGTGCAGAATCAGAATTGGTGAAGGAACGAACAAAAGACGCTGTGAAAGTTGAGCAGATACTTTCCTCAACTTACGATATTGATTGCGGCCCCGATGGTAAGGTTTCATGCCCGGTGTGCAAGGGTACTACCGTGATTATCAAGAAAGGATATCTAAGTGACGAATATAAAACCTGCGGCTTTTGCGACAAGCACGGCTTCCTCACCTGTGACGAATACAACCAACTGATCCGCGGAGAACTGGAACCGAAGAATTAAACTAAAATAGCCACAAACTTCAAGTCACAAGCCTCAAGCTTGTAGCGCCCAATAGAGGTTACAAATTCGGAAAGCCAGCATGCTTTAGCTATCTTGCGCCCCATTAGGTTTTCCTGCGAAAGACTCTAATAACATGACATTACACAACCGAACTGAGGGAAAAGTCCTGAAAGAAAGACTATTGCAAACACCGCGCGTTGACCGGGTTACCCTCGCCTTTTACAAATACTTTCAAATCGAAAATCCTCAGCCGTTCCGGAACGAACTTTATAAGTTGCTCGACAACCTTGAAGTATTGGGCAGAATTTATGTAGCCCATGAGGGAATAAATGCACAACTAAGTGTACCAAAGGAAAAATTTGAAGTATTTAAAACCGAACTCTTTTCGATTTCGTTCCTCAACGGCATTCGCTTAAATGTTGCGGTAGATGACAATGGCAAATCGTTCTTCAAGTTAAAAATCCTCGTGCGAAAGAAAATAGTAGCGGATGGCCTTGATGACAGTGCCTTTGACGTAACTGATTCAGGTGTTCATCTCAATGCGAAAGAATTTAACAATCTTGCTAATGATCCCAACACGATAATCATTGATATGCGCAACCACTACGAAAGCGAAGTAGGGCATTTCAAAAATGCAATTTGCCCGGATGTAGATACGTTTCGTCAAGAACTTCAGCTAGCTGAAGACCTGATGAACGAACATAAAAATAAAAACCTGTTGATGTATTGTACAGGAGGTATCCGTTGTGAGAAAGCGAGTGCCTGGATGAAGTACAAAGGTTTCAAAAATGTATTTCAATTAGATGGAGGAATTATCGAGTATGCTCGTCAAGTTAAGCAACAAGGTTTAGAAAATAAGTTCATCGGTAAAAACTTTGTGTTCGATGAACGTTTAGGAGAGCGAATTACAAACGACATCATCAGTGTATGCCACCAATGTGGAAAACCTTGCGATGATCACACGAACTGTAGAAATGATGGATGCCATTTATTGTTCATTCAATGTAAAGCCTGCACAAAAGAATTTAACAACTGTTGTTCCAAGGAATGTAAAGACATCATTGCACTTCCTGTAGAAACGCAAAAAGAAATCCGCAAAGGAATTAATAAAGGCAGACAGGTTTTTAAGAAGGGAAGAAAACAGTTACCGGTTACCGGTGACCAGTAACCGGTAACGGATAGATTATCCAGAATCATGAAAATAAAAATCGGCATCATCAACATAAGCGATCGCGCCAGCAAGGGTGTCTATGAAGATCTGCCGGGGAAAACAATCATTGCAACACTGAATGAGTATTTGAAAAGCCCGTGGGAGAATGAATATGCGGTAGTGCCCGATGAGCAAGACGTTATTGAGCAAACAATGATCGAAATGGCCGGCCAAAAAGGGTGTTGTCTGATCATTACTTCAGGAGGAACCGGCCCCGCAAAGCGGGATGTGACCCCAGAAGCAACTGAGGCTGTTTGTGACAAAATGATGCCCGGCTTTGGCGAAAAAATGCGTCAGGAAAGCCTGAAATACGTGCCCACGGCCATTCTATCGCGGCAAACTGCGGGAATTCGTAATAAAACCGTAATTTTGAACCTTCCAGGCAAGCCAAAAGCAATCAGGCAATGTCTGGATGCAGTCTTTCCGGCAATCCCATATTGCATTGACCTGCTGGAAGGACCGTTTATCGAGTGTAATGAAGAGGTAATGAAACCCTTCAGACCAGAATCAGTATAATTGCAGGTTTTTTATGGCAAGAATCAAATACTACTACGACACCGAGACTTGTAAGTACGAGCGCATCAAAACCAAAAAGACGGACATCGTCTTAAATGCGCTGGGTATTTTTTCACTTACCATTGCTCTGGCAGTGGGTCTCCTGATCATGTACAGCAATTACTTCGAGTCTCCGAAGGAACTCATGCTTAGAAATGAAGTAAATGAGCTGACATATTACTATTCCAAGCTCAACCAGGAAGTTGAAACCCTCGATAAAACACTGAAAGGAGTTGAACATCGGGATGATAATATATACAGAGTAGTGCTTGGCGCGGAACCTATTGATAAATCAGTGCGGGATGCCGGTGTGGGTGGTGTTGATCGCTATGCCGATATTAAATCAAAGAATATTCTTCATGAAGATATTATTGTTGAGCTCCATGAAAAAGCTGACAAGCTAAGAAGGAAACTTTATATCGAATCCAGGTCACAAGATGAAGTAGTTACGCTTGCAGAGAAGAAAGAAAAACTTTTTGCCGCCATTCCGGCAATCCAACCTATCGCAAATAAACAATTGATTGCATTGGCTTCCGGTTTTGGAATGCGTGTACACCCGATTTATAAAGTGAAGAAAATGCACTCGGGTATTGACTTTGCTGCTCCTATTGGTACTCCTATCTATGCCACTGCAGATGGCAAAATTGAAGAAGTCAGTGTACGTTTCAGTGGCTATGGTAAGATGGTTGTTATCGATCACGGTTTTGGTTACAAAACACGCTACGCACACATGCACGACTTTGCTGTGCGCCAGGGACAAAACATCAAGCGTGGCGAGTTAATTGGGTACGTGGGTGATACTGGCCTATCTACTGCACCGCACTTACATTATGAAGTATTAATGAATGGTGTGTTGATTAATCCTGTTCATTATTTCTTCAACGATCTTTCCCCTGCCGAATACGAAAAGATTGTTGAACTCGCCTCCATTGAGAACCAGTCTCTTGGAATGTAACGACTATCAGCAAGTCAGATTTTATTAATAAAACCCGAAGCTTACCTTCGGGTTTTATTTTTCATTAATTTAGACACATCCAAACTCTCGTTATGGCTAAATGGCTTATTACCTGTACGTGTTTGTTCTTTGCCCAAACAATTTTTGGGCAAGGTTGCAGTGATGCTGGTTTTTGTACGATGGGTGCCATGAAACCCGATCAACCTTATAATAAATTTGTGCCGATAAAACTTCGTTCGATGGAGGTGAGTTTTTACCGGGGCACTACCACCTTAACACCAATTATATATGTTGCCAACTTGGATGCGAGTTTTAGTATTATCGATAATAAGACTTCTTTCCAAATTAAACTCCCCTACCAAGCAGTAACAGGCCGGTTGGCTCATACTTCGGGAATTGGAGATATTTCCTTGTGCATTACGCGCAACATTTATACTTCGGATCGATATGATGTCAATTTTTCTCTAGGCGGAAAAATACGATCCAACAAATCAGACAAAACATCTGCTGAGGGATACCCGCTGCCCATGTATTATCAAACAAGTCTGGGAACTTACGACTTCATTACCGGCATTTCTTTAATATCAAAAAAATGGCTGTTTGCTACCGGTATACAACATCCGTTTAATAAAAACAATAATCAATTCTTATGGGGCAGATGGATTGGCAGCAATGAAGATCCTGCATACATAGAAAAATATTCCAAGGCCAATCAACTTAAGCGTGGAACAGATGTAATGCTTCGCGTTGAAAGGAATTTCAGGTTTTCACGCTTGAATTTTTCGCTTGGCCTTCTTCCTATTTACCGAATTACCAACGATGAGATACTGGACCCAACCATAGATCCCGATCACGCCACCAAACCGAAGGGCGCAAAAGGGTTGGCACTTTCTGCTATTGCGACTACAGGATATAACTTCAATGTAAAAACCGGTATTAAACTTTTGGTTGGACATAAACTGGTGCAGCGTGATAATAACCCTGATGGGCTCTCACGAGAATTAGTTACCACCGCGAGTTACTTCTATCGATTTTAATCTATGCTTAAAAGACTTCTCCTACTTTACTTCATACTGATTTCATTGATTGGTATTTCACAACAGGAAAATGAATTATCAAAGGTTGAGTCGTTGCTGCTGGATTCGCGTTACCAGGAAGCCATTCAGCTTATTGATGGTTCACTCAATCAGTCAAAAAATCAAATAATTCTGAAAATCAAAAAAACTGAGGCTCTCATCCGCCTAGGAAAACTAACAGATGCTGAAACCCTATTAAAGCAATTACAAACATCGATTGAGCAGGAGAAAAATCCATTGTATTATAAAGCGCTAATCGAAATAAAGTATGGAGCCCTTTACCAAAGCCAGGGCAGAAATGACCTCGCCATTGAGTCGCTACAGCAGGCAATAAATGATTTAGAACAAGACAATCGGGCAACTAGTCTGGAAGCAGCAGAAGCCCTGGCCTATCTGGGTAATGTTTACCGCACAACAGGCAAGTACATTCAGGCAGAAGAACAACTTCAACATGCATTGGCAATTCGGGAAGAGAAATTACCGGAGACGCATGAACTTATTGCGGCCTCTTATAACGACCTCGGGCTTGTATACATTCAATTAGATGTTGACAAAGCATTTGACTATTACGAGAAGGCATTGGCCATCTACGAAAAATTGCATGGCAATGAGCACCCCAAGCTCGCCATAACAAACACCAATCTGGGTGTGCTTTATCGTTCCGAAAAACTATATGGAGATGCAGTGGTTTATTTTGAATCGGCTCTAAAAATTTGGGAGAAAATTTACGCACAACCTCATCCAAACAAAGCGCTGGTTCTCATGAACCTTGGACAGACTTATTCAAGCATGGACAACGCAAAAGCGGCACTTGAATTTTACGAGAAAGCACGTGTCATGTATGAGGCCTCTCAAGGAAAAAAGCATCCAGATGTGGCCTACGTGCATAACCTATTGGGTAACGAGAAACTAGCACAACAAAAATTTGATGAAGCTCTTCAGCATTACCAAAAAGCCTTGATCGCCAATATCCCGGATTTCAATAATGAGAATATTACAACAAACCCATCAACAAAAAACTATTATAACGGAAACCAACTTCTCTACTCGCTCATGTGGAAGGCGCAGACTTTGGAGGCAAAGCACTTTGGTAAAACACTCAAAGAAAGCGACCTGGTGCTTGGGATAAAAACACTCCAAACAGCTGATTCTTTAATTGATCGTATTCGCCAACAAATCACCAACGAATCTGATAAGATTACGCTTGGAGCCATTGCTAACGAAGTATACGGTGACGGGGTTCGAATATCAACCTTGTTAAGTGAGGTGGCATTCAAAAATCGAAAGATTTACAGGGAGATGAGTTTTTACTTCGCGGAAAAAAGTAAGTCGGCCATATTATTAGAAGCCATCTCTGATACCAATGCCAAATCGTTTGCCAATATTCCGAATGAACTATTGGAAGAAGAAAAAAATCTGAAATCGGCCTTAGCTCTTATCTCTCAAAAGCTTGCACAAAAGCCCAGCGAAGAAGAGGAAAAGTATCTTCGCGAAACACTTTTTAGCCTAAACAGAAGCTACCAGGAGTTTACTAAACGCCTTGAGAATCAATATCCTGAATATTTTAATCTAAAGTTTAATTCCGCTTCTCCTTCTATTGCTCAACTTCAAAACCTGTTAATCAATAAAACAGCCCTAATCAGCTATTTTATCGATGAAGATGAGAAAGAAAAAGAAAATAACAGGCTCTACATCTTTCTAATTACTAAAACAAAATTTGAAATTACCAGTAAGAAATTACCTCAAGAGTATGATAAGTTGATTACTGGTTTAAGGAATGCATTATTCTTTCAGGAGCCTCGTACCTTCAGCACTGCCTCCAGAAATCTTTACAAACTCTTGATTCCGAAAAATATCCCACGAATTATAAATGACTTATTGATTATTCCAACTGGCAGAATGGGGGTCGTACCATTTGAAACGTTGCTTACCCAGACACCGAAAAACACAAACGATTTTAAAACCCTTCCCTATCTTCTTAATCGGTACAGTATTCGGTACGAGTTTTCAACAGGCCTGGTATTACAAAAAAAACGTGATGGTGCCTCGACAAAGATTTCCTCTGTCATGCTTTGCGCCCCCGTTACATTCCCTGAAAAAGATAATTTGAATGATTTACCAGGGACAGAAACCGAGATAAATACGATTGCCAATCTTTTTAAGGAAAAAAATATTGGTAGTCAGGTTTATTTGAAAACACAGGCCAATGAAACTACAATTAAATCGGGTTCATTGAAAAACTATTCCCTTGTACACTTTGCTACCCACGGTATTGTTGATGAAAACAGTCCTGAACTGTCACGGATTTACTTACAAAATGACTCCGAGGCAGAAGATGGCAATTTATTTGCGGGAGAGATATACAACCTGGAGTTCAATGCGCAGCTAGTTGCTCTTTCCGCCTGTCAAACGGGTTTAGGTAAAATTTCAAAAGGTGAAGGTGTAATTGGTTTATCACGGGCACTTGTTTACGCAGGCGCAAAAAGTATTATCGTTTCGTTCTGGAGTGTGGCTGATGAATCTACAGCCGAATTGATGACTGATTTTTACAAGCAACTATTAGGAAATCCATCTTCGAATTACAGCCGAGATTTGCGTCAGGCAAAATTGAATTTACTACAAAAAGGAGATTACGCTGCACCGTATTATTGGGCTCCGTTTATTCTCATTGGCTTCTAAGGTATAAAGGTAAAGGGGAATAGTATCCTTAGCTTATACCCTATACCTAATACCTTCCCTATACCTTATACCTTATACCTTATACCTTATTCCTTATTCCTTATTTCCTCATTTAATTCTAAACCTAAACCCGGCATACGCCATCCTTCCAAAAATCGGCCCCCAAACCATAGAGGCATCGAAGTTGGGCCCAAACGGATCACTGGCGGATACAATGGGGTTATCCAATTTGTAATCACCAATATTTTCTACTCCCAGGTAAACGCTCCACTTGTCGCCAAAATCTTTCGTGATCTGAGCGTTCATTAAAAAATAATCTGGAGAATATTCAGGCAACTGATACTCAGGAAGATTTTGAGAGGTATCCGGAATACGCTGTTTACCCAACCACTGCACCGTATAATCAAACTTCCATTTGTTTTTGGTTTCATATGCAAGGTTTACAAAGGCACGGTGCTCAGGAATCAACGGCTTGGTTAATAATCCTTCCGTAAAGTCCGTTTTTACATTAAGCCAGCGGTATGCCATGCGCAAATCAAACCTTCTCATCAATTCATAGTCTACCTGGAATTGTGCACTATGTGAGTACGATTTCCCGTTCAGGCCAAAGAACCGAGCTTCGCGCGCTGTTCTGTCAAGATCAAGTACAACCTGGTTCTGGAAGTCGGTAAAGTAGTAATCTATGGTAACCGAGCCAGAACGGTAATCAAGAGTAAAATCCTGCGAAAAATTTAGACCGTAATTCCATGCTACATCTGGCTTAAACCCGTATGCTTTATTCGTTTGTAAATCCGAGAATACAAAAGTCCGGGCCGATGCCAGTACTCCCGTATTTTCAGAAAGCACATTCGCTACCCGGGTGCCTTTCCCTGCTGACGCACGTAATGTAGTTGTATTCGTAAGGTTGTACTTTACGTGCAATCGCGGAGTAAAAATGGTTCCGAATAAATTATGCTGATCAACCCGAACGCCTGCTATCACTGAAAATTTTTCCAGATCATCATAGGTGTATTCCAAAAATGCTCCTGGCACAACCTCCGTTCGATCAAAGTTAGATGACGCAACAGGAGCTGATCCTTCAAATACAATTCCCTGATATATGGATAATACTTCATCAAAATCATCGTATAGAAAACTCAGACCAGATTTAAACTTATGTGAAGTATTTCGGATAATAGATTGATATATCAGATTGGCATAAAATGACTTTTCCTCACCATCGTGCAAATTCAATCCATAATAACTTTCATGCTCGTGTTTAACCCCAGACAGTTGCAACCCAACACTTTTGTATGGCTTACCGGCAAACTGGTACCCGATCTTACCCCAAGCTTCATACCGTTTTGTATTAATCTCAAACCCATACCGATTTGTAGTAAACTTATCATGCTCAGCGTGAAAACCGGTTTGCCCGCCTTGCTTGCCATCGGTAAGAATTTTCACTCCTACCTGTCCGAGTAGGCCTTTGTTATTATACACCCAGCGATTAATGAAATTTAATTGTGAGCCTGTCGGGAAATCAAGAAACGAATCATCGTTCTCATCCATTTCAAGAGGTCGCGTACTGCCATG
>Ga0247727_10013548_pt1 | contig 13726 bp, 13 predicted proteins | sample WisWelCaveWW1625_FD_202498 | JGI IMG/M metagenome (GOLD analysis project Ga0247727, IMG submission 202498) | Biofilm microbial communities from Wishing Well Cave, Virginia, United States - WW16-25 | ecosystem: Environmental > Aquatic > Deep subsurface > Groundwater > Cave microbial mat | place... | reverse complement strand
CAAATCCCCATACAGGAATCCAATAGCGGTTCAACTTCATACCCAGAGCTATAAGCCATAAGCCACAAGCTGTAAGCTCAAAAAAACATGAAGGAGATGGTGATACGCATCAAAACTGTCTCAGAAAGCGCAAGTCATTCTGGTAAAAAAGGCGGATATCATCAATGCCGTGCAGAATCATGGCAATGCGTTCGACACCCATTCCAAACGCATAGCCCGTGTGCTTTTCCGGGTCGTACCCAACGGCTTTAAAGACATTGGGATCCACCATTCCACAGCCGGCAATTTCCAGCCATTCCTTTCCCTTGATGCCAAGGGAAGCAGCGGAAAAATCAATTTCAAAACTGGGTTCGGTGTATGGGAAAAAGTGAGGGCGAAAACGTGTCTTTGTATCCGGACCCAACAGTTCACAAAAGAAAAACTCCATGGTACCCTTCAGGTCAGCAACCGACACATTCTCTGCCACATAAAGACCTTCGATTTGATGAAAACATGCGCTGTGCGTGGCGTCCACTTCATCACGACGAAATACGCGGCCGGGCGCGATAATCCGGATGGGAGGTTTATGGGTTTCCATGACACGGATTTGAACCGTGGATGTCTGGGTGCGTAAAAGACGCCCATCTTTTAAATAAAGCGTATCCTGCAGGTCACGGGCCGGATGATCCGCCGGGGTATTGAGCGCGTCGAAGCAATGCCACTCATCTTCAATCTCAGGTCCTTCGGCGATGGTAAAACCCAACCGCTGGAAAATCGAGACCACCCGTTGTGTGGTTTGAGTAAGAGGATGAAGTCGACCGATCGGGTGCCGGCGACCGGGTAGCGTGGGATCAAATGAGGCAGCCTCAATACCCGCCTGGGATGATTCCAATTCGGATTTTCGTGTTTCAAAAGAGGTCTGGACCGCGCTCTTTGCCTCGTTGGCCAGTTTGCCAAGACGTCCCCGATCCGAGGTTGGAGCCAAACCAAGTTGCTTCATTAAATCCGGCAGCCTGCCCTGACGGCCCAGGTATTTGACCCGCACAGCCTCCAGGGCGGTGGTATCCGGTGCGGCTGAGAAATCTTGAGGAGCTCCGGCTTTCAGCGCAAGGAATTGTTCTTCAAGAGAAGGCATGAGCTATTTGGGTGATCCTTGAAAGATTGGAGCCAGGTATCAAATTCATCCGAGCTATGGTGGTTAGGATTTTCCCGATCTAACTCCCAACGAAGAGGATTGGTCAAGATATACTCCTGTATCTTCAACCATGATTTTTCATCCCGAATAATATGCTCGAAATAATTGCGCTGCCAAACCTTTTGCCCGTTTATGCCAGTTACCCGCCTGATGCTTTGAGCGGCAACGGTCTTAAAGGCGCCGATGAGCTGGCCCAAGGGCTTGCGTTTCTGGGTAGGGGCGGCTCGCGAGCCGCCCCTACATTCCATGTCTTGAATGACAATGATACCGTGAAAATGATTGGGCATGATCATCCATTCATCCAGGAATACATAGGGATATTGTTTCATTATCCACATCCAGCAATCAACGATGACGCAACCGCATATATTGAGCCCCATAATCCCATTTCGGATTTCTCCAAAAATCGGCTTGCGTTCTTGCGTACAGATAGTCACGAAATACGCGCCCGGTTGGGAATAGTCATACTCCGGCAGACGAAGAAATTTGCGCCGCCGATAGAATGGGGTCACATGACCCACGTCTTTCATTTAGACTTCGGCAAAGTCGCTTTAGCTTGGTCGACTAGTTTTTCAAAGGCTTGGGTATCATGTTCGGCAAGATGTGCCAGCGCTTTGCGGTCGAGAGCGACTCCGGCTTTGTGCAGACCCTCGATGAATCGACTGTAGGTCAGGCCCAGACTTCGGGCCGCGATATTGATCCGTGTGTTCCACAGATAGCGGAAATTACGCTTTTTGGTTTTACGGTCGCGATAGGCCCAATAGCGGGCTTTGTCCTGGGCATCTGCGGCATAACGATAAAGTTTGCTGCGATTACCCCGGTAACCTTTAGAAGCTTTGATGACGCGTTTGCGTCGCCGCCAGCTGGCGGCGGCATTGGTTGCACGTGGCATATGTTCCTTTCCTTGCGGCGTTCCCCCAAAGGGAATCTTGATGACCTGCTTTGGTTGTTATTCAGCCCAAATGCTGAAAGACACGAATTTTGACATGTGTCTTTCAGTTTGCAAGTACGGATTCATTTTTCCATGGTATCCTTGGAGAAGAGGGCAAAATTTCTTAGCCGATTTAGCCACCCAAGGGATCATACTTAGTGAAAGCATGAAAGATACCCCGGAACAGGAACTCTTGAGGGCCTTTGTCGCAGAGGGCCAAGAAACTGCCTTCGAGGAACTGGTTCGACGCCATGCCTCCATGGTCATGGGGGTCTGCCGACGAACGATTTCCAACCCGCACGATGCCGAGGAAGCGTTCCAGGCAGCCTTTCTGATCCTGGCTCGAAAGGCCGCTTCGATCCGACAACAGCAGTCAATCGGAAGCTGGTTGTATCGTGTGGCCATGTACACTGCTTTGAAGGCGCGTGCCCGTGCCGCCTCGCGGACTCAACATCAAATCTCATTGGAGGATAATGTGCCCGAAATACCCGATCCATCTTCAAATGACCCTTGGGCGCAAGTTCGGCCCATTCTGGATGAAGAACTCAACCATCTACCGGAAAAGTTTCGTTCACCTCTTGTACTCTGTTACCTCGAGGGGCGGAATTACGACGAAGCCGCCCGGGAACTGGGTCTGAGCCACACCACCCTGAAAATGCGACTCCAGCAGGCGCGCGATCTCCTGTGCCGGCGATTGGTGCGTCAGGGCGTCACTCTATCCGCAGCAGCACTCGGAACCCTGCTGACACAAAATGCATCTGCTACTGTGACAGCAGACTTGATCTCGAGCACCGTCCATACCTCCACCGCGGCTATCACTTCCACCCAGACGGCTGCCTCGGGTGCAACTGCCGCATCGGTGGCCCAACTTGCGAAAGATGGACTGAGCGCGTTGTTTATCGAAAAAATCAAAATGATTTTGGGTGGCTTGGTGGTGACCGGTGGCGTGGCCGCGCTGGCGGTATTATTGACTTTCGCCCTTCGGCCTGTGGAAAAACCGCTTTCCGCATCCTCGGCGATACACCGGCAAAAGACATCACAACAGGCTTCACAAAGTGTGCCCCAAAACAGGAATCTGGAAGCAAGTCCTTCGAAAAACGTTCCAGCAGAAGATCCGAACGTTCAGCTGCCGAACTCGGTGGAGGAATATGTAGACCGATTTAAGGAAGCTGCAGAGCAGTCCTCGGATCTTCAGCGCTGGGCCATGCTGCGCACGTTGGGAATCCGTCTTTCGGATGAGGATTTTGCAGCCATTGAGAAGCAGGGAGGAAATCCGATACACCAAGCATATCACGCCATGATGATCAGAAAATGGGTGGAGATGGATCCACTATCCGCGGCGAATTACTTCTACCGGTTCCAGTCCTTTCCAATACCGCAGGCTCGAGTTTCCAATGGGGTGAGTTTTTATAATGAGAAAGGTGACCCCTGGTCGGGATGTCCATCGGATTGGTTGCGGTGGATCGTGATGCAGTGGGTCCAACAGGATCGCCAGGAGGCCCTATCATGGGCTCAACAATTGCCGAAGAGCAGTGGAAAAATGACCGCGCTTGGCAGTGTGGCCATGACCATCAGTTTTTCCGATCCTCAGGCCGGTCTCGAATTATTCCAAAGCCTGGGAATTCAGGAAGAGTTGATTGAACCCACAGAACAGGCAGCAGGAAAACTGGCTTCTGAAAATCCACAGGCGGCCATCCAATGGGTGCAGCAACTACCTGAGGGGTCTCGCAGTCCTCGTGGCTTTGCTTTGTACAGAGCGGTGGCTATATGGGCAGGGAAGGATTTAAAAGGAGCTCTTCAGTGGGCTGAAGATTTACCGCCCGATTCAAAAGAGAATCACGACAAACTAACCGCACTGTTGGCAATTGCCTTGGTCTGGGGGGAACAGGATGTGAAAGCGGCACGAGATTATTTTCTGAAAGTTGCCCTTGAGAACTCAGAAAATGAGGAAGTGCTCGGGAAAATTTTGATGTACCAAGCGCATAAGGATCCGAAGGGTGCTATGGCCTTTGCAGAAAAGAACCTTCCCGAGGGGAAGATGCGGTCAGAAATTCTCAGGACTTTGATTTTGCAACAAGCAAGCAATGTGGTCAATATAGCAGACACCCTCGAGGAGGCCATTTCCTCAATTCAGAGCTTGCCGGAGGAATATCGTGATCAGGCATTCCTGGCAGTGACCCATTGGGAAGACCCTCAGGAAGTCGTAGCATGGCTCAAGCTACAACCGGCAGGATCTCTGAGAGATCGACTTTTTCAAAACATGATCTTCGGCCTGAGTAATACACACAAGATGAAATTCGAAGAAATTGTTTCCCTCGCGAACGAAATAGGGAATGAAATCATGCGTTCGTCAGCAGTAACACACGCGCTTAACGAGTGGCTCCATGTGGATCCCACGGCAGCCGCGGAATGGATTACTGCGTCTCCTCTGTCAAAAGAAATGAAGGAAAAGTTGCTGAGGAAAAACGAGCCTGAGTGAATAAATGCGCTTTGAGTTTTTGCGCTTCTTGTGCCTTTTTGTGGCTGTTTCCTTCTCTGTGTCTTTGTGCGAGACAAAGGCTATCAACCAAACGGCAGATTCTCAATCACTCGATGAGTATCGGTGTGATCGGCTTCCTGCCATCGCCGGGAGGCACGTCGTTTCTTGGACTTTTTACTTCCAGCCAGATGACGACGTCCCGCGCGGTTGCGAAGGACTTTACCGGTCCCGGTGATCTTAAAACGTTTTTTTACAGCTTTGTTGGTTTTTTGCATGAACTACTTAGAAGTCGTTGAGGTTGGTTTCAAGTCAATTTTAATGGCTGTGCCGAAAGGTCGGGGTACATCGCTGCGGGCATTGGCGTTTACAGGAGTTGGAGGAGATGAATCAGAAGGATTAACTTTCGGCTTGGCTTTCCCAGGCACAAGAATCACGTGGAGATTTTTGCCGAGGAGGCGAGGTTCTGTGTCTGTATGACCATAAGGAGCCATGTCCTGAATGACGCGACGGATGAGTTGCAGTCCATATTCCTGGTACTGCATCTCACGGCCACGAAAATAAACAGAGACTTTGACACGCATGCTCTTCTGTAAAAATTCGGTGGCATGGCGGAGTTTGATGTCATAGTCATGGCCGCCGATGTTCACATGGAGTTTGATCTCTTTCAGCTTGGAGGCGTAGGAGTGATGCACGTCGCCCTTGTGTTTTTTGGCCTGTTCGTAGCGAAACTTTCCGAAATCCACGATACGGCATACCGGCGGCTTTGCCTCGGGCGCGATCTCCACCAGATCAAGACCCTGTTCCGAGGCCAGCTTGATGGCGCCGCCGGTCGGCATGATCCCGATCTGCGCGCCATTTTCACCAATCACACGCACTTCTATGGCCCGAATACGATGATTAACGCGCGCCAAATTTCTTTTCAGGAAGTTCATTCAATCGTTAGATATGGAAAATCAACAGATTTTTCGACATGCAGAGACAGATGACCCATGTGTGAACGAGATCGGCATCGATGATCACTGACGCGCATGGATCTCAGGCAGGATTCGTTTCACAAAGGCATCCACGTCGACTGCTCCTTCATCCTGACCGGCCCGGGTGCGCACAGCGACCTGACGGCTGGCAGCCTCTCTGGCGCCGACCACGAGCATATAAGGGATCTTCTGAAGTTGAGCATTGCGAATCTTGGCTCCCATTTTGTCAGTTTTCTCGTCGACTGTCACGCGAATTTTTTGATCTTCTGGTTTTTAGGCATCAAGGGCACTTTCATACGATTCAAGCAAATAAGCCCACATATAAATTCTTGAACTACGGAGTTGACAACACGAACAAGATATGTCATAAAGCGTCTTGACGTAATCAGTCAAGACACATGCAGGACAAATCCAGCTTTGGCGAATTTATTCGCAAATTGCGGCAAGATCGCGAAGAACCGCTTCGTGTCGTTGCCGCCGCTGTCGGCATTGACTCAACGCTTTTGAGCAAACTGGAGCACGGTGACCGATTCCCAACCGAGGTGCAGATTTCAAAGTTTGCCAAATTCTTCAAGCTTCCTGAGCAAGAACTGAAGGGGAGGGTAATCGCGGATAAGGTTACTTCCGAATACGCCGATGAAGCTGCTGCCCTGCACGCTGCGCATATACTCCAAGAACGGGCAACGCCATACAGAACCAACTCAAAATGACAAAGGAACAGATGTTTTCAGAAGATGGCGCTCGTTTGCACCTCCAAGATTCCCTCGAAGGCATGGCAGAACGGCCGTCGCAGTCATTCGACTTAGCCATTGCCGATCCGCCATATGGTGCTTCGACTACAGCAACGTGGAAAATTGATCGTGGCCACGCTCTGGCAGGAATGGGCGGGTCATGGAAGCTGGCGGCTCATTCTTGGGATCAACTTTGTAACATCGAGGGATTTGAAGGAACGATGGCTTTTCTTTCCGAACTCAAACGGCTAGTCAAACCGACGGGTTCGATTTGGGTTCATGCCACTTACCACAATGCGGGCGTGGTCAATGTCGTCTGCCAGATTCTTGGCCTTGAAATCATCAACGAGGTGATTTGGTTCAAGCGGAACGCGTTTCCAAACTTGTCGGCGCGCAGACTCACGGCCAGTCACGAGACGATTTTTTGGATTCACACCGGCGGAAAGCGGCGGCAATACCGCTTCAATTACGACGAGGTGAAGGCAGCTCACTTTCCAGAAGACAATTTGAAGGAGCGCGGGAAACAACTTCGGACAGTTTGGGATATTCCAAACAACAAGGCGCGAGAAGAGTTGGCGTCTGGTTCTCATCCCACGCAGAAGCCGCTGCGGATGACAGAGAGATTGCTCATGATTTCCGGTTTGAGCGGTGGAAAACTGCTCGTTCCGTTTCTCGGTTCGGGAACGGAAGTCATTGCTGGCTTGAGATACGGAATGGAATCCACTGGGTTTGAAATTGACCGGAGTTATTTTGACCTCGCCTGCAAACGGGTCAGGCAAGAGACGGAGCGAACGCGAACTGCACCGAAGCTAGACCTTGTTCCATGTTAATCGCCGACAATTCATTCGAGCCAGTCATCAAGTGGTCTGGCAGCAAGCGCTCGGTCGCCGCGACCCTGCGGCATTTGTTTCCGAGAGCCACGCGATATTTTGAACCCTTTGTTGGCGGAGGCGCGATGCTTCCGTTTCGTCCCTGCCGCAATGCGGTAGCGGGTGACGTAATTGAAGAGCTGATTGACCTGTGGGTTTGCATCCGCGACGAGCCGGAGAAAACAGCAGCAGAATACACGAAGCGCTGGCAGAAACTTCAAGGCCAAGGACACACGGCCTACTATGCGGTTCGCGAATCTTTCAATCGAACTCGCAATCCACACGACTTTCTTTTCCTCACGCGCACTTGCGTGAATGGACTCATCCGCTTCAACGGCGACGGTGATTTCAATAATTCGCTTCACCACACGCGGCCCGGCATCGCACCACAACGCTTGCGGGAAATCATCTGCAAGTGGAGCGTCGCGCTCCAAGACGTGTCGTTTGCCAAGACTGACTATCGGGAAACGTTGTCCACAGTGGTGGAAGGCGACTTGGTTTTTCTCGACCCTCCATACGCGGGAACTCGCGGCAGATACTCTCAGGAAAAATTTGACGTGACTGGATTCTACTCGGAACTGGAACGGTTGAACGGAGTTGGCGCAAGGTGGGTGGTCACATTTGATGGTTATGCTGGTGAACGAACCTACGAAGAAGCCCTGCCAAAAAGCCTTTTCGAGATAAGACTGGCATTGCCCACGGGAAATTCGCCCTTCACGAAACTGATGCGGACCGGCGTGGATGCTGTTGTTGAGTCAGTGTATTTGAACTTTGATCCGCCCACCAAAGTTCTCCGCAGCTTTTCGGATGATCGGTACGAGAAAGCTGGTGTTGGCGCAGGTTTTGACATGGAGCAAGGATACCTGTTTGTCTGAAAAGAATTCCAACGCACAGACGGCGTCGAGTTCGCCGTATTCGAGAGAGCTTTCAAGTTTCATCAGGCTTTCCCAACAGAACGCACCCACAGAAACTACACCTGAAACCAAGCCGAGTGGTTTGCCGCTGTATGGTGTCCAGTCCCCACTTGCTGGTTTGTAAATTGTTGGTGGACTCGAAATCAAATCGCGTATGAACTTTTTCATGCGTCGGCCCACCCTCTCTTCAAATTTGCCCGCAGTGTCCTTCGATTCGATGGCGATAAGTATCGCGCGCGTGTCTGGTTGAGCGATTTGGATGACGTGGTCGGGGCGTTTTCCGTCTTTGCCGGAAACTCGCGGCAATGAAGTCCAGCGATACTCTGCTCCTGAAGCAAAATCCCGCAACGTGACGCCGCTCCAATCCCCACCCGGCGGATTGCACATGGACTCGAATACACTTGGGTCACCCGATCGTGAGAACAGCAGATGAAGTGCGGAGTCAACATCGTGTTCAGTAAACTTCTCTGGCGATTCAACGGCCGGGAAATCAACCAGCGTCCGACGCTCTGACGTATCACGCTTGGTTAGCATGGCGTGTGGTCCGTCTCGCAATGTCGCGCTGTCAACCAGAATTGCATCGCTCAAATTGAACACTGCTTGCCAGAGACCGTTTTCTGCCGCCAATTTAGCGGGAGCGTGCCGGAAATCTTGCCACATCTTGGTTTTTCCTGGCCCTGAAACGATGGACAGGATTCTCGCCTCATTCCCGAAAAGCATCCGGGCCAGCGGCACAAGCCCGCGATCAGGACGAGAATCATCGCCTCGAGGTTTGAATCCGGTGATCCAAACAACAATTAACGGACATTCGCTTGTTACAAGCCAGGCGATGAAATCAGTTCCCAACCGGTTGCGGTATAGCTGCTGAATTGTCTTCGCGAGCTTGTAGCATCCTGCCTGTGGAATCAAACAAATCGGAATTGCTCCCGCTCCAACTGCCAAGCTTGAGGCAGATTCAAATAGCCGCACGAGTCGGAGAAATGTTGCTGATATACTCACCTTGCCTGATGTCTTACGCGACCACGGCATCTTTTGAATCTCAAGCCATCGAGCTTTTTCTTGCGCGCTTGGCTGGTTTAAGAAGTCGCTCCACTGCTTTCCCCGTAACGTGTCCGCACGCATCCGCCCAGCCGAAAGAATTTCTACTGCCAACAAAGCGCGTGAAGTCAGTTCTGTCTCAATTTGCGTATGCGATGTTCCTTCGATTATCGCTCGCACCAACTGTTGCCCTATTTCTACGCCGAAGGACAAAGCAAAAGCAGCCCGAATCCTTGCATCGTTCGAAGGACTCGGCGCATAGACTGGCAAGCAGATAACCTGATATGCACGGGATGCCGTGAGATAGGAAAACGGAACGATTGGGTTTGGAAATCGAGGCGCTTTGACTGCGCGAGCCCCGTCAAGTTCAGCACCGCCGACTTCAGCAAAATAGAGGTATGGAATTCCCACAGTCGCACAAGCCAAAGCACGACCATTTCGCTGCCATGCGTTATTTCCCGCTGGAAGCGCACCGCAAAATTCCAACGCCGCCACTATTTGCTCGGTCTTTCCATCGCTGGAAAGTTTTGTCAGGACAATATCGGTTGCCTCACGTAAAGGCGCGCCGTGCTCACGAAGCATCTGCTGAAGATCTATCCGCCAACGTCCGTGACCGGGAATCAAATCTACACCGAACAGAACCGTGCCGGCTTTGATGATTTCAAATGCTGGACGAAACGGGTCGCTCGAAACAAGTCTGACTTTGGCTGCAAAAGCTTGAGCAATCAAATCCAGACAGCGGTCACACTCGACGATGTTGTCTCCGTGAATTCTGACCTTGATGCTGCTCATTTCAAGCCCTGCGCTCCCTGATAGCAGCCAAAATCCCGGTTACCACTTCACTCTTCGGCTTCGCGCCGAGGTTGCCTTTGCCGTGGAGACGAACGGAGACGTTGCCGGCGTCCATGTCGCGGCCGCCGATGACAAGCATTGTGTGAACTTTGGCCTGCTCTGCACGCTGAATCTTGCCGTTGATCTTGTCAGTTCCGAAATCAGCCTCAGCGCGAACCATGTTCGTACGCAACTCACTTGTGATACCCTTCGCGTAGGTCATCAACGCTTCATCATTGCCAATGGTGATAACACGAACTTGTTCGGGCGCGAGCCAGAGCGGAAAGTTGCCGGCATAATGCTCAATCAGGAAGCCGATGAACCGCTCGTGCGTGCCGAGCGGCGCGCGGTGGATGCAGAGCGGGGTCTTGTCTGTATTATCCTTGTCATGATAGACGAGACCGAACTTGGCGGGCACGGCAAAATCCACCTGGTTGGTGGCGATGGTGAATTCGCGGCCAATCGCGCTCCACACCTGGACATCAATCTTCGGGCCGTAGAACGCCGCTTCATTCGGCGCTTCGACGTAGTTAATGCCGCTGGTCTTGAGGACGTCGCGCACCATGTTCTCGGTTTGAATCCACAGTTCCGGTTCGTCCACGTACTTCTTGCCCAACCCATCCTTGCTGTGCGTGCTGAAGCGCATCTGATATTTTTCGAGGCCGAAAATCTTGAAATACTTCAAATACATTTCGTTCACCGCGTTGAACTCGGCGGCAAACTGCTCCGGTGTGCAATAGATGTGCGCGTCGTTCATGTTGAGCGTGCGGACGCGCATCAAACCGAACAACTCACCGGACTGCTCGTAGCGATAGCACGTGCCGTATTCGGCGAGGCGCAAGGGCAAATCACGGTAACTGCGCGGCTCGGCAGCAAAGACGCGGTGGTGATGCGGGCAATTCATGGCTTTGAGGTAGTAACGATCTGACTCCGGCATCGAAGCACGCATCATTTCAATCCAAAGTCGGTCGAGCGCTTTCGGAACAATTTTTTTTAGAACTTCCTTTGGAACTTTTGCAAAGCCGATGTTGTCTGGTTCAGTGTATTGCTTTATTAAATCAACCAAGTTTTCCGGGTGTGGAAGAAACTCGCCGAACATCTCCTTTACTTTACGGTCGTCCTGTTCAATTTTACCCTCCAAATCAGTGAGCATAGCACCCGCTGCGCCTTCAAGTCTTAGCTCCATCGGCGGAAACATCGACTCTGCGTAGTAAGGCAAGTGACCGGAAGTTTTATACATTTTCTCCCGTGCAATATGTGGCGTACGGACACGGACATAGCCGGCGGCAAATTCGGTTTCCTTTGCCAGCTTCTCCAGTTCCTCGACGATCACCGTGCCTTTGGGCAGCCAGAGCGGCAAGCCGGGGCCGACGTATTCCGCGTCGAGCACAAACAGTCCCATCTCTGCGCCGATCTTGCGATGATCCCGCTTCTTCGCCTCCTCCAACATGGCGAAGTAGGCATCCAGATCCGCCCTGGTCTTGAACGCAGTGCCGTAGATTCGCTGGAGCTGTGGATTCTTCTCATCACCTTTGTAATAGGCACTGGCTACGTGGGTGAGCTTGAATGCGCCGATGTTGCCGGTGCGCATCACGTGCGGACCGGCACAAAGATCGATGAAATCGCCGTTTTTAAAGAATGAGATGGGTTCGCCTTCCGGAATGCCTTCCAGAATATCGAGCTTGAATTTGCTGGGTGTTGGACGATCCATCAGCGCTGCCAACCGTCCCCGTCGAGCGTAGTCCAAAGCTTCCTGGCGGGTAACGATGACTTTCTCGAATGTCTGATTGGCTTTGACCACAGCCTTCATTTCCACCTCGATTTTTTCGAAATCATTGGGACTGATCCGATGAGAGAGTTCCACATCATAGTAATAGCCATTTTCGACGGGAGGTCCGGCGGCAAACTGCGCATCCGGCCAGAGTTTGGCAATGACAGTTGCCATCACATGGGCACAGGAGTGGCGCAGCCGCTCGACCTCGCTCATCTGCGAGCGTTGCTCGAGGGTCTTTCGGGATGGATCGCTTGAGGTTTCCTGCATGAGAGATGGAATGATACTACCCATCCTCCTTTCATTCCAGCGGATTCCGGTGGACCGGAAGGAGTCATGTGACATTGGCCGAAGCAGCCGTGTCACAACCGGAACCTGCGTGAGAAAGATTCGGGTGTTGTAGGAGCCGTCGGGAGGGAACAGAGTTTCACCTGGGCCGTCTCTCCAGCCAGAAGCCGGAGTTCTGCTGGGCCACAAGCATTTTCTTCTGGTCGAAAATCGTTACTGAAGCATACCCCTTTCGATGCGAGGATGGAACTTGCAGGGGCGGGAAGGTGCGGCGGAAACGATCTGGCGCCGTGGTGATATCCAGGTAATGCAGCGTTCCCAGCGCCCTGTCCTCGAGTGGACTCTCCTTGCCGGGGATCCGGTTTCCATTTTCATCGCAGACCACCACCTCCATGGTCATCCGCTGCGGTTGCGCTTCGCGGATTTCTCCGGTGAGCCGGATCTCCAGATGGTCCTTGGAAAGCCATGTGACATTCACTCCTTCGATCGCAATCACAGGGATGGTTGCGTGCGTTTCTTTACGACGATGCCAGTGATCCAACCAAAAGACCGAGGATGCCATCGCGAGACTCAGCAAGACTCCGAAGACGGTCACCCACTGCATGATCTGTTTTTTCCGACGGACACGTTGCAAAGACCGGGTTTGGGCTGACCTGCCGCGTGGTTGTGACACGTCGAAAGACGCCGTTACTTCCTGGAATGCCCGGACCATCGCGCGCGCAGTCGGCCAACGTTCAGCAGGTTCCTCATGACATGCCTTCTCGATGATGGACCAGTACCTGGTAATTGCAGTTTTTACGTGCGCCGTTGAGCGCAATCTTCCGGCCTTGACACTTCCCGGACCGGCCAACATTTCAGCGCAGACCAGGCCAAAGGCATAGATATCCGTTACTATGGTGGGAGGCTTCCCCTCCATTTGTTCCGGGGACATATAGCGTTGTGTTCCCACCACGTACCCCGGGACGGTCAGGCGATCATCCGTCTTTATATGGACATCCGAAATGGCCAGACCAAAATCCACGATTTCAACCCAATCTTTGTCACTTTTCCGGCAAACGAGAATGTTTTCGGGTTTGATATCACGATGAACCACTCCACGATCGTGGGCTGCGGCGAGGCCTTCTCCAATTTGCGCGATCATGGGCAGAGCCTTTTCAGGCTCGATGCTGCCGGATTCTTCAATCAGTCTGCCAAGGCTCTTTCCGTCAATAAACTCCATCACGGTGAAAGGCTGGGTTCCTTCCACGCCGAAATCATAAACTGCCGCGAGGTTGGGATGATTGAGCTGGCTGAGTGTTTGCGCCTCGCGCTCGAAACGTTGAATCATCATGGGCGAATCGAGGTCGGTCAATATCTTGATGGCCACCGGTCGACCCAGCACCCGGTCAAAGCCACGATGAACGCGCCCCATACCGCCTTCGCCCAGCACGGCACGCAGTTCATATCGTCCCTTCAACACCACAGGGGCTGATTCCGGCATCTTTTCGGTTGGAAGCAATTCAGACATGGAAACATGCAACACCGTTTTATCAGCTATTTGCCTCTTCGAAGGTGCTCCTGCCAGGGCCGCTTCCACTTACGCGCATTAATTTCCAACCACCATCTCAGACCGTCATGATCTCTTTTTCCTTGGACGCAAGGGACTTATCAATTTCGCCGGTGTACTGATCGGTCAGTTTTTGAATTTCCTTCTCGGCGTCAGCCAGCTCGTCTTCACTGATTTCAC
>Ga0247727_10013547_pt1 | contig 13727 bp, 13 predicted proteins | sample WisWelCaveWW1625_FD_202498 | JGI IMG/M metagenome (GOLD analysis project Ga0247727, IMG submission 202498) | Biofilm microbial communities from Wishing Well Cave, Virginia, United States - WW16-25 | ecosystem: Environmental > Aquatic > Deep subsurface > Groundwater > Cave microbial mat | place... | reverse complement strand
ACTTGTCGAACTCGACCAGCGCCATCCCGATCAAACTTTTGGCAACCTGTGGTTTTTGGAGAAGTTTTTCGTATGTTATCATGCCCAAAGTTTACTCGCTCTGTTCCAAGTACGCCACATATCTAATGAACATCAAAGGCAAGCCTTTCATTTCAGGTTCGGCAAAAGGGATAGCGCTCGTGAGCAACGAACCGCTATCATTTTGGGGCGGCTACGATTGGAAGACGGGTGAGATCATTGACCGCAGGCATCCGCTATCCGGCGAAATTGCGAAAGATAGAATACTCGCCATTCCCTTCACGCGCGGATCATCCACAACGTCATCGGTTTTGCTCGAAGCCATTCGCGCAAAGACCTCCCCTGCCGCGATCATCACAACCGCAACGGACTTTTTCTTCGCGCTGGCGTCTGTGGTGGCAAATGAATTGTATGCCCAGCCGATTCCACTGGTTGCGATTTCAGAATCTGATTTCGCGCGACTGCAAACAGGAGATTATATTGAGATTGACGGCGGCGGTAAAATCATTGCGTCCAGGTAGGGGCGACCCTTCTACATATTTTTGTAATGCGACATTTATGTCGCTACAAAGTAACACGCGACATAAATGTCGCGGTACCAGGGTCAAAGGTTTCGTATGCTCAACTTTATTTCCGCCTTGAAATTCACCCCTCCATCGGATTGGCTAAAAATCACAACTATTGACGCGCACACGGGCGGCGAACCATTCCGCGTCATCGTGGATGGATTCCCTGAATTGAAAGGCAATACCATCCTGGAACGCAGGCGTTATGCCAAAGAACATTACGACAATCTTCGCACCGCGCTGATGTGGGAGCCGCGCGGTCATGCAGACATGTATGGGTGCATCCTCACGCCGCCCGTCTCGCCTGATGCTGATTTTGGAATCCTGTTCATTCACAACGAAGGCTTCAGTACCATGTGCGGGCATGGGATTATTGGCATTGCAACGGTTGTGCTTGAAACAGGGATGATGCCAATTGCTTCCCCAACAACGAAGATCAAGATTGACAGCCCGGCAGGCTTGATCAAAGCATTCGCTCACATCGAAAAGGATCACGTCAAAAGCGTTACCTTCCATAATGTGCCATCGTTTGTCTCGGCGTTGGATGAAGTTGTAGATGTGCCGGGTATTGGAGCCGTCCGATACGATCTCGCGTTCGGAGGCGGGTTTTATGCGTACGTCAATGCAAGCGATGTGGGAGTCGCTTGCTCGCCGCAGGATTATCGTCCGCTGATTGAAAAAGGCATGGCGATCAAAAGGGCAGTGATGAAAAATAAACCAGTCATTCATCCGTTTGAAAGTGATCTGAGTTTTTTATATGGAACGATTTTCATCGGTCCGCCAATGCAAGCGGGATCGCACAGCCAGAACGTATGCGTCTTTGCGGATGGGGAGGTGGATCGCAGTCCAACAGGCACAGGCGTCAGTGGTCGGCTCGCCATCCATCATCGTCGCGGCGAAATCAAAATAAACCAACCCATCGTCATCGAGAGTATTCTCGGCAGTAGATTCACCGGTAAAGTTATGGAAGAAACAACTTTTGGTCCGCACCCCGCCATCATCCCTGAAGTGGAAGGGCAGGCGCATATTATTGGAAGAAATGAATTGTGGATTAATCCAAACGATCCACTCAAAGATGGTTTTATTTTGAGGTAGAGTAATCATGCTCCAGCCGCCGTCCTTCGCGAAGCATCCCTTTGGGACAGCGGCGAGGACGCCACCGAGAGCAATACTTTGAGGTATGTTATAAAACTTCCTCCTCACATTTATCTTGACGAACGAAACATCCCATACGAAGCGCGCAGTTTTCCTCCCGAAACGGAAAAAGGCGCGGCGAATGTCGCGCGTGCGCTTGATTTTTCTGAACGACAGGCTGTGAAGACATTAATCTTTCAAGTGGATACAGGCGAACGCGTGCTCGTCATGCTGGGCGGCGATCAAAACGCAATTTCAGGAAATCTCAAGAAGGCAATCGGGTCGCGAAATATTCAGATGGCTGTACCAGACGTCGTTAAAGAGACGACCGGATATGTCATCGGCTCCATCCCCGCCTTTAGCTGGCAGCCCTCAGGATTCCGATCCTTCCTTGAAGCGAGTCTCCTCAACGAACCCATCCTCGGCACAGGAGCCGGTCAATGGGGCGGGGAGATTATGATCACGCCTGAGAATCTGATCAAAGCCAGTCATGCCATTGTTGTGAATCTGACAGATCGAGAGAAACCTGTGTTTGGCGAGTAGGATTGAAAGCGGAACGCAAAAAACAAAGATGATCAAGAGATGTATAATCGCAACAATATCGAAAGGGAATTTTATACAATGAGTGACATGGAAGAAAAACCATCATTGATTATTGAATGTCCACATTGCCATACTCATGTCATTCCAATGGCAAATAATATCTGTCCGTCCTGTCGGGAAGACATGCTAGATATGCAGGGTGTAGACCCAAACCGAGTTGCACTGGCTGTGCATGAGTCGGAGGAGTTTCCCTCTTTTTGTTATTCATGTAATACGTACACTGAACGGTTAATTCGAGTAACACCAGACAAAGAGTCTGACGTAGAAACTCTTCTTTTCGGACAACGACCACCCGAAAGCACAACTAATATCATTGTTTATCTCCCTGAATGTGAACTTTGCAGTGAATTAGAAGTAGAACTTGTAGAAGTAGATTACGAACATCAAACAATGAAAATTATGGTTCACCGGGGATTTCAAGAGCGAGTCCTTCAATTACGAGAGGCCCAATCAAAGTTGGATGATGAAAATAGCGATGGTGGCTTGTAAGATTTGTGTAAGGAAATGACAAGTAATTTTGGGAGATTAATAATCGTCTTGGAAATTGAGAGAAATCAAATAACTGGAGGTCGCGATGAAAGATTACAAGAAACCATCAGACGCCGAACTTCGGCAAAAATTGTCACCTATTCAATACGAAGTGACACAGCATGAAGGCACCGAGCGTCCGTATTCAAACGAATATTGGAACAACAAACAGGCGGGCATTTACGTGGACGTAGTTTCAGGCGAGCCGTTATTCAGTTCGGTGGACAAATACGACTCAGGAACCGGCTGGCCCAGCTTCACCAAGCCGTTGGAGCCGCAAAACGTTGAGTCTCGGACTGATTTCAAGCTTTTCCTGCCGCGCACCGAAGTCCGCTCGAAGAATGCGGATTCGCATCTCGGGCATGTCTTTGAAGATGGTCCTGCCCCAACAGGTTTACGCTACTGCATGAATTCCGCTTCGATGCGGTTTATCCCCGTTGAACAACTTGAAGAAGAAGGGTATGGAGAGTATCTAACTTTGTTCAACAAATAGTTGATATGAAATTCAACTTCTGCTTGTTGATTGTCTTTGTGTCGGGATTATTGGTTTCTTGCGATTCGGCTCTGATAGCCCCAACATGGTCCGCGCAACCAGAATCAAATTTTGGGTTTATCTTGGAATTCGGACCCTGCAACGTGGACAAGCTCGATGCCTTCGCTGGAGAATTTACTCAAGACAGGGTCGTTGAACCTCCAATTACGATTCCGCTAACCCTGACCGATGAGCAAATGGAAATAATTTATCAGAAGATGGTCGAAATCAAAATAGATCAGTATCCTAAGGAATTCAAGATCTCAAAACCTTTGTTTGGCGAGTATGTCCTCCTTTCCACCGCGTATTACTATTCGATCCAGATCGAGAACAGCGATTTGAATATTTCAACCCGCTGGGTGGATAACGTCGTTCAGCCAGCATCAGAAAAAGCCGACCGCCTTAGAGCGTTCTTTCAAGCGATCATCGAAATGATTAAGGGGCACCCAAATTACATTCAGTTCCCCGAAACCAGTTTTGGATGCATTTAATAAACGGTAGCCACACGGATTATTTTCATAACATGTACCATCCTAAAAAAACATATACCCTCCGAGAATGATTTCGGAGGGTATATGTTTTCACTTTGCACTAAACATGAATTATTCAAGTGCACCCAGAAGTTTTTCGGCGGCTTCGGCAGAGGCTTGCAAATCTTCCTCATTGGCTGAGGTATGCAATTCGTCGAGCAAAGCATTGATGTTGGCGGCAACGACACCATCAAGCATGTGCGCAATGCGATCTCGGATCAATCCGAGGAGAACCACATCGCTTTTGACCGCACCGGGTTCATCACGCTCCACATCTACGAGAATCTGTTGCGTGAGAAACTTGAAGCGGGCAAGATCAATTTCAGTGGGGGGACGGTATTGCAACATCAGGTCGAGGCCGGCTTGCGCGACATTAAGAGCCGCCAAGCGGGTTTCTACAGGTTGGCGTGCATTCACCGCCCCGACAAGCGTGTTGAGCGCTTCGCTCATTTGCGACTCGAGCATGATAGGCACATTGCCCGACTGATATGTATCCCATGCAAGGACCATTGTATTAAGGACAGTTGACGCCTCATTCCACGCCTCAGCCTGCGCCGCGTCAAAGATGCTGGACGCGCCCCTCGAAAGCGTATCAAGCTCGGCTGGCGCGGGACCCGAAAGCGCGTCTATTGGCACAGCGAGAGCGAGCGCCTCGAGTTCAGTCCCCGTGATCGTCACAAATTCGCCATATCCAGGGACGAAGGTCTTGTTCGAGTAGGAGCCGTCCATGTGCAATTGTTCGGCGATCATCGCGCCATCAATCGGTCCGCGCGGTCCTTGTACTGTTACATTAACAGCTTTGACGGTGATCTCTTCAAATGCCACACCGGGAATGGTCTCGACGCGATAGACATCGCCGACTTGCGGGTTGGCAGGCATGATCATCGCCATGGGACCGTCTCTTTCTGTTAACCAAGTGCCGGCGGTACTGAAGACAACGCCATCTTTGTAATCGAAGACATCTTCGCCCAGATACCAGACTGCGCCATCATCAGCCTGTGCATACCAATCGAGCGCGTACTCTTCGATCTGCCCGTTGACCTGGGCAACATACTGGACAACGATTGTCTCAACTTGTTTTCCATTCCAGTCAATCTTTTTGGTGGAGGGAAGCACGGTATAAATAACATGGAAAGGTTGACCATCCACCGAGCCAAGCAGGATAATCTGATCGGTTTGGCTATAAGGGAAGAGCGGGTTGGTGACGTTCGTGGGATTTGAAAAGGTTGGTTCAACAAGGTCAACCCGCGCACTCTGCGGGGCGACTGGAATACCCAACGCTTCAACACCTCCTGCTGGGATATATGCAATCAAAGCAACTTCATCCCCGGTGACCAGGTTGATGGACTTGATCGTGCCAAGTCCTTCGGCATAGAATTTACGCTCCTGCGAGTTGGGGTCGAGGGGAGTGTAATCATAGGTTTGAACAACATTCTCAAAGGTACCAAATGCGATCTCCACGCTTTCACTGACGCTCAAGAGGTCTGCCGTATCCTCGGCTTGACCTGCATAATATTCCTGAAGGTAGGTTTCACCGACGTGCGCCGCCGGGTCACCAAACATGACGATGCCGGGCAATGCGCCATCCACACCAGCTTCCCACGAACCGGCTTTGCTGACCAGTACGCCATTTTCATAGTCGTTGACGTCCTCGCCAAAATACCAGACGTTCCCATCCTTATCCTGGGCGAACCAATCATAAGTATCTTCGATGACCTGACCATCCAGATAAACGGTATCGCGCATGATGGTGGTGGTTACACCCATGACCACTTTCGTTTCCTCCAGAATAACAAGTTCGATTCGTTCAAACCCATCTGCGGTCTGACCCTCATAGACAAACTTATCGCCGGGAATACGAGGGAAGTAGGGGTTATCCACCACAGCCACGAAATCGGCGGGGTTGATGTCCACGGTGTAAGCTTCGTTCACAGGCGTTGCGCTTTCCTGCACCGGAGCAACGACAGGCGGTGACGCCGGCGCGCAGGCGCCAACCAGTAAAGCCATTACTGTCAGGATAAAAAAGCATTTTGTTTTCATGTCGTTCTCTCCTTTTGTGAAATTAGGGTTACTCAAGGCGCTTGAGTTTTGAAGAAACCAACGGTAATGGTCTGGTTCCCGCTTACCTCCAAAGCCAGGATTTCAAGTTCGTACACTGTGTCCGGCTCAAGAAACTCGATAGGCACGGACAAGGTGTTCCGGTCGGCGGGTACATGGACGTCGTATGTCGGCCGGGAAAACCCATTTGGGTCAGTATGTTCGACTTTGGTGATGATGACCTCGTACCCAGTGATCGTAACTGGAGCGCCGTCAAGGGTTTTCGTTACATCTTCCCATGCCACCACCAGGTCGGTGGTGGAAACCACAGCCTGTTCGACATTCTCTTCATCCGCCACCACCGGCGCGGTAATGGTCGGCGGCACAGGGACATCGTGCGTGAAGGCGGCGAAGCCGGTCAATCCCTTCCCCTCAAACGTAACGCCGCGCACCTCGTACTGGCCCTCAGGGAATTTCGCCTTGAGGTCTTCAAAGGAGAACTCCGCGCTCGGTGGTTCCCTCGATTCGAAGAATATCCCGGCCATGGTGAGATCCTTCAACTGCGCCTGTGGCTTGACCGCCAACACCTGCACACCGTTCGGATCGTAGACACAAAGCTCTGACCAACCATGATCATCAAAGGCGCCATGTACGCCAATGTCACCATCGGTGGAGTTGTACTCTATGATCAATTTGGCCGTGGCGATGATGTCCGCTTCTCCTTGCGCTGGCGTGCAGGCAATTGTGTCGCCTGCGGCAGGGTTTTCGGGCGGTGTGGCTGGGGCGCATCCAACAAGAACCATAAGCAGTAAAATCCCAATAAAGATGTTGAGTTGTTTTGTTTTCATAACATAGTCTCCTTTTGATGAATGGGTTTGGATCTTATGATTTTCATTCTAAGAACGAAGAATAAGAAAACGATAATAGCTCTCCAATAAAGCTCTTAGAATCTGATATATAGAATTAAGAAAAAGAGGCGCTGGAATAAACCAACGCCTCAAGAACTGAATGTCCTGCGAAAGAATCAGCCGTCGGACTCGGCGCCCGTCTCCGATTCGACGGGAAGGATATCGCCAGTGTTGGCATCCAGCTCCACCTCAGCGCCATTGTCCAGCTCGACACTGTAGAGCAATACGCCGCCTTCCATTTCCAGTTCGGTTGCACGGACCTTCGCACCCGGATATTCGGCGAGCGCGATGGCTTCAGCCTCTTCCTGCGTAAGGGTGGCTTGGCCCTGAAGAGCCGCGCCGCCGTCCTGCGATTCGGACGCGTCATCGCCGTCATCACCTGAGCCTTGCGCGAAAGTAGTGTAGGTAATCGCTCCCATTGCAGCCACCACCAGCAAGGCGATCAATGCAAGGGCAATCCATCTATTGATTTTCATTTTGTCTCCTTTTTTAGAAATTGTTGTGTCACGAGTTCATCCTGACGTTAAAGCCATTCTACGAGCCAGGGCTAAGAAATCGGTAAGAAATGATTATGAATTGAGTATTCAATCTGAACCGCCTGAGTCAACTCCCCGGCGTCGGAGCCGATTGAGGAGATATATGCCCACCAGCACTACCAATGGTTGTCCGATCACATATGGCAGCACGCCTCCGGGATTGAGTCTGGTAAACGGCGTCACCGTCAGGTGGATACCTGGGCTGGCGACCGGATTACTGGTGACATTCTGTCCATTGGGCTGGGGGATGGCGACCATGTAGATCATCACATCTCCCTTCAAAATCGCATTGACCCTCCAGGATAGAGTAACGGACTCGCCCGGCGCCAAAGAGTCTATGGATTGAGTCCGCTGCGGCGACCAGTCTTCCGGATCAATAGGTTCCCCAGCTTTCTCAAGGTTGATGATGTTCATTGCAACGAATATTGTAGGGCTCGCCTCAGTAGTATTATTTGTTAAAACAGTATCGAAGAAAACCGAGTCGCTTGCCTTTACTGTCATAGATTCCATAGAAATGGATATCTGGAGGGGTTCAGGATCAGTGACGGTTTGGAGAGCCGCGGCTGGGGAGGCGCTTGAAAGAAGCATAAGCCCGGCGATCACTGTCAAGCCCATGGCGCGGCTTATACGCGACCAGAATTTGCTTGCCCGTCCTTCCTCCAGGCGAAGGCCGGAGGCGGCATACAGAAACAAAATGCCAAGAACGAGGAGGGTGAAACCAACAGGCGCCTCAAGCCAGGTCCAAAATTCCGAAAATTTTATGTTGTTCACAAGAATCTTCGACAGGAAGTGATTGACAGCCGCGATTGGGTTTACCCATTGAAGGAATTGTCCCATCGCCCCGGTTTGGGCTGTGCCGGGCAATTGGGCAGGGACGAGGAAAAGGATGTAAATACCCAGGCTCACGAAGTAACTGGTCTTGTTGGAGTTGGACCAAAAACTCGCGAGCATCCCCACGCCGACATAGCCCAGAACCATTACTGTTCCCAATAATGCGCCCCAGAATAAACCCTGGCTAAAAATCGCATCGCCCTGCGAGAGCACTTTGAAGGTGGGGATGGCGATGATGAAGGCGGCGGGCCAGAATGTAATGGCGGCAAGAAATTTGCCAAAAACGATCTGCCTGCGGCTTGACGGTGTCAGGAGCAGTGATTCAAGCGTATTGCGCTCTCTCTCGCCGCTGAGCGTGTCTGCGCCGATGATCAGGCCGATGAACAGGCTGACAGCCATGACATTCTTGATCGTCTCATAGACCATTTCTTTCGGGGGGATCAAACTCAAATCGCTGCTACTGGCGATTACGTACGTTATAACGCTCAGGAAGATGGTGTAAATGAAAATAAGCACCAGCGCTTTTCCGCCAACCCACATGTCAGTAAGTTCCCTAATGAAAACAAGCCGCCAGGCGGACAGCGCTGGACCCGATCCTGTAACCCGACGGTCTTTCGTAGTTTGTAAGGCGCTCATTGGATTGTCTCCTCGGTTAAGTGCAGGAATACATCATGTAATCTGCCGCCCTCGACCTCAAAACTTAGAATTGGAATTTCGTTGCGGATGAGGTCGCTCAGAATAGTATTGTTGATCTGATAGGCTTTCGATGCATCTCCGTTGACAGACTCCACCGGCTCCATCCTGAGCCAGCCCTCCATCTCGCCGATGGGAGAAACTTTCGTGATAGCTGGTATTGCCTTCAAGATTATCCGCGCTTTGGCGAAAGAGACAGCCGGGACCTGAACCCTCAGGGCGCTTCCCAGAAGGATGCTTTGCTGGACCCGACCAATCACCTCAGACACGGAGCCCTGGGCAACGACCTGGCCGCGGTTCAGGATGACTACGTCATCACAAACGCTTTCGATCTCCGACAACGCGTGACTGCATAGAACCACGCCGGCGTTTCGTTCTCTTGCAATACGCTGGATCAGGGAAAGCAATTCCTGTTGACCTCGGGGATCCAAACCCAAAGTCGGTTCGTCGAGAAAAACGACTACGGGATCGTTGACGAGCGCGCGCGCGATCCCGATTCTTTGTCTCATGCCATGACTGTAGGAACCGATCAAAGATCTCGCTCTTTGCTTTAGCCCCACGTCCTCCATAAGTTTCCAACCATATTCCCTGGCTTCAGCGGCTGTTCGCCCGTAGAGCTGGCCAAAATAGGTCAGGTATTCGATCCCGGTCATTTGCCTGGGGAAGCCGAGGTTCTCTGGAAGAACGCCAATCTTGCGGCGAATCTCCTCAGGATGTTCAGAACTGGTGCCATCTACAACAAAGTGTCCTAATTCAGGTTCCATCATCGTTGTGAGAATGCGGATCGATGTCGTTTTACCTGCTCCGTTCGGACCCAGAAAGCCCAGAACACGCCCGGCTTTTAAGGAAAAGGATAGTCCCTGAAGCGCCTGCCTCGGCCCATAGGACTTTCGCAGGTCTTTAGCCATCAATATTTCAGGCTGAGAATTTGAAACATTCGAATCTTGTTTTTGATCCATGATTTGAAATCTCCTTTTTAATGATTATAGAAAGAACAACTAAGAAAAGAGTAATAAACGCTTGGGAATGTTCTTACTTTGTTGGCGCGGGAAGATAAACGATCAACATAACCCTCTGCCCGGATTCACTCTGCGCGTCAATTCCACCCCCATGCCGACAACCAGCAAGAGATGGCTAAGATTCAGGCAAATCCAGGCAATAGGCTGGAATGCGTTTGGCTTTGCCCTTAAGTTGCAGGTCGCCTAGCGACGTAAGCGGAATTGGGCGTTGAGCGAGCATTTTCAAGGTATATTGCGAAAAGACGATTGTGTTCGGCTGCGCAGAAATCATCAGCCGGTGCGCGATATTGACGGCGTCCCCAATAATGGTGCGTTCCAGCTGGCGCGCGGAAATGCTGCCCACATCGGCCACAATACACTCTCCGGTGTTGATCCCGATGCGTACCCTGGCGGGAGGGAGATCCGCAGAGGCGTTCCGTAAGGCGCGCGCAATGGCCTGCGCTCCTTCGATCGCTCGATCGGCATGCCGGGGGCCGTCGAAAATACACACCACTTCGTCGGCCACGAATTTGTTGATCTGCCCATCCACTTTCAGCAGTTCCGAGGCGATCAAATCCAGATAATAATTAAGGAAGGCCACTGTTTTACCAGCCCCAAGCGTTTCACTCATGCCGGAAAAATTGACGATGTCTACAAATAGAATGGTGAGGTTGCGAGTTTCGGCCTGGATGTGCTCATCGGGATGAGCGCCGCGCCGGTAGGCCGCTTCCGCCGCCAGGGGATTGAGATACACCCGTACCTGGGCTTGAAGCCGCTGTAATTGCTCGCTCATGTGGTTGAATGCCCGCGAAGCCTGACCGATTTCATCTTTGCGCGCGGCGGAAGCCAGCCTTTCGTTGTAATCCCCGCCAGCCATCCGGTACATTTTTTGGCTCATCCATTCCAGAGGGCGCAATGTGGTGCGGTAGAGCAGGAGGCCCAGGCTCAAAGAAGTTAAGAAAGCCTCCCCCAGCAGAATCAGAAAAAGCCGCGTACGCGCCTGGTCGAGCTGGCGATCCAGTTCCCAAAGGGAGATCTTGATCTCAATCGCCCCGACCGTCTTCCCCTCGACTTCCAGTGGCGCGGTAACTTCCATGAAGCGCGCCTTGTAGTCGCCTCTCGCGGTTGGATCCGGCTGAAAGAAATCTTGTGGCGTAACCGTATCGTTGATAATTACGAACAAGGGTTTATTCGTTTCGAGAACTTGAAGCAAGTTCGCATGGTCATCAGGAGAGTCAGAGGTCGGCCCGATATTATCCAAATTGTTGCTGACGATAATTGCAGAAGTTGAGCCGTCTCCTTCCTTGCGGCTGATGCTGATCTCGATCAGCTGTCCGCGCGCCACCACCAGTTTTTCCACCTGTTGTTGCAGCCTCGCAATATCTTGAAAATCAGCAATCCCGGCGCTGAAGGTGTCGGCCAGCAAGATGGCTTCGTGTTCCAGTTGACTGGTGAAGGCGTCTTCAAACGCGCGCAACGCCAGCCATCCAGCTCCGCCTGTCATCGTCAAGATAATGAGCGCAATCAGCAAGGGGATCCGCACTCGCAGAGAATGAAAGGCATTCAAAAAAAATTTCATCAGTCCGCCGAATCAGGCAGATATACCGTAAATTTCACACCCTTGCCTGGTTCACTTGCCACACTGATTTCTCCCGCGTGCATGTGAACGATCTCGTGGGCAATCGCCAGCCCCAAGCCGCTTCCGCCTGTCTGGCTGGAACGGTCCGCGTCAATTCGATAAAAACGTTCGAATAGATGTTCAAGATGTTCCTGTGAAATGCCTGCGCCCGAGTTATGAATGGCAATTCGAATTTCATCAGACTCTTTCACAGCGCTCACTGTAACCCGCCCGTTGACAGGCGTGTACTTCAAGGCGTTCTCCAGCAAATTCATGAACAAACGGATCAAGTAATCGCTATCACCGCAAACAAAGATATCATCCGAAATTTGCATGAGCAAATTTAAGTTCTTTTCCTCAGCGAGAGGGTGTAACTGTTCGATCAGCGCATCCAGTAATTCACGCAAATTAATGGATGTAGGATGAAAAGCAATTTGATTTTGGTCTGAACGCGAGAGGAAAAGGAGCGCGTTACTCAAACGGATCAGCCGATCCACCTGCACAGAAAGTTCCTGCAATTTCTTTTCGTATTCCGCGGAATTTCGCGGGCGACTCAACGTGACGTCAATTTGTCCCTTGAGAATCGTAAGCGGTGTCCGCAATTCGTGTGCGGCGTCTCCGGTAAACCGTCTTTCGCGTTCAAAGGACGATTGCAGGCGTCCGATCATTTGATCGAAGGTTTCTGCCAAATTGCCGATTTCATCTTGAGGTCCTATATATTCGAGTCGTCGCGATAAATCCCGCGCAGTGATTTGCTGTGCCGTAATCGTAATTTGTTTGATGGGACGTAAAGCGCGGTCTGCAAGGAAGTAACCGCCAAGACCAGCAAAAATCAAAATAACCGGAATCCCCAAAAAGACTTGTTCCTGCAGGTCATAGATTGTCTCATTGATGTTGGCGAGTGATTGCGCCGCTTGTACCCATCCGATGATGTTTCCATTTGGACCGAGAACAGGCTGACTCAAAACCCGCCATTGGTCGTCTTCATCGCCTCTTCCCTGCTGGGTGGAGAATCCCTCATTTTCCAGTCCCCAATTCGATAAATTTTGCGCCTCCCCAAAAATATCCCATACCGTGCCTTGCTCAGAAACGAGTCGTATCGCGAAACCAGCAGAATTAATGCTGGATTTCTCCACAATGTCAAAGCTCAACCCGTCTGTTTCCCGAAAATTTGACTGATCCAGCGATGCAATCGTTTTTGAAACCGTCTGTTGAAGTGATTGGTCAATGGAATTCCTCAAACTAATTTGGAACCGCACAGTCAAATAAATCACGAGCGCGGTAAAAGTCAACGCCATCAGGAAGACGTACCAAAGCGTCAACCTGACTCGAACAGGAATACGATATTTCAAAAAATCAATCATCTTCAGCTTCTTCACTGATTCGATAACCAACCCCGCGAATAGTTTTGATGAGTGCGGGAGTGTGGTCACGATCAATTTTGCGGCGCAGGTAGCCGATGTACACATCCACCACATTCGTGTCGCTGTAAAAATCAAAGTTCCAAACGTGTTCAACGATCTGCGTGCGCGTGAGTACCTGCTTCGGGTGGCGGAGCAATAGCTCGAGCAGGGCAAACTCGCGCGGGCTGAGTTCGATGCGTTGCCCCGCGCGGCGCACTTCGCGATTGGCAATATCCATTTCAAGATCGCTGATTCGAATCATGTTCCCTGTTGCCAAAGGCGGGCGTCGCAACAAGGAACGGATGCGTGCCAATAATTCAGCAAATGCAAATGGCTTCACCAAATAATCATCCGCGCCAACGTCCAAACCCTGCACGCGGTCATCCACGCCATCGCGCGCGGTGAGCAGCAACACTGGAGATTTCACACGTTGATCGCGTATCTCGCGCAACAAATCCAAGCCGTTCATTTTTGGTAACATGATGTCCAATACAATCGTATCGTATTGAAATGCCAGCGCATATTCCAGTCCCTCCAACCCATCGCGCGCGACATCCACGGAATAACCCGCCTCGGTTAATCCCTGCTTCACAAAACCGGCAACGCCAGCCTCATCTTCGACAACCAGGATTCGCATGAACGCAATTATGACATGGGATTCTAAGAAACGACTAAGTAATTATCTCAAAACCCTTTGAGGGCATATAATTTGTATGCAGACAAAGGATAAACGATGAAGAAAAAGAAACCTTTACCAACGATCTGGGAAGTATCTGACGAGCTATGGAAGCG